>Ga0208269_100102_pt1 | contig 63406 bp, 50 predicted proteins | sample LakWasMe88_LOW11_2_FD_183912 | JGI IMG/M metagenome (GOLD analysis project Ga0208269, IMG submission 183912) | Freshwater sediment methanotrophic microbial communities from Lake Washington under simulated oxygen tension - Sediment Metagenome... | ecosystem: Environmental > Aquatic > Freshwater >...
GAATCCCCGCTGCGCGACCTTTGCTTACTTTCTTTGGCGAAGCAAAGAAAGTGAGGCGGCCGCCGGGCCGCAATCCCGGCCTCCGCCCTGAAACGAAGAGCAGAACCACCAGAGCGCAGCGGCACAAAAGAACCCCCAACCGGTGGGCAAGCCAAAGCCGCCATTTTGAGCCCAAGCGGAGGTGCAACCCCAGCCTCCGCCCTCCAACAAAGCGCAGAAGGAACAGAGCGCAGCGGCAACACCGAACCATCCCCGAATCATCGCCAGATGAAAAAACCCCACCAAGCCCAAACCCGTCACAACCCAACGGCACAATGCACTCATGCCGTACTTACCTCCGTTCATCGCCCCGACCCGCCATCTCAGCGCCGAATCGGCGTTGCAACAGGTGCACACCATCTACGACCAGCAGATCGCCCACCTGCGCGACAGCATGCAGCGCTTTGTGCAGGGCGAAACCCTGCCGGGCCATGTGCGGGCCTGCTACCCCTTTGTGCGCATCCACACCGAAACCGTGTCGCGCAGCATGCAAAACCCCGAGATCGCTCACCTGGCCTATGGCTTCGTGGCCGGCCCCGGGCACTTTGAAACCACCCTGACCCGGCCCGACCTGTACCACGAGTACTACCTGGAGCAGTTCACCCTGCTGCTGCAGAACCACGGCGTCGAGCTGGAGGTGGGCACCAGCAACCAGCCCATCCCGGTGCACTTCTCGTTCAGCGAGCACGACCACGTGGAAGGCCAGATGAGCGCCGAGCGCCGTCAGCTGATGCGCGACGTGTTCGACCTGCCCGACCTGGCCGCCATGGACGACGGCATCGCCAACGGCACCTGGACGCCCAAGCCCGGCGAGGCCCTGCCCCTGTCGCTGTTCACGGCGCCGCGGGTGGATTACTCGCTGCACCGGCTGCGCCACTACACCGGCACCTCGCCGCGGGCGTTTCAGAACTTCGTGCTGTTCACCAACTACCAGTTCTACATCGACGAATTCGTGCGCCTGGGCCATGAAGAGATGAAGAAGCCCGACAGCGAGTACGTCGCCTTCATCGAGCCCGGCAACGTGGTGACGCGCCGCGTCGGCCTGGGTGCCGAAGCCGGCGACGAGCTGGGTGCCCCGCCGCCGCGCCTGCCGCAGATGCCGGCCTACCACCTGGTGCGCGCCGACCACAGCGGCATCACCATGGTCAACATCGGCGTGGGCCCGGCCAATGCCAAGAACATCACTGACCACATCGCCGTGCTGCGCCCGCATGCCTGGATCATGCTGGGCCACTGCGCCGGCCTGCGCAACAGCCAGCAATTGGGCGACTACGTGCTGGCCCACGGCTATGTGCGCGAAGACCATGTGCTGGACGAAGAGCTGCCGCTGTGGGTGCCGATCCCGGCGCTGGCCGAGATCCAGCTGGCCCTGGAGGCCGCCGTCAGCGACGTGACCCAGGTGGCCGGGCCCGACCTGAAGCGCTTCATGCGCACCGGCACCGTGGCCAGCACCGACAACCGCAACTGGGAGCTGCTGCCCGACAACCAGCCGCAGCGCCGCTTCAGCCAGAGCCGCGCCGTGGCGCTGGACATGGAAAGCGCCACCATTGCCGCCAACGGCTTCCGTTTTCGCGTGCCCTACGGCACCTTGCTGTGCGTGAGCGACAAGCCGCTGCACGGCGAGATCAAGCTGCCCGGCATGGCCAACCACTTCTACCGCGAGCGGGTGGACCAGCACCTGCGCATCGGCATCCGCGCCCTGGAGATGCTGCGCGCCGAAGGCATGGCCCGCCTGCACAGCCGCAAGCTGCGCAGCTTTGCCGAGGTGGCCTTCCAGTGAGCTGAGGCACGACCTGCGTCGACGGCTTCTTGCGCTGGCGCAAAAGCAGCCGGCTCAGGGGTGTTGCGGGCGCGCCAAAGCGGTCACAATGCGCCCATCCGGCCATTCACGGAGGACACCATGGGGACAAGACAAAGCACCATCGACCACCTGTTGGACCAGCTCGCTGCGGCGGGGCCGGTGTCGGTGCGCAAGATGTTCGGCGAGTACTGCCTGTACCTGGCCGGCAAGCCGGTGGGCCTGGTCTGCGATGACCAGCTGTTCCTCAAACCCACCGAGGCCGCGCGCCCGCTGCTCAAGAGCGCCGACGAAAAGCCCCCCTACCCCGGCGGCAAGCCCTACTTCCACATCGACCCTGACCACTGGGACGAGCGCGAATGGCTGGTCGACCTGGTGCGCACCACCGCACTGGCCCTGCCCGAACCCGCGCCCAAGCCGGCGCCGCGACCCAAGGCCGGTTGAGCGCGGCCGACACGACGCGGGTCTTTTTGCGCGGGCCCAACCCGCGCTTGACGTGGCAGACACACGCCACAGCTAGGCTCGTGCGCACCGCCGCCAGGCCCTTGTCTGATGCTCCCTGGCGGGCGTGAGCACGCCCATGAAGATACTTTTTCGCCCCCCCTCCCTGATCTCTTTTGGCTTGGCCCTGTGGCTGGCAGGCGCCACCGCGCACGCCCAGATGGGTGGCATGGGGGGAGGCATGAGCGGAGGCATGGGAGGCGGTGGCGGCCGCGGCGCCGGCCCGGGCAGCGAAGCCGCTGCCAGCCCCCGAGCCGAAGGCTTTGTGAGCCCCGCCGCCCGCCTGAACCAGTTTGCCGACCAACTGGTCACGCTGCGCCTGCGCCTGCAACTGGAGGGCGCCCAGAACGCGGCCTGGAACACCTTCCAGCGCAAGGCCGGCGACTGGGCCGCCGAGGTGTTCCGCAGCCGCTACGCGAACACCGAGGAAACCGCCCTGCAAGCCCTGGAACGCCGAGCCAACGACGCACACCGCCGCCAGACCCTGCTGGACGCCTTGCTGACCTCGGCCCGCCAGCTCGATGAGTTGCTGCGCCCCGAACAACGCAGCCAGTTCGACCAGCAGCTGCCCGCCCTGCTGCCTTGAGGCCTGCTGGCGCCGACCAGGCGCCAGCACGGCCGGCCGGTCCTTTGCTAGGCTGCAATGACGCCACAGGACCTTGCCATGCCCCTCAACCTGCACGCCCACCCACCCCCACTGCCCAGCGTCCCCGCCATACCCGCCAGTGCCGGACCACCCGCAAGCCACGCCCTGGCCTTGCACTGGGACATCGGCGCGCACCGCTTTGAGCCTCATTTCCATGAGCAGTTCTTCGTGGCGGCCATCACCCATGGGGCCTGCCATTTCCAATGCGCGGGGCAGACCTGCACCGCGCACCCTGGCGATCTGGTGGTGATCGCCCCGTTCCAGATCCATCAGGCCCTGAGCAGCGAAGGCACCCGCTACCAGGCCCTGTACCTGAACGAGTCGGACCTGTGGCGGTCGGAATCCCCATCCGCGCCCGCTCACACTTCCCTCACTGAGGCCTCGACCGGGCCAGTCTGGCGGGGTGAGCCGGTGCTGCCCAAGCACCCGCTGGCCGTGCCCTTGGCCCAGGCACTGGACCGGCAAGACCTGGGCGCCGCCGTGCGCATGGCACACAGGGTGCTCGGCGCCGGCCTGGGCGAAGCGCGTTGGCACAGCCTGCCGCCCCACCCTCTGCAAAGGCCTGAGTTGCGCGCCTGGCTGGAAGCCACGCAAAGCCAGCCCACCCTGGCCCAGGGGGCCCGGGGCCTGCAACTGAGCCCGACGGCCTTCAGCCGGGCCTTTCAGCACAGATTTGGCATGCGGGCGGTGTTTTTCCGCAACCAGATGCGCCTGCAGCAAGCAGAAGACCTGTTGCTGCAGGCGATCCCGGCCAGCCAGGTGGCCGCACACTGCGGCTATGCGGACCAGGCCCATCTCACACGTGAAATGAAGAAGTACCGGGGAGTGACGCCCCGCCACTACCCACGGCACTACCAGGCCATGGCATGGCCTGGCCGCTGACCCCCTCGAACCCGCCCGGTTAACCGCTCCCGCAAGAATATTCAAGACCGGGGTCGGCGCCCCTGACAACACTGCCCCCAGCCGCCTGGCCCACGGTGGGCCAGGGCAGCAGCCCAGGGAGACCTCCATGCACACCGCCGCCTCCGCAGTCCGGGCCCAGGCCCCTGCGCACCGACATCCACCGGCCGTCGGCGTCACGGCCCAGCCCGCCAGCTCAAGCGCCGCCCCACCCGCGGGTACCCCCAGGACCGTGCCGCTGTACCGCCGACTGGCCACCCTGGGTGACGACAGTGCCGAGCTGACCTGCAGCATGCACATCGCCCGGCGCTGGGGCGGTGCCCGCGAGACCGTGGGCTGCGCCTCATTCGAGGCCGCCCGCGAACTGCTGCGCACCGGCCAGGCCGACGCGCTGCTGGTGCCGGCCGCCTACCCCCGGCTCAACACCTTCATCATGGACGCGGCCTTGTGCGCCAGCCAAGTGTTCATCCTGCCCATCCCGGCCCTGGTGCTGGCCACTGGCGGCGGGCCCGCCGCGCCAAGGTTGCAGCAGTTGATCCACCACCCCGCCGTGGCCCCCTTGCTGCCCGAACTGGGCCTGCACTGGGCGCAGGCCCGCCAGGCCAGCTCGAACGCCGAGGCCTGCCGCCTGTTGCAGGCCGCCCCCGAGCCCTCGGCCTGCATCACCAATGCCTTGTGTGCCGCCCACTTCGGCCTGAACGTGGTGCGAGAGCTGCGACCCAACCTGGCCATGCCCTGGATCTGCTTTGTGCACCAAGCGCCCTTGGGCACGCGATCGGCGCCTGGCCCAGCGGAGGCCCGACCGTGAGCGGCGGCGGCATGGGCAACACCGGCCACGGCCCAATCCACCGTGACGGTGACGGCCAGGGCGCACCCGCCCCCTTGCAGCCCTGGGCCCTGCTGGGCTTGACGCTGGGGGTCACGGCCATCGGCGTCGAGGGCCTGGTGATCTCTCCCGTGCTCGGCGACCTGGCCAGCACCTTCGACGCCAGCCCGGCCCAGGCCGGCTGGGCTGTTTCGGCCTACGGGCTGGCGCTGGCGGGGGCCGCCCCCATCGTGGGCCTGTGGGGCGACCGGGTGCCCCGGCTGACCCTGTTGCGGGCGGCCCTGGGGCTGTTCGTGCTGGCGGGGCTGCTGTGCGCCCTGGCCAACAGCCTGGGCACACTGGTGGCGGCGCGGGCGCTGTGCGGCGCGGCGGCAGGCGCCTTTTTGCCGGCCTGCTACGCCTATGTGGGCGACTGCACCGCCTTTGCCGACCGGGCCCGGGCCATGGGCCGGGTGATGGCCGGCTGGTCGCTGGCCCTCACCCTGGGCATCCCGGTCGGGGGGGTGATCGCCCAGTGGTGGGGCTGGCGCCTGGCCTTTGTGGCGGTGGCGCTGCTGGCGGCCTTGGCGGCCTGGCGGGTGAACCGCATGCCGGCCGCCCCCTTGCCGCGCCCAGCAGCGCCAGCCAGCCCAGCGGACACGACCCGGGCCTCGGGTTCGGGCCCCGCAAGCCGCCCACGGCTGGACCGTGCCGCCCTGCCGCTGCTGGCCCTGAACTTCTTTGACATGCTGAGCTTCTACGGGGTCTACACCTTTCTCGGGGTGACGGTGCAGGCCCGGCTGCAACTGGGCAGCGGTGGCTTCGCCTTGTTCGTGGCCTGCTATGGGCTGGGCCTGATGGCCAGCACCCTCAACGCCAGCGTGCTCGACCGCTTTGGCAAGACGCGCGTGCTGCGCGGGGCCTTGTTGCTGCTGGCCTGCCTGCTGCTGGTGCTGGCCCCGGCCACCAGGCACCCCACCACCCTGGCAGCCGCCATGCTGTGCTGGGGGGCGCTGCAAGGGCTGGCCCAGACCGGCACCGCCACGCTGGTCACCCAGGTGTCCGAGCGCGCACGCGGCCTGGCCATGGCCTGCCTGAGCTGCACCACCTACCTGGCGGTCAGCCTGGGTTCGTTCGGCGGGGGCTGGGTGCTGACCGAGTACGGCTTTGAGGCCCTGGCCCAAGGCGCCGCCCTGTGCGCTCTGCTGGCCGGTGTGCTGCTGCAGGGCTGGGTGCGCAAGGCGGCTTGAGCCCCGGGGGGCTGCCCAGCCCCCCGCTCAGCCCCCGCATCAACGCTCACAGCCCCAGTTCGGCCGCCTCGGCGTCGGTGAACACGCGCGAGCGCGTGAGAAACGCCTTTCCCGTGGGCCCCTCCAGCGAGAAGGTGCCGCCGTGGCCCTCGATCACGTCGATGATGAGCTGGGTGTGCTTCCAGTACTCGTACTGGTTGGCCCCGATGTAGAACGGGATGCCGCCGATCTCGCCCAGGTACACATCGCCCGCGCCGAGGGTCAGCTCGCCAGGCAGGTAGGCGTTGGCCGCGCTGTTGTCGCAACAGCCACCCGACTGATGAAAAAAGAAGCTGCCGTGCTCGGCGCGCAGTTGCTCGATCAGCGCCAGCGCCGCGGGCGTGGCGATCACTTTGTCAACCATGGAACACCTCCGTGTCACGAAACAAAAAGCGCCCGGGCACCCGGCCAGGGCCGGGTGACGGGGCGCGTCAAGGAGAGAGAAGTTTCAATCCAGCGTCAGCCGGATCAGAAGAAGCCCAGCTTGTTCTCGCTGTAGCTGACCAGCAGGTTCTTGGTCTGCTGGTAGTGGTCCAGCATCATCTTGTGGGTTTCACGGCCGATGCCCGACTCCTTGTAGCCACCGAAGGCCGCGTGCGCCGGGTAGGCGTGGTAGCAGTTGGTCCACACACGGCCCGCCTTGATGGCGCGGCCCATGCGGTAGGCCACGTTGCCGTTGCGGCTCCACACGCCGGCGCCCAGGCCGTACAGGGTGTCGTTGGCAATGGCCAGGGCTTCGGCTTCGTCCTTGAAGGTGGTGATGGCCAGCACCGGGCCAAAGATTTCTTCCTGGAAGATGCGCATCTTGTTGTGGCCCTTGAACAGCGTGGGCTGCACGTAGTAGCCACCGGCCAGGTCACCGGCCTGGTGGGCTTGTCCGCCACCGGCCAGCACTTCGGCGCCTTCTTGCTTGCCCAGATCCAGGTACGACAGGATCTTGGTCAGCTGTTCCTTGCTGGCCTGGGCACCGATCATGGTGTCGGTGTCCAGCGGGTTGCCCTGCACGATGGCGGCCACGCGCTGGAGCACGCGCTCCATGAACTTCTCGTAGATCGATTCGTGGATCAGAGCGCGCGAGGGGCAGGTGCAGACCTCGCCCTGGTTGAAGGCGAACAGCACCAGGCCTTCGATGGCCTTGTCCAGGAAGGAGTCGTCCTTGTCCATCACGTCGGCAAAGAAGATGTTGGGCGACTTGCCGCCCAGCTCCAGCGTGGCCGGGATCAGGTTGTTGGCCGCAGCCTGGGCGATCACGCGGCCCGTGCTGGTGCTGCCGGTGAAGGCGATCTTGGCGATGCGGCGGCTGCTGGCCAGCGGCATGCCGGCTTCGCGGCCAAAGCCGTTGACGATGTTGAGCACACCCGGGGGCAGCAGGTCGGCGATCAGCTCGACCAGCACCAGCAGGCTGATGGGGGTGGACTCGGCGGGCTTGAGCACCACGCAGTTGCCAGCGCCAAGGGCCGGGGCCAGCTTCCAGGCCGCCATCAGGATGGGGAAGTTCCAGGGGATGATCTGGCCCACGACGCCCAGGGGCTCGTGCAGGTGATAGGCCACGGTGTTTTCGTCGATCTCGCTCAGGGCGCCTTCCTGGGCCCGCACGCAGCCGGCAAAGTAGCGGAAGTGGTCGACGGTCAGCGGAATGTCGGCGTTCAGGGTTTCGCGGATCGGCTTGCCGTTGTCCACGGTCTCGGCGTAGGCCAGCAACTCGAGGTTGGCTTCCAGGCGGTCGGCGATCTTCAGCAGGATGTTGGCGCGGTCGGCAGCGGGCGTCTTGCCCCACTTGTCGGCGGCGGCATGGGCCGCATCCAGGGCCAGTTCGATGTCTTCGGCGCTCGAGCGGGCGGCCTGGGTGTAGACGGCACCCGAGATCGGGGTGATCACGTCGAAGTACTGGCCCTTGACCGGCGGCACCCATTGGCCACCGATGAAGTTGTCATAGCGGGGTTTGTAGACGATCTTGGCGCCAGCGGCGCCGGGTGCAGCGTAAATCATGCGTGTCTCCAGCTGTTGTCAGAAAAAAGTCGCCGGCCCATGCCTGGCGGACGTCACTGCTTCTCAAGAGCTGTGCCACCGGGTGCCGAGAGCGTGCCAAGACCCCGCAAATGCCTGCCCACCCGAACCGCAAGCCCTTGATTGAAAAAGATTTTTTCCAGCACTTAAGGACAAACCCGAAGCCTCGAAAAACGGCCCGCACCGCCGTGCCATGCGTCAAAAATCGACGCCCGCGGACAACTCGCGGACGTTGCATCCCAAGACACCTGTCCAAAAATGGAACACTTGGCCCGCGCAAACCCTGGCGTTGTCACACAAACTGTCACACCGCCTAAACTCCATGCCCAGAAGCGCTGCAAGCGCCCAGGAGACAGATCACCATGGCGACCACGCACCCCGTTCCCGGCCCTGTGCTGCGCGAGGCCCGGCTGCGCCTGCAGCAAGGCGGCACCCTGCCGCTGGAGGCGGTGGATGAACGCGTGGCCCGCTCCTGGCAGCGCAGCCTGGCGGCAGGCCTCACGCCTGCCAGCGGCATGCACCATGTGGACCACCTGAGCGGCAGCGAGCTGCGCCAGTCGCTGGCCTGCAACATCGACCTGATCAACCACTCGCAACCGGTGATGGAGTACCTGTTCGAGCAGGTGCGCCACAGCCACAGCATGGTGGTGCTGGCCGACCGCCATGGCACGCTGATGCACACCCTGGGGGACGCCGACTTTCTGGGCAAGGCCGAGCGCGTGGCCCTGCAGGCCGGGGCCTGCTGGCACGAAAGCCAGCGCGGCACCAACGCCATCGGCACCGCCCTGGCCGAGGCCTGCGGCATCGAGATCCACGGCCCCGAGCACTACCTGGAGCGCAACGACTTCCTGACCTGTGCGGCCTCGCCCATCGTGTCGGCCACCGGCGAGCTGCTGGGCATCCTCGACATCTCGGGCGATCAGCGCAGCCACCACCCGCACACCCTGGGCCTGGTCAACACCGCGGCGCGCATGATCGAAAACCGCCTGTTCGCCACCACCTGCCGCCACAGCACCTGCCTGCACCTGCACCCCCAGGCGCACGGCATCGGCACCCTGGCCGAAGGCGTGGTCGCGCTGTCCGAGGACGGCTGGATCATGGGCGCCAACCGGCAGGCCCTGGCCTGGCTGGGCCTGCGCCACCAGGACATCGGCGCCACCCCGATCGCGCGCGTGCTCGACACCCGCATCGACGCCCTGCTGGCCCGCACCGCCAGCCAGCAAGACACCCCCCTGGTACTGCACCGCAAGGACGGCTCGGTGCTGCATGCCCTGGTGCGCGCCCAGCCCGGACAGCGCGTGGCGATGCGGTCTGCCTCGCCGCCCCGGCGCAGCACTGGCCCGACCACGCCCCCCGAGCAAGACGCCCTGGCCCAGTTGGACACCGGCGACGCCGCCTGGCGCGCCGTGGCCGACAAGGCCCGGCGCGTCTGCGGCAAGCCCATCCCTCTGTTGCTGCATGGTGAATCGGGCGTGGGCAAAGAGTTGTTCGCCCGGGCCGTACACGACAGCTCGCCGCGCCGCCACCGCCCCTTTGTGGCCATCAACTGCGCCGCCCTGCCCGAGCACCTGATCGAGTCCGAGCTGTTCGGCTACAGCCCGGGGGCCTTCACCGGCGCGCGCAAGGAGGGCAGCCTGGGCCGCCTGCGCGAAGCCGACGGCGGCACCCTGTTCCTCGATGAGATCGGCGACATGCCCCTGGCCTTGCAGACCCGGCTGCTGCGCGTGCTGCAAGAGCGCCAGGTCAGCCCGCTGGGCGGCGGTGCCGCCGTGGCGGTTGACTTTGCGCTGATCTGCGCCACCCACCAGCCCCTGCGCGAGGCGGCCGAGGCCGGCCGCTTCCGGGCCGATCTGTACTACCGCCTCAACGGCCTGACCCTGATCCTGCCGCCCCTGCGCCAGCGCAGCGACTTCGAGGCCCTGACCCGCAAACTGCTGCGCGAGTTGGGCGGCGAGCCCCCGCTGGACATCGCCCCCGAGCTGCTGCAAGCCCTGGCCGCCTACCCCTGGCCCGGCAACTTGCGCCAGTACGCCAGCGTGCTGCGCACCGCCATCGCCCTGCTCGACGCCGGCGAGACCACGGTAGCCTGGCCCCACCTGCCCGACGACATGCTGGCCCTGCTGCGCCCCGCCGCCGCCAGCCCCTCTGCACCGGCATCAGTACCGGCGTCAGTGCCGGCCCCTGCAGCAACCGCCGTCGCGATGGGCAGCGACCAGAAACTGGCCGACATCTCCCGCGCCGCCGTGCAGCAGGCGATCCAGAACGCCCGCGGCAACCTCTCGGCCGCCGCCCGGCAACTGGGCATCAGCCGGCAGACGCTTTATCGCAAGCTGGGGTGAGGCACTCAAGCCGAGGCCAGGCCAGGCCTGCCAGGGAAACCCACCTGTCTAACCAAGGCCTGCGCCGGCGCGGCGAAGCGACTGAGGAAGGCCTGCAGACGGGCCTCGGGGGTGGGTGCCGCGAATCTGCCTTGGCGGGCCTCGGCCAAGGCGAGTTGCTGAGCCCGCCGTGGCGCCAATCGCTCTTCACGGGCACGCAGGCTGTTCAACACCTGGGCCCGCACCAAGGTCTTGGGCAGGGTGCTGGCCTGGACAAGCAAGGCCTCTCGGGTTCCGTGCGCAGGCCGATCTTGGGATCGCAACAGGCGACGCAGCTCGGGCACGGGCAGAAAACTCAACCAATCCTCGAGCTGCTGGCCCCGCAACAGGCGCGGGGAGCGCACCACCTTGAAACCCTGCTCGGCATCCACTGTCCAGAGCCCCACCTCAGCCGGGGCTTGTGACTGCACAGCGGCCAGGTGCCGCAAGGTGCACACCACCGTGACGCGTTCAAAGAAACGGCAGTAGCTGTCGAGCTGCCCCGGCAGCCGGGTCAGACGGTCTCGGTCGCTCTTGATTTCGAAGGCCGCCAGACGGGCCCCGACCTGTACCAAGTCAACACGGCGCTCGAAGCGGTCGATGCACAACTCAGAGATGAAGGCTGCCGAAGACCCCTGCGCCTGGCGCCGCAGGCGTTCGATCAGACGCTGACGGATCTCTGTCTCGTTCATCGCAGGTGTGCCTGATCTCAATCGGACCCGACCTGCCGCTCAGGCCACCCGCGGCTTGACCTTGGAGGCGGCCAGCTTGGCGGTGGTGCGGGCCTGGTCGGTGTCGGTGCCGCGCGCCAGGGCCACGCCCATGCGGCGCTTGACGAAGCTCTCGGGCTTGCCGAACAGGCGCAGGTCGGTGCCGGGGATGGCCAGGGCCTCGTCCACACCGTCGAACACGATGCCCTGGGCCTCGACGCCGCCGTAGATCACGGCGCTGGCGCCGGGGTTGCGCAGGCTGGTGTCCACCGGCAGGCCCAGGATGGCGCGGGCGTGCAGCTCGAACTCGCTCTGGTGCTGGGTGCACAGGGTGACCAGGCCGGTGTCGTGCGGGCGCGGGCTGACCTCGCTGAACCAGACCTGCTCGCCCTTGACGAACAGCTCCACGCCGAACAGGCCCTGGCCACCCAGGTTGTCGGTGACGGCCTGGGCGATCTGGCGCGATTTCTCCAGTGCGGCCGGGTGCATGGGGTGGGGCTGCCAGCTTTCCACGTAGTCGCCGCTGACCTGCACGTGGCCGATGGGGTCGCAGAAGCTGGTGACGATCTGGCCGTCGGCGCCCACCGAGCGCACGGTGAGCTGGGTGATTTCGTAGTCGAAGTCGATGAAGCCTTCGACGATCACGCGGCCGTGGCTCACGCGGCCGCCGGCCATGGCGTAGTCCCAGGCCTTTTGCACATCGGCGGGGCCGTCGATCTTGCTCTGGCCCTTGCCCGAGCTGCTCATCACGGGCTTGACGATGCAGGGGTAGCCGATGCCGGCATCAATGGCCGCCTGCAGCTCGGCCAGCGAATCGCAGAACTGGTAGGGGCTGGTGGGCAGGCCCAGGGTTTCACCGGCCAGGCGGCGAATGCCCTCGCGGTCCATGGTCAGGCGGGCCGCGCGGGCGGTGGGGATCACGCGCACCACGCCAGCGGCCTCCAGCTCTTCGAGCATGGGGGTGGCGATGGCCTCGATCTCGGGCACCACCAGGTGCGGGCGCTCGGCCTCGATCAAGGCCTTGAGCTGGGCCGGATCGCTCATGGTGATGGTGCGGGCGTGGTGGGCCACCTGCTGGCCCGGGGCGTTCTCATAGCGGTCGACCGCGATGGTCTCGACGCCCAGGCGCTGCAGCGCGATCAGGACTTCTTTGCCGAGCTCGCCGGAGCCGAGCAGCATGACTTTGGTGGCCGAGGCCGACAAGGGGGTGCCGAGAGTGGTCATGGTTCTGGGGCGCTGTGCGCAGGTAGGGGTTTGAAAACAGAAACTGAAGGGGCGCGGTCAAGCCGGGCCGGCGGCGCTGTGGCCCATGGCCTCGCCCATGCGGATGGCGCGGGCCGGGGCCCAGTCGGGGTTGAACGCAAGCGTGTCTTTGGGGAACAGCATCACCACCGTGGAGCCCAGCAGGAAGCGGCCCATCTCGGCGCCCTTGGCGATCACCACCTCTTGCGTGTCATACCGCCATTCGCGCACCGTGCCCGGGCGCGGCGGGTTGACCACGCCGTGCCACACGGTGGCCATGCTGCCCACGATGGTGGCGCCCACCAGGGTGAGCACAAAGGGGCGGCGGGCCTCGTCCTCGAACACGCAGACCACGCGCTCGTTGCGGGCGAACAGGCCCGGAATGCCGCGCGCCGTGGCCGGGTTGACCGAGAACAGGTCGCCAGGCACGTGGATCATGCGCAGCAGCCGCCCGGTGCAGGGCATGTGGATGCGGTGGTAGTCACGCGGGCTGAGGTACAGGGTGGCGAACTCGCCGTCGTCGAACTGGCGCGCCAGCGCGGCATTGCCGCCCACCAGGGTCTGGGTGCTGTACGAATGGCCCTTGGCCTGGAAGATCTGGTCGCGCTCGATGCGCCCGAACTGGCTGATGGCGCCATCGACCGGGCACACATAGGCCGCATCGGCCTGGGGGCGGGCCCCCTCGCGCAGCGGGCGGGTGAAAAACTCGTTGAAGCTGGCGTAATCGCTGGGCTGGCTCAGCTGGGCTTCGGACAGGTCCACGCCGTAGCGGGCCACAAAGCGGCGGATGATCCAATGCGTCAGGGCGCCGGCCCGGGCGCTGGCGACAAAGCCGGCAAATCGGGTCAGGGCCAGCTTGGGAATCAGGTACTGCGGCAGCACCACTAGACGGTCGGACAAGTTGGCCCCTGGAAGTTGATGGAACGTAACCTGCCATTTTATTCAGCCCGGGGCCGGGTCACGGCGCAGACACGCGCACTCGCCCCGGCTGGGCCACAATGCCCCCATGCAAGAGCCCCTGTTCGAGGCCCAAGGCCTTCAAAAACGCTATGGCGACACCACCGTGGTCGACCAGCTGTCCTTTGCCATCGCACCGGGCGAATGCCTGGGCGTGATCGGGCCCAATGGCGCCGGCAAGACCACCACCATCCGCATGTGCCTGGGCCAGGTCACGCCCGACGCCGGGGGCATCCGCGCCTTCGGGCTGACCATGCCGGCGCAGGCGCTGGCCATCAAGGCCCAGCTCGGCGTGGTGACCCAGTTCGACACCCTGGACCCCGATTTCAGCTGCCTGGAGAACCTGATCGTGTACGGGCGCTACTTCGGCATCCCGCGGCGCACCATGCTCGAGCGCGGGCCGCAGCTGCTGGAGTTCGCGGCCTTGTCGCACAAGGCCGACGCCAAGCCCGGCGAGCTGTCGGGCGGCATGAAGCGGCGCCTGAGCCTGGCCCGCGCCCTGGTCAACAACCCACGCCTGCTGATGCTGGACGAGCCCACCACCGGGCTCGACCCGCAGGCCCGCCACCTGATGTGGGAGCGCCTGCAGCGCCTGATGCAGCAGGGCAAGTCGATCCTGCTGACCACCCACTTCATGGACGAGGCCGAGCGCCTGTGCCACCGCCTGCTGGTGCTGGACCATGGCCGCAAGATCGCCGAAGGCGCCCCCCGCCAGCTGATTGCCGAGCACCTGGAGCCCGAGGTGGTCGAGGTGTATGGCGCCGGCGCCACCGCCGTGGCGCACGGCCCGCTGGCCGCCCTGGCCAGCCGCACCGAGGTCAGCGGCGAGACGGTGTTCTTCTACACCCACCAGGCCCAGCCACTGCTGGCGGCCCTGGCGGCCGAACCGGCCCTGCGCACCCTGCACCGCCCGGCCAATCTGGAAGACCTGTTCCTCAAGCTCACCGGCCGGCAGATCCGCGAGGGCGGCTGAACGCCGTCAATGAACGCCGTCAGCCCCCTGCCCTACCCTGCCCCCCGCCCCCGATTTTTCTGCCACCGATCATGTCCAGCCCCATCACCGATCCCACCCCCCTCAGCTACCCGCCCCCGCCCTCGGTGTGGCGGGCGCCCAGCCTGTCCACCCGATGGTGGCCCGTGTTCCTGCGCAACCTGCTGGTGTGGCGCAAGCTGGCCATCCCCAGCCTGGTGGGCAACATTGCCGAGCCGCTGATGTGGCTGGTGGCCTTCGGCTACGGCATGGGGGCCCTGGTGGGGCAGATCACGGTGCATGGCCCCGACGGCGACACCCAGGTGCCTTACATCCTGTTCCTGGCCAGCGGCTCGATCTGCATGAGCGCCATGAACGCGGCCTCGTTCGAGGCCCTGTACTCGGCGTTTTCGCGCATGCACGTGCAAAAGACCTGGGACGGCATCATGAACGCCCCCGTGGGCCTGGACGACGTGGTGCTGGCCGAGATGCTGTGGGCCGCCTTCAAGGCCTTGTTCACCGTCACGGCCATCATGGGCGTGATGCTGGCGCTGGGCATCAGCCACAGCCCCAAGCTGCTGCTGGCCTGGGGCGTGCTGCTGGGCGTGGGGGCCATGTTCTCGAGCATCGCGCTGATCTTCAATGCCCTGGCCAAGGGCTACGACTTCTTCACCTACTATTTCACCCTGGTGCTGACGCCGATGATGTTCCTGTCGGGCATTTTCTTTCCGCGCGAGCAGTTGCCCGAGCTGGTGCGCCTGGCCTCCGAATGGCTGCCGCTGACCAATGCCGTCGAACTGGTGCGCCCCCTGTTCATGGACCGCTGGCCCGAACACGCGCTGCGCCACGGTGCCGTCCTGTGCGGCTACACCGTGGCCGCCTTCTGGCTGGCCCTGGCGCTGACGCGCAAGCGCTTCAGGGGCTGAGGCGGCGGTTCGGGCCTTCGCTCATGGCAAGCGCCGCTGCCAGGCCACCAGCAGGGCCGCCAGCAAGGCCATGGCCGCCAACAGGCGGTACAGGTCTTCGCAGGCCAGCAGCAGGGCCTGGTTGTCGAGCAAGGCCGACAGTTGGGCCAGCGCTCCCAAGTGGGCCTGCTCAGGGCTGAAGCCTCGGGCCTGCAGGGCCCCGGCCATGCTCGCCATCCAGTGGCTCACACCCGGGCGATCCGGGCTCAGCCCGACCAGCAGTTCATCATGCAGCGCAAACTGGCGGTTCTGCAACATCACGGCGGCCACGGCACTGGCACCTGAACTGGCCATCTGGCGCATCAGGTTTTTGCCCTGGTAGCCGTGGGCAAAACCGTGGTCGCCAAGCTCTCGAAAGGTCAGGCCGGCCACAGGCAGCACCAGCAGCACCCCGAAAACGCCCTTCAGCAGCAGGGCCGGCAGCAAGGCCCCCACCGACACCCCGGCCGGCTGGCTGGCCAGGCCCAGGGCGCACAAGGCCAGCGACAGCAGCCCCGCCAGCATCAGCGGTCGCTTGTGCGGCAGCCGGCCCGCCCAACGGATGTAGGCCCAGGCCACCACCAGACTGGTCACACCGGCCAGGCTGTTGAGCGCGCCCGTCGTGGTCAAGGGCAGGCCCAGGCCGCGCTCGGCATAGATGGGAAAGAGGTAGGCCGCGAAGTTCGACAGAAAGTAGTGCACAAAGTACAGACCCAACCCCACCAGGTACACCGGGCTGTTGAGCTGGCGCAGGTGCAGCAAGGGCGTGGGGTGACGCCATTGGTGCCACAAAAACCCCACCAGCAAGCCCGCGCCGGCCAGGCCCAGCAAGGCCAAGCGCAGCGGGTGGGCCAGCACATCCAGCCGGGCTTCAGAGAAGCCCCACTGCAGGCACAGGGCCGCCAGGGCAAAACACAGCAGGGGCAGCGCCATGCTGCGCCACGAGGCCAAGTCAGCGGCCGGCCCGCCAGGCTGACGGCCCACCGAATCGGGCAACCAGCGCCACAGGCCCAGGGCCACCACCAGCACCGCCGGCAACACGCCCACGAACACCGAGGCCCACCCCCAGCGCTCGATCAGGCTGGCGGCGCACCAAGGGGCCAAGGCCGTGGCCGACATCATCAGCACCATGAAACGGCGCATGGCCTGGGGTCGGTCAACAGGGGCAAACAAGAGCAGCACCAAGACCCGGGCGGCGGTGAAAAACGCGCCACCACCCAGGCCCTGCACCCCCCGGGCCAGCGCCAGTTGCGGCAAGCTGCCACTGGCCGAACAGCCCAGCAGGCCCAGCGCAAACAGGCCCAAGGACACTGTCAGCACGCGCCGATAGCCCCAGCGCTGCACCAGGCGCTGCTGCAGCACGATGGCCAGCAGGCTGCCAACGGCATAGGCAGCCTGCGCCCCGACAAACTCGGCCGGCGCGGCGGCAAGCCCCCCCCATGACGTGGGCGGACGAGAACACAAACATCACGTTCTCAAAAAACTCCAGCGCCACCAGCAAGCCCAGCAGGGTCATCAGGCGGTGCTTGCGCGTGGCATGGCCTCGCAGCAACAGGTGCAGCACTGGCTTCATGGGGTGGCGAGGCGGCGTGCGCAGCCGCCGCAGGGCTGGCCGCTGCCCAAGATCCGCAAGACAGCGAGCCCAGGGGCTTGTGCTTGCCTGTGGGAGCCCTTGGCGCAGGTGTTCATCCGGGGCTTTCAGGAGGTGTGGGGGGGGGAAAGACTCAGACCAGACAGCCGGAGCGAGCGGCAATTTAAGCCCGGCCTGGCCGACGCCACGGCCAAGGGCTCAAATGCCGACATTTGTCCACACCCCTTGCGTTTGAAATCACCGCTTATCCCAACAAATCAACCGCTGCCGGATTCGGACCGGGCACCCCAGGCCATCAGCGGGCCAAGCAAGCACAACACCTTGCCCCCTACCCGCACCTGCCCGCTGACGGGTCGTCAAAGGCGCACAGAGCACAGACAAGCAGAAGCGCGGCGGCGGAAGCAACCGGCTTCGGGGGCTCACACAGACGCCACCGGCTTTTGCAGGCCTTGCGCCAACGGCGCGCACACCATGGCAGCCAGGCACAGCACCGCGGGCACGCCCCACAGGGCGCTGGGCCAGTGGTGCGACAGGCTGCCCATCAACACGGGCAACGCGCCACCCGCGATGGCCTGGGCCAGGTTGTAGCTGGCGGCGATGCCGGTGATGCGCAAGGGGGCCGGAAACAACCGGGCCATGGGCGCCAGAACCACCGGCACCAGGCCGGCGTTGAGTGCCCCGATGGCAGACCAGGCCCAAAACACCGTCTCGGGCGTGACCTGGGCATAGAACCACACGAGGCCGATGATGTTGAGCACGGCAAAAGCGATGATCACCCGTGCGCTGCCAAAGCGGTCCGCGGCCGCCGTGGTCAGCAGCGTGAATACCATCGCACTGGCCGTCAGCCCCATCTGGGCCGAGCTCATCAAGGCCCGGGGCCACTGCATCTCGACCTGGAAGTACGCCACCGGGTACAACTGCACCGTCTGGATCAGCCCCCCCGACACCAGCGCCAGGCCGATGGCCACCAGCAACTCGCGCCGGTAGCGCGTGAACAAGGCCGAGAACGGCAACCGTTGCGCCGACTGGGCGGCCTGGGCCATCTGCAAGAACACAGGCGACTCCTTGACGCTGCGCCGCAGGTAGACCGACAGCAGACCGAACAAGCCGCCCGCCAGAAACGGCACGCGCCAACCCCAGCCCAGATAGTCGGCTTGCGGCAACTGGCTGGACAGCAGCAGGATCACCCCCACCGCCAGCAATGACCCCAGGCCGAAGCCCACCGTCAACAAGCCGATGGCAAAACTGATGCGGTTCTCGGGCACCGTCTCCATCACATAAGAGGCCGCAGCCGGAAACTCGCCCCCCATGGCCAGGCCCTGACCTGTGCGGCAGAGCAGCAAGAGAATGGGCGCGGCGGCACCGATCTGGGCATAGGTGGGCAGCAGGCCGATGCCCAGCGTGCCCAGGGCCATCAGCAGCAAGGTGATGCCGAACAGGCGCTTGCGCCCGATGCGGTCCCCCAGGGCCGCCAGCACCGTGCCGCCCAGCGGCCGCACCAGGTAGCCCACCGCGTAGATGCCCAGCACCTGCAACTGGGCCAGCCAGGGCGCGACATCCGAGGCCGAGAACAGCTTGCTGATCACCGGGCTCATGTGCAGAAAGACCACGAACTCATAGAACTCCAACGCGCCCCCGAGCGTGGACAGGCTCAGCACCTTCCAATGCTCTGCGCTGATGGCGCCCGTGCCCGTGCCTGTTCCAGACCCCGGGGCGTTTTCAAAAGGTTCAACAGCAGCCATGTCAGTCCAGCTCCACCATCAAACTCACCACTGTGCCCAGCGAGCCCCCGATGTTCAGGGTCTGCACGCGCCAGGCGCCTTCGATCTGACAGGCCCCGGCCTGGCCGGTGACCTGACGCGCCGCATCCAGCAGCATGCGAGCGCCGGTGGCCCCCACCGGGTGGCCGGCGCCGATCAGGCCTCCGCTGAGGTTGATCGGGCAGCGGCCACCGCGCTCGATGCTGCCGTCGGCAATCGCCTGCCAGCTCTGGCCCGGCGGCGTGAGCCCCAGGTGATCGATGGCCATGTACTCGGTGCTGGTGAAGCAGTCGTGCGTCTCCACCCCGTGCACCGCATCAATGCCGTCAATGCCCGCGCGGCGCCAGGTGTCCTCGATGGTCTGCCGCACGTGGCCAAACACATAGGGCTGGCCCCGGCTGCGCTCAAGCTTGTCGCGCAGGCGCAGCCCCGCATTGCGGTGCCCCCAGCCGCTGATGCGCGCCAGGCCCTGGCAAGAGCGGCCCTGCGCCTGCAAAAAGCGCCCCGAGGCCAGCACCAGCGCGCAGGCGCCATCGGTGATCTGGGCACAGTCCTGGCGCCGGCTGCCGGGCTCGATCACCGGGTTGGCCTGGTCGTCGTCGGTGAAACTCAGCGGGTCGAACTGCCAATGCCGGGTCTGGGCCAGCGGGTTGAGGCGGGCGTTCCCGTAGTTCAGCTCGGCAATGCGGTTGAGGTACTGGCGGTCCAGCCCATAGCGCTCGGCATAGGTCTGGGCCACCAGACCAAATGCAGCCGGCCACATGAAGCGGCACTCGATGTCCTCCCGCCCTTGCCAGGAGGCCGCGTTCTGGTTGCGCGAGGCCTGGTCACCCGGCAGGTTCTTGAGCTCTTCCACGCCCAGCACCAGCGCACAGTCGTAGCGGCCGGCCTCGATCTCGGCCATGGCGGCCAGCACGGCCAGCGAAGAGGACGCACAGGCGCCCTCATGGCGCATCGCGGGCACGCCCCACAGCTCGGGCACCACCTGGGCCACCATGGCGCCCAGGTGCCCCTGCTGCCGCTGCAGTTCGGCAAAGGCGTTGCCCACATGGATGCTGCCGATGTGCTCGGCCCCCACGCCACTGCCGGCCAGGGCGCCCAGCGTGGCTTCACGCACCATGTCGGAGATGTCCTGCCCCTGGCGCGACCAGGCGCGCGCAAAGTCGGTCTGGTAGCCGCCCAGGATGTAGATGGCTTCGCTCATGACGGATTCCTTGGCTGTCGTTGAAGAAAGCGCCCGCAGGCTTGTCGGTACTCGTGCTCGATCTGGTCCACCACCTCGGACAAGGGCTGAATGGCCCGGATGCTGCCCACCCCCTGCCCTGCGGCCCAGACATCGCGCCACTGGCGGGTGCCGCTGTCGTGGCTGTCGTAGCGGCGCTCGGGCGTCGGCGGCAGCCGGTCCGGGTCGAGGCCGTGGGCGCGCAAGGAGGGCTTGAGCCAACTGGCCGGCGTGCCGGTGATCGCGTCGCTGACGACGAGGTCGTCCACCTGGGCATCGACCAGCATCTGCTTGTAGGCCGGCGCCGCCAGGCTTTCCTGGACTGCGATGAAACGGGTGCCCATGTACACCGCGTCGGCGCCAGCTGCCAAGGCGCCGGCCACGCCCCACCCGTCGCTGATGGCACCGCCCACCACCAGCAGCCCGTCGAAAAACTCGCGCACCGCACTGACAAAGGCAAATGGGTTCAGAGAGCCGGTGTGCCCGCCGGCCCCGCCACAGATGCAGGCCAGCCCATCGGCCCCCGCCGCCACCGCCTTGCGGGCCAGTGTGAGGTTGACCACATCGGCCAGCACCCGGCCGCCGTAGCGCTGGACCACGGCCAGGGCCGGCGCCGGGCTGCCCAGGGCGGTGACCACCAGCGGTGGCTTGAAGCGGGCCACCAGTTCCAGGTCTTGCGCCAGCCGGGTGTTCGATGAATGGGTCACCAGGTTGGCGCACCACGGGCCCAGGGGGTGCGGGTGGGGCTCGTCGCGCGCACGCGCCAGGCCCTCGGTGATCTGCTGCATCCACTGGCCCAGTTGGGCGATGGGGCGGGCATTGGGGGTGGGGAAGGCCCCCACCACGCCGCTGCGGCAGGCCGCCAGCACCATCTCAGGGCCGGACACCAGGAACATCGGGGCCACCACCACCGGCAGACGCGACTCGGAAGTCCATGGCGTCATCACCGGGCCTCCGTTTCGTCGGCTGGCAGCGCCTGGGTAGGGTCGAACTGCCGCACCCGCAGCAGCAAAGCCTGCACGGCAGCCGCCACACGCTGCGGCGCTTCATAAGGACTGAGGTGCCCCACCTCCGGCAGCCAAGACAACTCGGCGCCCGGAATCAAGGCGGCCAACTCGCGTGACAAGTCGGGAGGCGTGACCTGGTCGGCGTCGCCGCACACCACCTGAACAGGCATGCGCAGCCCGCGCAGCAAGGCCCTGGCATCGCTGCGTCGCATCAGCAGCCGGTGCTGGCGCGCCGCGGCCTCGGGGCCGATGGCGCGCAGTTGCTCGCGGGTGCGCATCATCCAGGCGTCTTGTTCATGAAAGCGGGGGTGGCTGGCATAGCGGCTGAGCCCGGCCACCACCTTGTCAAAGTCACGCGCGATGGCGGCCACCGCCTTCTCGCGGGCCAGCAGCAGCTCGGGCGTATCCGCCTGGGCCGAGGCCCCCAGCAACACCAGACCGGACACCCGCCCAGGGCGCTGCTGCAGCATCTCGTAGGCGACCCAGGCCCCCATCGAGTAGCCGCAGACCACCAGGGGTTGATCCGGGTGCAGGTCATGCAGCAGCGACCAGGCATCCTGCGCCATCCGGGCCAACCCATCCTGGCTGGCCACCTCGGCAAGACGCACGTCGAGATCGGGGGGCAGCCAGGGCAGGACATCGGTCCAGATGTCGGGCGTGTTCAGCATGCCCGGAATGAGCAACAAGACAGGTTTCACAGCAGCTTTCAAAACAAAGGGTTGAGGGGTTCCTGCGCCGTCACGGCCGACACCATCACGGTTCATGGGTGAAGCCAGAGGCCTGCACCGCGGCCTTCCAACGCGATGACTCCGCCTTTAGAAAGCGGGTCATTTCATTGGGGGTGCTGGGTGTGGGTGTGAGGTCCAGCGAGGCCCAGCGCTCTCGCAGCTGGGGAGAATTCAGGGCGCTGACGAAGCTGACGTTGAGTTGATCGATCGTTGCATCGGGGGTGGCCGTCGGCGCAGAGATGCCCGCCCAGATGCCCATCTCGAGCTCGGGGTAGCCCAGCTCTCTGAAGGTGGGCGCCTCAGGCAACAGGGGCGATCGGTCGGGCCGCGTCACCGCCAGCACCCGCAGCCGCCCCGAAGCCAGGTGGGGCAACACCGCCAGCAAGGGCAGGAATGCCGCATCCACCTGCCCTCCCACCAGGTTTTGCACCGCCTGCGGCGTGCCGTTGTAGGGCACATGGACCAGGTTCAGGCCGAGCCGCTGGTTCAGGATCACACCCGCAAAGTGCGAGGTGTTGCCCGCGGTGAAAGAGGCATAGGTCGCGTCACGCGGGTGGGCACGCGCCCAGTTGGCGAACTCAGTCAACTGCCGCGCCGGCACCTTGGACGACACCGCCAGCACCATGGAACTCGACAGCAGCAAGGTGACCGAGCGAAAGCTTTTTTCACTGTCGTACGGCAGTTTGCGAACCGTGTGCGGATTGATGCTCAAGATGCCCGGCGTCGACAGCAGCAGCGTGCGGCCGTCTGCGGCCGCTTGGGCCACCTGCTGGGCAGCAATGCCACCCAGCCCCCCAGGCCGGTTGTCGATCAACAGCTTGTCGCCACCCGACAGCCGAAAAATGTCGGCAACCTGTCGCAAAGCCGTGTCGATGAGGTTCCCCGGGGCAAATGGAACCACGACCCGCAACAAACGGTTGTCTGTCCCGGACGGGGCCGCACTCGGTGACGATTGCGCCCGCGCGGGCACACCCAGGCTCGACAGGGCCCCGAGCCAGCACAAAGACTGGCGCCGAGAGAGCGTGTTGGCCCCGGGTGTGCGGCTCATGGCTGAGGCCTCAGGCCGCAAAGCGCTGACGCAGTTCCCGCTTGAGCAGCTTGCCCACCGGGTTGCGGGGCAACTCGGGCAGCACCATCAGGTGCTCGGGCAACTTGTAGACGGCGATGCGCTGGGCGCGCAGGTAATCGGTGATCACGTCCAGGGTCAGCACGTGCCCGGGCACTGGGGCGACACAGGCACAGACCCGCTCGCCCAGGGTCTCGCACGGAACGCCGATGACGGCCACCTCCTTGACACCCGGGCAGGCCTGCAGCAGCCCTTCAATCTCTTCGGAAGAGATGTTGATTCCACCGCGGATCACCAGGTCTTTGCAGCGCCCAACATAGCGGTAGAACTGCCCCTGGTCACCGGCAATCTCGAACAGGTCGCCCGATTTGTAATAGCCCTGAGCGTCAAAGGCCTTGGCCGTCAATTCGGGCGCGTTGAAGTAGCCGCTGAACACCGTGGGGCCGTCGTAACGCAATTCACCGGCTTGGCCGGGTTCGGTGATGTCGCGCTCGGTGTCCAGGTCGACCAGGCGGGTCTGCACCCCGCGGCGAGCGGCACCGGCGCGTGGGAAAAACTGGGCCCGCTGGCGCGGGTCGGGCATGTCGAGCGCCCCCCCGCCCAGCGAGGCGCCCTCGTTGGAGCCGAAGTAGTTGACGATCTGCACGCCGTAGCGCTCGGCAAAGGTGCTGACCATCCACTCGGACAAAGGGGCTGATCCGGACCCGATGCGCCGCAGGCGCGTGAAATCGATCCCGCTCAGCAACTGCTCGTTCTGCAACAGCATGTTGAGCACGGCCGGCGGGGCCACGGTGTAATCGATGGCCTCGTCGCGGACCTGCTGCAAAAACACCTCCAGGTTGAAGGGGTGGTGCTGCACCAGGGTGGCGCCGAGCCGCAGCGCGGTGCAGAACGCCGTGGCGATGCCCGCCATGTTGATCATGGGGAAGGGGTTGAGGATGCGGATGTGGGGCCGCAACTCGGCCACCTCGATCACCCCCGGCAGCAGGGCCAGCCACTCGTTGTGGCTGCGCGGCACGGCCTTGGGTGCCGCCTCCGTGCCCGATGTCCAGCAGAGGCTGAACACATCATCGGCGGTCACACCGGCCTCAGCGGCGCGGCGCTCGACCCGCGCCAGATCAGCGCTGGACAGCGGCACCGCCAGGGCCTGCCCGATGTCTAGGACGCCCGCAGGCAGGTCTGCCCCCCAGGCCAGCAGGCGAGTGCCTGGATGCGCCTCCCGCAGCCACGTGTCAAAGAACGCGGCGGCCCGGTGGGCGCCGCCACCCCGACCGATGCGCGAACAGGTGACCACGGTGCGGGCCCCGCTGGTGCGCAGGATCTGCGACAGCTCATGCTCGCGGTACTGCACCGGCACCGGGGTGATGACGATCCCCAGCCGGGCGCAGGCCAGGTAGACCACGTGCTGTTCGACACAGTTGGGCAACTGCACCAGCACCACGTCGTCGCGCTGAAGACCCTCGTCGATGAGCAAGCGGCAGAAGGTGTCCACCTCCAGGCCCAGCTGCACCCAGGAGAGGCGCCGCGGTGCGCCGTCCGTGAAATCGGTGCGGTTGAAGGCATCGACCGTCGCCTCGGCGTCGGGGCGCTCACGGCGCTGGATTTCAAACAGGTCCCAGAGGGTCTGCTGTCCCCACCAGCCCTGTGCCTTGTACTTCTCTGCTTTGTCGGGTGTGACCAGGATCATGTCTACTCCTGTTGAGTTAAGAGGTGCTCAATAACCGCGGCGCAGGCGCGCCGCGCTGACCCAGGTGGCGTGGAAGCCGTGGGGCACGCGGTGCGGCAGGCGGATGCGGGCCACCGGGCCGCGGCTGATGTCGCGCGCATCAAAAACCACCACGAAGGAAGCCTGGCGGTCGTCGTCCCACATGAAGCCGACCAGGTAGCCGTCGTCCTCGGCTTGCGGGTTGTCGGCGGGTGCGAACGGCGCCTCGCTGAACCAGCGGCCAGTGCCCTCGTGGTAGGTGGTGCAGACATTGCGCTCCAGGTCGTAGCGCACCAGGCCGGCAAAGCGGGGCTCCTCGGGCCGGCGCAGGCGGGCCATGAGCACGTTCCAGGAGTAGCGCGTCTTCAAGCCCTGCATCGCCGAATTGATGACCGGAAACTCCTGGTTGATGATGTCGTCGATGACGCGTTCGCGGGTCTGCCCGGTGCGCAGGTTGAAACGCCACTCATAGAACATGAAGTCGTGTTCCAGGTGGGCCAGCATCTTGGGAAAGCCCGCCACGTCAATCTCGCCCCGGGCATCGCGCGGCAGGCGGAAGGGCGTTCCCGTCATGACGATCTCGGTGCCGCCATGGCCGTCGTCTTCTTCCCAGGCGTTGGAGACGTGGTACATGTAGGTCGGGCTGGCTTCGAACCACCGGATCTGCTCCGGTGTGCCATGCCGGGGCACCACCGCAAAGCGAGAGGGCAGGTGGTGATGGAACTTCAGCTTGTGTCGGCCTGCCGCAAAGGCATCCATGTCGTAGAACAGCGGGAAGTCGTGCAGGATGGTGTAGTTCGGGGTGATGGCCATGTCGTGCGGCAGACGGGGGCCAGGCAACTCGACAGGGATGAAGGTGGTCAGTTGGTGATGCCTGTCCATCACCCCGTAGTGCATGTAGGGGGCCTCTTTGCCGTAGGCAAAGAACAGGAACTCGCCCGTGGTCTCATCCACTTTGGAGTGCGCCGAAATCGGCACGCCCTTCAGGCGTGGATCGAACTCCAGACGCCCCTCGGTGGACAGATCGTTGGGGTTGACCTGGTACACCGCACCGCCCAGGTACCACATCGAGACCAGCTTGCCGGCGTAGAACTTCACATCGGTGTTCGAGGTGTTCTTGATCGGCATGTCGGGCCGGTTCTTGCGCGGTGGGTCTTTGATGCCCTGCCACAAGGCCTGGCCTGCCGCCAGTTCCTCCTGCAGGCCATCGGTCTGCACCCAACGGTTCATGTAGTGGGCCTTGCCGCCTTCAAACCGCACCGCGTGCAGCATGCCGTCACCATCGAACCAGTGGTAGCGGCCTGCGGCCTCAAAGCGGCGGTTGGGCCCGTTGCGCACGTGCATGCCCGACAGATCCTTGGGGATCTCGCCTTCGATGTCGGTCAGCTCCACCGAGTGCTCCTGGTCGATGGGGGCAAAGCCGCCCTGGAGGACGGGGATGTCGTTCATGTTCATGGGGGCTCCTTGGCTCGTTGAAAAGAGGTGATGAGGGGGGTGGGCTCGCTCAGAAGGTGTGCTTGATGCCGGCGTAGATGAACTGCGAGCGATAGCCCGCCATGCCCGAGGGCAATGGCAAGGTGTTGGTGGGGTACCAGAAGTCGTAGGCCGCACGGGCCTGGTTGCTGACGGTGGAATAGCTCATGGCCACGGAGCTGCGCTTGGACAGGGCATATTCGTAACCCACCGAGAACATGCGGGCGCCGGTGTCTGCCACTTTCTGACCCTGGGCCTGGAAAGGGCGCGCCTCGCCATAAGTGACATGCCAAAGGTGGAGGCCTTGCCGATAGATCACGGGAACGGCCCAGGCATCCCGGCGCAGCGATTGCTCGGTCACGGCCGAGCCTTCCACCTGGTTGCGATCCCAGAGCACCGCCAGTTTCAAACCGTTGTCGAACTGGTAGGCCGCGCCCAACCGATGGGCATGCTGGTCATAACTCAGCCCAGCCTGCTCTGGGCCACCAGGCTGCTTGGCCCGGTACAGGGTGTTCCAGTACAGGATCAGTTGGCCGTCGTTGTAGCTGGGGTTGAAATTGAGCGTGTGGTTGCCAGGCCGATCGGGGCTTTGCGCGTCAAAGCTGTAGCTCGCATTGAAGCCTGTGTTCAGCCAACGTAGTGAGTCATACCGCACCGTGTTGGACAGCATGCCCCCCGCAAAGTAGCGCAGATTGCGCCCGATCGAGCCCAACACGTTGAGGGTTCCGCTGGCATAAGGGCCGGCGTCATAGATGGCGTTGTGACTCAGGGGGGCATCGGCCGAGTAGTAGGTGGGCCAGCGCCCCACCAGGAACCGACCCCAGGCCGGATTCTTCACGCCCACCGCCTGGAAACGAGGTGCCGACAGCGGTGTGCCCATCTCGCCCGTGGTGACGAGCAGGCCGTATTCCAGGTGAAAGAAAACCGCCGTCTGGGCCCCGAGCGATTCTTCTCCGCGCACATAAATCCAGGAGGCGTTGTCGCTCATGCCCAGCTTGGTGCTGGGGTTGGCGACAGGCTGGCCGTCGACCTGGCCACCGCTGTATCGCAAGCTGTTCACACCGACTTTGATCTGGCCGCCGAGAAACACCCCGTCCTGAGCCCTCAGGTCCGCGCTCAGGGCGCAGACAACACTGGCTACGAGGATCAAAAATCTGGACATGATCAGCCCTCCTTCGAGCAAGACAAGGGACGAGCCGGGCGCCTCGCCTGGGCAATGCGAAAGCGCGCACTCACAAAGGCCAGATCGGTCAGGCACGCGTTGCCGGCCGGGTTGAGCCCGCTCACGTGGTAGTCGCTGTAGGCCGCCGCGAAATTGAGGGGCATCGGACCGGTGAGGTTGAGCGTGAGCTGGGCGCCAGCGATCGCGTAAGCCTCTTCGGCGCGGGCGATGAAGGCGGGGTCTTTCGCATACACAAACGCGGTGAGCCCACCAAACTCGGTGACATCGGCGCAGGCCTGCTGCAAGGCCGCCTGCGCGTCTTCGCACACGATGAGAAAGGCCACGGGCCCGAAACGCTCCTCGCCGTACAGCGCTCGTTCGGACCGGTTCACCTGGATGAGCAGGGGCGACGCCGTGCGGGCCTGCGGGAACTCGGGGTGAACGTAAGGCGTGGCACGCCGCAACACCTGACCGCGGCGCGCGCCCTCACGGGAGAGCTCTTCCAGCAGGGCCTGCGTCTGCGCCGACTGCAGGGTGGCCAGCATCATGGCGGCGCGGCGCGGGTCGCCAGCGATCTGATCGATGAAGTGCACCAGGCGCTCGCCCACCTGCTGCACCGACACCCGCCCTTGGGGGGTGAGGACGCCGTCATGCGGCAGGTAAATGTTCTGCGGGCTGGTGCACATCTGCGCACTGAACAGGCACAGGCTGGTGGCCAGGCTGCGCAATGCGGCGTCCAGGTCGTCGGCTTCGGCCAACACCACAGTGTTGCAGCCCGAGGTTTCGGTGAATACCAGGGCTGGCCCGGCGTTGCGCTCCACCCACTGCCCGAAGCGGGCACTGCCGGTGAAGTCGACGATGGCGGTGGCCGGGTGCTGTACCAGGCGCTTGCCCTGAGGCTCGGCCACGCTGTCGAGGCACAGCGTGACCAGGTTGGGGTCGAAGCCGGCCGCCTGCAACACCTGGCGGAACACGCGCACCGAGATCGCCATCGGCAGCACACAGGCCGGATGCGGTTTGACGATGACCGCGTTGCCGGTGGCCAGGCTGGCCATCATCGAAGGCCAGGCGTTCCAGGTGGGGAAGGTGGCGCAGGCAAAGCACAGGGCCACGCCCCGTGGTACCCGGCGGTAGGTTTTTTCAAGGCAGATTTCACCCGCGCCAAAAGAGCGAACCCAGCGGGCCTGGGAGGGCACGTTCTGCATGGCCTGGTGGGCATGGACCAGGGCCTCGATGGCCCGGTCCAGCGCGTTCACGCCAGAGCCGGTGAACGCCATGTTGAAGCTTTGCCCGGCGGTGTGCATCACTGCAAAGGCCAACTCGAAAATATGCTGGCGGTACAGCACATCAACCACCTCCATCAACACGCCGATGCGGGTGTTGACCTCGGCCTGGGCCCAGCTCGGCATGGCCGCCCCGGCGGCGGTGAACAGGGCATCGGCGTCGGCTTGCGGGTAGGCAATGCCGAGGGGCTGGCCGGTGTAGGGCGAGCTCTCTTCCCCCAGCCAGGTGCAGGTGCCGGGCTGCACCAACTCGAAGCGCTGCCCCAGTTGGGCCTGGTAAGCCGCCCCTCCCGCGCGTCGGGCCTCGCCTACCGAAGGGTAGAGATCGGGGTGATCCACAAACGCGCTCCAATGGCCACGCTCGCGACAAGCCGCTTGCGCCGCCTCAAAGCGGGGCAGATGCCGCGCATACAGATCGAGATCGGCGCCGCAGGCTGCCTCTGATGGGGCCGTGACAGAGGTCTTGTCGCCGCTCCGCTCCGGAACGAAATGGGTCGTGGTGTTCATTCGGTTCGCTTCCCTGAAGACACCCACTTTAAAAAGCGAACAAGCCCGATTGGCCTGGGTTTCCCCGAGCACGCTCAAGACGAGCGGCCAGTTGATGGGAGGTACTTGAAGATGCTGTTGAACGACGCTCCATCGCCTTGATGAGGCCCGCAATCTCAAGGATTGGTGCGGCTTTCTGACCGGGAGACGGAGGCGCCCAACAAGCCGACAAGGGGCGGTAAAAGCCTGAGCCTTGCAGGGGCAAGGCCCCTCAGACACCCACGGCTGCCCGCCATCCCCGCCTGGCTCCGGTGTCATCGGGCCACTCGTCTACAGAACTTAGACGGGCGGCCCCGAAACGACGCCCAATGAAATGTTCATGCCGTGCAATTGGCGCCGGGCAGGCGTGCTGCAGCGGCACACCCACCCTGGCAAAACGCCCGCGGGCCACCTCACTGTGGCAGCGCGCGGGCGTTCTTGGATGTCAGAAAGAAATGCGGTGCAGGCTCGGCGCCTGCTCAATGGCTTTTCAGGTGCGGCAGCAAGGCGTCCAGCAGCAGGGCCGCGGCACCCGGGGGCAGGTCGTGCCCCATGCCCTCGATGCCCACCAACTGGGCACCCCGGATGCGGCGCCGCGTGTCCTCACCACAGGCATAGGGCACCAGCGGGTCTTGCTTGCCGTGCAGCACCAGGGTGGGCGTGCGGATGGCACGCAACTCTTCGGCCCGGCCGCTGTCGCACAGCACGGCCAACAGTTGGCGTGCCGTGCCCACCGGGTGGAAGGCGCGCTGCAGGCCCAACACAATGCGCTCACGCATCTGCGCCAGGTCGGCCGGGAAGGCCGGGCTGCCGATCAGCCGGTAGAGCTTGACGAAATGCTCCAGCGCCTGGTCAGGGTCGGCAGGGGGTGGGGTCACCAGGGCGCCCAGCACCTCGGGTGCGGCCTGGGGCAGGCCGGCGGCGCCGCTGCTGCTCATGATGCTGGTGAGGCTGAGCAGGCGCTGCGGGGCGGCCAAGGCCACGCGCTGCGCGATCATGCCGCCCATGCTGACACCCACCACATGGGCCTTGCGCACGCCCAGCACGTCGAGCACGCCCAGGGCATCGAGCGCCATGTCGTGCACGGTATAGGGGGGCTTGACCGGCAGCCCCAGCGGCAGGCGCGCCAGGGCCCACGGCAGGTTGGGCGGGCCCAGTTCGTCGAAATACTGCGACAGGCCCACGTCACGGTTGTCAAAGCGGATCACGCGGTAACCGGCATCGAGCAGGGGTTGCACAAAGTACGGGGGCCAGGCGATCAGTTGCATGCCCAGGCCCATGATCAGCAAGACGGCGGGGGCGTCGTGCGGGCCCTGGTCTTCCACTTCGATGTTGATGCCGTTGGCGGTGATGTTCATAAGGTGCCTTTCTCGGGGGGGAGGAACAGGCAGACCGGTGCCGGCCTGCCACCTGTCGGCCCCTGTCAGGCAGGCGCCTGCGGGGCCGACGCCTCATTGGCCCACAGGGCCCGGCCCCGATGGGCCCCACCCATCCTCAGACCTTGACCGCCGGCTGATAAAGATCGGGCTCCACATGCACCCAGCGGCCAAACAGCGCGATCAGCGCGGTGGCCACCACACCGGCCAGGGCCACCATGCCGCAGGCATGGCCCCAGCGGTTATCAAAGGCCCCGAACAACACGGTGCGGAAGGCCTGCACCACCCAGCTGAAGGGCAGCCACGCGTGCACGGCCCGGAAGAAGCCCGCCGACAGCTCCACCGGCAGCACCCCGCCGCCGGCCGACAACTGCAGCGTGAGCAGCAACACGGTCAAGATGCGGCCAAACTCGCCAAACACATGCACCATGGCCGACAGCACGGCCAAAAACACCACCGAGGCCAGCACCATGGTCAGCCCCAGCGCGGCCACTCGCGGGGTCTGCACCGACAGCACAAACAGCAGCGTGATCTCGACCAGCAGCACCTGCACCAGCACCACCAGCACCGGCACGGTCATCTTGCCCAGCGTCTTGGCCAGGCGCGGCACATGGCCGTGAACGCGCAGCACCAGGCTCATGTTGAACAGGTAGCCTGCCATCACGGCGCCGATCCACAAGGCCACCGACACCATGTTGGGGATGAAGGCCGTGCCGTTGTTGGGCACCGGGGCAGCCACCTCCACGCGCAGCGCCACCGATTCGGCCAGGCCCGAGGCATTGCCCTCCAGCTTGGCCAGCGAGGTCGGAATGGCCGCCTCGATGGTCTTGATGCCCGTGAGCAGCTTGTCGGCGCCGTCGGCCAGCTTCACGCCGCCGGCCGTGAATTCGTCCAGCTGCCGGTCGGCGGGCAGCTTGCTGGCCAGTTTGTGCACGCCGTCACCCAAGGCCTGCACGCCGTCGGTGAGCTGGCCCACCCCGGTTTCCAGCTGCACCTGGCCGTTGATCAATTGCCGATTGCCGGCCACGGCCTGTTTGTTGGCAGCCCGTGCCTGCTTCAGGCCTTGCTGCAGCTTGTCGGCGCCATCGGCCAGTTGGCCGGCGCCGGCCGCGATGCGGTCGCCCACCAGCCACAGGCCCTCGGTTTCGGATTGCATCTTGCGGGCGCCGCCCAGCAACTGCCCGGCGCCACCCTCGAGCTGTTCCAGCCCGTTGCCGATCTGGGCCAGGCCGCTGCCCAGCTCGCGCTGGCCGGCGCTCAGTTGCTGGGCGCCGGATTTGAGGGCGCGCAGGTCGGTGCTGGCCGGCCAGTGCGACTCGAGGGTGCGGATACCGCCGTTGACCTCCTTGAAGCCCTCGCCCACCTGGTGGGCCGCATCGCGGTACTGGTGGCTGCCCTTGGCCAGCGTGTCGGCACCATCGCGCAACTGGCCCAGGGCCCGGCGCAGCTGGGTCAGGCGGTCTTCAGAGGCCGAGGCTGTGTCGAGCACCATGGACCAGCGCTGCTCGTTGAGCATTTCGTTGACCTGGTGGTCCAGCTCCGAGGCAAAGCGCCGCGCCAGGTTGGCCGAGCTGTAGTTGTTGCCCTCGGAGGTGTAGATCACCATCTGGCCAGCGCCACGCTCGGTGCCAGGTACCGCATTGGCACTGAAGTTGGGCGGAATCAGCAGCGCAAAGGCCAGGTCGCCACGGCGCACCGCCTCACGGGCGTCTTCCAGCGATTCGTACATGCGAAAGCCGAAGGCCTTGCGGTCCAGCAAGGTGTCCGTCAGGTGAGCGCCCACGTTCGCGTCATGCCCACGGTAGTGCAGGCCCAGGTCGTGGTTGACGATGCCCACAGGCAGTTCGGCCGTGTGGCCACTCGGATCCCACACGCTGGTGAGGTAAATCAGTGAATACAGAGCCGGCACCACACCCACCGCCAGAATGGCCAGCCAGACGCGCGGGTAGCGGCGTAACAGGGCCAATTCGGCCCGGGCGATGGCAACGGTGCCGTGGAACAGGGATTTCAGGTACTTTAGCATCTTGGGTTATCAACGGCGTCGGCAGAACCTCAGACGGGCCGATTCGCACCGTGTGGAGTACACCACGGATCGAATTTCCAGGCGAAATGGCCCCCCAAAACCGTCAGACCTGCCAGCCGAACCGATCATCGCATCAAGCCCCGCAGCTGTGAATCCGCATGACTAGCGGTCAGCGTTTCGGCGTGCCGGCCACCGGCGGGCTGTGATCAAGAGGGCTCTGGGCGCTCAGCGCCTCGGATGTCTGCGCCAGATCAAGCCCCGCACCGAACCGCCGCACAACTGTCACGCGGCTTACCAAGGGTGGTGATCGAATCTGGATACCATCTTGGCAACCGTTTTTACTTCAAGGAACAATCACCATGAGCATTCAAACCGTCGGCATCATTGGCGCAGGCACCATGGGCAACGGCATCGCGCAGGCTTGCGCCGTGTCGGGCCTGCAAGTGGTGATGGTGGACATCTCCGAAGCCGCTGTGCAAAAAGGCATTGCCACCGTGGCCGGCTCGCTGGACCGCCTGATCAAGAAAGAAAAGATCACGGCCGCCGACAAGGAAGCCGCCCTGACCCGCATCCAGGGCAGCACCTCGTACGAAGACCTGAAAAAGGCCCAGATCGTGATCGAGGCCGCCACCGAGAACCACGAGCTCAAGGTCAAGATCCTCAAGCAGATCGACGCCCTGGTGGCGCCCGAGGTGATCCTGGCCTCCAACACCTCGTCCATCTCCATCACCCAGCTGGCCGCCGCCACCAGCCGGCCGGATCGCTTCATCGGCATGCACTTCTTCAACCCGGTGCCGATGATGGCCCTGGTCGAGATCATCCGCGGCCTGCAGACCAGCGACGCCACCCACGATGCCGTCAAGGCCCTGGCCGAATCCCTGGGCAAGAGCCCGATCACGGTCAAGAACTCGCCCGGCTTCGTGGTCAACCGCATCCTGGTGCCCATGATCAACGAAGCCTTCTTCGTGCTGGCCGAAGGCATTGCCACGCCAGAAGACATCGACGCCGGCATGAAACTGGGCTGCAACCAGCCCATCGGCCCGCTGGCCCTGGCCGACATGATCGGCCTGGACGTGTGCCTGGCCGTGATGCAGGTCTACCTCGAAGAGTTTGGTGACAGCAAGTACCGCGCTTGCCCGCTGCTCAAGGAAATGGTCGCCGCCGGCCAACTGGGCCGCAAGACCGGCCGCGGCGTCTACACCTACTGAGGCCGGGCCCCGACAGGGCCGGTATCAGGGTTCCCCCCAGGGCCTGGGTGTCGCGCCGGTGAACGCCGGCGCCGCGCCCGCCCCCCTAGCATGGGGTCATGAACACCCCCTTCCAGCCCCCCACCCCCACGCCGCTGCACCCCGAAGGCAGCATCGACACCGAAGTGCGCGGCAGCGTGCTGCTGATCGGCATCAACCGGCCCAACAAGCGCAACGGCTTCACGCCCAAGATGTACCGCGAGCTGGGGCTGGCCTACACCCAACTCGACGATGACCCCGCCCTGCGCGTGGGCGTGCTGCACGCCTTTGGCGAGCACTTCACGGCCGGGCTGGATCTGCCCACCATCGCCCCGCTGATGCAACGCGGCGAGAAAGCCGTGCCCCTGGGCCTGGTCGACCCGGTGGACCTGGGCATGCCGGGCTACCGGCGCCGCACCAAGCCCATGGTGGTGGCCGTGCAGGGCATCACCTACACCCTGGGCATCGAGCTGATGCTGGCGGCCGACATCGTGGTGGCGGCCGACAACTGCCGCTTCTCGCAACTCGAGGTCAAGCGCGGCATCATGGCCACCGGTGGTGCCACCCTGCGCATGGCCGAGCGCGCCGGCCTGGGCAATGCCCTGCTGCACCTGCTGACCGGCGATGAGTTCGGTGCCGCCGAGGCCTTGCGCCTGAACTTTGTGCAGAAGGTGGTGCCCGCCGGGCAGGCCCTGCCCACCGCCCTGGCCCTGGCCGAAGTGATCGCCGAGCAGGCCCCGCTGGCCGTGGTGGCCACCCGGCAGAACGTGCTCAAGGCCATCGAGCACGGGCCCCTGGTCGCCATGCACGACTTCATCGACACCCAGCAGCGCCTGTCGCGCAGCGAAGACGCCCGCGAAGGCGTGCAGTCCTTCATCGACAAGCGCCCGGCCCGCTTCACCGGGCGTTGAACACCCAATCCCACGCCTGGAGCGTGGTTTTACCCAATTAAATTGCACGCAATTTAATTGACAGCAATAATTCAGCCCATGGACACCAACGCACAACCCGACACCCCCAGCCCCGCCCTGCTGCGGCTGGACAACCAGGTCTGCTTTGCGCTGTATTCGGCCTCGCTGGCCATGACCAAGCTGTACAAGCCCCTGCTCGACGAGATCGGCCTGACCTACCCGCAATACCTGGTGATGCTGGTGCTGTGGGAGCAGGACGGCCTGACCGTGTCGGCCCTGGGCGAGCGCCTGTTCCTCGATTCGGGCACCCTGACCCCGCTGCTCAAGCGCCTGGAGGGCGCAGGGTGGCTGAGCCGGCTGCGCGATGTGCAAGACGAGCGCCGCGTGCGCATCACCCTGACACCGGCCGGTCGCGCCCTGCGCGACACCGCCGAACGCATTCCGGCCTGTGTGCTGCAGCAAAGCCAGTGCAGCCTGCCCGAACTGCTGGCCTTGACCGAGCAGCTCAAGACCCTGCGCGGCCACCTGGCCGGCGGCTGAGACCCGATTCACTTTTCTGTCTGTTTTTTCAACCACCCACCCGTCTGCCAGTCAGACATTTCACAGGAGCAGCACCATGACCACCCACCTCGACAAAGTTCTGTACACCGCCGACGTCACCTCCACCGGTGGCCGCGAAGGCCGCGCCGTCAGCTCGGACGGCCTGCTGGACGTGAAGCTCAGCCCTCCGAAGGAACTGGGCGGTGCCGGCGGCGCCACCAACCCTGAGCAGCTGTTTGCCGCGGGCTACTCGGCTTGCTTCATGGGCGCGCTCAAGCACGTGGCCGGCGCCGCCAAGATCGCCATCCCGGCCAGCGCCACCATCCAGGCCAAGGTCGGCATCGGCCCGATCCCGGCTGGTTTCGGCATCGAAGCCCACCTGACCATCACCCTGCCCGGCATCGAGCGCGCCGTGGCCGAAGACCTGGTGGCCAAGGCCCACGGTGTGTGCCCCTACTCGAACGCCACCCGCGGCAACATCGACGTGACCCTGACCGTGGTCTGATCGCCCAACGGTTCGTCACAGCCGATCTGGCCGGATGTGACGCCGGTCAGGCCGCCACCGCGCGCTCTTCGAGCACCACGCGGTTGCGGCCTTCGTCTTTGGCGCGGTAGAGCGCCTTGTCGGCCTCACCCAGGGCCCTCTCCAGGCCGTCCACGCCCATGGGCGCCAGACCGATGCTGACCGTCATGCCCGGCAGCACCTTGCCATCGGGCCCTATGAAGCGGTGCTGCTCCAGGTTCTGGCGCAGGCGTTCGGCCAGTGCCCGACCGTCTTGCACATCGCAACCCACCAGCACAAAAGCGAACTCTTCGCCGCCAAAACGGCAGATCAGATCCTGAGAGCGCAGCACCTCGCGCAGCAGCCGGCCACACTGGCGCAACACCTCGTCTCCAGCCGCATGGCTGTGCTCGTCATTGACCCGTTTGAAGAAGTCCAGATCGGCCATGCCCACCAGGGCCGACCGGTGCTCACGCCGCAGGCGATGCAGCAGCTCATAGGCCTGCGCCATGAAGTGGCGCCGGTTGGGCAAGCCAGTCAGGCTGTCATGGTGGGCCTGAAACTCCAACTGGTGGCGCACCAGCTCGTTTTCGGTCATGGTGGCCGCCAGGGTGTTGAGCGCCTCGCCCAGCACCACCACCTCGCGCACCGCAGAACGCGGCAGCAAGGGCAGCGTCTGGCCAGCCTGCAACTTCAGCAGCGCCTGGTGCACCCCCAGCAAGGGCTGCAGCACACGCCGGTGCAACAGCCACAAGAAGGCCAGGCTGAACAACCCGGCCAGCACCATCGTGGCCAGCAATTGGTAACGCGCCTGGCGCGCCACCTGCGCCAGGGCGGCCAAATCGGTTCCTGGCAGGTAGGCGGCCTGGCTCATCAAGTCATCCGCCGTGCGCGTCAGCTCCGCAGCCAAGGGCTCCCAGCGGGCGCGCCAGGCCGCGCGCCCTTGCGTCGATCGGGCCAGATCGGCCGCGGCCTCCCCCAGTAGCTGGGTGGCCCGTTCGGCCTGCTGGGCCGCCCTTGGATCTAGTTGCAGGCTGGGGTGTTGGCTGACCAGGGTGACCAGCAGCAAGGCTTCACGCCGCTCCCCCTTGGAGTCGCTCAACAGCAAGCGATCACCCTCATGGTGGATTTGCAACAGGTTGCGCCCCAGCCGCTGCAGGCGCAGGACCTCAGGCCCCATGCGCTGCTGCAGGTTCAGGGTGGCTTGTTGCACGTGTTGCTGCTGCAGGTCGATCAGCCACGCCGCACCCGACAACACCACCATGAACAGACCCGCGAGCAGCGAGAAAAACCAGATTGATCGGAAGTCCCGATGAGCGGCAGGCATGGCGGAGACTTCAGTTCACCCGGATGGACAGGTACTGCGAGTTGATGCGGTCGTAAACCCCGTCGCGCTCCAGGCGCTCCAGGGCCGCGTCCACCTGGGTCTTCAGTTCGGGTTTGAGCGGCGTGATGCCAAACGAGGCCGCACCGGTGAGTTCGGGCTCACGGCGCGGCTGCACGCTCAGATCCAAAGTCTGCAGGTTCGGGTCTTTCATCAGGCCGATCACGCTCATCATCGGGGCCAGCATGCCATCGGCCTTGCCCTGGCGCAGCAGCATGGCCAGATCGGCGTTGGACAGCACCTCCACCCGCTGCCATTGACGCTGTGCTGCAAAGCGCGCCTGCGCCGAGCCCTGCACCACGGCCACCCGCACACCGGTTTGCTCGGGCAACAGGCCCGGGCGCGCCACCCAGGCCGAGATCGAGGTGTAGTAAGGCCGCGCCAGCAGGATCTGGGCTCGCCGCTCGGGCGTGGGCAGCAGGCTCATGGCCGCCACATCGATGCGGCCCTGCTTCAGATCATCGATCGAGCTGGCAATGGTGGCCGAGACAAAGCGGCAGTGACGCCCCAGCTCCTTGCACAGGGCACGTGCCATGTCGATGCTGTAGCCGCTGTACTCGCCCCGGGCATCGCGGAACGACATCGGGGGAGAGTTGTCGAGCACCCCCAGCACCAGTTCATCGGCTGCGTGGGCCACCGGGGCGCCAGCCAGTGCCAGGGCCAGCAGCAGCCAGCCACGGCGACTCAGAAAGGGCACCGGCTTCAGTTCAGCCACTTGGCGGCCATGCGCTGGTAGTCGCCCTGGGCCTGGATCAGGTGCAGCCATTGGTCCACATAGGCCTTGGTCAGGGTGTCGCCACGCGGCAGCAGGTAGGCCATCTCGCCGTATTGCAGGGGCTTGTCGGGGTTCACGGCGCACAGGCCGGGGTGCAGCTTCTGCTGCACCAGGGTCTCGGCCGACTCGGTCACGAACACATCGGCGCGGCCGCTGAGCACCTCGTTGAAGATGGTCAGGTTCTCGGGGTGGATGGTGAGCTGGGCGGTCTTGAAGTTGGCGCGGGCAAAGCGTTCGTTGCTGCCGCCCGGGTTGGCCACCACCTTGACGCCCGGCTGGTCGATGGCTGCCACGGTCTGGAAGCGCGCCACATCGGCGCAGCGCACCAGCGGCGTCTTGCCGTTGACCATGTAGGGCGCGCTGAACCAGGCCCGCTTCTGGCGCTCCAGCGTGACCGAGATGCCGCCCACCGCGATGTCGCAAGCGCCACCGGTGAAGTCGTCCATCATCTTGGCCCAGGTCGTCTTCACGAACTGCACCTTGACGCCCAGCGAAGTGGCCAGCGAGGTGGCCAGATCCACATCCAGGCCTTCAAAGCTGCCATCGGGCAGGGCAAAGCTGAAAGGCTTGTAATCGCCCGGGGTGCAAGCCTTGAGCACACCGGCCTTCACCACCTCATCCACCCCACCGGCTTGCACGGCACCGCAGAAGACAACAGCCAGGGCGACCAGAAGGGCTTTGTGAGGAAACTTTGGCATGACGACAATCCTTACAGAAATAAACAAATGACGGTGAGGCATGATAAATCGCCGCCTGTCGAATGCCTCAGCTTCCGGTATCAGCCGCTCAGTCGTGCGTAGGTTGCGAGCAACGCGCTCTTGTTGACAACACCGAGCAGCCGGGGGTCTGCCGATGACTCGATCACCGGCAAGCGCTCCCCTCGGTGCGCCATGAAGCGCTGCAGGGCCTCGGACAGTCCCATGCCGGCGGTCAGGGGCTGCAGTTCCGAGCTGATCAGATCGCCAGCGCGCAGGCGCTCCAGGTCGGGCAGGCGCTCGGCGGGGCTCAGGCGCTTCAGAGGCACCACGCCCTGAAAGTGCTGCGCGTCGTCCACCACATACAGGTATTTCACCGGGTGATGTAGAAACAACCGGCTCATTTCGTCCAGACCCGCCTGCAGCCCCACCACGGTCTGTGCCGGCTCGATCAGCTCGCGCACCCCCAGGGCGCGCAGGCGCTGCTGCTCGGCCTGCCACCCCTGGCGGCGGCGGGTGATGTCGTACATGGCGCCGGCATGGGCCGAGCGGGCCACAAAATAGGCGATCACGCTGGCCACCATCAGGGGCAGCATCACCTGGTAGCTCAGCGTCATCTCGAAGATCATCAGGATGGCCATCAAGGGCGCCTGCGTGGCCCCGGCCAGAAACGCGCCCATGCCCACCATGGCGTAGGCCAGCGGCGCCGAGGCGGCCTGCGGCCACAGAGCCTGTGCGCCCTGCCCGAACAGGGCGCCGACGATGCAGCCGAAAAAGATGGCTGGCGTGAACACGCCCCCCACCGCCCCCGAACCCACCGTGCACAAGGTGGCCACCACCTTGGACACCAGCAGCACCAGCAACAAGGCCCAGGGCCAGTCGGAATGCAGCACCGAATTGACCACGCTGTAGCCATTGCCCCACACCTCGGGCAGGGGCACCGAGATCAGCCCCACCACCAGCCCGCCCAGTGCCAGCCGCAACGGCAAGGGCAGCGGCAGGCGCCCGAACAGCGCACGCGACTGCCCCAGCAGGCGCAGAAACAGCGCCGCGCCCACACCCAGCAGCAGGCCCATCAAGGCAAACAGCAGCACCTCGCCCCCGGCCACGGCCGGGAAGGGGGGCATGGCATAAGGCGGTTGGTACCCCGGCATCTGGCGCATCACGATGTTGGCCACCACGGCCGCCACCATGATCGGCCCCAGGCTCTCCATGGCCATCGAGCCGAGCACGATTTCCGCCACAAAAAACGTGCCCGCGATCGGGGCGCTGTAGGCGGCGGTGATGCCGGCCGCCGCGCCGCAAGCCACCAACAGCCGCAGGCGCGCCACCGGAAAGCGCAAGCCCTGCCCCAGCATCGAGGCACTCAACGCCGCCAACTGCACCATCGAGCCCTCACGCCCGATCGAACCGCCGCTGGCAATGCTCAGCAAAGACGAGGCGCTGCGCAGCAGGCTGGACTTCAGCGGGATGCGCCCGTCGCCCAGCACCGTGGCCTCCATGTAATCACTGTGGGCCTGGGGGTTCGTGGCGCGGCGTGCCAGCACCAGCAGCGCCCCGGCCAGCAGCCCGCCCAGCGTGGGCACCAGCACCCGCTCCCAGGCCGGCAAGCTGCGCGCCAGCGCCACCAAGCTGCCGCTCTGGCCCAGCAGGTGGTGGTCCAGGCGCAACAGGGCCCAGCGAAAGGCCTCGGTGGCCAGGGCCCCCAGCACGCCGGCTACCACGGCCCAGCTCAACATCCACTGCCATTCGGCAATGCGAAAGAAACGCTGCAGCCCCGCCCGCACGGTGAGCCAGCGAAAGGCCAGATGTTTCATGGCGCCTGACGATAGCAGAGGCCCCGCAAGGCCGAATCAGGTCGCACCCGGGTCGCCCACCGCCAGCCGCTCCAGCAACATGCCGCGCAGCGCCTGCGCCGCCACCGACAGCGCCTGCCCCTTGCGCCGCGCCAGCACCAGCGGCCGGGCCAGGGCCGGCTCGTTGAAAGGCAGCGCCACCAGGCCCGCATCGCGAAAGTGGAACAGCGTCAGTGCCGGCACCAGGCTCAGGCCCAGGCCGGCGCGCACCAGGGCCGCCAGCGTGGCCAGGTGCTCCACCTCCAGCACGCTGGTGCGCCAGGTGGGCACCGGGTTCAGGCGCTCGATCTGCTGGCGCACGCTGCTGCTGCGCGCCAGGTGGATCAGCTCTTCGCCGACCAGATCGTCCCAGCCCGCCCCGGCGGCAGCGCGCTCGGCCAGCCGGTGGCCGGCCGGGCAGACCAGCCAGTAGGGCTCGGTGCACAACAGCTCGGTGTCGAACTCGCGCAGGTCGCCACCCGCCGTCAGGGCAAAGTCCACCCGCCCCTCGCGCAGCAGCGCGGTGGCGCCCTGGGCCAGGGTGTCGTGCAGGGTGAGCTGCACCTGGGGGTGGCGCTGCCGCCACTCGGCCACCAGCCCGGGCAGCCACACCGCCGCCATCGAGGGCAAGGCCGCCACCGCCACCCGCCCGGCCTGCAGGCCAGCCAGCGCCTGCAGCCGGCCCAGGGCCTGCTGCAGCTCCTGCTCCAGGCGCAGCACCTCTTGTGCCAGCAACTCGCCCTCGGGCGTCAGGCTGACCTGACGCGTGGAGCGCTCGAACAGGCGCGCGCCCACCGCGGCCTCCAGGCGGCGGATCTTCTGGCTGAAAGCGCTTTGCGACAGGTGACAACGCTCGGCCGCCCGCGTGAAGTGGCGGGTCTGCACCAGGGCGCCAAAGGCCTCCAGGTCGGCGGACGACCAACGGATCGGATTCAGTGGTTTCATGGATCAATCCATTCAATCAATCCATTTTACAAATGCCCCCCCGCCCCCCACACTGCGGGCCATGTCTTCCACCCCACCCCCTTTGCTGATCGGCTGCGGCGCCGGCTTCTCGGGCGACCGCTGGGACGCCGCCGTGCCCGTGGTGCGCACCCTGCTCGCCCGCGGCGGCCCCGCCGTGCTGATGTTCGAAACCCTGGCCGAACGCACGCTGGCCTTGGCCCAGCTGCAGCGGCGCCAGAACCCGGCCGCGGGCTTCGAGCCCACGCTGGAGCGCTTCATCCGCCCCGTGCTGGCCGACTGCGTGCGCCACGGCATCCCCATCGTGGGCAACTTCGGCGCGGCCAACCCGCGTGGGGCGGCGGCCTGCCTGCAGGCCCTGGCGGCCGAGCTGGGCCTGGGCGCGCTGCGTGTGGGCGTGGTCGAGGGCGACGACGTGCTGGCCCAGATGAACCCAGATCAACTGGCCCAGGTGCGCGGGCCGCGCAGCGATGCGCCCGTCAGCGCCAACGCCTACCTGGGCGCCCAGGGCATTGCGGCCTGCCTGCGCGCCGGCGCCCAGGTGGTGGTGACCGGCCGCGTGGCCGACCCGGCCCTGGCCCTGGGCCCGCTGCTGGCGCACTTTGGCTGGGCCGACGATGACTGGGACCGGCTGGCCGCCGGCACCATCGCCGGCCACCTGCTGGAGTGCGGCGCCCAGGTGTGCGGCGGCTACTTTGCCGACCCGGGCCTGAAAGACGTGCCCGACCTGGCCCATGTGGGCTTTCCGGTGCTCGAGGTGCAGGCCGATGGCCGCTTTGTGGTGGGCAAGGCCGAGGCCACTGGCGGCTGCGTGGACGAGCGCACCGTCAAAGAACAGCTGCTGTACGAAATCCACGACCCCGCCGCCTACCTCACGCCCGATGTGGTGGCCGACCTCAGCGAGGTCACGCTGCAGACCCTGGGCCCCGACCGGGTGCTGGTGAGCGGTGTGCGCGGCCACGCCCGGCCCGACACCCTCAAGACCACCGCCTGCTTTGAAGGCGGCTGGCTGGCCGAGGGCGAGATCTCTTACGCCGGCCCCAATGCCGTGGCCCGCGCCCGGCTGGCCGCTCAGGTGGTGCGCAGCCGCCTGGCCGAACTGGCCCCGGGCCTGCAGCCGGTGCGCTGCGACCTGATCGGCGTGGCCAGCCTGTTTGCCGACGACGCCGGCACCTGGGCCGCAGACCAGTACGGGCTGGAACCCGCCGGCCTGATGCAGGACGTGCGCCTGCGCGTGGCCGCCCGCGCCAGCCAGCGCAGCGAGGCCGAACTGCTGACCCGCGAGGTGCTGGCGCTGTACACCTGCGGCCCGGCCGGCGGTGGCGGCGTGCGCAGCGCCATCACGCCACGCCTGGCCAGCGAATCGTGGTTCGTGCCCCGGGCCTGGATCAAGGAAACCTGGAGCCTGCTGTGACACAATCCGCCCCCATCGCGACCACCCCAGCCCCGCACGCCATGACACCCGACACCGCCACCGTGCCCCTGGCCCGACTGGCCCACGGGCGCACCGGCGACAAGGGCAACACCTCCAGCATCAGCGTGATCGCCTACGAGGCGCAGCACTGGCCGCTGCTGGTCGAACAGGTGACCGAGGCCCGCGTGGCCGAGCTGTTCGCCAGCCGCCGGCCCACGCGGGTGACGAGGTACCTGCTGCCCCGATTGCAGGCCATGAACTTCGTGCTGCATGACATCCTTGAGGGCGGCGTGAACGACGCCCTGAACCTGGACGCCCACGGCAAAAGCCTGTCGGGCCTGCTGCTGACCCTGCCGGTACTGACCCCCACGGTCGCGCACTCCGTGTCGCTTCCTGCCCCCCAAGGGGGCCGCAGGCCGGCTTGGGGCGGCCCGGCGCCGGCCTGAGGCCCCACGGTCGCGCCCTTTGTGTCGCTTTATGCCCCCACACCCACTAACAAGGAGACTTCGCCCATGACAACTTCCCGCCGCACCCTGCTGCAATCCGCGCTGGCCGCCGCCATCGTCACCCTGGCCGGCCCCGTGCTGGCGCAAAGCTTCCCTGACAAGGCCATCACCTTCGTGGTGCCCTTCACCGCCGGCAGCGCCACCGACCAACTGGCCCGCGCCCTGGCCAATGCCATCACGGCGGACACCAAGACCCCGGTGGTGGTGGACAACCGCCCCGGTGCCAATGCCTTCATCGGCGCCCAGTTGGTGGCCAAGGCCAAGCCCGATGGCTACACCGTGCTGATCGCCACCAACACCACCCACGCGGCCAACGAGCACCTGTACAAGAAGCTGCCTTACGACCCGGTGAAAGACTTCGAACCCATCACCGCCCTGGGCCGTGGCGGCCAGTTGATGGTGGTGCGCCCCGACTACCCGGCGCGCAGCGTGGGCGAGTTCATCAAGCTGGCCAAGGCCCAGCCCGGCAAGCTGTCGTTCGGCGCAGGCAGCTCGTCGAGCCGCATCGCGGGCGAGATGTTCAAGCAGCTCACCGGCACCTACATCCTGGCCATCCCGTACCGCAGCAACCCGCCGGCCGTGACCGACCTGCTGGGCGGCCAGATCGACGTGATGTTCACCGACATGGCCACCGGCCTGCCCCAGGTGAAGGCCGGCAAGCTGCGCGCCCTGGGCGTGACGCCGCGCCAGCGCAGCGCCCTGGCCCCCGAGGTGCCCACCATCGAAGAAGCCGGAGTGAAGGGCTACGAAGCCACCTACTGGTTTGCCGCCTACGCCCCGGCCGGCACCCCCGCCGCGGTGGTGGCCAAGCTCAATGAACTGCTACACAAGGCCGCCCACAGCAGCGCCCAGGCGGCTTTCTACCAGCCCACCGGCACCGAGACCTACCTGAACACGCCTGATGAGCAGCGCAAGTTCCAGGCGGTGGAATCGCAGAAATGGGGCCGCATCATCAAGGCGGCGGGCATCGAGCCCGAGTGAACGGATCAGCCCGGGTCAGCCCGGGTTTCCTGACGCAGCGCCTTCAGCTCGGCCTGCATCGCATGCAGGTCGGCGCGCAGGTGGCGGATCTCCTTGAGCACGGCGTCATCCATCTCGCGCTCGTCCACCTCGACCAGCATGGCCGCCACCGAGGCCGTGACCAGCGACAGCACCGCCAAACCCAACAACACCACGGCCACGGCAAAGGCCTTGGACCAGTGCGTGGTCGGCACGATGTCGCCATAGCCCACCGTCGCCGCGGTGGTGAAGGCCAGCCACAGACCGTCCCAGAAGGTGTGCACCCCGGGCTCGACGATCCAGAAGCCCAGGCCCCCCAGGGTCATCATCAAAAACGCCAGCAGCAGCGAATACAGCAAGCCCCTGCGACTGATGAAACGAACGTGACGGCGCCTGCGTGTGACCATGCCGACATTGTGTGCGCCAGGACCCGGCGCTCGCCTTGACCCTCATCAAGACCAAGACCACCCGCTCCGAATCACCGCCCGCCCTGTCCAGGGGGAGGACAATGGCGCCATGCCTGAAGACGCCATGCCCCGCAGCCCCGCCGCCGACAACGCCCTGCACCCCTACGCCCGCCTGATGCCCGATACGGTGCTGGATGCCCTGGCCGGCATCGGCCTGTATGGCGACGGCCGCCTGATGGCCTTGTCCTCTTACGAGAACCGGGTCTACCAGGTGCAGCTCGAAGACCCGGTGCAAGGCCACCGCGTGGTGGTGGTGAAGTTCTACCGCCCGGGCCGCTGGAGCGAGGCCCAGATCCTCGAAGAGCACGCCTTCTCGGCCGACCTGCAGGCCGCCGAGGTGCCCGCGGTGGGCCCGCTGACCCTGCAGGGCCGCACCCTGCACCAGCACGAGGGCTTTGCGTTCTCGGTCTCGCCTCGGCGCGGCGGCCGCCAACCCGAGCTCGATGATGGCGAGGTGCTGGAATGGACCGGCCGCTTTCTGGCCCGTCTGCACCAGGTGGGCGCCCAGCGCCCCTTCCAGGTACGCCCGGCACTGAACCTCCACACCTTCGGCCGCGCCGCCATGGACGGCCTGCTGCAAGGCCGGGTGCTGCCGGCCGACGCCGAAGGCCCCTGGCGCCAGGCCTGCGAACAGGTGCTGGCGCGCATCGCGGCCCACCCCCTGGTGCTGCCGGACGGGCGCTTTGACGGCCAGCAGATCGAGCTGATCCGCCTGCACGGCGACTGCCACCCCGGCAACATCCTCTGGACCCCCACCGAGGTGGAAGGCGGCGGCCCCCACTTTGTGGACCTGGACGACGCCCGCACCGGCCCGGCCGTGCAAGACCTGTGGATGCTGCTGTCGGGCGACCGGGCGCAGCAGAACCGGCAACTGGGCAGCCTGATCGATGGCTACGAACAGGTGTGCGAGTTCGACCGCCGCCAGCTCAGCCTGATCGAGCCCCTGCGCACGCTGCGCCTGATCCACTACAGCGCCTGGCTGGCCAGCCGCTGGGACGACCCGACCTTTCCGATCAACTTCCCGTGGTTCGGCAGCAGCGACTACTGGCATGGCCAGACCCACCAGCTGCACGACCAACTGGAGGCCCTGGACGCCGACCCCTTGGTGGCTTGACGCCAACCCGACCCAACCGTCTGTTAAATTAACAAGCAGTTACATTAAGACCCATCAGTTCAATCCAATCAGGGCGCGATGGGCCTTGTACCTGACGCACCAGCGCCCTGCTTGTAACGATTTGCACGCAAGCCCTGATGCACATCAATTGCCGCGACCGAATCCGACCAAAAATGATCACAAATGAGGCCGCGCTGGCCTGAGTCAACCGCCAGCCCGGCCCTGCCAAACCCACCGCCATGGACCCAGCCCTGCCCACACCTGCCGACGACAAGCGCAACACCATCCTGGTGGTGGACGACACCAGCGCCAACTTGGCCGTGATGGGCGAGTTGCTGAGCCCCTTTTACCGCGTGCGCGTGGCCAACTCGGGTCAGCGGGCCCTGGCCGCGGTGCACACGCCGCCCCGCCCCGACCTGATCCTGCTGGACATCATGATGCCGGGGCTGGACGGCTACAGCGTGCTGGAGCGCCTGCAGGCCGACCCGGCCACGCGCGACATCCCGGTGATCTTCGTCACCGCGATGTCGGGCGACGACGACGAGGAACGCGGCCTGAGCCAGGGCGCCGTCGACTATGTGGCCAAACCGATCCGTGCCGCCATCCTGCTGGCCCGCGTGCGCACCCACCTTGAGCTCAAGCAGGCCCGCGACAGCCTGCGCCGGCAAAACGAGAACCTGGAGCACCAGGTGCAGCAGCGCACCGAGGAAAACGAGCTGATCAAGGACGTGAGCCTGAACGCGCTGGCCCTGCTGGCCGAAAAGCGGGACAACGAAACCGGCAACCACCTGCACCGCACCCAGGCCTATGTGGAACTGCTGATCGAGCACCTGCGCGAGCACCCGCGCTTTGCCCAGGCCCTGCGTGCGCCCTACGACAGCCTGATCGCCAAGGCCGCGCCACTGCACGACATCGGCAAGGTGGGCATCGCGGACCAGATCCTGCTCAAGCCCGGGCGGCTGACGCCCGAAGAGTTCGAGGTGATGAAGACGCACAGCCAGATCGGCGCCGATGCGCTGCAAGAGGCCATCCTGCGCGTGCAGGCGGGCCACGGCCAGATCTCGCGCGGCCCCGGCCCGGCGCTGGAGTTTTTGCGGATTGCCCAGCAGATCGCCCTGGGCCACCACGAGAAATGGGACGGCAGCGGCTACCCCAGGGGCCTGGCGGGCGAGGATATTCCGGTGGCGGCCCGCCTGATGGCCCTGGCCGATGTGTTCGATGCCCTGACCTGCAAGCGCCATTACAAGGAGCCCTTCCCGATCGACACGGTGGTGCGCATCATCACCGAAGGCCGGGGCCAGCATTTCGACCCGGAGGTGGTGGACGCCTTCCTGGCGCTGCAGCCGCGCTTTGTCGAAGTGGCCATGCGCTACGCCGACATCCCCCCACGTCACGCGCTGGGCTGACCTGCCGCCCTGGCCCCATCGCACTGGCAAGCATTCCACCATGGCCCCCACACCCACCTTGTTGCTGCTGAAAAAACGGGCCAGCCTGCTGCTTCTGTTCTTCGTGCCCATGGTGCTGACCGCCTGCGTGGCCGTGGCCATCAACCTGCTGGCCCTGCAGCGCCTGGTCGAACAGCAGGACCAGCGCCAGGCCGAAGTGCTGGCCGTGACCACCGCCATGACCCACAGCACCCTGCTGGGCCACCAGATGCTGGGCCTGCACCAGCGCCTGAACCAGTTGCTGATGCAGGCCCAGCAAGGCCAGCTGTCAGTAGAGCAGGCCCGGCAGGCCAATACACGCTTGATCGACGAGCTGGCTGGGCAAGACCAGCAGCGCGACCAGATGACCCAGGCCCTGGCCATCCTGGGCAATGGCCTGCACCCCCTCACCGCCGAGACCCTGGAGGCCTACGAGCAGTACCGCGCCTACATGATGATGGCCACCGAGTTGTTGTCGGCCTCGCCAGGCCTGGGGCAGATCCGGGCTGCGGAAGCCCTGGACAACTACCTGCACTACGTGGGGCACGCCACACAACTCACCGGGCAGTTGACCGAAGAGACCGAGAGCCGGCTGGCCGCCATGGCCGGCCAACGGCACGACTTCATCTACACCGCAGCCGCCCTGGCGGCCGCCAGCCTGCTGCTGATGTGCCTGCTGTGGCTGATGCTCTCGTGGTGGCTGACGCGCCCATTGGACCTGCTGGCCGGCGCCCTGGGCCAGCTCAGCCAGGCGGCCCGCTCGGCCCCATCGCCCGCAGGCGAGGTGGCCATGCCGCTGGACCTGGGCACCCTGTGGCATGTCGAAGCCCTGACCCGCACCCGCAACAGCATGGTGCGCGACCTGGCCCAGGCCGTGGTCAACTTTGTGCGCACCCTGGAGGCGCGCCACCAGACCCAACTGGCGCTGGACGCCGAACGCCACCGCCTCAAGAGCCTGGTGCGCGGCATGCCCGATCTCGTCTGGCTGAAAAATGCCGAGGGCGTTTTTCTGCAATGCAACCGCCGTTTCGAAGACCTGATGGGTCACCCCGAGGCCGAACTGCTGGGCAAGACCGACTACGACTTCGTGACGCGCGATCTGGCCGACCTGTTCCGGCAGAACGACCTGCAGGCCGTGCTGGCAGGCCACCCCGTGAGCAACGAGGAGTGGCTGACCTTTGCCAGCGACCAGCACCGCGAGCTGGTGCAGACCGTGAAGACCCCGCTGTACGACCAGGACGGCGCCCTGCTGGGCGTGCTGGGTGTGGCGCGCGACATCACCGCCGCGCGCTCGGCCGAGCATGCGCTGCGCGACAGCGAGGCCACGCTGCGCCGCACCCAGCAGTTGGCACGCATCGGCAGCTGGACGCTGCACATGCGCGACGGCAGCATCCGCTGGTCTGACGAAACCTACGAGCTGTTCTGGGTCGAAAAAGGCACCCCCATCAGCGCCGCCAGCTTCATGGAGATGGTGCACCCGGACGACCGCGACGCCGTGCGCCAGGCCTGGCGTGCCGCCCTCAAGGGCAAGCGCTACGACATCGAGCATCGGGTGGTGCTGCAAGGCGTCACGCGTTGGATCCGTGAGCGCGCCGAGATGAACCGAGACGAGTCTGGCCGGGTGATCTGGGCCGACGGCATGGCGCAGGACATGACCGTGGTGCGCCAGGCTGGCGAAGCCCTGCGCCAGCGCGAGCAAATGTACGCCGCCGTGATGAGCCAGTCGGACAACGGCATCGTGCTGATCGAGCTGGAGACCTTGGCCTTTGTCGAATTCAACGAAGCTGCCTGCACTCTGCTGGGCTACACCCGCCAGGAGTTCGGCCACCTGACCATCTACGACGTGACCCCCCCCGAAGGGCTGGAGCAGCTGCAGGAACGCCTGCGCACCGTGCAGACGGAAGGCGGCACGCACGACGAGGTACAGCGCCGCCGCCGGGATGGCAGCCTGCTCGACCTGGCCATCAGCTCGCGCATCATCGAGATCCAGGGTCGCCGCTACATCTCGGCCATCTGGACCGACATCACCCGCCAGAAAGAAGACCAGCGCGCACTGCTGCGCTTCCAGAACCAGTTGCAGGACATGGTGGCCGAGCGCACCGCCGAACTGGCCGCGGCCAAGGAGGCCGCCGAGGCCGCCAACCGGACCAAGAGCGCCTTCCTGGCCAACATGAGCCACGAGATCCGAACCCCGATGAACGCGATCATCGGCATCACCCATCTGATCCAGCGCGACAACGTGAGCCCACAGCAGCGCAGCCGGCTCGACAAGGTGAACGACGCCGCCCACCACCTGCTGGGCATCATCAACGACATCCTCGACTTCTCGAAGATCGAGGCCGGCCGCATGTCGCTGGACCCGACCGACTTCGAAGTGGCCGATGTGCTCGGCAACGTGTGCAACCTGCTGGGCGACAGCGCCACCGACAAAGGTCTGGCGTTGGAAACCGACATCGCGACCCTGCCCGCCCAGTTGCACGGCGACGGCTTGCGCCTGGGCCAGGTGTTGCTGAACTTCACCAGCAACGCGATCAAGTTCACCCAGCAGGGCCGCGTGCTGCTGCAGGGACGCATGCTGCGCCAGGACGGCCCGCGCCTGTGGGTGCGTTTCGAGGTACGCGACACCGGCATCGGCCTCAGCCCCGAACAGCAGCAGCGCCTGTTCCAGCCTTTTGCTCAGGCGGATGTCTCCACCACCCGCCGGTTTGGCGGCACCGGCCTGGGCCTGGTGATCTCACGCCGCCTGGCCGACATGATGGGGGGGACGGTGGGCGTGGAGAGTGCACTGGGCCAGGGCAGCACCTTCTGGATCGAGGCACCGTTTGGCCAGGCCCAACACAGCGGCCAGCGCGAAGCCTCGGGGCGCGCCGCCACCGCCCTGACCCAAACGCCCGCCCCCACCTTGGCACCGGCGGCGGCCCAAGGGCCCGGCCGCAGTGAGGTGGAGCAGGCCCTGGCCCGGTACAGCCAGGCCCGGCTGTTGCTGGCCGAAGACAATGCCCTGAACCAGGAAGTGGCGCTGGATCTGCTGACCCATGCCGGCCTGCAGGTGGATCTGGCCCAGGACGGCCAGGAAGCCCTGGACCGCGCTCGCGAAACCGCCTACAACCTGATCCTGATGGACCTGCAGATGCCGCGTCTGGATGGCCTGCAGGCCACCCGCGCCATCCGCCAGTTGCCTGGCTATGCCAGCACGCCCATTCTGGCCATGACCGCCAACGCGTTCGAGGAAGACCGGCAGGCCTGCCACGCTGCCGGCATGAACGACCACATTGCCAAACCGGTTGATCCTGAAGGCCTGTACCGCACCCTGTTGCAATGGCTGCCCCCGACCCTCGCGGAAGCTGCCCCCAGATCGACATCTGAGCCCTGTAGCACGGCGGAAGACAAGGCCCCTGTCACCGAACCCGTCACCGCCCCCCTGCCCGAAGCCCGCCCGCCCGAGCTGCCCCCGGCCCTGCTCGCCGTGCCTGGCCTGGCACTGGAGCAGGCCCTGCGCAATGTGTTGGGCCGCCCACAGCGGCTGATGGAGCTGCTGCACCGCTTTGGCCTGGAGCACGGTGCCGATGCCCAGTCGGTGCAGACTCAGCTGCAAGCCGGCGACACCGAGGGCGCCCACCGCACCGCCCACACCCTGAAGGGCCTGGCCGGCACCCTGGGTCTGAGCACGCTGCAGCACACCGCCGCGGCCCTGGAGCAAAGGATCAAGCAGGCCGACGGCGCCACCGAACCGGCTGAACTTCACCAGCTTGCAAGCCAGCTCAACACCCTGACGCCCTGGCTGCGTGCCCTGGCCGTCTCCGCCGGCACGCTGACCACCTCCAGCCCGGCGGTGGAGCCGGCCAGCCTGGCCGCCCCCTTGCAGGCGTTGCGCGAACCGACGATGTGCGCGCCACCACGGCCTATGCGGCGCTGGCTGCCCCACTGCGCACGCTCTACCCCGACGCCGCCGGGCAGATGGATCAGCAACTGGCGGACTACGCCCTGGACCAGGCCCTGATCACCCTCGACACGCTGCTGGCCGAGGTGCCCGCCCTGCGCGGGGGTTGAACCGCCGCCCTTCAGTGGATGGCGCCACGCAGCACCAGCTCGACCATGTCGATCTCGCGCATCAGCACCCGGTAGGTCTCATCGTTGATCTGGTGCCGCTCGCGCAGGCCGGCCAGCTCTTCGCGCTCGACCTGCAGCGCCATCAGGCGCAGGCGCTTTTCGAGGGCCAACACCCCTTGCGACACCAGGCGCGACTCCTCATCACCCACCGCTTCATTGAGGCGGTGGTGGTACAGGTGCTGTACGCGCTGGCGCACCTCGTCGGCGGCCTCTCGGGCGGGGCCTTGGGCGGCCTCGGCCACGGCATCCACCTCGGCATCGACCTCGGGTGAGCGCAGGGCCAGCAAAGCGGCCCGGGAGGCGCGCTTGCGCGCCCAGCGCAGCTCGCGGTGGCGCCGCAGGCTGCCTGGCCCGCTGGCCGTGCCCAGGCGCTTGAGCAACCAGGGCAGGCCGATGCTGCCCCCCAGCAGCGACACCACGATGATCGTCGTCGCCTGAAAAATCAGCAGCTCCCGCGCCGGGAACGGCGTGCCATCGTTGAGCAGCGTCGGCAACCCCAGCACCGCCGCCAAGGTGATGCCGCCACGGATGCCGCCCAGCGAGGCCACCCCCACCCAGCTCAAGGGCACCGGCCGCACCGTGCCGCGGCGCCAGCGCCGGGGCAGCCAGGCCGGCAGGGCCGCGCCCACCGCCAAGCTCACAAAGCGCACGGCCAGCAAGGCCAGGGCAATGCCCGCCGTGCTGCCCAGCAAGGGGCCTAGCGCATGCCCATGGTGCACCGGGGCGCCGGCCTCTTTCAGGTCTTGCAACGGCTCTTGCAGGTTCTGCAGCAGCTCGGGCAGTTGCTGGCCCAGCAGCACGAACACCAGGCCCGTGAAGGCAAAGCGGATCACCTCCCAGGTGCCCTGGGCCTGCACATGAAAAGCATTGAAGCGCGTGCTGCGCACATCGAACTGGCTGGCCGCCATGCCCGCCGCCACCGCGGCCAGCACGCCCGACAGCCCAAAATGCTCGGCCAGCAAATAGGGCCCGAAAGGCATCAGCAAGATCACCAGCACCGGCGGGGCCGACTCGGCCCCCTCGCGCCAGAACAGAAAGCGGTCGTGCAGCGCCGCAAACACCCGCGCAAACACCAGGCCCACGAGCACCCCGCCACCCGACATCCACACCATGTCGAGCAGGGCCCGGCCCAGCGAAAACTGCTGGGTGAGCGTGGCCGCCACCGCAAACTTGACCGCCACCAGGGCCGAGGCATCGTTCATCAGCGACTCGCCCTCGAGAATGGTCTGCAGCCGCGGCGGCATGGGCAGCCGGTGCGCCACCGCCGACACCGCCAGCGCATCGGTGGGCGACAGCACCGCCGCCAGCACAAAGGCCACCGACAGCGGCATGGCCGGCAGCAGCCAGTGGATCACATGCCCCACGCCCAGCACCGTGACCAGCACCAGGCCCACCGCCAGCAGCAGAATCGGCCACATGTTGGCGCCGAACTCGCGCTTGGGCATCTGCCAGCCATCGGCAAACAACATCGGCGGCACCAGCAGCAACATGAAAGTGGCCGGGTCCAGCTCCACCCGAAGGCCCGAGGCCGGCCAGGCCACCAGCGCGCCCATCAACAGCTGCAGCAGCGGCTGCGGCAGCCGCGGCCAGAAGCGCGCCACCACACCCGAACAGGCCACCAGCAACAACAAGGCCAAAAGAGAAAGAACACTCTGCATCAACAACCCAGACAAACCATCGCCAGCCGGCGATCGGAGGCCCCGACTGTAGACGCCCCAGGCGGCTTTGACGGGTGAAGCCCAGGCAAAGCGAGGAGAAAAATGTTAACAGGCAGCCATCCAGGCAAGCCCTTTCACCCCTCTGTCAGCACCACCGAGCAAGACAAACCCAGGGCCTGCTGCCAGAATGGGAGCGGGAGGTTGTTGCACACGATGCCGTACATCGCCGCTCGTCTCATCCGCCAGTTGCGCCGTCTGTGGGTGGCCCCCGAACTGGGTCTGCTGTACCACCGGCGTGAGCGGCGTGTTCGCCTGCTGACCGGTGCCATGATGATGTTCATGGGCGTGGTGTGGGGCCTGTTCTTTGCCTCCAAGGGCCTGTGGCTGGTGGTGGCCATGGATACGGCCCTGTTCACCTTCGGCCTGATCAGCCTGGTCCTGACCGGCCTGAACCGGCGCCAGGCCGCCAACCTGGTCATCTTTGGCAGCCTGCTGGTGATCGTCATTGGCAATGCCGTGCTGCTGGACCCACCGAATGCCATGGCGCCGCGCTCCACCCACCTGTACCTGCTGGCCCTGGGCGTGGCCGCGCTGGTGGCGTTCCGCGACGACGACCCGCGCCTGCGCTACGGCGTGGCCCTGAGCTGCCTGGGCGCCTTTGTGGTGCTGGCCTCCACCACCGCAGACTTTGTGCCCGGCTACGCCCTGCCTGACGACATCCGCGTGCCCGGCACCTGGCTGCAGATCCTGTGCGCCACCACCATGCTGATCCTGCTGGTGCACGTGCTGCTGACCGACGCCACCGAACGATCCGAACTCGAAGCCGAGCTGGTGCAGGCCCTGGTGCTGCACCAGTTCGAGCTGCACTACCAGCCCCAGGTGGACGCCCAGGGCCAGGTGCTGGGCGCCGAGGCCCTGCTGCGCTGGCAGCACCCCACGCGCGGCCTGGTCATGCCAGGCCAGTTCATCGACCTGGCCGAGCAGACCGGCCTGATCGTGCCCATGGGCCAATGGGTGCTGGAGACGGCCTGCGCCCAGTTGCAAACCTGGTCGCAACACCCCGTGCGCGCCCACTGGTGCCTGGCGGTGAACATCAGCCAACGCCAGTTCCGCCAGCCCGAGTTCGTGCCCAAGCTGCTGGAACTGCTGCAGCACCACAGCTTCAGCCCCAGCCGGCTGGAGCTGGAGCTGACCGAAACCATGCTGGTCGAAGACCTGGACGACATCAAACTCAAGATGCTCACCCTGGCCGCCTGCGGCGTCACCTTCTCGTTGGACGACTTTGGCACCGGCTACTCCTCCCTGAACTACCTGAAGCGCCTGCCCCTGAACAAGCTCAAGATCGACCAATCCTTTGTCGCCGACGTGCTCAGCGAACCCAACAGCGCCGCCATCGTACGCATGGTGCTGGCCCTGGGCAGCAGCATGAACCTGCAGGTGATCGCCGAAGGCGTCGAAACCCCCGAGCAACGCGCCTTCTTGCTGGACAACGGCTGCCAGCAGTTTCAGGGCTACCTGTTCAGCCGGCCTGTGCCGGTTGGCGAGCTGGAGGGGTGGGAGCGCGCGGGGCTGGCACAGAAGACGGGCGGTGAGGTTTAAGGTGTGCAGGCCAATGCTGCGGATGGCAACGATCCGTGGAGAGCGGCCTTTCAGCGCCCGCCTCGCCCCCCCCCTTCAAACACCCTGATGCCCACCATCATCACCCACGCCGTGGTGCCCATCGCCATGGCTTTGGCGCTCGGCCAAAGGCGCGTTGAACCCAGGCTGCTCGCCCTGGGGGTGGTCGCGTCCATGCTGCCAGATGCAGATGTGCTGGCGTTTCGCCTGAACATCGCGTATGCCCATCAGCTTGGGCATCGAGGCGCCAGCCACTCCTTGTTCATTGCATTCTTGCTCGGGGTTCTGGGCGCCGTGTTCGCCTCGCGACTGGGGCTGTCACGACTCAAGGCATTTGCCTTCATCGCCCTCTCAGCCGCATCGCACGGCCTGTTGGACATGCTCACGAATGGCGACTTGGGCGTTGCTCTTTGGTGGCCGTGGTCGAACAAGCGCCTCTTCTTTCCCTGCACCGTCATGGAGGTGTCACCGCTCAGTTTGAGGCGCGTTTTCAGCCCCGCCGGATGGAGCGTCTTTCGATCAGAGCTGATCTGGGTCTGGGTGCCCGCGTTGGGTCTTGCCGTCCTGGTCCGCCAGCTAGGGCGCAACGCCGCCCCAGCCCATTGACCTGGAGGGACTGACAGCCCCCTCACCGCCTGAAGTAAGTGAAGTCCGCCCCATGGCGAACGAAGGACGGGAAGAAACGCCGGCCGACATGGCATCCCGCGCCGTGCAAAGGCACGCTAAGGGCGCTAGGAGCGCGCTCAAATCCCTCCGCAATGGCAGCCTGGCCCGAACGATAGGCCACCCAGGAACCGGGCGTTGGCTTTCGTCTGCCCGAACACCCGAAAAGACAGCAGAGCGCTCAAAGCCGTCTTCGCACAGAACAAACTGAGCGGCCTCTGCACACCTCTGCTGCAGGTGAACCACCCCAACCACCAGGCACCCTCAGGGAGACCCAACGTGAAGTCCGCCGCCATCCTGCTCATTGTCATCGCCGCGCTCAGCGGATGCTCGAAGCCCACTGATGCGGTCATCCCGTCGGACATGGCGGCATGGGACAAGGAGTTGGCCCCGGAACTCAAGAAGCTGCCAGACTCAGACCGCGAAAAGGTTGCCGCATACCTGATGCGGGCGAAGTTGGGTGAAGTCTTTGGTGGCAAGGGCGTACCGCCCGGCACCACTATTGGCCAAGCCCTGGACGGGCAGAAGAAATTCGAAGCCGAACAGGCCGCAAAGCACGCCGAAGAAGAGGCCCTGAAAAAGAAGCTGGAGCAAGAGCGTGCAACCGCCATGGAGCAGTTGAACAAGGCCGTCACGGTCACGCTGCTGTCCAAGAGCGAGCTCCCCAAGAACTTCAGTGCGGGCCGGTACAGCGAGTACCAGCAATTTCGAATTGGTGTTCAGAACAATTCGGAAAAGACCATGATGGGTGTTTCGGGTGAGATCAAGTTCATTGATGTCTTCGACAAGGTCGTTGGCGCCGTCAACTTCCGTATCAGCGAGAACATCGAGCCGGGCAAATCTGCCAATTGGACCGGTGGCCGCGACTACAACCAGTTCCTGGACGCGCACCGCGCTGTCTGGAACTTGGAAGAAGGCAAATACACGACCAGATTCGAGCCAGAGATGGTGGTGTTCAAGGACGGCACCAAGCTTACCGTGCCGAAATGAGGGCACAGCAGCATCGAACGTCATTGCCTGGTTGAACTAGGCGGGTCCTGTCATCCGCGTGTGGCTGCGTAGGGCAAAGAACAGTGATCCGGTGAGGAATTCCAAAGCCGCTTTTCAGCTCGAACTCCTGCGGGCCATCGCTTGCTGGTGCCAAAAACTGTGCGAATCAACAAACATGCACTCAAGCCTTTTGAGTGTGCCAGCAATAGTTGTATGAAACGAATTCGTTCACGGGCCTGTTCCAGCAAGCGTACGACACACAACACAGGTGACCGCACGGGTAGGTTCATGGCTGGCGATCGCCCAAACAAGAAGGCTCCCGACGAGCACTACTACTACGGGCTCAAGAAGGGACTCCGCCGCTTCAATGTCGACATCGCAAAGCGCGTCTGGTTTGATCTCTGGCACCATCACATAGATTGGGAGGGCTTTGGTGATCTCAGTTGGCGCCATAAGCGTAGGCATCTCTCCATACTCCTGCGTACGCTGACCAAGGCAAGACTTGAACTACAGAGTTCCGGGATGCCATACCAACTCTTTGCCACCGTTCACACCAATGAGTCAGCTAGCAACGCGGTCTACGTGCACACCCCAAACCCGAATGGCACACAGTTTCCATGCGACCTTTCTGGTCAGCCCTTGGAAGCAATGCCTGCGCTACTCGCCGGCCGAGTGGACCCAACGCAATACCAAGTTCTTGCGAGTCACCATGCCGAGGACACGACATATGTCATCCAACTTCGTGCCTAACCATCATTGCAAAAATTCATGACCGTTTCGGGTGGGCTTCACAGACTTTGCCCAAGCCCAGCTCTACCGATGTGAAGCGATTAGCGCGCATGATCCAAAGTGGAGAGTTGATTCCCGTGCTCAATGACACAAAGTGGGCCGAGCTACGAGCCGAAATGCTGGCAGCTCCGGACGGACAGGCGCCCCGTTTTAGAGCCCGCAGCGTTTTCGCTCCCGCAGGCTGGCAGACGAGCTGGGACGGCGAGTTTTATTACCATTTGCACCCGGTCATCGACATTGAGTGGATCGAACTAAAAGCCGCCTCGGAAGACTGGTTACGAGTAGCCCTAAAGCGGCACAGCATTCCGTTTTCGGTCGAATCCGGTGTCGTTCGAGTGTGGGGTTACACCAGACCGGGGTCCCAACCCGCTTGGCAATGAACCGCCGGGAGCGGTCTTGGAGGGTAGCCTACGCGAAAGCTGACATCGGCCATCAGTTGCGGCTGGACAACCCCCTACCGCCCCCAAACCCAGACCCCATCTGCGCGCTCCCACAAAGCATCGCGTCCAGCTTGGCCGTACCAGGCCAGAAACTGGGCGCGGTAGCCTTGCCAGGGCTCGGCCAGCGCCGGCCTGGGGTCATCACTCAGGGCATAGGCCATGCCTTCGAGCAGCCAGGAAGGCTTGAGCAGCAACAGCACCGACCCCAGCTTGTCGGCTTGAAGCTGATGGATCAACTCATGGCGCACGTAAAACGGCTTCCAGGCCTTGGGGCCGATGACGGTGCCCACCGTGCCCACGGTCACAGCCGACCGGGCGCCAAGGCCAAAGCCTTCTGCGCAGGCCGGCAAGGAACAGAACACCACTCTGGGCTGCATCAGATCCACACCGAAGCGCTCGGCGATGAATTCGTTGCCCTCGCGGTAAAGCGCCTGCGCCTCGCCCAACCGGTCAAGCTGATCGACACACACCTGCTCGACGCAGCTCACCCCATTCAGAGTGGGCACGGCAACACGCACCGGCTTCACCAAAGTCCAGGCCAGCGCGGGCACGACCACCCCAAACAGAATCAGGGTGCGCTTGATCAGAGGGGCTCGGCGGGGCATTGGTGGGAAGTGGGTTGGAGCTGGAATGGCAGTGTCATTGGGGGATGGATATCCGCCAAATCATAGGAGCGAGCAAAGGCCGGATGCGGCAACTGCTCCCGCGCCATACGAGCGGCGCAGTCATCGCGAAGGCTCTCACGCTGCTCCAGCCTGGCCAGGGGGGCCTGAATGCCGACCAGGCACAGCGGGCGGGCCGACAAGACATCGAGGCAGGCCTGCAGTTCCACCTCATCGCGCAGCACGGTGTCGAGGATGATTTCAAAGTCGGTATCGACCAGGCGGCGAAGCGTGGCGCGAAGGTTCTCGCAGTGGATGCGGTAGGCCAGCGCCTGCTCTTGGGCGCTGCGCATGTCGCGGCACCTCGACCGTGGCACCTGTGGCCTGGGCGGCCTGCTTGAAGAGGCGCGCCGTAGGGCCCAGGGTGGACCAGGTGAGCAGCACGGCATCGGCCCCAGGCGCCAAGGCCAGCAAGGCCTGCTGGGTGGCTTGGGCGATCTCGTCACGGAGCCCGCCCGTGCGCTCAGTGGCGGCCAGCAGGTCGGCCCGCACCTCGTGGTGCAGACCCCCCGTGGGGATGCCCAGCGCCATGGCGGCGGCATCAAACACCGCCACATTGCTTTCGGCGGTGTGGAGACAGGCGATTTTCATGAAACGGCTTCACCCTGTTGTTGGTGGCTGGACGCTGTGGTCGCATGGCGTGCCACGGGCCTTCGGGGCGCAGCTTAGCGGACCAGCCAGCGCGGGGGCGCATCTGCTGTGCCACCCCAAGCCCGATCAACGGCCAACCGCCGCCCTCCAAGGGCTGAGGCCAACGGGGCCTGACCGCCAAGAATCTGGATCACCGGCCCAGGCCCCCCAGCCGCCCCCTCCCCACATCCTCACGCCCGGGTGCAGCCATGCCACAACCCACCGTTACCCGCCCCCTCTCCCGCTCCGCCACCCCCAGCGACCTGCCCGCCCTGGCCCACATCATCGGCACCGCCTTCGCCGACGACCCCGTGTCGCGCTGGGCCATGGGCTCGCCGGCCTTGGTGGCCGACACGTTCAAGGCGCTGATCGCCCATGTGTACCTGCCGCGCGGGCATTGCACCCTGCTGGGTGAGCGGGCGGCGGCGCTTTGGCTGGCACCGGGGGGGCGAAAGCAGCTGCCGCTGGCAGCCACCCTGGGGTTGGGGCGCAGGCTGCTGGGGCAGGCCCACCCACGCCACAGTTGGCGCGCCTGGCAATTGGACCAAGCGCTGCAGGCCCGGCGGCCGGGGGTGCCGCACCTGTACCTGTTTGCGGTGGGGGTGCTGCCTGCGGCGCGGGGGCAGGGCCTGGGGCGCCAGCTGCTGGGCCACACGCTGCGGCAGTGCGATGCGCAAGGCCTGCCGGTGTTTCTGGAGAACACGCACCCGCGCAACCTGCCGCTGTATGCCAGCCTGGGGTTTGAAGCGCTTGAGACCTATGCGCCGGTGCGGGGCTGCCCGGTGGTGACGGCGATGTGGCGCCGGCCTGTGCCTTAGGGGGTGCTGACATCAAGCCACGATGGAGCGCTGCAGCAGAAACTCGTCTTGCTGGTTGAACAGCACTTTGTCGACGCTGCGAAAGCCCAGTTGCATGTAGCCCAGCAGGTGCTTTTTGTCGCAGCTGGCCCACAGCAGGGTGATGCCCTTGGCACGCAGGATGGGCAGCACCGCCTCGACCAGGGCGGGCAGCACAAAGCGCCGCCCCGCCAGCATGCGCGATGAGAACAGCACCAGCCCCTCGGCCGTCTGCCCCTGCACCTTGGGCACCGAAAAACCGTAGCGCTCGACCTGCAGGGTCACGCCCATGTCGAGGTTGAGCGCCACCGCGCCGATCAGCTCGGTGCCCACCTGGGCCACCACGATGCGCTGGCCTTCGTAGGGCACCAGGATGCGGGCGCGCTCGTGTTCGGGGTCAAAGGCCCACAGGGTGTCGAAGGTGCCAGGGGGGTGCTTGCGAAAGGCCTGGTACAGGGCTTTTTCGTAGCAGGCCAGGCGCTCGGGGTCGTTCAGGTTCAGCTCGGTGATGCTCAGCGCTGACATGGGGGGGTGAGCTCCGGGGTGGGGTGGATGTGTGGGTTTGGAAGGGGCTGCCGCAGTATCCGGGCGCGATTCACGCGCTACCGGCCAGCGCGGCGGGTGGTCGATCGCCGGCTGGATTCGAGGTGTGCATGCCTGTCGTCGTGGGGTGCGGCCAGCGGCAGCTCGCTTACCCCCAGCGGCAAGGCGCAAGCCAGGGCTGAAGGCGGTCAGTTGGCCGGCCCCACCGGGTCGATGACTGGCAGGGGCTGGGGCACATCAAGCGGCAGGCCGCCCATTAGAGTGAACCGATGACATCCATTGCCATGCAGATGAGCGCAGATACCGGCCAATCATTGACTTCCGTCAATTTTCAGAATCACCCCCACCCGGGCCCTGCGGCACCAGGGCCTGGCCGAACGCCCACCCCGGGCTGACGGCTCGCCTGCCCGGCGCCCCTCTCTCTCACCCCCATCAGCCACCCCACCCCGCCTTGCTGCCCAGGCAGCAAGGCCTGGTTCTATTTGTCATCACACCAAGGGAGTTTTTTCATGCGTGAGATCGCGATTGTCGGAATCGGCTGCCACCTGCCAGGTGGCGTGCGCAGCCCTGCAGACCTGTGGCACCTGCTGCTCAGCCAGGGCGACGGCATGGTGGATATCCCGCCCGAGCGCTGGAGCCTGGAGCGCTTCTACGACCCCGACCCCGAGGTGCCCGGGCGCCTGTACACCCGCCGTGGCGGCTTTCTGCAGGCCTCGCTCGAAGAGTTCGACCCCGAGTTCTTCGGCATCTCCCCGCGTGAGGCGGCCATCATGGACCCACAGCAACGCTTGCTGCTGGAGGTAACGCAAGAGGCCCTGGACGACGCTGGTCACGCCAGCCGGGTGGGTGGGCGGGCGGTGGGGGTGTATGTGGGCGGCTTCACGGCCGACAACATGGCGGCGCGCCACAACGAGGCCACCCGCCGCGCCATCTCGATGCACACGCCCACCAGCAGCAGTTACACCATGCTGTCCAACCGCCTCTCGTTTGCCTTTGACCTGCGCGGGCCCAGCATGACACTCGACACGGCCTGTTCGTCATCGCTGGTGGCCCTGCACCAGGCCGTGGCGGCCCTGCAGCGCGACGAGATCGAGATGGCCCTGGTGGGCGGCGTGAACGCCATGCTGCGGCCAGAGACCTTCATCTCGATGTGCAAGGGGCACTTTCTGGCGCCAGACGGGCGCTGCAAGACCTTTGACAAGGCGGCCGACGGCTATGCCCGTGGCGAGGGCGCGGCCATGCTGGTGCTGCGCCCGCTGCAGGCGGCCCAGGCCGATGGCGACCGCATCTATGCCGTGGTGCGGGCCACGGGCTGCAACCAGGACGGGCGCACCCCGGGCATCACGGTGCCCAGCGAGCAAGCCCAGGCCGAGCTGATCGGGCAGGTCACGGCGCGGGCCGGCCTGGCGCCGGCCGAGATCGGCTATGTCGAGGCGCATGGCACCGGCACCTCGGTGGGCGACCCGATCGAGATGGCGGCCATCGGCCGCATGCTGGGGGCCGTGGCGGGGCGGCAAACGCCGTTGCGGGTGGGCTCAATCAAGTCGTCCATCGGTCACACCGAGGCGGCGGCGGGCGTGGCCAGCGTGATCAAGGCCGCCCTCACCCTGTACCACCGCACGGTGCCGCCGCAGGCGGGGCTGAACGAGCTGAACCCGGCCATTCCCTTTGACGCCTACCGCCTGCAGGTGCCGCGTGCAGCCGAGCCCTTTCCGGCCGGCTATGCGCGCCCTGCAGCGTCGGTGAACGGCTTTGGCTATGGCGGCACCAATGCCCACGCGGTGCTGGTGGCCGCCCCCAACGCAGCCAGCACCGAGGCGCCGGCAGCGCCCCTGCGCCGGGCCCGCGCGCCGCTGGCCCGCATCTGCCCCGTGTCGGGCCGCAACGAGGCTGGGGCCCGGGCCTATGCCCAGGCACTGGCCGAGGCCGTGGCGGCGCTGGGCAGCACCGACGAGGTGGACGCCTGGGTGGACGCACTCTGGACGCGCCGCCTGCACCACCCCTGCCGCTTTGCCGTGCCCTACGCCGATCGCGACGAGCTGCTGGCGCGCCTGCGCGAGCTGGGCCAGGGCGGCGGCAAGGCGCCAGTGCGCGTGCTGCCGCAGCAGGATGGGCCGCCCGGGCTGGTGTTTGTGCTCAGCGGCATGGGCCCGCAGTGGTGGGGCATGGCGCGCGGCCTGTTGACTTCAGACGGCCCGTTTGCCCAGGTGGCGCGCGAGATCGATGCGATCTTTCGGCCGCTGGCAGGCTGGTCGCTGATCGACGAGCTGCTGCGCGACGAGGCCGAGTCCAGGGTGGGCAGCACCCGGGTGGCGCAGACCGGCAACTTTCTGGTGCAGGTGGGCCTGGCGGCCGAGCTGGCTGCGCTGGGCATCCGGCCGGCGGCCCTGGTGGGGCACAGCGTGGGCGAGGTGAGTGCGGCCTATCTGTCGGGCATGCTCAGCCTGCGTGAGGCGGTCACCGTGTCGGTTCACCGGGCTCGCCTGCAGGCGCAGCAGGCGGGCACGGGCAGCATGCTGGCCGTGGGCCTGCCAGAGGCGGCGGTGCAGGCGCGCATCACCCACCTGCAGGGGGTGGAGATCGCAGCCGTCAACAGCCCCACGGGCGTGACCCTGGCCGGGGCCACGGCGCCACTGCAGCAACTGGCCGCCGAGTTCGAGCAAGAGGGCGTGTTCAACCGCCTGCTGCAGGTCGAGGTGCCCTACCACAGCCACCTGATGGACCCGATCCTGCCGCCCCTGCGCGACGCCCTGGCCGGGCTGAACCCGCAGGCGCCGCACCTGCCGCTGTACTCCACCGTCTCAGGCCAGCGAGTGAACGCAGAGGCGGCCCCCGGCCTGTGGGATGCCGACTACTGGGCTGCCAACGTGCGCCAGCCCGTGCGTTTTGCCGCCGCCCTCGACAGCCTGGTGGGCGACGGCTACCGCGCCTTTCTGGAGTTGGGGCCGCATGCGGTGCTGTCGGGCAACATCCGCGAGATTCTGGGCCGCCGCGGCGAGCCCGGCGCCAGCGTGCCCACCCTGGTGCGCCAGCAGGCCGACGACGCCAGCCTGCGTGCCACCCTGGCCGAGCTGTACGCCCTGGGCCTGCTGAGCGACAGCGCACCACCCGGCGGGCTGCTGGGCCCGGTGCCGCAGCGCGAGCTGCCGGTGCACCGGTTTCAGCGCGTGCCTTTGTGGGCCGAGGTGCCCGACCTGCGGCGCGACCGCCTGGGCGACGCGGGCGCGCCGGTGCTGCCCGGCCTGCGCACCCGGGCCAGCCAGCCCGAATGGGAGTGCGACATCAGCGTGGGCGCCCTGCCCTGGCTGCACGAGCACGTGGTGGCCGGCCTGGTGCTGCTGCCCGGCGCCGCCTACCTGGACGCGGCACTGGCCGCCGCCGTGGCCATCACGGGGCGCGAGTACCCGGCCCTGGAAGACGTGGTGTTCGTGTCGCCCCTGATCGTGGGCGAGCACGAGGCGCCGGTGCTGCGCCTGTCGGTGGATGAGGACACGCGCCGCTTCACGGTGCGCAGCCGCCTGAACGACGACAGCGACTGGGTGGTGCACGCCCGCGGCCGCATCGTGGACGCCCGGGTCAACCCGCCAGAGGCCACACCAGAGCTCCCCCCCGTCACCGCACCTGACC
>Ga0208269_100107_pt1 | contig 62306 bp, 51 predicted proteins | sample LakWasMe88_LOW11_2_FD_183912 | JGI IMG/M metagenome (GOLD analysis project Ga0208269, IMG submission 183912) | Freshwater sediment methanotrophic microbial communities from Lake Washington under simulated oxygen tension - Sediment Metagenome... | ecosystem: Environmental > Aquatic > Freshwater >...
CGGCACCTGCGGAAACAGAGACACCAGATCGTTGCTCAACGCCTGCCGCACGGCCAGCGGCGGATGGCCGCGCAGGCGTGCCGCCAGCACGGCCGCCAAGCTGGGTTGATCCTCCCAGGCCAGGTGCGCCGACTGGGTGCAGCGCGGATTGAGTTCGATCAGCCAGGCGCGGTCGCTGCCCTTTTCGAGCATGAAATCCAGACCATGCAAGCCCGTCAGTTGCAAATGGGCACAGAGCCGCTCCGCGGCGGCCTCCATGCCCGGATGACGGATGCGGCGCACCACCGTGGCGTAGCCCGTGGAGCCGTGCGTCTCCACCGCCGCCAGGGACAGCAGCGCCAGCACCCGCCCCTGCTCACACAGCATCAAGGTGTTGGCGGGTCGTCCTTCGATGAAGCGCTGCACCAGCACCTGGCCGCGCCCGGGCAGGCGCCGACTCCACCAGGCCAGGGGATCGCGCTCGACCACCAGTCGCCGCAGCAGCGAGCGCCAGCTCAGCGAGCGAGAGAACGCCAGACAGGCCTGCTCCGCCTCGGCGAGGTCATCCACCACCCGCACCCCGGCGCCGCCGAAGCTCAGGTCTCGCTTGAGCACGCTGCGGCCATGGCCTTCGCGGAACCAGAACAGCAGGTCCTGGGGCGAATCAAGGTGACGGTGCTCGGGCACGTCCAGCCCCAGCGACTGGGCCGTCACCAGCAAGCGATGGCGCTGCAGCAGTGTGGCGTGCGCGGGGGCGGGCCCGATGGACTGCTCGATCAGGCTGCGCAGCACCGGCACCTGCTCATGCAGGGTGATCAGCTGAGCCACTACCTCGTCGTCGCAGGGCAGGATCATCCGGTAATCGTTCCCTGGCCCCAGCACAGCACGCAGGCTGCCCAGGGAGTCTCGCATCGCAAAGTGCCAGCAGCGCCTCAGTCCCGGCACCTGCAGCACAGGATGGCCGGTTGGACAGAGCACGTCGACCCGGCACCCCTGTTGAACCAACGCCAGGGCGAGACGGGCCGCCGCAGGCCACCATTTGCCGGTGACCAGCAGGAGGGCAGGCTTTTTCAAGGTAACGAGGCTCCCCGACGAAGACCGCCGGAGCCGGCGATGCATGCATGTTGATGTAAGAATATGTTAATAAAATTATAAAGATGAGCACCGGCCTTGACTGGGCCAGGAAACCAACTACCCAAGGGAGTTCGATTGAGTTCAGTCACCGATGTCGATATCGCCGTTCTGGGTGCAGGCCCTTACGGTCTTTCATTGGCCGCCCACCTGCGCCCCACCCAACGGCGAATCAAGGTGTTCGGTCAGCCCATGTCCTTCTGGCGGGATCACATGCCCCGAGGCATGTGCCTGAAGTCGGATGGGTTTGCCTCCAGCCTGTCGGCCCCGGGCGAAGGCTACCCCCTGCAGGCCTGGTGCCAGGCCCAGGGTGTGCCTTATGCCGACATGGGCTTGCCCGTCACGCTGGAAACGTTTTGTGACTATGCCGAAGCGTTCCAGCGCAAGCTGGTGCCCGATGTCGACCCGACCCTGGTGCAATCGGTGACACAGCAAGACGAACATTTCTCGCTGACCCTTTCCGACGGAGGCACCGTACAAGCCAGCCGCGTGGTGGTGGCCACTGGCATCAAGCCATTTGCTTACGTGCCGGAGGCCCTTCGCGGATTGCCGGCCAGCCACCTGAGCCACAGCTCGCAGCACACCAACCTGAGCCTCTTCGCAGGTCGCCACGTGGCAGTGCTGGGTGGTGGGGCCTCCGCGGGCGACACGGCGGGGCTGTTGCAGATGGGTGGCGCCCGGGCCGAACTGGTGTCGCGCCACCCGGTTCGCTTTCACAACCCGCCAGCGGGCCCACGCTCCCTGGTGCAACGCCTGCGCCAGCCGGACTCCGGGCTGGGCCCGGGATGGAAATCGTTCATGTGCACGAACTTCCCGCTGGTCTTTCATGCCCTGCCGGAGTCCCTTCGACTGCGCGCAGTCGAGCGCCATCTGGGGCCGGCCCCGGGTTGGTTTGTGCGAGACCAGGTGCTGGGCAAGCTGCCGGTGCACGAAGGCTGGCAGTTGCGTTCAGCCACCCTGGAGCAAGGCCAGGTGGCGCTGGAGTTTCTGGCTGGCGATGGCAGCCAGCCCCGCTTGCGAGTGGATCACGTGATCGCGGCCACCGGCTACCGCAGCAACCTGGATCAACTGGATTTTCTGGCCCCGTCGCTGCGCGAGCGTATCCGCACTGTGGCCCGCACACCGGTGCTGGACCGCCATTTCCAATCGTCTGTTCCTGGCCTGTACTTTGCCGGAGCAATCGCAGCCAACAGCTTCGGCCCCCTGCTGCGGTTTGCCTACGGCGCAGACTTCGCTGCCCGCCGGCTGGCTCGGGCTCTGGCCTGAGCGCCGCCTGGCCCCCCGCCTCAGTCCTTGAGGCGGGGCAGGATCTCGTGGCGGATCACATCCAGGGTGAGCGGCCCCGAAAACTGGAACACGATGCGCCCCTGAGAGTTCAGCACCCAGGTCTGCGGCGGTTTGCCACTGCCCAGGCGACGCTGCAACTCGCCATCGGTATCGACCAGGGAGGTCCAGTAAGGATTGCCGAAGTAAGCCAGGTAGTTGACGGCATCCTGGCTCTTGTCACCGCCGTTCAGCCCGATCAACTGCTCAGCACGCCCATCGGCCCTGAGGGTGGCCGCCAGCGCCAGCATGTTGGGCGCCTCTTCCCGGCAAGACAGGCACCAAGACGCCCACAGATGCACCACGCGCGACTGGCCACGCCACTGGGCCGGCCCCATGCGGGCCGCATCGGCCAACTGCGGCAAGGCCAGCTCAGGCCAGGCCGGGGCCTGAGCTGAGGACTCCTGCGCCTGCCAGGATTTGCGCAACTGGTAGCCTCCAGCCACCAGAAGCACCAACACCAACAGACCCATACCCCAGCGCACACGATGCGCTGTCGATGAAGTTTCCGAGTTCTTGCTCATCACATGTTCTCCTTTGCGGCGCCTTCTGGTGGGCCTGGCCCGGCCCGGTCACCCGGGGTCAGCGTCAGAGCCTGCAGCGCACTGGCAGGTATTTTGTATTTTCGGATCAGATCAAAGCAGTGGTCATCCCCTGACGCCACGAGCCCTCCCAGGCCGATCAGTCACGTGGGCGTGCAAAGCCACACCTACCCGCTCATCGATACCCGCTCGTCGTCACGCCCGGTCGAGTGCTGCGACAATCCGGGGGTTATGACCAAAGCCTATATTCTCACCCTGTCCTGCCCCGACCGAACGGGGATTGTTCACGCCGTGTCCGGTTTCCTGCTCGAACGGGGTGGCAACATCGAGGAAGCGGCGCAGTACAACGACCCGGCCACCGGCCTGTTCTTCATGCGCGTGCAATTCGCTTGCGAACAGTTGGGCTACGACGAGCTCAAGGCCCAGTTGACCCCGTTTGCCGATGGTTTTGCCATGAAGTGGAGCCTGCACGCCACCTCCGAGCCGGTGCGCACCGTGCTGCTGGTGAGCAAAGAGGGCCACTGCCTGAACGACCTGCTGTTCCGCTGGAAGTCGGGCCTGCTGCCGCTGGACATCCGCGCCATCATCAGCAACCACCGCGAGTTCTACCAGCTGGCCGCCAGCTACAACGTGCCCTTCCACCACATCCCGGTGACGGCCGCCACCAAGGCCCAGGCCGAGGCTCGGCAGTTCGAGATCATCGAAGCCGAAGGTGCCGAGCTGGTGGTGCTGGCGCGCTACATGCAGATCCTGAGCGACGACCTGTGCCGCAAACTGGCGGGCCGGGCGATCAACATCCACCACAGCTTTCTGCCCAGCTTCAAGGGTGCCAAGCCTTACTACCAGGCCCACGACCGCGGCGTGAAGCTGATCGGTGCCACCGCCCACTACGTGACGGCCGACCTCGACGAAGGCCCGATCATCGAGCAGGACGTGGCCCGCGTGGACCACAGCCGCACGGTGGAAGACCTGACCGCTCTCGGCCGCGACACCGAAAGCCAGGTGCTGGCCCGTGCCGTGAAGTGGCACAGCGAGCACCGCGTCTTGCTGAATGGCCACAAGACCGTGATCTTCAAGTAAACCGCCCGGCCCACCGGCCTGCTCACACGCCGCGCCCACGGGCTCAGGAACGACATGGACGAAGACAACCGCCCCAACGCCGGCAGCAACAAGGCCCAGCGGATCCCGCCCATCCAGTGCCTGCTCACCTTCGAGGCTCTGGCGCGCCTGCGCAGCGTAACCCAGGCCGCCGAAGAGCTGTGCGTGACCCCGAGCGCAGTAAGCCACCGGGTGCGCCAGCTCGAACAGATCATCGGCACCAAGCTGTTCGGGCGGGCCGACTTCTCGCTGACCACCGAAGGCAGCGAATACCTGGCCCATGTGCGCGAAGGGCTGGACGCGCTGCAGAAGTTCCCGGGGGCCCCCGGGGTCAGCGGCAAGCGCAAGCTCAAGCTGGCGGTGACGCCCACGTTTGCGCGCTCCATCCTGATCCCGCGCCTGAAGCAGTTCACCGAGGCCTACCCCGAGATCGACCTGGCCCTGCACGTGTCGATCCCGCTGCTGGACGTGATCGCCGAGGATGCCGACCTGATCGTGCGCTTCGGCCCGGGGCGCTATGCAGATCTGGAGCACATCAAGCTGGCGGGTGACGACGTGACGCCCCTGGCCTCGCCCGCCTTTGTGCGCGAGCACGGCCCCTTCGACCGCCCCGAGGATCTGGAGGGCGTGCCCTTGCTGCGCAGTCCGCTGGAGCCCTGGCGTACCTGGTTCGCGGCCCACAACCTCGACTGGCCCGAGCCGGCCGAAGGCTCTCAGTTCAACGACGTGGGCCTGATGTGCGACGCGGCCTCGGCCGGCATGGGCGTGGCCCTGGTCCGGCTCAAGCTGGGCCGGCCCTGGCTGGAGGCGGGCTCGCTGGTGCGCTTGTACGACCGCAATGTGACCAGTCCGCACGCGCATTACCTGTGCTGGCGCACCGGCTCGATGGACCGCTGGGAGTGCGCGGCCTTCGCGGAGTGGTTGCGCAAAGCAATCTTGTAAACCCCCACGGTCGTGCACTGCGTGTCACTCCCTGCCCCCCAGGGGGGCCGCAGGCCGCCTTGGGGCGGCCCGGCGCCGGCCTGACTCCTTCGCTGTAGCCCTGCCGGAGCCCCGCCTGTCGGCCCCCACATTTCATGTCTCGCCCTGCCCTCGAAGGGGGCCCAGACCGCCTTCGGGTGGCCGGGCGGCGGGCTGACTCTTTCGTTGTAGACCTGTTGAACCGCAAGGGGGGCGGTCGGCCCCCTGATGTCGTGTCGCGTTCACGGGCGGCTGGCGGGCGGGCTCGTTTCAGGGGCTGGCTGACCAGCGGCAGTGGCCTCTCAGGGGGGGCTGGCGCCTGCTGGAAGGGGAGCACGCAGACAGCAACAAAAAACACCTTGTGAATCGCCCGCACCCTGGTTGGGCACAAGGCTTACAGCCTGCGCACATGGCTGATTTTTTATTACTTTTCTCAGTTCTGTGCGCGACACGAAGGGCTGGGGTGGCTGTTGGAAATTGGGTGGCTGGCGTGGCCTGAGCAAGGCTGACGCCATTCATCGACTTTCTCATGAGGTACCCCATGAAAGCATTTCCCTGGATCGCGTCCTACCCCGAAGGGGCCCGCTGGGACATGGCCTTGTCGCCGCGGCGCGTCGATCAACTGCTGAGCGATGCGGCCCGCCGCTGGCCCGCCCAGCCGGCGCTGGATTTCCAGGGTCGACGCATGAACTACCAGGAACTGGACCGCCGGGTGGATGAACTGGCCGCCGGTCTGCAATACCTGGGCGTGGGGCCGGGCGTGCATGTGGGCCTGTACCTGCCCAACACCCCGCACTATGTGGTGAGCTTTTTTGCCGTGCTGCGCGCGGGCGGCACCGTGGTCAATTACTCGCCGCTCGATGCGCGCAACACCATTGCCCACAAGATAGCCGACAGCGAGACCGATCTGCTGTTCACGCTTGATCTGCCGGCCTTGTACGGGCAGGTGCACGATCTGCCGGGCCAGACCCGCCTGCGCCACCTGCTGGTGGGCTCGCTGGACGACTTTGGCACCGACGAAGCCGCCGCCGACGCCCACCTGCGCCACGATGCGCCCTGTGTGCCCACGGCAGGGCCCCAGGTCTTGCGGTATGGCGCCTTGTTCCGCCAGGGCGCACGGCCGGTGCGCTCGGCCGGGGCCGGCGGGCTCGATGAGATCGCGGTGCTGCAATACACCGGCGGCACCACCGGCCACCCCAAGGGCGCGATGCTGAGCCACGCCAATCTGAGCGCAGCCACGGAGCAGGTGAGCGAGGTCTGCTCACTGGGCGGAGAACAGCTCAAACCAGGCCAGGAACGGATTCTGGTAGCCCTGCCCCTATTCCATGTGTACGCCATGGTGGTCAACCTGCTGATGGGCGTGAAATTGGGGGCCGAATTGGTGCTGGTGCTGAAGTTCGACCCCGGCCAGATCCTGCACGACATCGCCACCAAGCGCATCAGCTGCTTTCCGGGCGTGCCCACCATGTTCACGGCCCTGGTCAACCACCCCGACGCATCGCGCTACGACCTGCATTCACTCAAGACCTGCGGCTCAGGCGGGGCCCCGCTGCCGGTCGAGCTGCTGCACCAGTTCGAAGCCCTGAGCCACTGCATGCTGTCCGAAGGTTGGGGCATGACCGAGACCAGCTCGATCGGCACCTTCACGCCCACCACGGGGCTGCGCAAGCCAGGCGCCTGCGGTATTCCTGCACCGCAGGTCGAGATCCGGATCCTGCGGCTGGGCGGCCACGACGAACCCGTGCCCACCGGTGAAATCGGCGAGATCGTGATCGCCGGCCCTCAAGTGATGCAGGGTTACTGGAAGAACCCCGAAGCCACACGCGCCAGCTTCACCGCCGACGGGTTCTTCCGCACCGGCGACGTGGGTCACCTGGACGCCGACGGCTTTCTGACCTTGGTCGACCGCAGCAAGGACATGCTGCTGTGCAGCGGCTTCAACGTCTACCCCCGGGTGATCGAAGAGGCCATCTACACCCACCCGCGGGTGCGCGAGGTGATGGTGATCGGGCAGGACGACCCCTACCGCGGCCAGTCGCCCAAGGCCTACGTCAGCCTGCGCCAGGCCGGCGACACCTTGACGCTCGAAGAACTGCAGACCTATCTGCGCGACCACCTGGGCAAGCACGAGATGGTGCAGGCCCTGGAGCTGCGCGCCGAACTGCCCAAGACCGCCGTGGGCAAGCTCTCCAAGCAGATGCTGCGTGAAGAGCTGGCCAAGCGCCCGTCCACCCCCAGCCCATGAGCCCCCAGCCCATGGCGCTCGGACTGCACCGCTTCTTTTCAACTCATTTCACAGGATTCCCCTTGCCCAACATCTTTTCCTGGCGAACCACGCTCTCGCCCTGGTCACCCCAGCCTGTTGATGGCCCGCCACCGGCCTGGCTGGCCATGATCGAAGGGCGCGCCTTCATCGAAGCCAGCACCATCCCGCTGGCCCTGCCCTGGCTGCTGCAGCGCGTGCCGCGTGGTGATGGCCACGCCGTGCTGGTGATGCCGGGCCTGATGGCCTCCGACGCCTCCACCCGCCCGCTGCGGCAGTTTCTGAAGCGCCTGGGTTACCAGGCACGCGGCTGGGGCCAGGGTCGCAACCTGGGCCCACGCCCCGGCGTGCAGGAGGGCCTGTGCGAACGCCTGCACCAGATGCACCGCGACAGCGGGGGCAAGGTCAGCCTGATCGGCTGGAGCCTGGGCGGCCTGTTCGCCCGCGAGCTGGCCCGCCAGGAGCCCGAGATGACGCGCCAGGTGATGAGCCTGGGCAGCCCGCTGTATGGCACGCCCGGCGCCGACTCCAACCCTCTGGTGTGGCAGATCTACAAGCAGTTCAACGAAACCCGCCCTGAGCACATCAAGGCCTTCCGCGGCGACTGCGCCCCGCCCGTGCCCACCACCTCGATCTACTCGCGCGGCGACAGCGTGGTGGCCTGGGCGGCCTCGGTCGAGCACGACAGCGACGCCACCGACAACATCGAGATCAATAGCGCCAGCCACCTGGGCCTGGGCTTCAACCCCCTGGTCTGGTACGCGGTGGGCGACCGCCTGGCCCAGGCCGAAGACAACTGGCAGAAATTCGACCCGCCGCCGCCCGAGCGCTGGCTGTTTCCACGTCGATTGCCCTCGCGCTGAAGCCGACCCGATCCCTCGCCACCCCCTCAAAAAACCAAGCTCATCCCTCCAACCCATCCAACCGGAGACCCCCATGGACCACCTGAGCGGCCTTGACGCCACCTTTCTTCATGTCGAAAGTCCCGAAACCCCGATGCATGTGGCCTCGCTGCACGTCCTCGACCTGCCCGAGGGCTACCGAGGCGACTACTGCGAAGACGTGCGCCACCACCTGCAAGAGCGCCAGCACCTGGCCGACCTGCTGACCCGCCGGCTGGCCCTGATGCCCTTCGACCTGTCCGACCCGGTGTGGGTGCGCGACGACGACATCGACTGGGACTACCACGTGCGCCCCATCACCCTGCCTGCGCCGGGTAGCAACGCCCAGTTGCAAGCCCTGGTGGCCCGGCTGCATTCCTCGCTGCTGGACCGCAGCCGCCCGCTGTGGGAGGTGGCCGTGATCACCGGCCTCAAGAGCGGCCAGGTGGCGCTGTACCTCAAGGTGCACCACTGCGGCATCGACGGCCAGTCGGGCGTGGCCCTGGGCAACGCGCTGTTCGACCGGGTGGCCAGTGGCCGGGTGGTTCCCGCTCCGCTGCCGCGCCCGCCAGCACGCCAGCGCGACCTGGGGGTGGCCGAACTGGCCGCCGCGGCGCTCAAGAACACCGGGCGCCAGTACCTCAAGCTGCTGCGCATGACGCCCAGCATGGCGCGCGCCGCCAAGACCGTGTTGCTGCCCGCCCCGGGCGAGGACGGCAAGCGCAGCTGGCGCCTGCCGAAAAGCCTGCAACTGCTGGCGCCCCGCACCCCGTTCAACGTCACCATCACCAACCAGCGCTCTTTTGCCGCCCGCACGGTGCCGCTGGCCGAAGTCAAATACATGGCCAAGCACCTGGGGGGCTCGGTCAATGATGTGGTGATGGCCACCACCTCGGGCGCCCTGCGCCGCTACCTGACCGAGCTGGGCTGCCTGCCCGAGAAGTCCCTCACTGCGGCCGTTCCGGTCAGCCTGCGCACACCGGGTGACAGCCGAGCCAACAACCAGGTCAGCATGATGGTGGTGCCGCTGTGCACCCAGGAAGGCGACCGTGCCCAGCGCTTCCATGCCATCCACGACGCGGCCCAGGCCAACAAGGGGGTGATGGGCCAGATCAAGGCGGCCATCCCCACCGACTACCCCATCTTCGCCGCGCCCTGGCTGATCTCGGGCCTCAACACCATGCTGGCGCGCTCCAAGCTCATCAACCAGTTGCCGCCCCTGGCCAATGTGGTGATCTCGAACGTGGCCGGCATCCAGGACACCCTCTACTGCGCCGGCGCCCGCGTGGTCTGCTACTACCCCTTGTCCATCCCCACCCATGGCATGGCCCTGAACGTGACGGTGCAAAGCTACAACGGCCGGGTGGACTACGGCTTGATCGCCTGCCGCCAGGCCGTGCCCCAGATCCACGAGCTGGCCGACTTTGTGCTGGAAGAGCACCAGCAGCTGCTGGCGCTGGCCCGCCAGGCTGAAGCCAACGGCGGCAAACCGGTGGCCGCAGCGGCGCCCGCCAAAGCCACAGACAAGACCGCCTTGCCCCGCAAGAGCGCATCGGTTGCCGCCACCGGCCCCGGCCCGAACGCGGCGCAAGCGGCCGCAGCGAGCGCCTCGCCCACGCCAGCCCCGCGGCGCAGCCGGGCCACCGCCACCCCCAAGCCCGCGGCAGCAGCCAGCCCGGCGGCCTCCACGGCCCCAACGGCCTCACGCAGCGGCACGACCAGCCCGGCCACCAAGCGCCGCAGCCCGGGCGCTGCAGCCACGGCAGCCACCGCCGCGCCAGCCGCCGCCAAACGCCCGGCCAGCCCCCGCAGCCGTGGCGCTGCGGCAAAAGCCACGGCGGCCACAGTCACCGCCCCCGCCCCCGCCCCCGCCCCCGCCACGGGCATCGGGGCCAGCGCAGCCAATGCCGACAGCGGCCGCGGCACCTCGCCCACCCCGGCGAGCGCCAGCGCCGCGACCAGCGCTGCCTGACGCGCTCTCGCCCCTGCCTGAGTAGTCTGCGGGCGCCCTTGTGCACCCTGGTGCGCCCTTTCGCCCCCTGCCAGCCCGCTGGCCGGGGGCATTTTCTTCACGCATTGCTGAAAGAAACTTCATGGCCGCCGGCCCCGGTTTGGGCTTAAATTACCGGCTCTTGCCGCCGGCCTGCGCTGGCGTGCACGCCGCTCTCCAGAAACCGTCCGGATTCACGCCATGAACGCCACCTTGTCCGCGCCGCCCACCGACCACCGCCACCGCGCCGAGCGCCAGGCCCAGGTGGTGGCGGCCCTGCAGGCCGTGCTGCCCGCCCATGCCCTGCTGTGGCACAACGAAGACACCGTGCCCTACGAGTGCGATGGCCTGACGGCCTACCGCGAGCGCCCGCTGGTCGTGGCCCTGCCCGAAACCGAAGACGAGGTGCAGGCCGTGCTGCAGACCTGCCACGAACTGCAGGTGCCGGTGGTGGCCCGCGGCGCCGGCACCGGCCTGTCGGGGGGCGCCATGCCGCACAAGATGGGGGTCACGATGTCGCTGGCCAAGTTCAACCAGATCGTGCGCATCGACCCGGCCAGCCGCACTGCGGTGGTCCAGGGCGGCGTGCGCAACCTGGCCATCAGCGAAGCCGCGGCCCCCTTCGGCCTGTACTACGCGCCCGACCCCAGCAGCCAGATCGCCTGCACCATCGGCGGCAATGTGGCCGAGAACTCGGGCGGTGTGCACTGCCTGAAGTACGGGTTGACGGTGCACAACGTGCTCAAGGTGCGCGGCTACACCATGGCCGGCGAAGCGGTTGAGTTCGGCAGCGAGGCCCTGGACTGCCCGGGCCTGGACCTGCTGTCCATCGTGATCGGCAGCGAAGGCATGCTGGCCGTGACCACCGAGGTCACGGTGAAGCTGGTGCCCAAGCCGCAGCTGGCGCGCTGCATCATGGCCAGCTTTGACGACATGCGCAAAGCCGGCGACGCGGTGGCCGAGGTGATTGCCGCCGGCATCATCCCGGCCGGCCTGGAGATGATGGACAAGCCCATGACCGCCGCCGTGGAAGACTTTGTGCACGCGGGCTACGACCTGAACGCCGAAGCCATCCTGCTGTGCGAGAGCGACGGCACGCCCGAAGAGGTCGAAGAAGAAATCGGCCGCATGAGCGAGGTGCTGCGCCGCTGCGGTGCCACCGCCATCGCGGTGAGCCGCGACGAGGGCGAGCGCCTGCGCTTCTGGAGTGGGCGCAAGAACGCCTTCCCGGCCAGCGGCCGCATCAGCCCCGACTACATGTGCATGGACTCGACCATTCCGCGCAAGCGCCTGGCCGACATCCTGCTGGCCATCAGCGAGATGGAGAAGAAATACCAGCTGCGCTGCGCCAACGTGTTCCACGCCGGTGACGGCAACCTGCACCCGCTGATCCTGTTCGATGCCAACGACCCCGACCAGCTGCACCGCTGCGAACTGTTCGGCGCCGACATCCTGGAAACCAGCGTGGCCATGGGCGGTACCGTGACCGGCGAGCATGGCGTGGGCGTGGAAAAGCTCAACAGCATGTGCGTGCAGTTCAGCCCCGAAGAGCGCGAACAGATGCTGGGCGTGAAGCGCGCCTTCGACCCACGCGGTCTGCTGAACCCGGGCAAGGTGATCCCGAGCAAGCACCGCTGCGCCGAATACGGCAAGGAGCTGGTGCGGGGCGGGAAGATCAAGCATCCGGACTTGGCTAGATTTTGACCCCCCCCTGAGTCGCCTTCGGCGCCATCCCCCAGGGGACGACACCAGCGGCCTGGCAAAGCCAGCTCCGCGGTGTCTGCTGGCCTGGCTTGCTCCGCAGCCTTCTGAGCGGTAAGGCTTTGCTTTTTCAAATGCAGCGCTCAGCTGCAGAGGCCTGGGTAAGACCCCAGTTTGAGGCCATCGAGACCCCGACATGCGACACCAGCGGCCCGGCAACGCCAGGGCCGCATTCGCCGCTAACGGCGGGGCCGGGGCAGGGCTCAGGCGGCGACGGGTTCGCGGGCGGGGTAGCCCACCTGGTCGAGGGCGGCGGCCAGTTGGCCGACGGTGCGCTCCACGTTCTGCCATTTCTCGAGGCCGAACAGGCCGATGCGGAAGGTGCGGAAGTCGGCACCCTCGTCGCATTGCAGCGGCACGCCGGCGGCGGTCTGCAGGCCCACGGCGGCGAATTTCTTGCTCGACTGGATGTCGGCGTCTTCGGTGTAGCTCACCACCACCCCGGGGGCCTGGAAGCCAGGCGCTGCCACGCTGGGGATGCCACGCGACTCGAACAACTGGCGCACGCCGCGGCCCAGCGCCCATTGCGCTTCGCGCATGCGGGCAAAGCCCAGGGCCTGGGTTTCCTTCATGGTGTCACGCAGGCGCACCAGGGCGTCGGTGGGCATGGTGGTGTGGTAGGCGTGGCTGCCGTTTTCGTAGCTCTCGGTGATCTGCAGCCACTTTTTCAGATCGCAGGCAAAGCTGCTGCTGGTGGTGCCTTCGATGGCTTGGCGGGCGCGCTCCGACATCATCACCATGGCGCAGGCCGGCGAGCTGCTCCAGCCCTTTTGCGGCGCCGAGATCAGCACGTCAACACCGGTGTCGCGCATGTTGACCCACACCGCCCCCGAGGCGATGCAATCCAGCACGAACAAGCCACCCACCTCGTGCACGGCCTCGGCCACACTGCGCAGGTAGTCGTCGGGCAGGATCATGCCCGAGGCGGTTTCAACGTGCGGGGCAAACACCACGGCAGGCTTTTCGGCGCGGATGGTGGCCACCACCTCGTCGATGGGGGCCGGGGCCCAGGGCGCCTGGGGCCCGGGGGCCACGCGGCGCGCCTTGAGCACCGTGACCTCCGGCGTGATGGCGCCCATCTCCAGGATTTGCGACCAGCGGAAGCTGAACCAGCCATTGCGCAGGATCAGCACCTTCTTGCCGCCGGCAAACTGACGCGCCACCGACTCCATGCCGAAGGTGCCGCTGCCGGGCACCAGCACGGCACTGTGGGCGCCATAGACCTCTTTGAGCATGTCGCCGATGTCGAGCATGACGCGGCGAAACCGCGCCGACATGTGGTTGAGCGCGCGATCGGTGTAAACCACCGAGAATTCGAGCAGACCGTCGGGGTCCACCTGGGGCAAGAGTCCGGGCATGTTGTGTCTCCGTCAGACGCCGGGTGAGAGGGCACGCCATCCGTGCCTGTTGACCACCCGGAACCAAATCACTTTAGCACGGCCCCTGCGACCCCGCTGCCCCACTTGCGGCCCGCGCCCCGGCCCCCAACCACCACGCATTTGATGCAGCGCAAACACCCGTGCCGCCCCGTCAGAAAACCCCATTGAAGGCATGGAATTTGCGCCCGGAGCCCTCAGCCCCCGCGAAGTGACACGGTGTGTCACCGCCTGGCGCAAGCCGGGCCCCGCGGGGTGTTCCGCACCGTTCAACGACAAGGAGATGGACCATGTCTTTCAAAACGACCCTGATGCTCAGCGCCCTGCTGCTGGGCGCCCAGGCCGCACAGGCCGACGCCACGCTGGACGCCCAGATGAAGGCCCTGGCCCTGGGCAGCGGCTGCCTGACCTGCCACCACATCGAGTCCGGTGCCAAGAGCACCGACGGCAGCAAGCCCATCGGCCCCAACTGGCAGGACGTGGCCCACAAGTACAAGGGCCAGTCTCAGGCGCTGGACACCCTGGTGCAGACCGTGATGCAGGGCTCCAACCCCTACAACAGCCACTGGAAGGGGCAGGCCAGCGGCCTGGCCATGCCGCCCAATGCCGTGGCCATCAGCCAGGCCGATGCGAGCAAGCTGGTGGGCTGGATCCTGAACCTGCCCTGATCAAGCTCTGAGCAGGCGCTGAAAGTACAACGCCGCCCCAGGACAAACCCGGGGCGGCGCAGCACTGTCACTTTTTGGAACGCTCCAAGGCGAGGCAGGTGACAAACGGTCTAAGCGCTTGTTCCCATGCTCAAGGCGCATGCCAGGGCACCTGGGCCGCGGCAAAGGCCTTGGCCAGCCGCCCGTCCGCCACCACAGCATTGAGCGCGGCCTGCAGGGCCTGGGCCAATTCAACCGAGGGCTTCTTGACGGCCATGCCCACGGCCCAACCGTCACGCGGAGCGCGGGGCATGGGCAGGGCCTCGATGAAGAAGCGCTTGTCGTCGCCCAACACCGAGTACAGCTCGGAGGCCTGGCCCGCGGCCGCATCCACCTCGCCATCGCGCAGCAGCCGGGCTGCCGCCGTGCCATCGGGCAAATGGGTGGTCAACAGATCGCGGTAGGCCCCCTGGTCGGCGCCGATCAGCAACCAGCCAGCCAGCGATTGCCCCGCCACGGCCACCTTGTGGCCCTTGAGCGCGGCCAGGCTTTCCAGATCGGGCAGCCGGTCCAGCCGACGCGCCATCACCACCCGCTCGCGGTAATAGGGCCCGAAGATCAGCACCTGGCGCTCGGCGTCCATCAGGGGCTTGTCCACCGGCACATGCAGCAACACATCCGCCGGGCCGTAGCCCAGGTAATGGCCTTTCCAGACCATGTTGCGCAGGTCGTCGCCCATTTTTTCGTCGGCGTCGAAGGGCAGCAGGTTCAGCTTGAGCCCCAGTTGGGCGGCCAGCAGGCGCGCCAACTCGGCATCGATGCCCTTGCCTTTGACGTTGAAGGGCGGGTTGTTGTTGTAGATCGCCACCGACAGCACCCCGCGCGCCTGGATGCGCGCCCAGGCGGATTCCTCCTGGGCCTGGGCCGGCCAGGCCAGCGGGGCGGCCGCCAGGGCCGCCGAGGCCTTCAACAGGCTGCGGCGGGCAATCACTTGGCCTCCGCCAGGGGTTTGACGCGCAGCGATTCCAGGTAAGTCTTGATGGCCCAGGCCGCCTCCTGCGACAGGATGCCCTCAAAGCCCGGCATGTAGACCGCGCCATTGCGGGTCACACCATGGCGAAAGTGCCCCACGAACCAGTCATTGACATCGCGCAGGCAGGCCTGCTGCTTCTTGGCGTCGCGGATGGAAGCGCAGTCGTCATCCAGATGCCGCAGGTCGGGCGCGATGCCGCCCGAGATGGCCTCCAGGCCATGGCAGCGGGCGCAGTTCTGGTTGAAGCCCGAGGATCCGATGCGGATCGCCTCGGGGTTCTTGCTGTAGGGGTTGTCCACCCGCCACTCCTCACCCAGCTTGGGCAGGTTGCCGGTGTCCACCGCCTGGGGGGTGACATCGCCGTGGGCGTGCGCCAGGCTGCTCAAGGCCAGCAGCAGGGCACCGGCCCAGCGCAAAGGGCGGCAGAAAAAGGAAGTCGATTGCATGGTGTCTCCGGGTTTTTGTTGAAAAGCGATGAGCGCTTGTCAGCAAAGCGCATGCCAAGCCCCGTACCCTCGCACCAACCCCTAGGACAACTCCGCATGACATGCCCCCCTGTTGCGCTATAGCGTGTCAGGCCGTTGCTCCAATCTGTGACGCTGGACCAGGATTTGCTAGCCAAGCCTCTTGAGCGAGTTGAACAACGAGAAATGACAGCCCCCAGGGCTGCAGGAGACAAACGCGATGAAACCCCTTGTGCCCCACGAGCTGCACAGCTTCGCCCCTGTGCGCGCCACGATGAGCAGCGACCTGGCCACCCTGGCCGAACCCCACGAAAGCGTGATCCGCGATTCGCACGACCGCTGCCTGGAGCTGGGCCTCAACCCGCGCGACCACATCGACTACACGATGGAGACCCTGGCCGATTTCAAGCTGGCCCAGGAGCGCTGCGCCCGGCTGCAGGCCCAGGCCCTGCCGGTGATGGAGATGCTGCTGGAGCAGGTCAGCGGCACCGGCAACATCGTGTGCCTGGCCGACGACAAGGGCACCATCCTGATGTCGGCGGGCCACAGTGGCTCGGTCGATTTTGCCGAGCGCGTGGCGCTGCGCCCCGGGGTCAGTTGGTCGGAAGCCGCCAAGGGCACGAACGCGGTCGGCACCGCCCTGGTCACCGAGCGTGACATCTTCGTCCACGCCAACGAGCACTACATCCAGACCAACCACGTGCTCACGTGCTCGGCCTCGCCCATCATGGACCACTCGGGCGGCGTGATCGGCGTGCTCGATGTGACCGGCGAGCACTACAGCTTCCACCCCCACACCATGGCTCTGGTGCGGGTGGCCGCGCGCACCATCGAGAACTACTGGTTCTGCGACAACTTCAGCCGCAACCTGCGCCTGCACTTCCACTTCCGCCCCGAGCTGATCGGCACCATGGTCGAGGGCGTGATCGCGCTGAGTGCCGACGGCAAGATCCTGGGCGTGAACCGCGCCGGCCTGCAACTGCTGGGCACCAGCAGCGCGGCGGCCCGCATCCAGGGCGTGCGCGTGGTCTTCGGCATGGACTTCGGCGCCCTGATGGACCGCCTGCGCAGCCACAGCATGGCCCCCTTGCAGATGCGCCTGCCCGATGGCCGCATGCTCTATGCCCGGGCCCAGTGCAACGACGCCTCGCTGGGCCAGCACTTCCACTTCGGCCAGACCCGCGCCAGCGAGGCTCGTGCCCACGCCACCCCTGCCAGCCCGGCGCCTGAGGCCCCTGCCGCCCCCCCACCCACCCGTGCCGCCACCGCTGCACGGCACGCCCCCGACCTGAACGAACTGGCCCGTGGCGATGCCCGTCTGGCCCAGGTGGTCCACCAGGTGCGGCGCGTGCTCGACCGTGACATCCCGATCCTGATCCTGGGCGAGACCGGCACCGGCAAAGAGGTGCTGGCCTCGGCCCTGCACGGCGCCAGCCAGCGCAAGGACCAGGCCTTTGTGGCGGTGAACTGCGCCTCCATCCCCGAGACCCTGATCGAGTCCGAGCTGTTCGGCTACGAAGAGGGCGCCTTCACCGGTGCCAAGCGCCGCGGCTCGGCCGGCAAGCTGCTGCAGGCCCATGGCGGCACGCTGTTCCTCGACGAGATCGGCGACATGCCGCTGTCGCTGCAGGCCCGCCTGCTGCGCGTGCTGCAAGAGCGCAAGGTGGTGCCGCTGGGCGGGCAGAAAGCCCATGATGTGGACATCAACCTGGTCTGCGCCACCCACCGCAACCTGCGCGAAATGATCGAGCGCGGAGAGTTCCGCGAAGACCTGTACTACCGCATCAACGGCCTGGCCGTGCGCCTGCCCCGCCTGTGCGAACGCACTGACCTGCGCGTGGTGTGCCGGCGTCTGATCAGCCAACTCTCGCCCCAGCACCCCCTGGGCATCAGCGAAGAACTGCTGGCCGAGTTCGAGGCCTACGCCTGGCCGGGCAACCTGCGCCAGCTGCACAACGTGCTGCGCACCGCCTGCGTGATGGCCGGCACCGACCGCGAGATCACCCGCGTGCACCTGCCCATGGACTTCCTCGAAGACCTGAGCAGCGCGCGCGGCCAACGCCAGACCGGCCAGGCTGCCCAGAGCGGCCAGGCCGCCGGGGCCACCCCCACCCGGCCGCCGCAGAGCGCGGGCGGCGACACCGCCTCGCTGGGCGATGTGCTGCACGAACTCAAGCTCAGCACCATCCGCCAGACCCTGGCCGCCTGCAACGGCAATGTGACCGAGGCCGCCAAGCGCCTCAACATCAGCCGCAACACCATCTACCGCAAGCTCAAGGCGGTGGGCGACCGGCCCGCCTGACCCCCCTGGGGAAAACCAGGGCCCGGCGTGACACCGATGGAGCACCGGTGTCACACCTCGGAGATGCAACACCGTTGCAGAACACCACGCCGCCTGCCCGGTTCCACCGCCCCCGCCCCGAGGGCCCCGCGTCCCAGGGGCTGAGCCCCCCCACCGGCGCCGCCGCCCCCCTGAAAACCCCTACAAGCCCCCCTTCGCGGGGCTTTCGGCACGGGCTTTGCAGAACACCCAGCCTCTGCGACCCGCCTGCCAAGACACCCAACCCGCCATGCTCTCCGTGCGCCACCTCAGCAAAAGCTATGGCTCCCGCCAGGCCCTCGACCAGCTGGGGCTGACGCTGGCCAGCGGCCAGTTCTGCGTGCTGCTGGGGCCCAATGGCGCCGGCAAGTCCACCCTGTTCCAGCTGCTCACCGGTCTGTTCATGCCCGACAGCGGCGACATCGAGGTCGATGGCCTGAACCTGCGCCACGCCGCCGCCCGCGCCCTGGCCCGCATCGGCGTGGTGTTCCAGCAGCAGTCGCTCGACCTGGACCTGAGCGTGCGCCAGAACCTGCTGTTCCATGGCGACCTGCATGGCCTGCCGCGCGCCCTGTGCCGTGAGCGCATCGCCAGCGACGCGCCCGGCCTGGGCCTGGACAAAGACCTGGACCGCCCGGTGCGCGAGCTCTCGGGCGGCACCCGGCGCAAGGTGGAGCTGGTGCGTGCCCTGCTGCACCGCCCCGGCCTGCTGCTGATGGACGAGGCCACCGTGGGCCTGGACCCACCCTCGCGCCACGACCTGCTGAGCACCGTGCGCCAGGACGTGGCCCAGCGCGGCACCAGCGTGCTGTGGGCCACCCACTGGGTCGAGGAAGCCGCCCAGGCCGACCGCGTGCTGGTGCTGCACCAGGGCCGGCTGGTGGCCGACGGCAGCCCGACCGAAGTCACCCAGGCCCTGGGCGCCGACACCCTGGAGGCCGGCTTCATCCGGCGCACCGCCGCCCGTGGCTGAACGCTGCACACCCGTCACTGGAACCCCATGCCCCACGCTCTGCTCTCCCTTTCTCCCGTCCGCTGGCTGGTCGCCCTGACCGCGGCCGGGCTGCTGCACGTTGGTGCCCAGGCCCAGACCTTGGCCCTGGTGTCCAGCGAAAAGGACAACGCCATCACCGTCATCCGCCTGGCCGACCTGCAGCTGCAGGCGCCCATCCCCACCTGCAAGCGCCCGCGCCACATGCAGCTCAGCGCCAACCGGCAGCAGCTGCTGGTGGCCTGCAGCGACAGCGCCGCAGCCGACGTGATCGACCTGCGCAGCCTGAAATCGGTGGACCGCATCCCGCTGAGCGACGACCCCGAGATCTTCGACCTCTCGCCCGATGGCCGCACCTTCTACGTGTCCAACGAAGACGATGCGGCCCTCAGCATCATCGATGCGGCCAGCCGCAAGATCGTGGCCAGCGTGCCGGTGGGCCGCGAGCCCGAGGGCGTGAAGGTGTCAGCCGACGGCAAGACGGTGTATGTCACCTCCGAGGTGGCCAACAGCGTGCACGTGATCGACACCGCCAGCCGCAAGCTGGTCAAGACCATTGCCGTGGGCCAGCGCCCGCGCCGCATGGCCCTGAGCCCGGACGGCAAGGAGCTGTGGGTCAGCAACGAGCTGGGCGCCAGCATCAGCATCATCTCGACCGCCGAGCAAAAGGTCGTTCACACCCTGACGCTGGACCTGAAGGGCGCCCGCGCCAGCGACATCACCCCGGTGGGCCTGCTGATCGGCCGCGACGGAAAGCGCGCCTACGTGGCCATGGGCCGGGCCAACCATGTGGCTTTCATCGATGTGGCCAGCCGCCAGATCACCGAGCGCGTGCTGGTGGGCCGGCGCGCCTGGGGCCTGGCCCTGAGCCAGGACGAATCGCGCCTGTATGTGGTCAACGGCCTGTCGGACGACCTCAGCGTGGTCGACGTGAAGGCCGCACGGGCCTTGAAGAGCGTGCCCGTCGGGCGCGTGCCCCACACCGTGGTGTTGTACTGATGCGCGCCGCCTTTCACCGAAGCCTGATCGCCACGGCACTGGCCCTGGCCGCCACGGCCAGCCAGGCCGCTGCCTGGAAGCTCACCCTGATCGAACAGGCCGACCCGCCGGCCTGGCAGCGCCAGCAGTTGGAGCGCGCCTACCCGGGCCACAGCGGCGGCTCGCTCAAGGCCGCGATCGCCCTGGGGCTGGAAGACGCCCAGTTCGAAACCCAGGCCGCCCAGACCACGCTCAAGCTGCAGACCGAAGCCAGCCCCAGCCTGGAGGCCGCCCGCGAGGCCGCCCGCCAGGCCGAAAAGGCCGGCGCCCAGGCCCTGCTGCTCGACCTGCCGGCCGACTGGGTGCGCGCCGTGGCGGGCGCGGTCAAGCTGCCGGTGCTCAACCTCGGCGCGCGCGACCAGGCCCTGCGCGAACGCGACTGCCTGCCCCAGCTGTTCCACCTGATCGCCAGCGAGCGCATGCGCGCCGACGCCCTGGCCCAAGCCCTGGCCAGCCGCAAATGGGGCCAGGTGCTGCTGCTCAGCGGCAGCGCCCCGGACGACGCCGCACGCAGTCAGATCGCCCAGCAGGCCATCCAGCGCTATGGCCTGAAGCTGGTGGCCCAGCGCCCCTTCAAGCTCTCCACCGACCCGCGCGAGCGCCAGCTCGCCAACCCCTTGCTGCTCACCGGTGGCCTGGCCTACGACGTGGTCTGGGTGGTGGACAGCGAGGGCGAATTCGCCCGCAGCCTGCCCTTCAACACCGCCAGCCCACGGCCGGTGGTGGGCGACGGCGGCGTGGTGGCCCTGGAATGGCAGGCCCAGTACGAACGCTATGGCGCGCCGCAGCTGTCGCGCCGCTTCCAGAAGGCCACCGGGCGCGCCATGCAGGCCACCGACTGGGCCGGCTGGGTGGCCGGCCGGGCCCTGGCCAATGCCGCCCTCACGCAGCGCCAGGCCGACGCCCAGTCCCTGCGCCAGGCCCTGGCCACGGTGAGCGTCGATGGTGCCAAGGGCGTGGCCCTGCAGTTCCGGCCCTGGGACCGGCAGCTGCGCCAGCCCCTGCTCCTCAGCGACGGCCAGGGCGTGCAGGCCCTGGCCCCGGCCGAGGGTGTGCTGCACCCGCGCCATGTGCTCGACACCCTGGGCGCCGACGAGCCCGAGAAACTTTGCAAGGTGTCACCATGAGCCTGTCGCTGCGTCACCTGTTGCAGGCCATGCGCGCCATCGTGTGGCGCGAGCTGCTCAAGTTCTCGCGCCAGCGCGGGCGCCTGGCCTCGGCCCTGGTGCGGCCGCTGCTGTGGCTGGCGGTGTTTGCCGCGGGCTTTCGCAATGTGTTCGGCGTCTCCATCGTCGAGCCCTATTCCACCTACATCCCGTACGACGTCTACATCGCCCCCGGCCTGATCGGGATGGTGATGCTGTTCAACGGCATGCAGTCCTCGCTGGCCATGGTCTACGACCGCGAGATGGGCTTGATGCGCCTGCTGCTGGTGGCCCCGCTGCCACGCTGGTGGGTGCTGGCCTGCAAGCTCACGGCCACCGCCGTGCTGTCGCTGCTGCAGGCCCTGTGCTTTGTGCTGATCGCCTGGGCCCTGGGCACACCGCTGCCGCTGTGGGGCCTGCATCTGCCCGCCGTGCTGCTGGCCAGCACCAGCGCCGCCCTGATGCTGGGCGCGCTGGGCCTGCTGCTGAGCGTGCACATCAAGCAGCTTGAGAACTTTGCCGGCACCATGAACTTCGTCATCTTCCCGATGTATTTCATGTCCACCGCGCTGTACCCGATGTGGAAGCTGCAGGAGTCGGGCGCCGAATGGGTGTACCAGGTGGCGCGCTTCAACCCCTTCACCCATGCGGTGGAGTGGATCCGCTTCGCCTTCTACGGCCAGGACGCGGGCGCCTCGCCCTGGGTGGTGCTGGGCACCGGCGCGCTGTGCTTTGTGCTGGCCTGCTGGGGCTACGACCCGCAGCGTGGCTTTGGCGCACTCAGCAAGCGCGGGGGGGGCGCATGAGCCCGTGGCGCCCTCTGCGCCGCAGCCCGGCCCTGGCCGAGCCCCTGTGGCTCGAATGGCTGGCCCTGGGTGGCCTGCTGGTGTTCGGCACCTGGCTGCTCGGGGTGCGCGGCGTGTGGGCCCTGCTGCTGCATGCCGACCCCACCGGCCTGACCCTGGTCATCTTGGCGGTGTTCGCCTGCAGCACCGCCTGGTGTGGCAGCCGCGCCAAGGCCTTGCAGGCGCAGCGCCAGGCCCTGGAGGCCAGCCTGCGCCCCGGCAGCCTCGGCCAGGGCTGGGCCCATGAGTACTGGCAGGCCAGCCAGCCCCCCTGCGGCGATGCCGCCACCGCGCTGGAGGTGCTGCTGGAGCACAGCCACGGCCCGCATGGCACGGCCTGGTGGGTCAACGGCATCCAGCTCAAGCTGGGCCTGCTGGGCAAGGTGATCGGCTTTTGCATCCTGGCGCTGAACATCGGCCAGTTGCAAAGCCTGGACGCCAGCCAGTCCAGCGAGTTGCTCAAAAGCCTGACCACCGGCCTGGGCGTGGCCCTGCTGACCACCATGGTGGGCCTGGTGGCCAACATCCTGCTGGGCCTGCAGCTGACGCGGCTCGACCGCTACGCCGATCGACTGGTGGCCGATTGCCAGCGCCACGGCCTGAACCGGCACCTGCAGCCCCAGCAGGCGAGCACGCCATGAGCCAGCGCCACCGGCGCCGCGCGCGCGAGCAAGAGGTCGACCCGTTCTACGACATGTTGTTCAACATGCTGATCGCCTTCGTGTTCTGCTTTCTGATCGCGCTGCTGGTGATGAACCCCAAGGCCCTGAAGGCCGGCGACATCCCCTCCAAGGCCGAGTACGTGATCACGGTGTCGTGGCCCGACCTGAACCCCAACGACCTCGACACCTGGGTGCAGGACCCGGGCGGCAAGCTGGTCTGGTTCCGCAACCGCGAGGCCGGCCTGATGCACCTGGACCGCGACGACCGCGGCATGTCCAACGACGTGATCACCGTCAATGGCCGCCAGGTGGTCAACCCGCTGAACCAGGAGGTGGTCACCCTGCGCGGCATCGCCCCGGGTGAGTACACGGTCAACCTGCAGTACTACGAAACCCGCAACGGCCAGCCGGTGGATGCGACGGTCTCGGTGCTCAAGGTCAACCCGCGCGCCGAGGTGGTGTTCTACGGCAGCCTGAAGCTCATGCGCCCCGGCGACGAGGCGACCGCCGTGCGCTTCACCCTGTTGCCCGACGGCAGCGTGGCCCACATCAACAACCTGCCCAAGACCCTGGTGGAACGCCTATGACCCTCGCCATCGAACTCGGCGCCGCCGTGCTGGCCCTGCTGTGCGCCCTGGCCCTGCTCTGGTCGCACTGGCCGGCCTGGCTCAAGGCCGCGCTGCTGCTGGGCGTGACCGTCTTCTACTTCTTCGCCCACGACGAGGTGAACAACATCGCCGGCTGGCCCAGCCCCCACCGCCTGCCCGAGCGCTTCCAGCTGCTGGCCGCCGTGATCGAGGAGCCCACCCAGCGCAACCCCGGTGCCCTGTACCTGTGGGTGAACGCGGTCGAGAACGGCCGCCCCCAGGCCCAGCCGCGCGCCTACCGCCTGCCCTACACCAAGGACCTGCATGCCTTGCTCAACGACTCGCTGAAAAAGGTGCGCGAAGGTGTGAGCCAGCTCGGCACGCTGGAGCCGCAGCGCGGCCGCCCCGGCCTGTCGTGGCTGCGCCCGGGCAGCGACGAGCAGGTGGTGAAGCTGCGCGACATGCCCAAGCCACAGCTGCCGGAGAAGTGAGCCATGTCGCTGCGCCTCGCCCCTGCCGTGCTGATCTGCTGCGCCCTGGCCCTGTCCGTGCTGGTGGCAGGCTGCGACCGCGCGCCCGCCAGCAGCGACTACTTTCCGCTGGCCAGCGGCCAGCGCTGGACCTACACCGAGACCACCGAACGTGACAACGGCCAGCGCAGCCAACGCAGCCTGCGCCTGGACAACCTGGGCCAAGACCGCCTCGACGACGAGCCCGCCTGGCACCGCTACAGCGACGACGGCATGCACTACTGGCTGCGCAGCGACGACAGCGGCACCTACCGCGTGGCCAGCCGCTTCGAGCTCGACGAGTTCTACACGCCGGACGCCACCCGCCGCTACGTGCTCAAGCAGCCCCTGCGGGTGGGCACCAGCTGGCAGGCCGACACCGCCCCCTACCTGCTGGAGCGGGCCCAGCAGTTTCCGCCCGAAATCCGTCACACCCACCCGGCCGTGCCCATGGTCTACCGCATCGAGGCCACCGACGAAGCCGTGGACACGAGGGCCGGCCGCTTTGAGCACTGCCTGCGCGTGCAGGGCGTGGCGGCCCTGCACCTGTATGTGGACGCCGCCACGGGCTGGAAAGACCTGCCCCTGATCACCCGCGAGTGGTACTGCCCCGGGGTGGGCCTGGTGCGCCTGAGCCGCGAAGAACACACCGCCTCCAGCTTTGTCACGGGCGGCACCCTCACCCTGGATCTGCAATCATGGCCCTGAGCCCCGCCCCCGTCCCCACCTGCGTCCCCACCCGCATCCCTTTCTCGCGCCGCCACGCCCTGCTGGCCGCCCTGGGCCCGCTGCTGGCCAGCCGGCCCGCCCAGGCCCAGCCCGGCAACCCCGGCGTGATCACACTCTACGTGCCCTGGCCGGCCGGCGGCGCCACCGACGTCACGCTGCGCATGCTGGCCGAGCTGGCAGGCCAGCAACTGGGCCAGAAGATCATCATCGAGAACCGCCCCGGCGCCGGCGGCAGCCTGGCCATGCCCTTGCTGCAACAGGCCCCGGCCGACGGCAGCGTGCTGGCCCAGATGCCACAGCCGGTGTTCCGCATTCCGTTCTTGCAGAAGGTGGCCTGGGACCCGATCCGCGACACCACGCCCATCCTGCAGATCAGCGGGGTCACCTTCGGCATCCTGGTGGCCAGCAACAGCCCGCTGCGCCACCTGGGCGACCTGCTCGACTTTGCGCGCAAGCACCCGGGCGAACTCTCGGTGGCCACCAACGGCAACGGCACCACGCCCCATGGCGTGATGGAAGAGCTGCTGACCGAGCAGGGCCTGCACTACATCCACGTGCCCTACAAGGGCACGGCCGAGCAGATGCTGGCCGTGGCCGCCGGCCAGGTGATGGTGGGCGTCAATTCGAACGGCTTTGCCCCCTATGTGGACAGCGGGCGGCTGCGCCTGCTGGTCACCTTCAGCGAGGCCCGCACCCGGCGCTGGCCCCAGGTGCCCACCCTCAAAGAGCTGGGCTACCCGATCGTGGCCACCTCGCCCTACGGGCTGGTGGGGCCGCGTGGCATGGCGCCCGAGCTGGTGCAGCGCCTGCACGCCGCCTTCAAGGCCGCGCTGTTCCACCCGCGCCACCTGGCCGAACTGGCCAAGTACGACCAGGAGCCCGCCTACCTGGGGCCGGCCGACTATGGCCGCTCCATGGCCCAGGCCTACGCCCTGGAGCGCCGCCAGGCCGAGCGCCAGGGCCTGATCGCGCCCAACGCCTGAGGAGCCACACCATGCCCCAACACCAGCCCCCGCACCGGCCCCCCTCCCCCCGCCCGCCGCGCTGGCAGCGCGACCTGCTGATCATGGGCGCCTGCGTGCTGCTGGGCTGGCTGGCCTCGGTGCAGGGCAACTGGTTCGAGCATTTCTCACGCTTTGCCCAACGCCATGAACGCTGGCAGCTCGACGAATGGCCCCTGGGCCTGCTGCTGCTGTCGCTGGGCCTGGTGTGGTTTGCCGGGCGGCGCCTGCGTGAGCTGCGCGCCATGCTGGCCGAGCGCGCAGCCGCCGAGCAGCGCATTGCCGAGCTGCTGACCCACAACCAGCACCTGGCGCGCCAGCTGATCCGCGTGCAGGAGGCCGAGCGGCGCAGCATCGCGCGCGAACTGCACGACGAGTTCGGCCAGGGCTGCACCGCCATCCGCATCGAGGCCCGGCTGCTGAACCGGCCCGAGGCGCCAGAGGCCGTGCGCCAGGGCGCCCAGCGCATCGCCCGCAGTGCCGAGCACCTGTACGGCCTGGTGCGCGAACTGCTGGTGCGCCTGCGCCCACACAGCCTGGACAGCCTGGGCCTGGAGGCCGCCCTGCACGAACTGTGCGAAGGCTGGGAGGCGCAGACCGGTGTGGCCTGCCGGCTGCAGACCCAGTTGCCCGAGCAGCCCCTGGACGACGCCGTGGCCGTGACCCTGTTCCGCCTGGTGCAGGAGGGCCTGACCAACATCGCCCGCCACGCGGGTGCCGACGAGGCCTGCGTGAGCCTGCAGGCCGCCCAATGGCCCCGCCAGCCCTTGCAGCTGCAGATCGAAGACAACGGCTGCGGCCTGCCTGGCGCGGCCAACGACGAGGCCTCGGTCCCACCCCACACGGGCTTCGGCCTGGCCGGCATGCGCGAACGCGTGGCCGCCCTGCAAGGCCAGTTGCAATTCGACAGCGCGGCCACGGGCGGGCTGCGCATCCACGTCACCCTGCCCGCGGAGCGCGCCGCATGATCCGCATCCTGCTCATCGACGACCACCCCGTGGTGCGCGCCGGCTACCGCCGCCTGCTGGAGCAGGAGAGCGATCTGCGCGTGGTGGCCGAGTGCGCCGACGCTGACAGCGGCTACGCCGCCTTTGTGCGCGAGCAGCCCGACCTCAGCATCACCGACCTCTCGCTGCCCGGTGCCAGCGGCCTGGACGCCCTGCGCCGCATGCGGGCCCGCCAGGCCGACGCCTGCGTGCTGGTGTTCAGCATGCACGACTCGCCCCACGTGGTGCGGCGCGCCTTGCAAGAAGGCGCGCGTGGCTTTGTCAGCAAGAACGCCGAGCCCGAGAGCCTGATCGCCGCCGTGCGCGCCCTGCGCCAGGGCCAGCGCTACCTGAGCCCCGACCTGCCGCCCAGCCTGCTGCGCGAGGCCGCGCCCTGCGACGACCAACTGGCCAGCCTGAGCCCACGCGAGTTCAGCGTGTTCCGCCTGCTGGCCGAAGGGCGCAGCGCCGCCGAATGCGCCGAGCTGCTCAAGCTCAGCCCCAAGACGGTGGCCAATGTGCAGACCCTGGTGAAGGAGAAGCTGCAGGTCAGCACCTCGGCCGCGCTGGTGCACCTGGCGCTGCAACAGGGCCTGATCTCTGGCGCCATGACGGCCAGCGCCATCTGAGCCCGGGCCGAGGGGCAGCGCGGGAATTTTTCCCTGGGCCGTGAGAACGCACGGCGCTAACTTTCAGCCCTGGAGACAACCCGCCTGGCGCCCGCCGTTTTTCAAGAGGCGAGCGAGCCAGGCCCCACAACAAAGAGAACCGCCGTGAACACCCTGCGCCTGCCCCAACGCCCCCTGCCAGCCCCCCGCCCCCTGCGCCTGCGTGTGCTGACCTCAGCCTTGTGTGCCCTGGGCTTTCAATCGCTGGCCTGCGCCGCCGACACTTTGGAGGTGGCCCAGTTGAGCACCGTCAACGTGGTGGGCAGCACGCCCATCGATGGCATCGGCGTGCCGCTGGCGCAGGTTCCGGCCAATGCCCAGAAGATCACGGGCCAGGAGGCCGAGGCCCAGGGCGTGAGCAACCTGGCCGAGCTGCTCAACAACAGCCTGGGCTCGGTCAGCGTGAGCAATGGCAGCGGCAGCCCCTACCAGAACGATGTGAACTACCGCGGCTTCCAGGCCTCGTCGCTGCTGGGGGCGCCGGTGGGCCTGTCGGTCTACTTTGACGGCGTGCGCATGAACGAGCCCTTCGGCTCCATCGTCAACTGGGACCTGATCCCCGTGAACGCCATCGCGGGCGTGGATGTGCTGCCGGGCTCCAACCCGCTGTTCGGGCTCAACACCCTGGGCGGGGCCCTGGTGGTCAACACCAAGAACGGCCAGGACAACGCCGGCACCTCGATCACCGCCCTGGGCGGCTCGTTCCAGCGCAAGGCCTTGCGCTTCGAGACCGGCTGGGCCGATGCGGCGCGGGGCACCGACCACTTCATCGCCGGCAACTGGGACAAGCAGGCCGGCTTTCGCAGCCACTCGAGCTCCGAGGTGCGCCAGCTGTTCGGCAAGACCCGCTGGCAGGGCAACGGCGGCAAGACGCGGCTGGAGTTGTCGCTGACCGCGGCCGACACTGTGCTCAACGGCACCCAGGCCCTGCCCATGGACATGATGGCCAACCCCAGCGCCGCCTACACCTGGCCCGACAGCACGGCCAACCAGCTGTTCATGGCCAAGCTCAAGGGCAACCATTGGCTCAGCGACGAGCAGCAGATCAGCGGCCAGTTCTACCTGCGCCAGGGGCGCAGCCGCAACGTGAACAGCAATGCCGAGCTCGACGACGGCTGCCTCAACGACGATGGCAGCCTGGCCCTGTCGGGGGGCAGCCCCAAATGCGGCAACAAGGCCCCCAACGGCACGGCCACCAATGCCGTCACCTCGGCCGCCGCCCAGGGCTTGGGATTTGCCCGCTGGACCAGCAGCATCAACACCAGCGTGGTCGACTCGCTGACCCGGCAGCAGGGCTGGGGCAGCAGCGTGCAGTGGTCTGACTTCCAGCAACGCCTGGGCCGCGACAACACCCTGCAGATCGGCGCCAGCTGGGACAGCGCGCGCATCACCTACGACCAGACCCGCACCCTGGCCCGCCTGGTCGACTACCAGACCGTGCAGACCCCCAACCAGACTTACGGCTTCACCGCCGACGGCAAGGCCCCCTCGGCCAGCAACCCCTTGAGCTTCACAGGCTCCAATGTGCTGGGTTCGGTGAACCTGGTCTCCACCACCCACCAGTTCAGCACCTACCTGAGCAACACCTGGCAGGCCGGCGAGCGCCTGAGCCTGACGGCCGCCGGCAGCTTCAATGCCACCATCCTCAACCAGAGCGGCGCCAGCCACCAGTACCTCAACGATGACGGCGGCTACAGCTGGACCGACACGGTCAGTGGCGTCAGCTACTACAACCCCGCCTACCTCGGCGCCTACCAATACTCGAACACCACCGTCAGTGGCGCCAAGCCCTCGGCCAATGGCATCCCGGCCGGAGCGGTGGCCGGGCCCGAGTCGCACAGCCTGAATGGCAAGCACCACTACCAGCGCTTCAACCCCTCGTTCGGCTTCAACTACCCGCTGGACCGCAGCACCGGGGTGTTCGGCCAGTACAGCGAAGCCATGCGGGCCCCCACCTCGATCGAGCTGTCCTGCGCCGACCCCAAGAGCCCCTGCGCGCTGCCCACCGGCTTCAATGGCGACCCCGACCTGCAGCCGGTGGTGGCCAAGACGGTGGAGCTGGGGGCACGCGGCCGCTGGGGCGCCCAGGGGCGCTGGAACGCCGCGGTCTATGACACCCGGCTGAGCAACGACATCCAGTTCATCGCCACCTCCTCTTCGCTGGGCTACTTTGCCAACGTGGGCAACACCGAACGCCGCGGGCTGGAGCTGGGCGCCCAGACCCGCCTCAAAGACCTGACGCTGGCGGCCGACTACGGCCTGGTCGATGCCACCTACCGCTCGGCCTTCACCACGGCCAGCGGCCAGAACGTGGTCAGCGGCAACCGGATTCCGGGCATCGCCCGCCAGACCCTGAAGCTGCGCGCCAGCTACCAGGCCAGCGCCAGCCTGGTGCTGGGCAGCCAGCTGATCCTGGCCGCCTCGCAGATCGCCCACGGCAATGAAAGCAACCAGACCCCGGGCGGCACGGTGCCAGGCTACGGCGTGCTCAACCTCGACGCCCACTGGCGCCTCAGCCCGGAGCTGCAACTCAACGCTCACCTGAGCAATGCCCTGAACAAGACCTATGCCACCTACGGCATGTCGGGCCTGCGCAGCGTCTACACCCTGGCCAGCCAGCAGTTCATCACCCCGGCCGCGCCGCGCGCTCTGTGGGTCAGCTTGACGTATACCTTTGGAGGGCGGGCCACGCACTGAGGGGCCTGAGCGAAGGCCGCGAGGCCTCCGCCACAGCCCGATGCGCCTGGCCACGAGAGCGGTGACGAACGCGCCCTTGATGGGGCCGCTTCAGGCCAGGCTCACACCTGCACCAAGCCCGGCGTGGCCTGCCAGCGGCCCGACTTGTCGACCACCAGCACATCCACCGCCCATTGCGGGGCCAGTTGCAGCGCGCCCTCGAAGCCGGCCACGAACATCACCTTGGTCAGGGCGTCGGCCAGCGCGCACGAAGACGCGGCCACGGTGACGGCGGCCAGCCCGGTGGGCGAGTAGCCAGTGTGGGGGTCAAAGATGTGGTGGTGCCGCCGATCTGCGCTGAAGGTGGTCTGGTTGTCGGCCGAGGTGGCGATGCAGCGCCCACCCAGGGCCAGCCGGGTCAGCATGGCGCTTTCGTCGCGCGGGCTGGCAATGCCCAGCACCCAGCCGCGCTGCGCGTTGGGCCGGCCCAGGGCGGCCCATTCGCCGGTGTTGATCAGGGCATGCTCGATGCCGTGCTCGCGCAGGGTGGCGCGCACCCGGTCGGCCGCGTAGCCCTGGGCAATGCCGTTGAGGGTGACGGCCATGCCCGGCACGCCCAGGCTGATCTGCTGCGGATCCAGCTGCAGCTGGCGCCAGTCGACCTTGGCCCGCGCTTCCGACACGGCCTGGGCGCTGGGCAACTGGCCTTCGCGGCCGGCCGACTCGAAGGCCTCCCACAGGGGCTGCACCGTCACATCGAAACTGCCCTGGCTGCGTGCCGACACCTGCTGCGCGAGCTGCAGCACCTGCAGCAGGTCGGCATCGGGCTGGCGCAGCCGCCCGTGGCGGTTCAGGCGGCGCAAGGCACTGTCGGGCTGGAACAGGCTCATCTGCGACTCGATGTGGTGCAGCGTGGCGACCGCCGCGTCCAGCGCCGCATCGGCCTGCTCGCCGTCGCGGTGGGCCACCCGCAAGGACAGCACGGTGCCCAAGGCCACCATGGAACGGTCTCGCCAGACCAGGCCCTCCAGCGCCAGATCGCTGGCAAAGCGGCGCGGCGCCCGCCGCTCGGCGCCTAAGGCCCGGCCCAGCATGCCGGTGGCCCCCAGCCCCAGGCTGGTCTGCAAGAAAACGCGCTTGTTCATGTTGTCTCCTCCTGAATCGACATCGGCTGCAAAGGGATCACGCGGATCACGCGGGCGCGGCCCGGTTGGCGTTGCTGCTGGATGCGGGGCACGCACAAGGTGTCGCTCTCATGGATCACCACGCAGTCCAGGCACTGAAAGCACTCGTCGTAGTCCACCCGGCCGCTGCGCTCGATGGCCTGGTAGGCGCAATCGCTGCGGCAGCGCTGGCAGGGTTGGCCGCACTCGCTGCGCCGGGCGATCCAGTCGAAGCGGCGCAGCCGCCCCAGCCAGACCATGCCCGCCCCCAGCGGACACAGGTAGCGGCAATAACCCTTGTAGAAAAAGGCGCTGAAGCCCACCAGCGCCAGCGCCCACAGCACGTAAGGCCAGGCCCGCACAAAGTTGAGCGTGATGCTGGTCTTGAAGGGCTCGACCTCGACCAGGCGATCGGTCCAGCTCACCGACAGGCAGGCGCTCAGCAGGATGACGATCAGCACGACGTGCTTGACGCGCTTGAGCCGGGCATCCCAGCGCTCGGGCACCTTGCGCGCCCGCAAGCCCAGGCGCCGCGCCAGCTGGCTGCTCAGGTCCTGCAGGGCGCCGAAGGGGCACAGCCAGCCGCAGAAAGTGCCGCGCCCCCACAGCACGAAGCTCAGGGCCACAAAGGCCCACAGTGACACGGTCATGGGGTCGTAGAGGAAGAAGTCCAGGCTGCGCCGCGCCAGCAGCGCCTGCAGCAGGGCCGTCAGGTTGACGATGGACAACTGCCCCTGGGCAAACCAGCCGATGAAACCCAGGGTGAACAGCAGGTAGCCGTTACGGAACCAGCGCAGGCGCTGCGGGTACCGGCTCAGGCGCTCGGGGCGGCTCAGCACCACCGCCAGCACCGCCAGGGCCAGCACCAGCACGGCCAGCTCCCAGGCGCGGCTGATCCAGATGCTGTGCCAGGTCTTGCTGTCGCTGGCCCCGGCCTCCACATAGGCTTCGGGCAGGCGCACGGAGAAGTCGAAGCTGCGCCGCACCTTCTCGGGGTAGATGGCGCCCTTGCTGCGCGTGACCTGCAGGCCGAAATCGAGCGGCTGGGCCGGGTCCAGCCCGGCCGCCCCGATGACCCGGAACACGCGCCACTCCGCCCCCTGCAAGGACTCCGGTCGTCGCAGGGGCTGCTTCAGGTCGGTGTCGAGATCGCGCATCTCCAGCGGCAGCTTCTGCTGCTGCAGGGTCAGGCGATCGGGCACGGCGCCGCGCACAAATTCGTCGCCCAGCATCGAATAGCGCCCCTCGGCCAGCAGCAGCAAGGCGTGGTCGCCGGGCTCGATGCTGCGGTTCAGGGCCTCCCAGTCGGCCGGGCTCAGCAGGTTGCGCCCCACGGCCGGCACACTGAGCCAGGCAAAGTGCAGGTCGACAAAGCGTTCCTCGGGTTGGGCCAGGGCCTGTGGGTCCTGGCCCTCGCCCACGGTGCCGGCAAAGGCCTGCTCGATGTCGCGGTTCAGAAAGCGCCGGCTCACCACCAGCCCTGCCTTCTGCAGGCCGGCCCAGTCCAGCGGCTGGAACACGCCGGGGCGGATGTGGGCGATCAGATCGGGGTCGCGCCCCTCGCCAAAGCCGAGCCGGGCGCGCGCCACCTTGAGCGAGGCCGACAGCAGCGACTGGTTGAGGATGCGCACCGAGGCCGTGGCCTTGGCCACCCCGTCGATGCTGACGTTGCCGCCCGAGCGATCACCCCGGCCCTGCGGCGCACCGATGCGGATGTTTTGCGTCAGCGACAAGCCCTTGTACTGTTCGACAAAGGCATGCATGGGCGCCTCGCCCAGGCCGTCGAGAAACACCGGCTCGTGCTGCGACAGCACCCGCACATCCATGAAGCGGCCCTTGGCATCGAGCAGCACCAGCAGGTTGAAGGGCGTGCCCGAGAACCCGGGCAGGGGCGCCAGGTCGATCGACTCGAAGGCATAGGCCACCACCGGGGTCGCAGTGGCGTCTTGCTTGAGGATGGGCCACACCGGCAGGTCGCTCGCCTTCTCGCCCACGATGAGGGGCGAGGGAAAGGCCTTCTCCATCGCGGCGCGGTCCATCACGCCGGCCTGGGCCAGGCCGGCCAGGCCCCACAGAAGCACGCTGGCAAGCCAGGGCCACAGCCCGCGCCAGGCGCCTGGGCTGCGGGTTTTCACGGAGCGCGACAGGCCCGCCACGGCGGCTGTGACACGCGGACGACTGCAACAGTCGCGACAAGGCCATCGATTCATTCTGGTACAGCTCTCCGGGTATTCACGGAGCCCTGGAAGGGCTCTTTCTCATGCTGCACCGCACCCAGCCGGCGTCGCGGCAGGCCCACACCGGCCCAGGCCACCCCCCTCGGTGGCCCCCCTGAAAACCCCGCTCTGCAAGGGAAAAAATCCCGCGTTCCGAGGCCTGGTCACGGTCAGCAATCGCGGTTTTCAATGCAGGTTTCGGGCCCACGCCCCCCGGGTTTCCACGGAGCAGAAAGCGCCGCTCGCCGAGCGTGAAAGGACTGGTACGCATATTGCGGAGAAGGCCGCCGGGTACATGTCGTTTCACCCAGGATGAGTACAACGAGGAGATCAAGATGAAACTGAAATTGTTGGCCGCTTTGATGGCCGTGGGCATGGGCGTCGGCAACCAGGCAGCACATGCCGTGGTGACGCAGGAGATGGTGGACAACGCCGCCGGCGACACCAAAGAGGTGTTGACCTGGGGCATGGGCAACGAGGGCCAGCGCTACTCGCCGCTCAAGCAGGTGAACACCGACACGGTGAAGCGCCTGGTGCCGGCGTGGAGCTTCTCCTTCGGCGGCGAGAAGCAGCGCGGCCAGGAGTCACAGCCGGTGATCCACAACGGCAAGATGTTTGTCACGGCCTCTTACTCGCGCATCTACGCGCTGGATGCCGCCACCGGCCAGAAGCTCTGGAAGTACGAGCACCGCCTGCCCGAAGGCATCATGCCCTGCTGCGACGTGGTCAACCGCGGCGCCGCCCTGTTCGACAACCTGGTGATCTTCGCCACGCTGGACGCCCAGCTGGTGGCCCTGAACCAGGACAACGGTGAAGTGGTCTGGAAGGAAAAGATCGACGACTACCGCGCCGGCTACTCGGCCACGGCCGCGCCCATCGTGGCCAACGGCCTGCTGCTGACCGGTGTGTCGGGCGGTGAGTTCGGCGTGGTGGGCCGCGTCGAAGCGCGCGACGCCAAGACCGGCCGACTGGTCTGGAGCCGCCCCACGGTGGAAGGCCACATGGGCTACACCTACGACAAGGACGGCAAGGCCACCGAAAACGGCATTTCGGGCGAGACCAACAAGAGCTGGCCTGGCGACCTCTGGAAAACCGGCGGCGCAGCCACCTGGCTGGGCGGCACTTACGACAAGCGCACCGGCCTGGCCTACTTCGGCGCCGGCAACCCCGCGCCCTGGAACAGCCACCTGCGCAAGGGTGACAACCTGTTCTCCAGCTCCACCGTGGCCATCGACGTGAAGACCGGCCAGATCAAGTGGCACTACCAGAACACGCCGAATGACTCCTGGGATTTCGACGGTGTGAACGAGTTCATCACCTTCGACATGGACGGCAAGCGCGTGGGCGGCAAGGCCGACCGCAACGGCTACTTCTATGTGAACGACGCCACCACCGGCAAGCTGATCAACGCCTTCCCCTTCGTGCGCAAGACCACCTGGGCCAATGGCATCGACCTGAAGACCGGCCGCCCGAACTTCGTGCCTGAAAACCGCCCGGGCGACCCGACCGCCGGCGCCGACGGCAAGAAGGGCAGCGCTGTGTTTGCGGCCCCCGGCTTCCTGGGCGGCAAGAACCAGATGCCCATGGCCTACAGCCCGGACACCAAGATGTTCTACGTGCCCGCCAACGAATGGGGCATGGAGATCTGGAACGAGCCCATCGCCTACAAGAAGGGCGCGGCCTACCTGGGTGCCGGCTTCACCATCAAGCCCCTCAACGAGGACTACATCGGCGCCCTGCGCGCGGTGGACCCGAAGAGCGGCAAGATCATGTGGGAAGTCAAGAACAACGCCCCGCTGTGGGGTGGCGTGATGACCACCGCCGGCAACCTGGTGTTCTGGGGCACGCCGGAGGGCTTCCTGAAGGCCGCCGATGCCAAGACCGGCAAGGTGGTGTGGCAGTTCCAGACCGGCTCGGGCGTGGTGGCCCCCCCGGTCACCTGGCAGAAGGACGGCCAGCAGTTTGTGGCCGTGGTCTCGGGCTGGGGTGGCGCGGTGCCGCTGTGGGGCGGCGACGTGGCCAAGCGCGTGAACTTCCTGGAGCAAGGCGGCAGCGTGTGGGTGTTCAAGCTGGCTGACACCAAGTAAGCCAGGCTTCAAGCCCTTGTGCCCACGCGCCGCGGCGGGCCCCGATCTCAGGGGCCCGCCGCGGCTTTTTTCATGGGCACACCGGCGGTTCATGATGGCTCTGGCTCAGAACTTCAGCACGGCCTTCACGCCCATCACCCAGTTGCGCCCCGGGGCCGGTTCATAGAACTGGCTGTTGGCCTGGTTGACGATGAGCGAGCCCACGTATTGACGGTCGGCCAGGTTGTCCACGCGCAGGAACTCGGTGAGCTGCCAGGCCCCCACTTGCTGGCGTGCCACCACGCGGGCATTGAGCACGCCGTAGCCGCCCGCGAACGCGGTGTTGGCATCGGAGGCCGCCATGTTGCCCACCAAGCGCGCCTCGACCCCGGCCTCCCAGGCCCGGTCGGCCTTTTGCCAGACCAGTTCGGTGAACAGGCTGCGCCCGGGCACGCCGGGCAGACGCCGGCCGGCGGCGATCAGCACCGGCGTGGCGGCGGCGTAGCTGGTGTAGGCCTGGTCGACCGTGGCACTCAAAAAGCTCAACGCGGTGTTGGAGCGCAGCTGCCACGGTAGCTCGGCGGCCAGGCTGAGCTCGAAGCCCTGGCGGCTGGTGCGCGGTGCGTTCATGAAGGCGGTGCGGCCGCTGTTGCTGGCGGCGATCACGATGTCGTTGCTGGTCTTGGACGAGAACAGCGCGGCCTGCCCGCGCACGCCCTGGGCCAGCTCGGTCTTCAGGCCCAGCTCGACCTGATGCGTGCTGGCCGCCTGCAGGCTGAAGTTGCCGGTGTTGGCCACGCTGGGGCTGATCAGCGCGGCCGGGGTGTAGGCCAGCTGGTTCAGCGTAGGGGTGTCAAAGCCGCTGCCATACGACACATAGACATTGGTGTCGTCACGCAGGTAGTGCTGCCACGACAGCATGCCGGTGGTGGCACGGAAGCGGCTCAGGCCGGTGCCGGGCTGCTTGTTGTTGCTTTGCGAGCCCAGCTCGGTGCTGGAGTGGCGCAGGCCGGCGCTCACCGTGTCGCGCTCGCCCAGGCGCAGCTCGGCCTGCAGGTAGGTGTCGAGGTTGCTGGCGTACTGGCTCAGGTCCTGGTTGCTGGCCGTGCTGGGCTGGGCCTGGCCGGCCACGTTGTTGGCGGTCAGGCGGCGGTCGTTGTTGCGGTTGCTGTCCAGCCCCGCCACCCATTGCAGCGGCAGGCCGGCCAGCGTGGTCTTCTGCTGCCAGTGCAGGTCCAGCCCATAAAAGGTGCGGGCCAGGTTGATCACGCCATTGCTGGCCGGCGTGGCCCCCGTGAGGGCCGAGCCGGCGAGAAACTGCTGCGTCTTGCGCTCGCCGTAGTAGGGCGAGATCACCAGGCTGTTGCTGGCATCGAAGGCATGGGTGAGCACCATGCCGCCCTGGGTCTGGCGCATCGTCTTGCGGGTGTCGTAGGCCAGGGCGAAGTTGCCGGGCTGGGTGCGGTTCTGCCGCAACTGGGCGGCGGTCAGGCCCAGTGGGTCTTGCGCGCTCAGATCGACCTGGTTGGCCACCAACTGCACCTGGGTGCCGGTGGACAGCGTGAAGCCCAGCTTGGCATTGGTGTTGTCGCGCGTGGCGGCGCTGTGCTGGCGGTAGCCGGTGCTTTCGAGCTTGCCGGTGTTGAGCACGTAGTTGATGCCGTCTTGCTCGCCCGTGGCCTTGAGGCCGTACTTGCGCAGGCCGTACGAGCCGGTTTCAAAGTAAGGCGTGAGCTGCAGGCCGGGTTGGCCTTTTTCGGTGAAGACGCTGATCACGCCGCCCGAGGCATTGCCATACAGCACCGAGAAAGGCCCGCGCAAAACCTCGATGTGGTCGGCCGAGGCCAGGTCGATGTGCGAGATCTGGCCCTGACCGTCGGCCACGGTGCCGGGGATGCCGTCCACCAGGATGCGCAGGCCGCGCGCGCCGAAGGTGGAGTTGGCGCCAAAGCCGCGTGAGGAGATCTGCAGATCCTGCGCGTAGTTCTGGCGGTTGAGCGCGTACAGGCCCGGCACCCGCACCAGCGACTCCGACAGGTTGGCCTGGGCCTGGCCCTCCTGGATCTGATCGCGCGACACCCGGTTGACTGAGGCCGCGGTGTCCATGATTTTTTGCTCGGCGCGGCTGGCCGAGACCACCACATCGGACAGGCTTTGCGCGGCGGCGCCGCCCGCCAACAGACAGCAGCACAGGGCGGCACCGGCCGTGGCGGTGCAACGGAATCGGGAGGGCAACAGAAGATGAGGGGGCTGGCAAAGAGAGGACATGGGGTTCAGCAATCGGTGAAGGCCACGCAGCGGGGACAGCCCGCTGCATCGGAACCCAGTGTGCGCAATCGGCGCCCCCGACGCCATCGGTGGGATCTGTATTTGGGGCTCATGATTTTCATGAAATGGCCGCCGCTACGGGCAAACCCGAGTGCCCATGGGCGCTAGCATCAGCGATATGCCGAACCCCGCCCCCTGCCCCACCCGGAGCGCACCCCCATGAGCCTGCGCCTGCAAGTGAACCTGATCATCACCGTGCTGCTGGGTCTGATGGCTTCGCTGCTGGTGGGCCTGCAGATCGACAACACCCGGCGCAGCGTGCGCGACGAGGTGGAGGGCGCCAACGTGGTGGCCAGCCAGTTGCTGGGCCGGGTGAACTGGGTGTATGGCTATGGCGGCCTGGACGGCATGCGCGAGTTCCTCAATGGCGTGGGCCGGGTGCGCGCCAACGACATCCAGCTGTTTGATGCGCTGGGCCAGCAGCTGTACCGCTCGCCCCCCTCACCCTACAAGCCCGGGCGCGAGGCCCCGGGCTGGTACACCCGGCTGGTGTCGCCGCCCCTGGCCCCGCGTGAGATTGCCCTGCCCAGCGGCCGCATCGTGCTGTATGCCGACCCTTCTCGCGCGGTGCTCGACGGCTGGGACGACCTGCTGCCCACGCTGGGCGGGGTGCTGGCCGGCTTTGCCCTGGCCAATGCCGCGGTGTGGGCCCTGATGGGGCGCGCCCTGAAGCCGCTGCAACAGGTGGCCGAGGGCCTGCGCGCCATGGAGGGCGGGCACTACGCGATCCGCCTGCCCGAGCGCGGCGGGCACGAGCCGCGCCTGGTGGCCCAGGCCTTCAACCGCATGGCCCAGGCGGTGCAGGACAAGGCCGAGGCCCAGCGCGCCGCCCAGGAGGCCCGCCAGGCCCTGGCCGAGAGCCGCGAACTGGCGCAGCTGGTGCATGCCCGCATCGAAGAAGAGCGCGGCGCCATCGCCCGCGAGCTGCACGACGAACTGGGCCAGCAGATCACGGCCATCAAGAGCGCGGGCCTGACCATCCAGCGCCGCATCGGCCCCGGCGACCCGGCACTGAACCAGTCGGCCCAACTGGTGCTGAGCTGCGCCGATCACATCTACGAAGGCATGCACCGGCTGGTGGCCCGCCTGCGCCCCCTGGCACTGGAGCCTTTCGGCCTCAGTGACGCCTTGCAAGACCTGCTGGGCGACTGGCGCCTGAGCCACCCGCAGATCCCGCTGTCGCTGCGCCTGGAGGGGCCGCTGGACAGCCTGGACGAAGCCAGCGCCAGCGCCGTGTACCGCATCGTGCAAGAGGCCGTGACCAACGCGCAGCGCCACGCCCGGGCCCGGCACATCGAGGTGGCGGTGACGGTGCAGGCACAAAGCGTGCTGCTGTGGGTGGCCGACGACGGGCAGGGGCAGCTGGACGCCCTGCACGCGCCGCGCCACTACGGCGTGGCCGGCATGCGCGAACGCGCCCAGGCCCTGGGCGGTGAGCTGGTGTTTGAACAACGCCCCACGGGCGGCCTGGCCTTGCGCGCCCGGCTGCCCCGCGCGGGCCTGAAGGGAGATGGCGCGTGAGGGTGATGCTGGTGGATGACCACGCCGTGGTCCGCATGGGATTCAAGCTGCTGCTGCAGGCCGAGCCCGACATCGAGGTGGTGGCCGAGGCCGACAGCGGCGAGGCGGCCTGCCAGGGCGTGGCGGCCGCCGCGCCCGATGTGGTGGTGATGGACCTGTCCATGGCTGGCATGGGCGGCCTGGAAGCCATCAAGCGGCTGCTGGCGCACCAGCCGCAGCTGCGCATCCTGGCACTGTCGGCCCATGAGGACACCAGCCACCCGCGCCGCGCCCTGCAGGCCGGGGCCCTGGGCTACCTGTCCAAACGCAGCGCGCCCGAGGCCCTGATCGACGCCTTGCGCAGCATCGCCCGCGGCCAGCGCTACCTGGACGCTGCCATCGCCCAGCGCATGGCCATGCAGGACCTGGAGGGTGGGCCGCAAGGGCCGCTGGGCCCCTTGGGCCAGCTGTCGGCCCGCGAGTTCGAGGTGTTCATGCAGCTGGCGCATGGCCAGTCGGTGGCCCAGATCTCGGAGGCCCTGAAGCTCAGCGCCTCCACCGTGGGCACCCACCTCTACAACGTGAAACAGAAGCTGGGCCTGAGCAATCAGGCCGAAATGACCCTGCTGGCCCTGCGCCATGGGCTGATCGACGTGGGCAGCTGAGCCACACCACCGACACGCCCCAGGGAAAGCCCCTGCCCCGCTGCTCCAGCCTGACACACCGCGAACAGGCCACCACCGGCCCAAGATACACATCACGACACATCACGGGGCAAATCTGTCACAGAGGGGGCGCGAAGTGCCGCTGGCAGGGCCAGACACCCGGCCTGCCGGGCCTGGCACGCCTGTTGCAAAAAGCACGGCATTCCCACAACAGGGACGCCGCCGGCATTCCCACCCCAGACAGGAGACACCCGTGACCGCATCCAGCAACCGCCGCCAGTTCATCTGCCACCTCGCCGTGGCCGGCACCGCCCTCGCCAGCAGCGCCGCCCAGGCCCAGGCCGGCGCCCATGTGGACGAAGCCAGCGACCAGGCCATGGCCTTGGGCTACAAGCACGACACCAAGCACGTGGATGCGAAGAAGTACGCCCAGCACACCCCGCAGCAGCGCTGCCACAACTGCTCGTTCTACCAGGGCAAGCCCACCGATGAATGGGGTGGCTGCGCCATGTTCGGCCGCAAGCACGTGGCCGGCAACGGCTGGTGCACGGCCTGGAACAAGGCCCCGGGCTGAAGCGCCTGGGTGACGCAGGCGTCGGGGTTTGACGCGTGGCGCAGCCACGCCGCCCTGCCTACCATGGCCTCCATACCCAAGGAGACCCGCCATGCCCTGCGTGAACTGCGAAACCAGCGATTCGATCTGCACCATCACCCTGAGCCGCCCCGACAAGCGCAACGCCGTCGATGGGGCAGTGGCCGACGAACTGCGTCAGGCCTTTGAACGCTTTGAAGCCGATCCCGCCCTGCGGGTGGCGGTGCTGACCGGGGCCCACGGCCACTTCTGCGCCGGCGCCGATCTGAGCGCCGTGGGCGACCCGGCGCGGCGCAACGAGCTCGACCCCGAAGGCGGGGGCAGCGGGCCCATGGGCCCCACCCGCATGGCGCTGAGCAAGCCGCTGATTGCCGCGATCCAGGGCTATGCCGTGGCCGGCGGCCTGGAGCTGGCCTTGCTGGCCGATCTGCGCGTGGCCGATGAAGAGGCCACGCTGGGCGTATTCTGCCGACGCTGGGGCGTGCCCCTGATCGATGGCGGCACCGTGCGCCTGCCCCGCCTCGTGGGCATGGGCCGCGCCCTTGACCTGATCCTGACCGGCCGCCCGGTGGGCGCCGCCGAGGCCCTGGCCATGGGCCTGGTGAACCGCGTCACGCCACCCGGCCAGGCCCTGGCCGTGGCGCAGGCGCTGGCGCGCGAGATCGCGGCCTTTCCGCAGCAATGCATGCTGACCGACCGACACTCGGCCTACGCCCAATGGGACCTGCCACTGGCCGAGGCGCTGCGCCAGGAAGGCCGCCTGGGCGTGCCCCTGGTGGCCGCCGAGGGCGAGGCCGGCGCGGCACGCTTTGCCCAGGGGGCTGGGCGCCACGGGCGCTTCGAGCCTTGATCCAGGCCAGAGACCGGCCCGATCACCTCACCAGGTGTCCACAAACCGCCCCGGCTGGCGCGGCTGCTGGGTGGCCGAGGCCAAGCCGCGCAGCAGCCAGCTGCGGGTGTCGGCCGGATCGATCACGGCGTCGATCTCCAGCGTGGCGGCCATGTTCATGGCCTCGCCGTTGGCGTACTGCTGGTCGACCAGGCGCTTGAACAAGGCCTCGCGCTCAGGCCCGGCGGGCGCGGCCTCCAGCTCTTTGCGAAAACCCAGTCGCACCGCGCCTTCCAGGCCCATGGCGCCGAACTCGCCCGTGGGCCAGGCCACGGTGAACACCGGCGCATCGAAGCCGCCCGCCGTCATGGCCTGGGCGCCCAGGCCGTAGCCCTTGCGCAGCACCACGGCAAAGAAGGGCACGCTGAGGTGGGCCGCCACCACGAACATGCGGCACACATGGCGCACCTGGGCCTGGGCCTCGATGTCGGGCCCGACCATGAAGCCCGGGGTGTCGGTGAGCGAGACGATGGGCAGGCCGTGCGCATTGCACAGCTGCATGAAGCGGGCCGCCTTGTCGGCGGCCTCCACGTCGATGGCGCCGCCCAGGTGCTTGGGGTTGTTGGCGATCAGGCCCACGGCCCGGCCCTCGATGCGCGCCAGCGCCGTCACCATGCCGGCGCCAAAGCCCGCGCGCAACTCGAGCAGCGAGCCCTCGTCGACCAGGCCGCGCATCACCTCGCGCACCTCGTACACGCGCAGGCGGTTTTCCGGCACGGCATGGCGCAGCAGGCGCTGATCCGGAGCAGCCCAGTCGGCCACGGGGCCCTGGAAATACGACAGGTACTGACGCGCCGCGGCCACGGCTTCGGCCTCGTCGCGCACCAGCACATCGATCACGCCGTTGGCCGACTGCACTTCGCTGGGCCCGATCTGCTCGGGCTTGAACACGCCCAGGCCGCCGCCCTCGATCATGGCCGGCCCGCTCATGCCGATGTTGCTGGCCTCGGTGGCGATGATCACGTCGGCACAGCCCAGCAAGGCGGCGTTGCCGGCGAAGCAGCGCCCGTGCACGATGCCCACCACCGGCACCTGGCCCGACAGGGCCGCAAAGCGGCTGAAGGTGTGGTTGTTGAGGCCGGCCACGATGGGCATGTCGGTGTCGCCCGGGCGCCCGCCGCCGCCCTCGGCAAACAGCACCACCGGCAGGCGCAGCTGGTGCGCCAACGCCAGCATGCGGTCGGTCTTGTGGTGGTTGCGCATGCCTTGGGTGCCGGCCAGCACGGTGTAGTCGTAGGCCATGACCACGGCGCGCGAGCGCTCGGGGCCGAACTGCGCCGCGTTGACGCTGCCGATGCCCGTCACCATGCCGTCGGCCGGGGTGTTGGCCACCAGGTCTTCGAGGCTGCGGCGGCGGGTCTGGGCGGCAATGGCCAGCGCGCCGTATTCGATGAAGCTGTCGGCATCGCACAGGTCGGCGATGTTCTCGCGGGCGGTGCGCCCACCCTGGGCATGGCGCTTGGCCACGGCCGCCGGGCGGTTCTGGTCGAGGGTGTGGGCGTGCCGGTCGATGACGCGCTGCAGATCGGGGCGGATGTGGTCCGGGTCGAGCGTCTGCTGCACGGCCTGGGCCTGCAGCTCGCCGGCCACGGGCTCGAGCAGCAGCACGGCCTGGCCCGCGCTCAGGTAGTCGCCCGGCACCGCCGCCAGGGCCAGCACACGGCCGGCCTGCGGGGCCTGCAGCACGTGCTCCATCTTCATGGCCTCCAGCACCGCCAGCGGCGCCCCAGCGGGCAGCACATCGCCCACCGCCACGTTGAACTGCACCAGGCGGGCCGGCATGGGGGCGGCCACGGCGCCCTCGGGCAAGGCGGGCGCAGGGGCGCGTGACTCGCTGGGCCCAGCCTGCGGGCGGGTGGCAGCCACCGGCAGGGCCGCCAGCAGCTCGGGCAGCACCTGCTCCAGCCAGCGGGTGTGGATTTGCTGGCTGGCCATCTCGGGCCGGGCCGCGAGGGCCTGCAGCAGGCCCAGGTTGGTGGCCAGGCCCTCGATGCGGCACTCGGCCAGGGCGCGCTGTGAGCGCCGCAGCACATCGGCAAAGGCCGGGCTGCGCGAACTGACGATGAGCTTGGCCAGCAAGGTGTCGTAGTGCGGCGAGGGGCTGGCCCCGGCCACGCCGTGGGTGTCGATGCGGATGCCAGGGCCGGAGGGCAGGTCGAAACGGCTCAGGGTGCCGTGGCCGGGCGTGGCCTGACCGTCGGCGCTGAGGGTTTCTGCGTTGATGCGCCATTGCACGGCAAAGCCGCGCGGCTCCGGCGGGCGCAGCGAATCCAGCCCCAACTGGGCCAGGCTGCGGCCGCCGGCCAGGGCGATCTGCAGCTGCACCAGGTCCAGGCCGGTCACCTCTTCGGTGACGGTGTGCTCCACCTGCAGCCGGGCATTGGCCTCGATGAAGACAAAGGGCAGGTCGGCCGAGGCCAGGTCGACCAGGAACTCGAAGGTGCCCAGGCCCTGGTAGTGCAGCTCGCGCGCCAGGCGCAGGGCCGACTCGGTGAGGGCGGCGCGCAGGCCCGATGTGAGCGAGGGGCTGGGCGCCACCTCGACCAGCTTCTGAAAGCGCCGCTGCACACTGCATTCGCGCTCGCCCAGGGCCATCACCTGGTGGCCATCGCCCAGCACCTGCACCTCGATGTGGCGGGCGCCGGTCATGAGGCGCTCGACATAGACGCCCTCGACGCCGAAGGCGGCCAGCGCCTCGGAGCGGCAGCGCAGCCAGGCCTCGGGCAGCGCGTCGGGGTGCTGCACGGCGCGCATGCCGCGCCCGCCGCCGCCGCCCACGGCCTTGACCATCACCCCCGCGCCCTGCTGGGCCGCCATGAAGGCCTGGGCCGCCTCGAGTGTGACCGCGCCGGTGCTGCCCGGCATCAGCGGCACGCCGCAGCGCTGCGCCAGGGCACGTGCGGCGGCCTTGTCGCCCAGGGTGTTCAGCGTGTCCACGCTGGGCCCGATGAAGCGCAGGCCGGCCTGGGCACAGGCCTCGGCAAAGTCGGCGCGCTCGCTGAGAAAGCCGTAGCCGGGGTGCACGGCCTGGCAGCCGGTGTCGCGCGCCACGGCGATCAAGGCCGCGGCATCGAGGTAGGCGGCCGGGCCGGTGGCGGCCAGCGCCACAGCCTGGTCGGCCGCGTGCACATGGGGCGCGTGGGCATCGTCGAGGGCATGCACGGCGACGCTGGCAATGCCCATTTCATGCAGGGCGCGCACGATGCGCAAGGCCACCTCGCCGCGGTTGGCGACCAGGACTTTGGAAAACACAGGGTGGGTCACAAGGGCTCCAGACCGGTTGAAACAGGGATGCGCCGCAGCGCAAGAAAGCAGGGGTTCAGGCCACGTCGCGCAGCAGACGGCGCAGCACCTTGCCGGCGCCGGTGGCGGGCAGCGCGTCGATGAAGCGGACCTCGCGCGGGGCCTTGTAGGGGGCCATGTTCTCACGCGACCACTGCAGCAGCTCGGCGGCCTCGAGGGCGGCGCCGGGCTTGCGCACGATGAAGGCGCGCACCACCTCGCCCTTGTCGGGGTCGGGCACGCCCAGCACGGCGGCCTGGGCCACTGCAGGGTGCTTGATCAGGATGGTTTCGACCTCTTCGGGGAACACGCTGTAGCCCGAGACCTTGATCATCTCCTTGAAGCGGCCGATGAAGGTGAGGTAGCCGTCGGCATCAAGCCGGCCCATGTCGCCGGTCCAGACCCAGCCCTGGCGCAGGGTCTTGGCGCTGGCCTCGGGCTGGTTCCAGTAGCCCTTGAAGTTGCCCGGGCTGCGCAGGGTGATCTCGCCCACTTCGCCGGGAGGCAGGGTGGCGCCGGTCTCGGGGTCGACGATGCGGATCTCGTTGCCGGGCACGGCCTTGCCGTGCGCGCCCCAGCGGATGGCGTCGTGCGGCATGTAGGTGTCGACCGTGTGGGTCTCGCTCAGGCCGTAGGCGGCCTCGAAACTGGTGCAGTTCGGGGCCAGGCCCCGCCATTGCTTCGCCAGGGCTTCGGTGAAGGTGATGCCGAAGCTGGTGACGGGGTTCATGCGCAGGGCCGAGAAATCGAGCTCGCGCACGCCGCTCACCTGCATCACCGCCACGTTCATGGGGGCGATGCTGTACCACCAGCTGACGCGGTGCCAGGCCAGCGCCTGGGCCGTGGCCACCGGGTCGAAGCGGTGCAGCAGCACGGTGGTGGCGCCGGTGTAGACCGGCACGTTGACGCCCATCACCATGCCGGCGATGTGGTACAGCGGGGCAATCGCCAGCAGCACGTCGTCGCGGCTGACCCCGTTGCAGTTCGAGGCGGCCGCCGTCTTGAACAAGGCGTTGCCGTAGCTCAGCATGGCGCCCTTGGGCAGGCCGGTGGTGCCCGAGGTGTAGGTCATCAGGGCCACATCGTCGAGGCTGATCGTCACCGGCGCGGGCTGGCCGCCGGCGTCGAGCGCGGCCTGGAAGTCTTCGCAGCCGCTGGGCAGCGGCAGGGGGCTGTCGCGCAGGGCCAGCAGCTCGGGCGGCACAGCCAGGGCCGGGTCGGCCGGCAGCCAGGCGGCCTGGCGCACCATGAAGACCTGCTGCAGCGCCGTCTGGGCACGCACCTTTTCCACCACGGGCAGCAGGCTGTCGGCCGCCACGATGACCCGGGCGCGCAGGTCGTTGAGCTGGTAGCTGAGCTCGTGCTCCTTGTTGAGCGGGCCACAGGGGCAGACGATGGCGCCGATCTTCTGGATGCCGAAATGCGCCACCACGTACTGCGGGCAGTTGCCCAGGAACAGGGCCACCGGCTCGCCAGGCTGGACATGCAGCGCCTGCAGGCGCGCGGCAAAGGCGTCGCTGGCCCGGTCGATCTCGGCCCAACTGAGGGCCCGCCCGTACCAGAGGTAGGCCACCGCCTCAGGCCGCTCGCGGGCGTGGCGACGCAGGTGTTCGTGCAGCGGAAGTGCGGCAACAGCGGGGGGCTGCACGGGCTGGGCGGTCGGGGCCATGGTGTCTCCTTGGGTGTTATAGGGCTTGTCTGGGTCTGACTCGGGGCTGACCCTGGGCATGTGGGCCGGGCCCGGGCGATGCATCAGGGTTTGCGATAGGGATTACCTCCCATCAGCGGCTTGCCAATATATACCGACAGGTAGAACAATGCTACCCAAAGGTAGAACCCGCGCGACAGGCAAAATCTCGCCATGAGCAAAAAATCAACCCCTCCCCGTGGCCGTCAGAAGGCCGATACCGCGCGCACCGACGAGAAGCGCGAGAGCATCCTGCGCGCCGCCGAAGGCCTGTTTGCCGAGCAGGGCTATGCCAACACCACCATCGATCAGATCGCCCAGCGCCTGGGGGTGACCAAGCCTTTCATTTATTACTACTTTCACAACAAGCTGGAAATCTTCGAGCAGCTGTCCTGGCGCCCCGCCGTGGCCTGCTTCACCAGCATGGACTTTGCGGCCGACGACCCCCGCCCCGCCCATGAAAAGGTGACCGAAGGCATTGAGCGACTGATCCGCGCCACGCTGGCGCACTACCCGGCGGCCTTTTTCCCCTACCGCGAGCCGCAGGTGTACCGCCCTGAGTACCTGGTGGCCCAGAAGAAGCTGGCCAACCACTTTTACGACCGGCTGTGTGCCCTGCTGGAGCAGGGGCGCAGCGAAGGCATGTTCGACTTCGACGAGACCCGCATCACCGCCCTGGCGGCCTGCAGCCTGCCCGGCTTTCTGTACAACTGGTACCGCCCCGATGGCCGTATGGGCCCCGAAGAGCTGGTGCAGACCCTGGCCCCGCTGGCCTGGCGCGTGCTGGGCCTGCGGCGCAGCCGCCGGCGCGGCACAGCCGCCGCCTGAACAGGCGGGGATGGGGCATGAGAACAGCCGGGCGAATGGATTCCTTCAGGCGGCCCGCCGGGTCGCCCTTTCACACCTAAAACCGGAGACACCCATGAACCACCCCCCGCGCCGATCTGGCCGACATGACCGATATGGCCGCCATGTGCTCAGTGCCGCAGCCCTGCTGCTGGCTGGCCTCACCACAAACGCCCAGGCCGCGCCGGGCGAGGTCGCCTTCAAGCTGGCCTACATCGATCCGCTGTCGGGGCCATTTGCCAATGTGGGGGAGCTGATGCTCACCCACACCCAGTTCGCGATCGAAGAGATCAATGCCAAGGGCGGCATCGCCGTGGCAGGCCAGGGCCCGGTGAAGCTGCAGCTGCTGCAGTTCGACAGCAAGTTGTCGGCCCAGGAAAGCCTGAGCGCCCTGCAATCGGCCATCGACCAGGGCGCCCGTGCCATCGTCACCGGGGGCTCGGGCTCGTCGGTGGTGGCGGCGCTGGTGCAGGCCGCGGCCAAGCACAACGAGCGCAACCCCGATCGGGCGGTGCTGGTGCTGAACCACTCCTCCATCGACCCGGAGCTGACCGGCAAGTCGTGCAGCTTCTGGCACTTCCAGTTCGAGGCCAACACGGCCATGAAGATGAAGGCGATGGCCAACACCATCAAGAAGATGCCCGAGGTCAAGAAGGTGTACCTGCTGAACCAGGACTACGCCCACGGCAAGCAATGGGCCCACTACGGCCAGGAGCTGGTGGGCCTGGCCCGGCCCGACATCCAGTTTGTGGGCGAGACCCTGCACCCGATCGGGCGCGTGAAGGATTTTTCGCCCTACGTGGCCAAGATGAAGGCGGCGGGCGCCGACTCGGTGATCACGGGCAACTGGGGGCAGGACATGACCCTGCTGTTGAAAGCGGCGGGCGACGCAGGCTATGGCCTGCATTACTTCAACCACAGCGCGGGCTCGATCCCCGGCACCGTGCTGGCGGTGTCGCAGGCCAAGCTGGGCCAGCTGACCTGGGTGGCCGAGTGGCACCCCGGCGAGGCCGGCACGCCCCGGGTCGACGCCCTGGCCAAGGCCTACAAGGCCCGCACCGGCAAGGATTTTCTGGCGCCCCGCATCGACATGACGCCGCGCTTCCTGGCCGCCGCCATCCAGAAGGCGCAGTCGCTGGACGCGGTCAAGATCGCCCGTTCGCTCGAAGACCTGACCCTGGACACCGCCGTGGGCCCGGTGCGCATGCGCGGCGAAGACCACCAGGCCCTGCTGCCCCAGGTGGTCAACACCATCGCGCCGGTCGATGGCAAAACGGTGAAAGTGGGCTGGGAGGGCACGAACTACGGCTTCCGTACCGATGCGATGTACACCGGCAACGAGCTGGCCCAGGGCACCGAGTGCCGCATGACGCGCCCGCAATGAGCGCCGGGCTCGCGCCGGAGGCGGCCTGAAGCGGCCTGAAGCGGCTTGAGATGGCTTGAGACGACGCACAATCGGGGCCTGCCCAGCCCGCCCCCGACCATGAGCGATATCCCCAACGACCTCGACCGCATCGACCTGCGCATCCTGCATGTGCTGCAGGAAGACGGGCGCATCTCCAACCTCAAACTGGCCGAGTCCGTGGCCCTGTCGCCCACCGCCGTGCTGGCCCGGGTGCAGCGCCTGACGCGCGAAGGCTACATCCTGGGCTACGAGGCGCGGCTCAACCCGCTCAAGCTCGGGGCCGGGATGATGGTGTTTGTGGAGGTGCTGCTGGACCGCACCACCCCCCATGTGTTTGAAGAGTTCCAGGCCGCGGTGCAGGTGCGCCCCGAGATCATGGAGTGCCACATGGTGGCCGGCGGCTTCGACTACCTGCTCAAGACCCGCATGGCCGACATGGCCTCGTACCGGTCGTTTGCCGGCACGGTGTTGTGGCAATTGCCGGGGGTGCGCGAAACACGCACCTACGCAGTGATGGAAGAGGTGAAGAACACCACCCACCTGAAGCTGTTCTAGTCAGCCCCAGGCCGTTTCAGATCGATGCAGTCCACCCATGGGCCCACCCGCGCGCCCATCAGGCGCGCGCCGCCTGCGACCAGAAGCATCATGAACCGCGGCGGGCTCAGCCCGCCACGGCCCCCATGATGGCCTTGACCTCGAGGAAATCCCGGAAGCCGTGCTCGCCCCACTCGCGCCCGTTGCCCGACTGCTTGTAGCCGCCAAAGGGCGCTGCCGGGTCGGGGCCCGCCCCGTTCAGATGAACCATGCCCGTGCGCAGGCGCTGGGCCACACGCCGCGCATGGTCAAGGCTACCCGACTGCACATAACCCGACAGCCCATAAGGCGTGTCGTTGGCCATGCGGATGGCATCGTCTTCGCTGTCGTAGGGAATGATGACCAGGACCGGGCCGAAGATCTCTTCTCGCGCGATGGTCATGTCATTGCGCACATCGGCAAACACCGTGGGTTTGACGAAATACCCCTTGTGCAGCCCTTCGGGCCGGCCAGTGCCGCCGGCAATCAACGTGGCCCCTTCGTCAATGCCCTGTTGAATCAGGCCCTGGATCTTGCGGAACTGCGCCTGGCTGGCCACTGGGCCCATGTGCATGCCCTCGGCCAGTGCGTCGGCCACCGGGGTGGCCTCGGCCACCGCCTTGGCCAGGGCCATGGCCTGCGCCTGCCGGGCGCGCGGCACGAACATGCGGGTGGGTGCGTTGCAACTCTGCCCCGAGTTCATCAACACCGCCTGCACGCCCTGCGTGACGGCCCGCTCCAGGTCGGCGTCTTCCAGCACGATGTTGGCCGATTTGCCGCCCAGCTCCTGGGCCACCCGCTTGACCGTGTCGGCCGCCGCCTTGGCCACGGCGATGCCGGCGCGGGTGGAGCCCGTGAAGGTCATCATGTCGATGTCGGGGTGCACCGACAGCGCTTCGCCCACGCTGGGGCCGTCGCCGTTGACCAGGTTGAACACGCCGGGCGGCACGCCCGCCTCATGCAGCACCTCGGCGATCAGCAGCGCATTGAGCGGCGCCACCTCGGAGGGTTTGAGCACCATGGTGCAGCCCGCCGCGAGTGCCGGGGCCACCTTGCACATGATCTGGTTGATGGGCCAGTTCCAGGGCGTGATCATGCCGACCACGCCGACAGGCTCGTGCACGATCGCGGTGCGGCCTTGCAGCTGCTCAAACGGAAAGTTTTTCAGCACCTCGAGGGTCGTGGACAGGTGCGCCACGCCCATCGCCGCCTGCGCGGCCTTGGACAGCCACAGGGGCGCACCCATCTCCCGTGAAATGGCGGCCACGATGTCGCCGTAGCGCTTCTGATAGACCGCCAGCACCTGGCCCAGCAGGGCCAGGCGATCTTCGCGCGTGGTCTGCGAGTAGGTTTCGAAGGCGCGCCGCGCGGCGGCCACCGCCTTGTGCACATCCGCGGCACTGCCCATGCTGATCCGCGCACAGACCTCTTCGGTGGAGGGGTTGACCACATCGTGTGTGGCGGGGGTGGTGGGATCGACCCACTGCCCGTCGATGTAGAACTTGAGCTGGTTTTGCACGGTCATGGGGTCTCCTTGGGTGGTTCAGGGTGCGGACTGGGGGCGGATGGCGTCGGCCGTGCCTTGGATGAAGGCCTTGATGGCCTCCACCTGATCCAGGGTCAGCTTGCCTGTGAAGTCGGGCATGCCGCGTGAGGTGGCCGGCCCATTGAAGATGAAGCTGGGCAGGTGCTCGATGTAGGCCGCATCCAGGTAGGCCAGGTTGGGCAAGGCGCCGCCTTTCTGCACGCCAGGCAGGCCGTGGCAGACATAGCAATTGGCAACGTACAGGCCCGTGCCTTCAGGCACCTTGGCGGGGTCGTACTTCACGCCTTGCAGCAGCTTGCCCGTGCGGTACGCCACAAACTCGGGCAGCTTGGCCGTACCACCCAGCGCAAAGGTGTAGACAGTGCCGGGCATCTGCTTGTCTGAGGCGCGGTCCGCCAAACCGTACACGCCGCCCCACCCGACCGCAACGGACACGTATTGCCGGCCGTCCACCAAGTAGGTGCTGGGCGCGGCCAGCACGCCGGTGCCCACCGGGCTCTCCCAGAGCTTCTTGCCGCTGCCGGCGTCATACGCCACAAAGCGGCCATCTGCCGTGCCCTGGAACACCAGTTGGCCTGCCGTGGTCAGCGTGCCGCCGTTCCACGGTGAGATGTGCTCCACACGCCAGACCTCTTTTTGCTGCACGGGGTCCCAGGCGAGCAGCCGGCCCATGGGTTGGCTCTTGGGCGGTTCGGCCGGAACGATCTTGGCGGTGTTCCAACCGGTGCCGGACCCCAGGGCCATGGGCTGCAGCTCGTTGAACTTCCAGCCTGGATCGTCCACCAGCGCCGCAGGAATGTGCTGTGCAGGCAGGTACACCAGCCCCGTTTGGGGGTTGTAGGACATAGGGTGCCAGTTGTGTGCGCCGTTGGGGCCTGGCACGGCATCAGGGTCGCGGCCATCGCGCGCCGCCGCGATGCCGATCGGCCGCCCTTTCTTGTCATAGCCCTTGGCCCAAGTCACCGGGACAAAGTTCTTGGCAGAGATGAACTGGCCATTGGTGCGGTCCACCACGAAGAAGAAGCCGTTCTTGGGCGCGTGCAGGATGACCTTGCGCAGTTGGCCGCCAAGCTGGATGTCGGCCAGGATCATGGGCTGGGTGGAGGTGTAGTCCCAGTTGTCCGAGGGGGTCTCCTGGTAGTGCCACTTGTATTGGCCTGTGTCCGGGTCCAGCGCCACGATGGAGCCCAGGTACAGGTTGTCGCCCCCCTTGGGGCTGCGCACCTTGGCCGACCAGGGCGATCCATTGCCCACGCCCACATACAGGGTGTTCAGCGCCGGGTCAAAGACCATGCTGTCCCACATGGTGCCACCGCCTCCCGCCTTCCAGTATTGGCCACTGGGGTCCCAGGTTTTGGCGGCGGCTTTGAGTTCAGGCGTCTCGTAGGGCAAGGCCGGGTCGCCCGGCACGCTGTACCAGCGCCAGCGTTGCTCGCCGGTCTCGGCGTCGTAGGCGGTGATGAAGCCACGCACCCCATACTCGGAGCCCCCGTTGCCGATGATGACCTTGCCCTTGACCACCCGTGGCGCCCCCGTGATCGTGTAGGCGCCTCGCTGGCCTTCCAGGGTGTTTTTCTCCCACACCACCTTGCCGGTGGCGGCGTCGAGCGCGATCAGGCGCCCGTCAAAGGCGCCGACGTAGACCTTGCCTTTCCAGAGCGCCACGCCACGGTTGACCACGTCACAACAGCCGTTCTTGCCCCGCGCGGGATCAACTTGGGGGTCGTAGCTCCAGATCTTCCGCCCCGTGCGCGCATCGATGGCGTGCACCACGCTCCACGATGCGGTCTGGTACATCACGCCGTCGACGACGACCGGTGTGGCCTCCACACCGCGCGTGGACGCCAGGTTGTACGACCAGACCAGGCCGAGTTGTTGAACGTTGCCGGCATGGATTTGATCCAGGCGGCTGTAACGCGTCTCGGCATAGTCGACGCCCGTGGTGGGCCAGTCGGCCGTCTTCTGCTCATTGGCGCGGATGAAAGCTTCGTCCACGCGCTTCACGGAGGTCGTGCGTGCGCCCGCGTCGTCTTGGGCCCAGGCAGAAAGCGCCCACAGGCTGATGAACAGGGCAGGAATGGCGGTGCCAAGCATGTTGTCTCCTCGGTGTTGTGGCTCGCAAGTCCGGTCGGGACACCGGTGCACCCCAAGCCTTTCTGAACCCCGGGGCACGGACTGCTCGGGCCTTGTTCTGGCGCCTTGGTGATTTGCGATGGAAGCCGCCGGTGATCATGTCGTGGCGCAGCGCTGCCAAGCGGCTTGTCGCCGCCACACCCGCCGAGCGCGCCGCCATGGCGCCTCGCCGGTTATTCGAGGACGACCGCGCGGCCATGGGGGCTCGAAAGACGGAGCCCATGGCCCCTTGCGAGGGGGACGAAACGGGCGCTTGAAGACCCAGCCGTCATCCGGTCAGGACGCTGCCCGACACCGGACGTCAGACCCGGTGTGGCCGCCTGCGGATCGTGCTCACACCGCCGGGTAGCTGCGCCCGCCAAAGATGGCCGTGCCCACGCGCACCATCGTGCTGCCAGCGTGGATGGCGGCCTCCAGGTCGCCGGTCATGCCCATGGACAGGGTGTCGAACTGATCCGCCCCTGGCAGGCCCGCAGCGCGCACCGCATCGAACAGGGCCTGGGCCCGCAGGTGCACCTGCTTTTGCGCCTCGAAGTCGGGCTGGGGCTCGGGGATGGTCATCAAGCCGCGCAGGCACAGGCGCGGCAGCAGCGCCACCTCGCGGGCCAGGGCCAGCACCTCGTCGGGCGCCACACCCGATTTGCTGGGGCCGCCGTCGATGTTGACCTGCAGGCAGATCTGCAGCGGCGCCTGGTCGGCCCCACGCTGCTCGCTCAGGCGCTGGGCGATCTTGAGCCGGTCCACCGAGTGCAGCCAGTCAAAATGGGCCGCCACCAGCCGGGTCTTGTTCGATTGCACCGGCCCGATGCAGTGCCATTCGGGGCGCGGGCGCAGGGGTTCGGGGGGAGCATCCAGGGCCTCGATCTTGGCCACGCCTTCTTGCAGATAGTTCTCGCCGAAGGCGTGCTGGCCGGCCGCGGCGGCCTCGCGCACCGCCTCGGGGCCAAAGGTCTTGGACACGGCCAGCAGGCGCACACTGCCCGGCGCGCGCCCGGCTGCCTCGCAGGCGCGGCGGATGCGCTCCTGCACAGCTTGGAGGTTGTTACCAATCGTCGTCATAATTACCCGGGAGCGTAGCAAACTATCAAAGAGGAAAGAGGAATTCCGTGGACATCACCCAGTTGCTGGCATTCAGCGTCAAGAACAAGGCCTCCGACCTGCACCTGTCGGCGGGCTTGCCGCCGATGATCCGGGTCCACGGGGATGTGCGCCGCATCAATGTGGACGCCCTCGACCACAAGACCGTGCACGCCATGGTGTACGACATCATGAACGATTCGCAGCGCAAGGCCTACGAAGAGTTCCTGGAGGTCGACTTCTCCTTCGAAATCGAGGGCCTGGCCCGCTTCCGGGTCAATGCCTTCAACCACCAGCGCGGCTCGGGGGCGGTGTTCCGGACCATTCCGTCCAAGATCCTGACGCTGGAGCAGCTCAACGCGCCCAAGATCTTTGCCGACCTGTCGCTCAAGCCGCGGGGCCTGGTGCTGGTGACCGGGCCGACCGGCTCGGGCAAGTCCACCACGCTGGCGGCCATGGTCAACTTCCTCAACGAAAGCGAGTACGGCCACATCCTGACGGTGGAAGACCCGATCGAGTTCGTGCACGAATCCAAGAAATGCCTGGTCAACCAGCGCGAGGTGGGGCCGCACACCCTGAGCTTCAACGCGGCCCTGAAATCGGCCCTGCGCGAAGACCCAGACGCCATCCTGGTCGGTGAAATGCGCGACCTGGAAACCATCCGCCTGGCCATGACCGCGGCCGAGACCGGCCACCTGGTGTTCGGCACCCTGCACACCTCGAGTGCGGCCAAGACGATCGACCGGATCATTGACGTGTTTCCGGCCGAAGAGAAGGAAATGGTGCGCGCCATGCTGTCGGAATCGCTGCAGGCGGTGATTTCGCAAACCCTGTGCAAGACCAAGGACGGCCAGGGCCGGGTCGCGGCCCACGAGATCATGATCGGCACCAGCGCCATCCGCAACCTGATCCGCGAGGCCAAGGTGGCGCAGATGTACTCGGCCATCCAGACCGGCAACAGCGTGGGCATGCAGACCCTGGACCAGTGCCTGACCGATCTGGTGCGGCGCAACGTGATCAGCGCCGCAGAAGCCCGCAGCAAAGCCAAGACGCCGGAAAACTTCCCGGGCTGACGCACTTCACGACCAGAACAACACAACAAAACAAAAGCAAGGGAGTCACCCATGAAAGGCATCCTCGGACTGCTCAGACAGAAGACCGCACAGCGCCCTGATGACCCGCAGGACTCGGTTCTGTTCTCGACCGCCTTTGCCGGCCAGGGCATCGACTCGGCCATGCTGGTGCCCTGGGAGGCCCGCGCGGTGGAGGTGGGCGCCAAGCGCCTGCCTGCCACCCAGGGCGGCAAGCTGCTGCAAGGCCTGTGGGCACGCGACAAGTACATGGCACAGTTGCCGGCCGACGGCATCGAGCGCATGGAACGATTCTTCGACTTTGCCACCATTCCGGCCAACCGCGACCTGATCCAGCAGGACGAGTACGGCAACTTCATGGTGGTGCTGCTCAAGGGCACCATCGCGGTGGACCGGGTGCAGCCCTGGGGCGAGCACCTGCGCTTGGCCGAAACCCGGCCTGGCGATATCCTCGGTGAGATGTCGCTGCTCGACAGCGGCATCCGTTTCTCGGCCTGCACCACCCTGACCTCCTGCGATGTCGCGGTGCTCAGTGCCGACACCCTGGATGAAATGATGACTCAGGCCCCTCAACTGGCTGCCAGCCTGGTCGCCCTGCTGGCCCGCAAGCTCTCACTGCGCCTGCGCGTGGTGAGCGCCCGGCTCAGCGACCACCAGAAATAGACACAGCCCCCACAGCAGGACATCCCCCACATGGAACGCGATCAGGCGAGCAAATTCATCAACGACCTGCTGAAGCTCATGGTGAGCAGGAACGGCAGCGACCTGTTCATCACGGCCGAGTTTCCACCCGCCATCAAGGTGGACGGGCGCATCACCAAGGTGTCGCCCCAGCCGCTGACTTCGGTGCACACGGTGGCGCTGGCCCGTTCGATCATGAACGACAAGCAGTCGGCCGAGTTCGAGCGCACCAAGGAATGCAATTTCGCGATCTCGCCGGCTGGCATCGGCCGCTTCCGCGTCAACGCCTTTTTGCAGCAAGGCAAGGTCGGCATGGTGCTGCGGGTGATCCCCATGACCCTGCCCACCATTGACGACCTGGGCCTGCCCCAGGTGCTCAAGGAAGTGGCCATGACCAAACGCGGCCTGTGCATCATGGTGGGCGCCACCGGCTCGGGCAAGTCGACCACCCTGGCCTCGATGGTCGATTGGCGCAACGAGAACTCCTACGGCCACATCATCACGGTCGAAGACCCGGTGGAGTTCGTGCACCCGCACAAAAACTGCGTGGTCACCCACCGCGAAGTGGGGCTGGACACCGACAGCTGGGAGGCCGCGCTCAAGAATACGCTGCGCCAGGCCCCCGACGTGATCCTGATGGGCGAGATCCGCGACCGCGAGACCATGGAGCACGCCGTGGTGTTTGCCGAGACGGGCCACCTGTGCCTGGCCACGCTGCACGCCAACAGCGCCAACCAGGCGCTGGACCGCATCGTGAACTTCTTCCCCGAAGAGCGGCGCGATCAGCTGCTGATGGACCTGTCGCTGAACCTGCGCGGCATGATCTCGCAGCGCCTGATTCCCAAGCAGGACGGCAAGGGCCGGGCCGCCGCGGTCGAGGTGATGCTGAACACCCCGCTGATCTCCGACCTGATCTTCAAGGGCGAGGTCTCCGAGATCAAGGAGATCATGAAGAAGAGCCGCAACCTGGGCATGCAGACCTTCGACCAGTCGCTGTTCGACCTCTACGAGAGCAACGTCATCACCTACGAAGACGCGCTGCGCAATGCCGACTCGCTGAACGACCTGCGCCTGCAGATCAAGCTCAACAGCCAGCGCGCCCGCAACCAGGACCTGTCGGCCGGCACCGAACACTTCGCCATCGTCTGATTCCGCGCCGCCGGCCCCCTTGCTGGGTGTCGGCGGCTTTTCTTTTTCGAAACCCCACCCACGCCTTCACACCACCATGTCCAGCACCAACGCACGCACTTACGAAGCCACCCCCTCACTCAAAGTCGCCTTTCTCGGCCTGGGCGTGATGGGCTACCCCATGGCCGGCCACCTGGCCCTGGCCGGTCACCAGGTCACGGTGTACAACCGCACGCCTGCCAAGGCCGAGGCCTGGGTGAAGGAGTTTGCCGCCACCGCCGCCCCCCGTGCTGCGGCCACGCCTCGCCTGGCTGCCCAGGACGCCGACCTGGTGTTCTGCTGCGTGGGCAACGACGACGACCTGCGCTCGGTCACCCTGGGCGCTGACGGCGCCTTTGCCGGCATGAAGCCGGGCGCCGTGTTTGTCGACCACACCACGGCCTCGGCCGAGGTGGCCCGCGAACTGGCCACGGCCGCACGCCAGATCGGCCTGCGCTTTGTCGATGCCCCGGTGTCCGGTGGCCAGGCCGGCGCCCAGAACGGCCTGCTGACCGTGATGTGTGGTGGCGAAGCGGCCGCCTTCGAAGCGGCCCGCCCGGTGGGCATGGCGTTTTCACGTGCCTTCACCCTGCTGGGTGACAGCGGCGCCGGCCAACTGGCCAAGATGGTCAACCAGATCTGCATCGCAGGGCTGGTGCAAGGCCTGTCCGAGGCCATTGCCTTCGGCCAGAAGGCCGGGCTGGACATGCCCCAGGTGCTGGACGTGATCGGCAAGGGTGCGGCCCAGAGCTGGCAGCTCGACAACCGCGGCAAGACCATGGTGGCCGACCAGTTCGAGTTCGGCTTTGCCGTCGACTGGATGCGCAAGGACCTGGGCCTGGTGCTGGACGAGGCCAAGCGCAACGGCGCCCGCCTGCCGGTGACCGCACTGGTGGATCAGTTCTACGCCGATGTGCAGCAAATGGGGGGCCGCCGCTGGGACACCTCCAGCCTGATCAAGCGCCTGCGCTGAAACAAGAAAGCCGGCCCCAGGCCCCTGGGGCCCGGCAGCCGGCCTGCTGGCCTGGGGCCCAGCGCCCCGGTCACGATCAGCCGCCCGTCTTGGCCGGCTCGGTGTTCTTCGGTGGCGTGGGCATCTGGTTCTTGAGCTCTTCTTCGGTGATGATCTCGAACAGACGCACCACCTTCTGCACCCCATCGACGCCGCGGGCGATCTCGGTGGCCCGGTTGGCTTCGCGCTGGGTCACACGGCCCATCAGGTAGACCACCTGGCGCTCGGTCACCACCTTGAACGAGTTCGAGATCAGATCGCGTGCGTCGACCAGGCTGGCCTTCACCTTGCCCGAGATCAGGGTGTCGCGCGAGCGGTCGCTCAAGGGGCTGGCAATGCCCACCACCAGCTCGTTGTAGACGCCGCGCACGTTCTCGACACGTTGCACGATCTGCTCGGCCTTCTGCTTGGCTTCGGCCGTGGTGGCCTCACCGGTCAACAGAACCCGGCGGTTGTAGCTGGTGACGTTGACATGCAGGCCATCGCCCAGCGCCTCGTGCAGGCGATTCACCGAGCGCAGTTCGATGCCCTCATCCTCCACTTGTGCGCCAGAGGTACGGCGATCGGTAGCGACCATGCCGGTCATGACCGCACCGCCGGCCACCAGCGGGAAGCAGGCCGTGAGCTGACTCACCAGGGCGGCGCCCGCCAGGGCAGCCAAGGCCACCCGTGTCAAACGTTGTTTCATGTTGGAAGTTCCTGTTCACCAAGTAATTGGGCGTCCACCCCGTCGCAGATGCAATGCAGCACCAGCAGGTGGACCTCCTGGATGCGCGCCACGCGATCGTGCGGGACGCAGATATGGACATCGGTTTCGCGCAGGCCCGCGCCCAGCGCACCGCCGCTGCGCCCCGTCAGGGCCACCACGGTCATGTCGCGTTCATGGGCGGCCTCAACCGCTGCCTGCACGCTGGGCGACTGGCCGTCGGCCGACAAGGCCAGCAGCACGTCGCCGGCCAGGCCCAGGGCCCGCACCTGGCGCGCGAACACCTGGCGGTAGTCCTGCTCGGCCTGGGCGCTGAGGGCGGCCGCGTCCGTGCCCAGGGCCAAGGCGGCCAGTTCGGGGCGTTCGCGCTCGAACTGCCCCACAAAACTGGCGGCCGCGTGCTGGGCCAAGGCCGAGGAGGCGCCATTGCCGCAGACCAGGACCTTGCAGCCACTGGTGACACAGGTCATGACCGCCTGCACGGCGTCGGCAATGGGCTTGCTGAGGATCTGGGCCGACTGGTATTTCAGGTCGGCACTGTCGATGAAGTGCTGTTGGATGCGTTGCTCGAGCATGGGCGCCGATGATACCCCCGCACCATGCCCGCTTGATGGCAGAAACCAGGGTTGTCGGGTGGGTCAAGCGACGGAGGCCCCCCGGGCCCATCAAGAGGCATCGAACGCCGCCTGCAGCCAGTGCACCGTACCCGGTGCGTCGCCCTCGACCGAGACCACGTCGAAGCGGCAGGGCGGCGGCGTGGCCAGGCGCATCAGGTAGTGGCGTGCCGCCAGCACGATGCGGGCCTGTTTGGTGGCACCCACGCTGGCAGCTGCGCCACCATGGCTGCTGGCGCGTCGCCGCCGCACCTCGACAAAGACCAGCGTGCCGTCGCGCGCGCGCATGATCAGGTCGATCTCGCCACCGCCGCGCCCGGGCGTTCGATAATTGCGCTGCAGCAGGCGCAAGCCCGCCGCCTGCAGATGCTGCAAGGCCTGCTGTTCGGCGAGTTCGCCCAGTGCCCGCGTGGTCGGGCGGGCCGGCCCCGCCGGCTTCTTTCCAAGGAATCCCATTGAGCGCATCTTTTGCTTCTGCCCTGAATGCCGCCCGCGAGGCGGCCGCCCCGCAGCATTACCCCCAGGGTACCCTGTACGTGGTGGCAACGCCGATCGGCAATCTGGCCGACATGACCTTGCGTGCATTGCACGTGCTGCAACTGGTGGATGCGGTGGCCTGCGAGGACACGCGCCACACCCAGGCCCTGCTGCGCGCCTATGGCATCGACCGGCCCGGCGCCCAGTTGCTGGCCGTGCACCAGCACAACGAGGCCGAGGCGGCCCAGATGGTGATCGAGCGCCTGCAGCGTGGCGAGCGCATCGCCTACGCCAGCGATGCCGGCACCCCGGCGGTGAGCGACCCGGGCGCCCGCCTGGTGCAGGCGGTGCAGGCCGCCGGCTTGCGCACCGTGCCCCTGCCCGGGGCCAGCAGCGTGACGACCCTGTTGTCGGTGGCCGGCGTGGCGGCCCAGGCGCAACAGGCCAGCGGCTTTGTGTTTGCCGGCTTTCTGCCCACCAAGGCCGGCGAGCGCGACAACGCCGTGCAGGCCCTGGCCGGCGAAGCCCGGGCCGTGGTGCTGCTGGAAGCCCCGCACCGCATCGAAGACCTGGCGCGGGCCCTGGCCGTGCTGGGCGCGCGCCGCGTCACCCTGGGGCGAGAGCTGACCAAGCAGTTCGAAGAGGTGGCCACCCTGCCCGCCGACGGCCTGAGCGCCTGGCTGGCCGCCCAGCCGCAGCGCACCCGGGGTGAGTTTGCGGTGCTGATCCACCCGCCCGAGGCCGTGGTGCAGGACCACGGCGACGAGCTGCGCGTGCTCAAGCTGCTGCTGGCCGAGCTGCCCCTGAAGACCGCCGCCCGACTGTGCGCCGAGATCACCGGGGGCTCGAAGAACGCGCTCTACCAGCAGGCGCTTGAACTGAAGAAAGGCCCGCCTTCAGAGGATTGAAGACAGCACAAAGGTTCAGCCCGGCATGCTCGGCAAGGACTTCTTGCGTCCGGGCTTGCGCCGCGCCTCAGCCGGGGGCTGCCCCGGCTCCGGGCGGGCCTCGGGAACCGGCTCAGCAGAGGCCTCCAGGGGCGTCAACTCCTCGCAGGTCAGCGGATCGACCTCGGAAGAGCCTGGCGCACCGGGGGGGCAAGGCGACAGGGCCTCGGGCACGATCTGCGGCACCAGCGAGCTGGTGGGCCAGGTGCGCTCCGCCTCGGCCAGCATCCAGCGGGTGCGTTCGATCAGGAAGTCCAGAAAGGCACGGGTGCGTGCCGGCACGAACTTGCGGCTGGGCATGGCCGCATACAGCGTGAAGCGGGCTGTGATCCAGGGCGCCAAAACGCGGCGCAATTGCCCGATGCGCAGGTAGGGCGCGGCCAGGTCCATGGGCAGGGCGCACACGCCCGCCCCATTGAGCGCCGCCTGCAGCACGGTGTCGGTGTGATCGGCCACCATCACCGGGTCGACCTGCAGGTCCAGCACCCGGTCCCCATCTTCGGGGTTCATCAGGCGCCACACGCCGGGCCGCATGCTGGGCAGACGCAGGCGCAGGCAGGCATGGGTGCGCAGATCCTCGGGCTGGCGCGGCGTGCCGGCGGCGCGCAGGTAGCGCGGCGAGGCGCAGACGATGCCCACGCTCGACACGATGGGGCGAGCGATCACATTGGCGTCGTACTCGCTGCCGGCGCCCAGCAGGGTCAGGTCGAAATCTTCGATGGCCAGTTCACTGGCCGAGGCGGTGTGGATGTCCAGCGAGACGCGCGGGTACAGGCGCCGGAACTCGGCCACCTGGGGCGCCAGGATGTGCACCGCCATCACGGGCTGGGCCTGGATGCGCAGCAGGCCCGCCACCTCCTGGGTGTGCTCGCGCATCGAGGCCTCGGCCTCTTCGATGTCGCTCAGGATCAGGCGCAGCCGCGTCAGGTAGGCCTGGCCGGCCTCGGTGAGCGCGTTCTTGCGGGTGGTGCGCTGCAACAGCCGCGTGCCCAGGTGCTGCTCCAGGTCGTCCACCAGGCGTGTCACCACGGCGGGCGAGAGGTCCATGCGGCGGGCGGCGGCGGCAAAGCCGCCTTCGTTCACGACGGCCTGAAAAACCTTCATTGACTGCAGGCGGTCCATGGGGCGGCTCCAGAAATGGTTGACGTGGCAAAACGTCCATTATTTCTGAAACCGCCCCCTTTCAACCCAGGTCGGCCGGTGAATTGCAGCCCTGACCCCCATGCCGGCGGTCACCGGCAGGGCAGCCCCTGAGGCAGCCGGGCCGGTCAGCCCTTCGCCATGACCACAAGTTTGCCTGCAGGGCCACCGATTCACATTCTGTTCTTCCAGAGAATCAACGTTAAAACAGAATGTTTTTCTGAAATTTCCCGCATCGCCCTAGAATTTTCCAAATGGACAAAATCGACCGAAAAATCCTTCAGGTGCTGCAGGCCGACGCGCGCACCAGCCTGCAAGACATCGGGCAGGCCGTGGGCCTGAGCCCCTCGCCCTGCTGGGGGCGCATCCGCAAGCTCGAAGAGGCCGGCGTGATCGAGGGCTACACCGTGCGCCTCAACCCCCAAGCCCTGGGTTTGAACGAGACCGTGCTGGTGCAGGTCACGCTCGACAGCCACTCCGACAACACCCTGGAGAAGTTCGGCGAAACCCTGGCCGCCATCCCCGAGGTGGTGGAAGCCCTGCTGGTGTCGGGCGAGTACGACTACCTGCTCAAGGTGGCGGTGCGCGACACACGCGACTACGAGCGCTTTCTGCGCGAGCGCCTGTACCAGATCAAGGGCATACGTCACAGTCAGTCGCGTTTTGTGTTGCGCACGCTCAAGAAAGCCGATCTGCCGCTGGGACTGTGACACCCGGCAGCGCCCTGGCTTGTTTATGATCGCGGGTTGCGCCCGGTGTGCCTTGGCCGCCCAGGGCTCTGAATTTCAGCCTGTCATTCATTCACATTCAATTCAACCCCGATCCAAGCCGGATCCCCCACCCAGGAGACCCCATGTCCAGCAGCCAAGACAACGACAGCCAACAACGATTCGCCCTC
>Ga0208269_100108_pt1 | contig 62209 bp, 54 predicted proteins | sample LakWasMe88_LOW11_2_FD_183912 | JGI IMG/M metagenome (GOLD analysis project Ga0208269, IMG submission 183912) | Freshwater sediment methanotrophic microbial communities from Lake Washington under simulated oxygen tension - Sediment Metagenome... | ecosystem: Environmental > Aquatic > Freshwater >...
AAAAAGGCACGCCCGTCGGCCCGGCGCACCACGTCGATGTTCATGCCAGAGATGGCGGGGTTGTACTCAAAGCCGGCCGCTCTGAAGGCCGAAGAATTGGCGGGTGTGGCCTTGAGGCTGTCGAATTCTGCGCTGGTGATATCGGGCAGTTCAATGTCGGCGCGCAAGGGCTCTCCGAGGGCAGATTGAACCGTCAGCTTGCCCAGTGTCAGTGCCTGGGCCTCAGCGCCCCACAGGCCAGCCGAGCAGACCAGCAGCGCCGCCAGGGCCGTGCATTGCCAACGATTCTTGCTTGCGGGGTTCTTCATGCCTTGGCGCTCGGGAGCAGGTTGCATGGCAAATCTTTTTTCAACATTTGTAACTTGTCCCGAACTCAAATAGTGAAAAAGCACCATAGCATCAAGGCCTTATGCTGACAAGCTGACGTGCCTTGGAAGCTTGCAGCACGCTTTGAGGTCTGCTAATCGAGCCGCCCGGACGTTGCCAATTGACAACGTCCGGGCGGTTGCGTTTGGTTACCTCTGTAAATAAATCACGCGTCGAGCAGGATGCGCAGCATGCGGCGCAGCGGCTCTGCGGCACCCCACAGCAGTTGGTCGCCGATGGTGAAGGCGCCCACGTATTCCGGCCCCATGGCGAGCTTGCGAACACGGCCCACCGGAATCGTCAGGGTGCCGGTCACGGCCACTGGGGTCAGGTCCTTGATGGTGGCTTCGCGGGTGTTGGGGACCACCTTGGCCCAGGGGTTGTCGGCCGCGATCATGGCTTCGATGTCGGCCACGGGCACGTCCTTCTTGAGCTTGAAGGTCAGGGCCTGGCTGTGGCAGCGCATGGCACCCACGCGCACGCAGAAACCATCGACCGGGATGGCGGGGGCGTTGAAGCCTTCACCGATGCCCAGGATCTTGTTGGTCTCGGCCATGCCCTTCCATTCTTCGCGGCTCACGCCATTGCCCAGGTCCTTGTCGATCCAGGGGATCAGGCTGCCACCCAGGGGCACGCCGAAGTTGGCGGTTTCAGCGTCGCTCAGGCTGCGCTGCTTGGCGATGACCTTGCGGTCGATTTCCAGGATGGCGCTCTTGGGGTCGTCCAGCAGGCTGCGCACTTCGGCGTTGAGGGTGCCGAACTGGGTCAGCAGTTCACGCATGTGCTGAGCGCCGCCGCCCGATGCGGCTTGGTAGGTCTGGGTGGACATCCATTCCACCAGGCCTGCCTTGTACAGCGCGCCCACACCCATCAGCATGCAGCTGACGGTGCAGTTGCCGCCCACCCAGTTGTTGCCGCCCTTGGCGAGCGCGCTCCGGATCACGGGCAGGTTCACCGGGTCCAGGATGATGACGGCGTCGTCCTTCATACGCAGGGTGGAGGCGGCATCGATCCAGTGGCCGTTCCAGCCGGCAGCGCGCAGCTTGGGGAAGACTTCGGTGGTGTAGTCGCCGCCTTGGGCGGTGATGATGATGTCGCAGCGCTTGAGGGCTGCGATGTCGTAGGCGTCTTGCAGAACGGTTTCGTTCTTGGCTTGCGCGGGGGCCTTGCCACCGGCATTCGACGTCGAGAAGAAAACGGGTTCGATCAGGCCGAAGTCACCTTCAGCCGTCATGCGGTCGATCAGCACCGAGCCGACCATGCCGCGCCAACCCACCAAACCTACAAGATTACCTACCTTCATCACATTGCCCTTTCAGAAAAATGAAATCTTCTTCACCCCGGCTCGTCGGGCCGGGGAGGGCGTGACGAACCGGGCTACTGCTTAGCCTTTAATGGTCGTCTTGGTAATGGCGGCCACCACGGCATCACCCATTTCGCGGGTGCTGACCTTGGTGGTGCCTTCCGAGTAGATGTCAACGGTTCTGAGGCCAGCAGCCAGCACCGATTGCACCGCGGACTCGATTCGGTCGGCGGCTTCGGCTTGGTTGAGGGAGAAGCGGAGCATCATGGCAGCGGACAGTATTGTAGCCAAAGGATTGGCGATGCCCTTGCCCGCGATGTCGGGGGCGCTGCCGTGGCTGGGTTCGTACAGGCCCTGGTTGCTCGAATTCAGGCTGGCCGAGGGCAGCATGCCGATCGAGCCGGTCAGCATGGCGGCCTCATCGGACAGGATGTCGCCGAACATGTTGCCGGTCACCACCACGTCGAACTTCTTCGGTGCCTTGACCAGTTGCATGGCCGCGTTGTCGACGTACATGTGGTCGAGTTCCACGTCGGGGTACTGCTGGCCCACTTCGATCATGATGTCCTTCCAGAACTGGAAGGTTTCGAGCACGTTGGCCTTGTCCACGCTGGTCACGCGCTTGCTGCGCTTGCGGGCCGCCTGGAAGGCGACGTGAGCGATGCGCTCCACTTCAGGGCGCGAGTAGCGCATGGTGTCGAAGGCTTCTTCGGCGCCGGGGAAGTGGCCGTCCACCGCGGTGCGGCGACCCCGGGGTTGACCGAAGTAGATGTCGCCCGTCAGCTCGCGGATGATCAGGATGTCCAGGCCGGCGATCAGCTCGGGCTTGAGGCTGGAGGCGCCCACGAGCTGCTCATAGCAGATGGCGGGGCGGAAGTTGGCAAACAGGCCCAGGTTCTTGCGCAGGCCCAGAATGGCCTGCTCAGGGCGCAGCGGGCGGTCGAGTTTGTCGTATTTCCAGTCGCCCACGGCGCCGAACAGGATGGCGTCGGCCTCTTTGGCCAGCTTCAGGGTCGATTCGGGCAGCGGGTGGCCGTGGGCCTCGTAGGCGGCGCCGCCCACCAGGGCCGTTTCGGTTTCGAATTTCAGGTCGAGAACGTTCAGGACCTTGACGGCCTCGGCGACGATTTCGGTGCCAATGCCGTCACCCGGCAGGATTGCGATTTTCATGGGATGGATCAGGGTAAGGCCGAGCTGGGTCGGCCTGGGTTGAAGTCGATGCGTGGGGCGGGCGATCAGCCGACCATGGTCTGGGCCAGCCAGGGCTTTTGGGCCAGGCGTTCGGCCTCGAACAGCTTGATCTTGTCGGCGTGACGCAGGGTCAGGCCGATGTCGTCCAGGCCGTTGAGCAGGCAGTATTTGCGGAAGGCGTTGACCTCGAACGGGATCTCTTCGCCTTGCGGTCGCACGATGACCTGGCGTTCCAGGTCGATGGTGAGCTGGTAGCCCGGGAAGGCCAGCACTTCATCGAACAGTTGGGCCACGGTGCTTTCGGGCAGCACGATGGGCAGCAGGCCGTTCTTGAAGCTGTTGTTGAAGAATATGTCGGCAAAGCTGGGCGCAATGATGGCGCGAAAGCCGAACTGGTCCAGGGCCCAGGGCGCGTGCTCGCGCGAGGAGCCGCAGCCGAAGTTCTTGCGGGCCAACAGCACCGAGGCGCCGGCATAGCGCGGCAGGTTCAGCACGAAATCGGGGTTGGGCTTGCGGCTGGCCGGGTCCTGGCCGGGCTCGCCGTGGTCCAGGTAGCGCCATTCGTCAAACAGGTTGGGGCCGAAGCCGGTCTTGCGGATCGACTTCAGGAACTGCTTGGGAATGATCGCGTCGGTGTCGACGTTCTCGCGGTCCATCGGGGCCACGATGCCCTTGTGTACGGTGAATTTTTGCATGATGAGTCAGGGCCTTGTGGCTTACTTTTTGGCCGCGTTTTCGATCGCCGAGCCGGCTTTCTGGACGTCTTCGCCCAGACCCTTGACGGTGTTGCAGCCCATCAGGGCCACCAGGGCCGACAGGGTCAGGAAGGTGGTGATGCGGTTCATGGCAAGGATCTCCTTCTGGTTCAGGCGAATTGGCGGATGTCGACGAAGTGGCCGTGCACGGCGGCGGCGGCGGCCATGGCCGGGCTCACCAGGTGGGTGCGGCCACCGGCGCCCTGGCGGCCTTCGAAGTTGCGGTTGCTGGTGGAGGCGCAGCGCTCGCCGGGCTCCAGGCGGTCGGCGTTCATGGCCAGGCACATCGAGCAGCCGGGTTCGCGCCATTCAAAGCCGGCGGCCTTGAAGATCTGGTCCAGGCCTTCGCGCTCGGCCTGTTCCTTCACCAGGCCGGAGCCGGGCACCACCATGGCGACCTTGATGTTCTTGGCCACTTTCTGGCCCAGTTTCTTGACCACGGCAGCGGCTTCGCGCATGTCTTCGATGCGGCTGTTGGTGCACGAACCGATGAACACCTTGTCGACAAAGATGTCATTGATGGGTTTGCCGGGCTCCAGTGCCATGTAGGTCAGGGCGCGTTCGATGGCGCCGCGCTTGTTGGCGTCTTTTTCCTTGTCGGGGTCGGGGATGCGGGCGTCCACGCCCAGCACCATTTCGGGCGAGGTGCCCCAGGTGACTTGCGGCACGATCTGGGCGGCATCCAGCTCGACCACGGCGTCGAACGTGGCGTCGGCGTCGGAGTGCAGGGTCTTCCAGTAGGTGATGGCGTGCTCCAGTTCGACGCCCGTGGGAGCCAGCGGGCGGCCCTTCACGTACTCGATGGTCTTGTCGTCCACCGCCACCAGGCCTGCGCGTGCGCCGGCTTCAATGGCCATGTTGCAAACCGTCATGCGGCCTTCCATGGACAGGGCGCGGATGGCCGAGCCGGCGAACTCGATGGTGTAGCCGGTGCCGCCGGCCGTGCCGATCTTGCCGATGATGGCCAGCACGATGTCTTTGGCGGTGACGCCCTTGGCCACGTTGCCTTCGACCTTGATCAGCAGGTTCTTGGCCTTTTTGGCCAGCAGGGTCTGGGTGGCCATCACGTGCTCGACTTCGCTGGTGCCGATGCCGTGGGCGAGCGCGCCGAAGGCGCCGTGGGTGGAGGTGTGCGAATCACCGCAGACCACGGTCATGCCCGGCAGAGTGGCGCCGTTTTCGGGGCCGATCACGTGCACGATGCCCTGGCGCTTGGACATGAAGGGGAAGAAGGCCGCGGCGCCGAATTCCTTGATGTTGCTGTCCAGCGTGGTGATCTGTTCTTTGCTGATCGGGTCGGTGATGCCGTCGTAGCCCAGTTCCCAGCCGGTGGTGGGGGTGTTGTGGTCGGCCGTGGCCACGATGGAGCTCACGCGCCAGACCTTGCGGCCGGCCTCGCGCAGGCCTTCAAAGGCTTGCGGGCTGGTCACTTCGTGCACCAGGTGGCGGTCGATGTAGAGCACGGCGGTGCCGTCTTCTTCGGTGTGGACGACGTGCTCGTCCCAGATCTTGTCGTAAAGGGTGCGTCCCATGGTGGTCTCTGGTCTTTCGTGAGGAGGGTGATTTTAGGCGGGCAGGGGCTGGTCGGGCAGAGCGGTGTCCGCGATGCTGGCGGCATGGGGCAGCGGCGGCGGGCTGCTGGCGCGCAGGTGGTCGGCCAGCAGGCGCGCGGTCATGGGCAGGGCCTGGAAGTCGCGGGCCACGATGCGCAGTTCGCGGTGGGCCCATTCGTCTTTCAGGGCCACGGCCTGCAGCTGGCCGACGCCCTGCATCAGGGCAAAGGCCCGGTCGGGCAACACGCCCACGCCCAGGCCGTTGTCGATCATGCGGTACATGGCATCCAGCCCGGTGACCTGGATGCGCAACTTCAGCGCGCGCCCGGCGCGCGCTGCGGCCTGCTGCATGGCCAGGCTGATGCTGCTGTTGGCGTGCAGGCCCACGATGTCGTGGTCGAGCACGTCGGCGAAGTGGGCGCTGTCCTGTTGGGCCAGCGGGTGATGTTGCGGCACCACCAGCACCAGGCGATCTTCTCGGTAGGGCAGGGTCTGCAGCGGGGTGCCGGTGCTGGCCTGATCGCGCACGTGGCAGATGCCCAGGTCGGCGGCGCCTTCGGTCACGGCCTGCATGACGTCGGGGCTCAGGTGTTCTTCGAGGTCGATCTTGATCTGCTCGTGCTGGCGCGTGAAGGCGCCCAGGTCTTCGGGCAGAAACTGAACGATGGCTGAAATATTGGCGTGGATGCGCACGTGCCCGCGCACTCCATCGGCGTATTCACTCAGCTCGCCCTGCATCTTCTCCAGGCCATACAGCACGGTGCGGGCGTGGTGCAGCAGGCTCTCGCCCGCCGGGGTCAGGCGCACGCCACGGCTGTGTCGGTACAGCAACTGGGTGTCGACCGTGGCCTCCAGATCGCTCAGGCGCTTGCTGACGGCCGAGGCGGCGATGAATTCGCGCTCGGCGGCCTTGCCGATGCTGCCCAACTCGCAGACGGCCACGAACAGCTGCAGCGAGGTCAGGTCGATTCGGCGGGCAAAGTTGCGCTCAGAGCTTTTCATGGGGTGTTTTTCATCTCGGTTTGAGATGTGATGTGTATTTTCTCTGGGATTTTAGGCTGTTGGTATCTTGATCGGCGATGGCTTCCGTCGTTGCGGGTGGGAGCTGATGTCGTGTTTGGCGAACCGGGCGGTCTGCGTTGGGCAAAAAAAAGCCCGCTGGGTAGCGGGCTTTTGGACTTGTGGTCTTTTGGGCTTGTAGGCCTGTGGCGGTGACTGCAGGGGTTCAGCTGAAGAAGTTCTTCAGTCGATCCGTCCAGCTGTCGCCGCTGGGGGAGTGCTTGCCGCCCCCCTTCTTGAGCGATTCTTCCAGCTCGCGCAGCAGCTTGCGCTGGTACTCGGTGAGCTTGACCGGGGTCTCGACCGCGATGTGGCAGTACAGGTCGCCTGGGTAGCTGGAGCGCACCCCCTTGATGCCCTTGCCGCGCAGCCGGAACTGCTTGCCGGCCTGGGTGCCTTCGGGGATGTCGATGGCCGCCTTGCCTTGCAGGGTGGGCACTTCGATCTCGCCACCCAGGGCGGCGGTGATGAAGCTGACCGGCACGGAGCAATGCAGATCGTCTCCGTCGCGCTCGAAGATGTCGTGCTTCTTGAGGCGGATCTCGATGTACAGGTCACCGGGTGGCCCGCCGTTGGTGCCGGGCTCGCCATTGCCGACGCTGCGGATGCGCATGCCGTCGTCGATGCCGGCCGGGATCTTCACTTCCAGCGTCTTTTGCTTCTTGATCTTGCCCTGGCCATGGCAGGCGGTGCAGGGCTCGGGGATCACCTTGCCGCTGCCGCGGCAGGTGGGGCAGGTCTGCTGCACGCTGAAGAAGCCTTGGCGCATCTGCACGCTGCCCTGGCCATTGCAGGTGCCGCAGGTCTTGGCGCTTGTGCCAGGCTTGGCGCCTGTGCCATGGCAGGTGTCGCAGCTGTCCCAGCTCGGGATGCGGATCTGCGCATCCTTGCCGCGGGCGGCCTCTTCGAGGGTGACCTCCATGGCGTAGCTGAGGTCGCTGCCGCGGTAGACCTGACGCCCACCCGCACGACCGCCACGCTGCTGGCCGAACATGTCGCCGAAGATGTCTCCAAAGGCTTCGGCAAAGCCGCCAAAGCCTTCAGCGCCACCGGGGCCGCGCATGTTCGGGTCCACGCCGGCATGGCCGTGCTGGTCATAGGCGGCCCGCTTCTGCGGGTCGCTGAGCATTTCGTAGGCTTCCTTGGCTTCCTTGAATTTCTCTTCGGCAGCCTTGGCCGCATCGCCCTGATTGCGGTCAGGGTGATGCTTCATCGCCAATTTGCGATAAGCCTTCTTGATCTCTTCATCCGAGGCGGTCTTGCCGACGCCCAGAACTTCGTAAAAGTCTCGTTTAGCCATTGGTTTTCCGAGCCGTATTCAACACAAACGCCGCGCAGGTCCCAGGCCTGGGTCCGGCGCGGCGGGCGAAGTGGCCGTAGCCGGGGATCAGCCCTTCTTCACTTCCTTGACTTCAGCGTCCACCACATTGTCGTCGGCGGGCTTGGAGGCAGATTCCGTGCCAGCGGCGCCGGCGGCACCTGCAGCGCCACCTGCGGCGGCTTGCTGTGCGGCCTGCTCGGCTTGCATGTCGGCATACATCTTCTCACCGAGCTTCTGGCTGGCGGTCATCAGCGCATTGCTCTTTTCCTCGATGGCGGCCTTGTCCTCGCCCTTCAGGACTTCTTCGAGGTCCTTGATGGCGGCTTCGATCTTTTCCTTTTCGCCGGCTTCAAGCTTGTCGCCGTAGTCGGTCAGGCTCTTCTTCACGCTGTGCACGGTGGCTTCGCCCTGGTTGCGGGCTTGCACGATTTCGAGCTTCTTCTTGTCTTCGGCGGCGTTCAGCTCGGCATCCTTCACCATCTTCTGGATTTCCTCCTCGGACAGACCCGAGTTGGCCTTGATGGTGATCTTGTTTTCCTTGCCGGTGCCCTTGTCCTTGGCGCCCACGTGCAGGATGCCGTTGGCGTCGATGTCAAAGGACACTTCGATCTGGGGCAGGCCGCGCGGTGCGGGCGGGATGCCTTCGAGGTTGAATTCGCCGAGCAGCTTGTTGCCCGAGGCCATTTCGCGTTCGCCCTGGAACACCTTGATGGTCACGGCCGGCTGGTTGTCGTCGGCGGTGGAGAAGGTTTGAGCGAACTTGGTCGGGATGGTGGTGTTCTTGCTGATCATCTTGGTCATGACACCGCCCAGGGTCTCGATGCCCAGGGACAGCGGGGTCACGTCCAGCAGCAGCACGTCCTTGCGGTCGCCCGACAGCACCTGGCCCTGGATGGCGGCACCCACGGCCACGGCTTCGTCAGGGTTCACGTCCTTGCGCGGGTCCTTGCCGAAGAATTCCTTCACCTTTTCCTGCACCTTGGGCATGCGGGTCATGCCGCCGACCAGGATCACGTCGTGGATCTCGCCCACGGTCACGCCGGCATCCTTGATGGCGGTGCGGCAGGGGGCGATGGTGCGTTCGATCAGCTCTTCCACCAGCTGTTCCAGCTTGGCACGGGTCAGCTTGATGTTCAGGTGCTTGGGGCCCGAAGCGTCAGCGGTGATGTAGGGCAGGTTCAGGTCGGTGGCGGCCGAGGACGACAGCTCGATCTTGGCCTTTTCGGCGGCTTCCTTCAGGCGCTGCAGGGCCAGCACGTCCTTGGACAGGTCAACGCCTTGTTCTTTCTTGAACTCGGTGATGATGTAGTCGATGATGCGTTGGTCGAAGTCTTCGCCACCCAGGAAGGTGTCGCCGTTGGTGGACAGCACTTCAAACTGCTTTTCGCCATCGACGTCGGCGATTTCGATGATGGACACGTCGAAGGTGCCGCCGCCGAGGTCATACACGGCGATCTTGCGGTCACCCTTGTCGGTCTTGTCCAGGCCGAAGGCCAGCGCGGCGGCGGTCGGCTCGTTGATGATGCGCTTGACTTCCAGGCCGGCGATGCGGCCGGCATCCTTGGTGGCCTGGCGTTGCGCGTCGTTGAAGTAGGCGGGCACCGTGATCACGGCTTCGGTCACTTCTTCGCCAAGGTAGTCTTCGGCGGTCTTCTTCATCTTGCGCAGGATGTCGGCCGACACCTGCTGGGCCGACAGGCGCTTGCCCCGCACTTCCACCCAGGCGTCGCCGTTGTCGGCGGCCACGATGGAGTAGGGCATCAGGTTGATGTCCTTCTGCACTTCTTTTTCGGTGAACTTGCGGCCGATCAGACGCTTGATCGCGTACAGCGTGTTCTTGGGGTTGGTCACGGCCTGGCGCTTGGCCGAGGCGCCGACCAGCACTTCGCCGTCTTCCTGGTAGGCCACGATCGACGGCGTGGTGCGCGCGCCTTCCGAGTTCTCGATCACCTTGGTGGTGTTGCCTTCCATGATGGACACGCAGCTGTTGGTGGTGCCCAAGTCAATACCGATGATTTTTCCCATGATTTACTCCTGTATTTCGATTGCGCGCCGGGCGAGGCGCCAGCGCGTCGTGTTTGGTTTGTCTTGTTGATGAGTTGTGGATAACTGTCGGGGTTTCAAGCCCCCGATGGCATCCAGACCCGAAAAATTTATTTGGGTGCAGCCACGGTCACCAGGGCGGGGCGCAGCACGCGCTCGGCAATCAGGTAGCCCTTTTGCAGCACGCTGACCACAGTGTTGGCCTCTTGGTCGGCGGGCACCATGCTGATGGCCTGGTGCTGGTGCGGGTCGAACTTGGCGCCGGCCGCCGGCGCAATGGCCAGCACCTTGTTGCGCTCAAGTGCGGCGGTCAACTGGCGCAGGGTGGCTTCGGCGCCTTCGCGGATCTGTTCGGGCTTGGCGTCCTTGATCGCCAGGCCGGCTTCCAGACTGTCGCACACGGGCAGCAGGCTTTCGGCAAAGCTCTCGATACCGAACTTGCGGGCCTTGGCGATTTCTTCCTCGGCGCGGCGGCGGGCGTTCTCGGCCTCGGCCTTGGCACGCAGGAACTGGTCGGCCAGATCCGCGCTCTTGGCCTTCAGGGCGGCCAGCTCGGCTTGCGCCTGGGCCAGGGCCTCGACGTCGTTGGCGGCTTGGGCGGCTTCTTGCTCTTCGGGGCTCATCGGGCCGCCTGGCATGGCCTGATTCTGGTGTTCTTGGTTTTCAGACATTCGGATTCGGGTCGATAAGTTGACGAAAAGAGGATGTCGCGGCAGATGGGGTCGCTGTTGAACTTTTCAAGGCGTGGATTGTCCACTGGATTCGCCACGGTAAAAAAAGCGATGGGCGCTTGTATTTCAAGAATCAGTGGCGCTATACTCGTGGGCTTTGCCTTGCCGTACTGCTACAGACGCAGCGGACGGCTTCACCCGTAAGGAGTACTCAATGCGTCATTATGAAATCGTTTTGCTGATTCACCCGGATCAGAGCGAACAGGTTCCGGCCATGCTGGAGCGCTACAAGGGCATGATCACCGCCGGCGGCGGCAAGATCCACCGCGTGGAAGACTGGGGCCGTCGTCAACTGGCGTACCTGATCAACAAGCTGGCCAAGGCCCACTACCTGTGCGTCAACATCGAAGCCGACCAGGCTGTGATGGCTGAACTGGAACACGCGTTCAAGTTCAACGATGCCGTGCTGCGTCACCTGACCGTCGTCAAGAAGAAGGCTGACACCGGCCCGTCTTCGATGATGAAGACCGTCGAGCGTGAAGAGGCCCGCAAGGCCCAGCAAGCTGAATTCGCCGCCGCCAACAACTAAGGCCTGCGTCCAGTTCGTTTGACTGATTCAAAGGGGAAGTGAACCACGTCGCTCTGACCGCCGTGATCGTTGAGGCCAAGCCGATGCGATTCACACCTGCCGGTCTGCCCGCCATTGATCTGCGGCTCGAATCCGAGTCGGAGGTCGAAGAAGCCGGGCAGAAACGCAAGGTGCAGGTGGCCATCAGGGCTGTTGCACTCGGTAGCAATGCCGAGCGGCTTGCCAAGCAGGCTCTCGGTTCGGTCTGGAAATTCTCTGGATTTCTGGCCACGCCGCGCAACGTCAAGACCGTCGTTTTTCACATCCAGGAATTCCAGCAAGATTAAATTTCAGGAGGCCAACATGGCCACGTTCAAGAAGTTCAACAAAGACAAGCGCCCGAAGCGCAACACCCAGTCCCTGCTGTTCAAGCGCAAGCGCTTCTGCCGCTTTACCGTCGCTGGCGTCGAAGAAATCGACTACAAGGATGTCGACACCCTGCGTGACTTCATCGCTGAAAACGGCAAGATCATCCCCGCTCGCCTGACCGGCACGCGCGCCATCTACCAGCGTCAGCTGAACACCGCCATCAAGCGTGCTCGCTTCCTGGCTCTGGTGCCTTACAGCGACCAGCACAAGATCTAAGGAGAACAACCATGCAAATCATCCTGCTCGAAAAGGTTGTGAACCTGGGTAACCTCGGCGAAATCGTCAAGGTCAAGGACGGCTACGCCCGCAACTTCCTGATCCCGTCGGGCCGTGCCCGCCGTGCTACCGAAGCTGCCAAGGCTGAATTCGAAGCCAAGCGCGCTGAGCTGGAAAAGGCTGCTGCCGCCAAGCTGGCCCAAGCCCAAGCCCAAGGCGAAAAGCTGGCTGGTACGACCGTCAAGGTCACCCAGAAGGCTGGCGTTGACGGCCGTCTGTTCGGTTCCGTCACCAACCACGACATCGCTGAAGAGCTGATCAAGCAAGGCTACCAAGTGGTCAAGGCTCAGATCCGCCTGCCCAACGGCCCCCTGAAGGTGGTTGGCGACAGCACCATCAGCGTGGCTCTGCACACTGATGTGGTCGTTGAAGTGAATGTTTCCGTGTACGGCGAAACCGCCTGATCACCGAAGCCACAGCTTCTGTCAAGCCGCCTTCGGGCGGCTTTTCTTTTGGGGACGCGGCCATGCTCGATGTGCGTTTATCCCCTTGATTTCCCCCTGCCATGCACAGCTTATCCCCAGCCTTGGGGCTGACGGAAGGCGTTGAAACGCTTACGATTTGAGGCTGCCAAGGAAACCCATGTCTGCCATTTTTCCGCCTGTTGACTCTGATTTCGAGCCTGACTTCCACCTTCCTGCCGGGATCGAGATGCCGCCGCCGCTGGAGCCCGCGCCGGCTCAGCACGCGATCGAGCGCACGGTGGACCGAGAGGTGGCCAAGCTGCGCGTGCCGCCGCACTCGATCGAAGCCGAGTCCAGTGTGCTCGGGGGCTTGTTGCTGGACAACAGCGCCTGGGATCGCGTGGCCGACGTGGTGAGCGAAGGTGACTTCTACCGCTACGAGCACCGCGTCGTGTTTGGTGTGCTCAGCTCTCTGATCAACTCCGGCAAGCCGGCTGACGTGATCACGGTCTATGAAAGCCTGCAGAACCTGGGCAAGGCCGAAGAGGTAGGTGGCCTGGGCTACCTCAATTCGCTGGCTCAGTATGTGCCGAGTGCGAGCAACATCCGCCGCTATGGTGAGATCGTTCGCGAGCGCTCCATCCTGCGCAAGCTGGTCACCGCCAGCGATGAGATTGCCACCGTCGCCTTCAATCCGCAGGGGCGGGCCGTCGACAAGATCCTGGACGAGGCCGAGCAGAAGATCTTCAAGATCTCTGAAGAAGGCTCACGCAACAAGCAGGGCTTCCAGTCCATGGATTCGCTGGTGGTCGACCTGCTGGACCGCGTCCAGGAGATGGCCGACAACACCAATGACATTACTGGCGTGCCCACGGGCTTCTATGACCTCGACCGCATGACCTCGGGCCTGCAGGCGGGTGACCTGGTGGTGTTGGCGGCGCGTCCCTCGATGGGCAAGACCGCCTTCGCCATCAACATCGCCGAACACGTGGCTCTGAATGAAGGCCTGCCGGTGGCGGTGTTCTCCATGGAAATGGGTGCTGCACAGTTGGCCGTGCGTATCGTGGGTTCCATCGGGCGCATCAACCAGGGCAACCTGCGCACCGGCAAGCTCACCGACGATGAATGGCCGCGCCTGACCGAGGCCATCGAGCGCCTGCGCACCGTGTCGCTGCACATCGACGAAACGCCCGGCCTGTCGCCCAGCGAGCTGCGGGCCAACTCGCGCCGGTTGGCGCGCCAGTGCGGCAAGATGGGCCTGATCGTGGTTGACTACCTGCAGCTCATGAGCGGCTCCGGGTCGGCGGCCAGTGCCGACAACCGGGCCACCGAGCTGGGCGAAATCTCCCGGGGCCTGAAGATGCTGGCCAAGGAGCTGCAATGCCCGGTGATCGCGCTTTCGCAGCTGAACCGAAGCGTGGAGCAGCGCACCGACAAGCGCCCCATGATGAGTGACTTGCGTGAATCTGGCGCCATCGAGCAGGATGCGGACATCATCATGTTCATCTACCGCGACGACTACTACAACAAGGAAAGCAAGGACCAGAACATGGCCGAGGTCATCATCGGCAAGCAGCGTAACGGCCCGACAGGGACGGTGAAGCTGTATTTCCACAAGTCGCAGACCCGCTTCGAAAGCCTGGCCCGCGGCTCGTCGGACGATTTCTGAGCGGGCGTCCTGCACTTCCATGATCCTGGGCGCGTGGGAATGGGTGAGGCGGTACCCGGTGAGTGCGGGCCTGTGCGTCTTGCTGGCGGCGCTGGTCCTGTTGGCGATCCTGCTGCTGCAGCGCCACGACAAGCTGATGGGGCAGTTGCTGCACCCTGAGCGTCGACACGTCAACGAGCAGGCGCTGGCAGATGCCCGGCAGCGGCTGCCCGGCCTGGAGGTGGTGGCGTTTCGAAGTGCTGATGGGTTGACCTTGCGGGGGTGGTATGTGCCCTCTCGCAACCGCGCCGCTGTGGTGTTGGTGCATGGTGCTGCCGAAAACCGCCTTTGGTGGTTGAGTGAGGCCGAGTTCCTGGCCGGGCAGGGGTTTGGGGTGCTGCTGTATGACAACCGTGCCGCTGGCGAAAGCGATGGTGATCTGCAGACCTGGGGTGATCGTGAGCAGGATGATGTGATCGGCGCCCTCGATTTTCTGCAGCAGCGCCCCGATGTCGATCCTGATCGGCTCGGTGCTGAGGGGTTCTCCATTGGGGCTTCCACTGTGGCGCTGGCGGCCGCGCGTGATCGGCGAGTGCGCACGGTTGTCTTGAAGGCGGTCTGGACGGGCTTGCCTGAAGAGCTTCTTCACATGCTGGGGGGTGGGTGGCAGGCGCGCTGGGTGCTGCGTGACTTTGCTCGCGCTGGTGTGCGGCTTGAGCAGGTCAAGCCATTGGCCAAAATCTCGGCCATCGCACCCAGGCCGGTGATGGTGGTGGTGGGCAGCCGTGATCACCATGTGCCGATGGAGGTCGCTCAATCCGTGTTTGATGCTGCTGGGCAACCCCGTGTGTGGCGTGTGATCCCGGATGCCGACCACGTTGACTATGAGCATCTGGGGGGTGATCCCTTGCGTGCCGAAGTGGCGGCGTTTTTCGCCAAGGGCTTGCTGGCTGCACGGTGACCGGCTGATCTGTGCTCTTCGAAATGCAAAACGCCCGGCCATGGCCGGGCGTTTTTCAAGAGGCGGCAGGGCGCTTGCCGCTTCGTTTTGCGCCTCAGAGCACTTCGCTGGCAAAGTCAGCCAGGCGCGAGCGCTCGCCGCGCGCCAGGGTGATGTGGCCGCTGTGCGGCCAGCCCTTGAACTTGTCCACCGCAAAGGTGAGGCCCGACGAGCCTTCGGTCAGATAAGGCGTGTCGATCTGGGCCAGGTTGCCCATGCAGATGATCTTGGTGCCTGGGCCGGCGCGGGTGATCAGGGTCTTCATCTGCTTGGGCGTCAGGTTCTGTGCCTCGTCGATGATCACGTACTTGTTGAGGAAGGTGCGCCCGCGCATGAAGTTCATGCTCTTGATCTTGATGCGGCTGCGGATCAGCTCATTGGTGGCGGCGCGCCCCCATTCGCCGGCATTGCCGCCGTCGCCCTTGGCCAGAAACTCGAGGTTGTCGTCGAGGGCGCCCATCCAGGGGCCCATCTTTTCCTCTTCGGTGCCAGGCAGAAAACCGATGTCCTCGCCCACGCTCACGGTGGCGCGGGTCATGATGATCTCGGTGTAGCGGCGGTCGTCCAGCACTTGGGTCAGGCCTGCGGCCAGGGCCATCAAGGTCTTGCCGGTGCCGGCGGTGCCGGCCAGGGTCACGAAGTCGATCTCGGGATCTGTCAGCAGGTTCATCGCGAAGTTCTGTTCGCGGTTGCGCGTGGTCACGCCCCAGACCGCGTTCTTCGCGTGGGCGAAGTCCTTCAGGGTCTGCAGCACGGCGGTCTTGCCGCGGATCTCGGTCACGCGCGCATACAGGCTGGGCTCGCCCGGGGCTTCGAAGAACGCGAACTGGTTGATCAGCAGATTGGGCACGATGGGGCCCGAAATGCGGTAGTAGGTGTGCGAGCCGCTTTGCCAGCTCTCGACCGACTTGCCGTTCTTGGTCCAGAAGTCGGCGGGCAGTGCCAGCGCGCCGGAGTACAGCAGGTCGCCGTCTTCCAGGGTCTTGTCGTTCTGGTAGTCCTCGGCGGTCAGTCCCAGGGCGCGTGCCTTCACGCGCATGTTGATGTCTTTGGACACCAGCACCACCTCGCGCGTGGGCTGGCCTTCCTGGCCTTGCGGGCTGTGCAGGTGGCGCAGCGCCTCGACCACACCCAGGATCTGGTTGTCGGCCTTGCCTTGCGGCAGGCTGGTGGGCAGGGTGTAGTTGAGCGGGCGGGTCTGGAAGAACAGCTTGCCGCCGGCCTCGCGGTGGCCGGTGGTGTCGAGCTTCAGGCCGGCCGTGATGTCGGCGCCTTGGGCGGCGGCCAGGGCGTCTAGCGAGCGGCTGGTCTGGCGCGCGTTGCGGGCCACCTCGGTCATGCCCTTCTTGTGGCTGTCGAGTTCCTCCAGCACGATCATCGGCAGGAAGATGTCGTGCTCCTCAAAGCGGAACAGGCACATCGGGTCGTGCATCAGCACATTGGTGTCCAGCACGAACAGCTTGGTCGGGCCGGTGTGGCGCGCCTTGCGGCTACGGGTCGGGGTTGCCGGTGCCTCGGCGGCCGCCACCGCGGCGACGGGGGCTGCTGCCGGGGGGGCGGTGATCGCTTTGGCGACGGCAGGCGCCGTGGCTGGCGGGCTCAGCAAGGCTGAAACCTGGGTGGATGCGGTTTTGCGTCGGCTGGAGGTCTTGGCTGGCGCGGGTGCGGTGGGTGCTGCCGGGATGGCCAGCAGGGCCTCGGGTGCCTCATCCTTGGCCTCGGGGTGGACCGAGTCGGCCGCGCGGCTGCGTGAGCCGGCCTTGCGCGAATTGCCTTCGCCAGTGCTGGCATAGGCGCTGGTGGGCAGGATGGTGGCTTTCTTCGATGGGGCGGGCGGCAGGGGCATGGAAGGTCAGACTCCAGAAAAAGCACGGAAAGTGGAAACGTGAGCGCGCTGAGCGGTCCAGGAAGCAAAAAAGCCGCCAGGAGACCTGAGCGGCTTTTGCGGAGGAGGGTGGCGGTGCGAAACCAGCAACATATGCGAGCCATTATGCATGACTCGGCGGGCCCTCCCGGGATTGGGCTGAGGGTTCTCAGGCGGCCTTTTTGAGGGCCTTGAGTTCCTTGACCGACTTCAGCACTTCGTCCACGTGGCCCGGCACCTTGAGGCCGCGCCATTCTTCTTTGAGAATGCCGTCTTCGCCAATCAGGAAGGTGCTGCGCTCGATGCCCTTGACCTTCTTGCCGTACATGATCTTGTTCTTGACCACGCCGAACATGTGGCACATCTTTTCTTCGGTGTCGGCGATCAGCTCGAAGGGCAGTTCCAGCTTGAGCTTGAACTCGTCGTGCGACTTCATGTTGTCGCGCGACACGCCGAACACGGTGGCGCCGGCCTTCACGAAATCCTTGTATTTGTCGCGGAACTGCATCGCCTCGGTGGTGCAGCCCGGGGTGTTGTCCTTCGGGTAGAAGTACAGCACCAGAATCTGGCCCAGGTGGGTAGAGTTCGACACCTTGATCCCACCCGTGGCGTTCGCTTCGAATTCAGGGATGGACTTGTTGACAACGATCGCCATAGAACTTCAATCTCGTGTGACAGGTGTGACCTAAGATGGTGGGGTCCGGAGGCATTGCACCTCTCTTTTGACTGCCCACACCATCCGCAACCCGAGATTTTACCTCTAAATCGGCCGACTCAGGGTTGCGTGGGCTCGCCGCCCTCGATCAACAGCGCGGCCGCCACCTTGCGGCCCTCTTGCGCCAGGATGTTGTAGGTGCGGCAGGCAGCCTGGGTGTCCATGGTTTCCAGCCCGATGCGGCGGGCCATCAGGGCCTTCAGCCAGGCCGCCGGTGGAAATCGGTTGCGTCGGCCGCTGCCAAACACGATCAATTCGCAATCGATGTCGGCCAACTGCTCGAAGTGGGCTTCGGTCAGGTCTTCAAAGCGGCTCACGGGCCAGCTCAGGCGCTGCCCCTGCGAGCTGATGATCAGGCTGCCGGCGTGTTTTTCGCCATTGATGGCCACCCAGCCCTCGCCGTAGGCGGTGATGGATTGAACGTCGAATTGGTCGGGTTGCAGCTTCATGGGGCACTGGGTTGGGGCGAAGAGGCGCGCCAATGGTGCGCGCTGCAGGCTGCGATGCAGAACTGTGGTCAAATTATAGGTTTCGCTTCTGACGACTTACCCAGGAGGGGGCTTTCCCGTCACCATGAAAACTGTCCAGAAATCTGCCAAGCTTGCCAACGTCTGCTATGACATCCGCGGTCCCATCATGGACCGAGCGCGTCAGATGGAAGACGAAGGCCAGAAGATCATCAAGCTCAATATTGGCAATCTGGCGGTATTTGGTTTCGACTCGCCCGAGGAAATCCAGCAGGACATGATCCGCAACCTGCCCAATTCGGCAGGCTATTCGGACAGCAAGGGCATTTTTGCCGCCCGCAAGGCGGTGATGCACTACACCCAGCAGCAGGGCATCAAGGGCGTCACGCTCGACGACATCTATCTGGGCAACGGCGCCAGCGAGCTCATCGTGATGGCCACCAACGCCCTGCTCGACAACGGCGACGAAGTGCTGCTGCCCTCGCCCGACTACCCGCTGTGGACGGCGGCGGCCAGCCTCTCGGGAGGCACCCCGGTGCACTACCGTTGTGACGAGGCCAATGGCTGGATGCCGGATCTGGACGATATCCGCAGCAAGATCACCTCGCGCACCAAGGGCATTGTGGTGATCAACCCCAACAACCCGACCGGCGCCCTGTACTCCGACGATCTGCTCAAGGCCATCGTGGCGATTGCCCGTGAGCACGGCCTGGTGATCTTCGCCGACGAGGTCTACGACAAGGTGCTGTACGACGACGTCAAGCACACCGCCATCGGCTCGCTCAGCGAAGACGTGCTGACCCTCACCTTCAACTCCTTGTCCAAGAGCTACCGCAGCTGCGGCTACCGGGCCGGCTGGATGGTGGTGTCGGGCGACAAGAAGCCCGCCAAGGACTACATCGAGGGCCTGAACATGCTCTCGAACATGCGCCTGTGCTCCAACGTGCCGGGCCAGTGGGCCATCCAGACCGCTCTCGGTGGCTACCAGAGCATCAATGACCTGGTCTGCGAAGGCGGCCGCCTGCGCCGCCAGCGCGACCTGGCCTATGAGCTGATCACCGCCATCCCGGGCGTCAGCTGCGTCAAGCCCACGGCGGCGCTGTACATGTTCCCGCGTCTGGACCCGGCGGTCTACCCGATCAAGGACGACCAGCAGTTCTTCCTCGAACTGCTGGAAGAGACCCGTGTGATGCTGGTGCAGGGCACCGGCTTCAACTGGCCTGACACCGACCACTTCCGCATCGTGTTCCTGCCCCATGAAGATGACCTGCGTGAAGCCATCGGCCGCATTGCCCGCTTCCTGGAGCAGTACCGCAAGCGCAGCAGCGTGGCGGTCTGAGCCTTTCCCTATCTGTTTCAAACTTCAAACCGTCTCGCTATGAACCCGATCAAAGTTGGCCTGCTGGGCATTGGCACCGTTGGCAGTGGCACCTTCCACGTGCTGCAACGCAACCAGGAAGAAATCCGCCGCCGCGCGGGCCGTGGCATCGAGATCACCATGGTGGCCGATCTGGACGTCGAGCGTGCCCGCGCTGTGGTGGGCGATCAGGTGCAGGTCGTCAACGACGCCCGCGCCGTGATTGCCAACCCCGAGATCGACATCGTGATCGAGCTGATCGGGGGCTATGGCGTCGCCAAGGCCCTGGTGCTCGAAGCCATTGCGGCCGGCAAGCACGTGGTCACCGCCAACAAGGCCCTGCTGGCCGTGCATGGCACCGAGATCTTCGCGGCCGCTTCGGCCAAGGGCGTGATGGTGGCCTTCGAGGCCGCCGTGGCAGGGGGCATCCCCATCATCAAGGCGCTGCGCGAAGGCCTGACCGCCAATGCCATCCAGTGGATCGCCGGCATCATCAACGGCACCACCAACTTCATCCTGTCCGAAATGCGTGACAAGGGCCTGGACTTTGAAGTGGTGCTCAAAGAGGCTCAGCGCCTGGGCTACGCCGAAGCCGACCCCACCTTCGACATCGAAGGCGTGGATGCGGCCCACAAGGCCACCCTGATGAGCGCCATCGCTTTCGGCATCCCGGTGCAGTTCGACAAGGCCTACGTCGAAGGCATCACCCGCCTCTCGGCGGCCGACATCCGCTACGCCGAGCAACTGGGCTACCGCATCAAGCTGCTGGGCATCACCAAGCGCGCTGCCAACGGCATCGAGCTGCGTGTGCACCCCAGTCTGGTGCCGGCCAAGCGCCTGATCGCCAACGTCGAGGGCGCCATGAATGCTGTGATGGTGCAGGGCGATGCCGTGGGCACCACGCTGTACTACGGCAAGGGCGCGGGCTCCGAGCCCACCGCCAGCGCCGTGATTGCCGATCTGGTCGACATCACCCGCCTGCACACGGCCGATGCCGCTCAGCGCGTGCCCCACCTGGCCTTCCAGCCCGACGCCATGAGCGACGTGCCGGTGCTGCCGATGAGCGAGGTCGTCACCAGCTACTACCTGCGCCTGCGCGTGTCCGACGAGGCCGGCGTGCTGGCCCGTGTGACCGGCATCCTGGCCACGGCCGGCATCAGCATCGATGCGGTGCTGCAGCGTGAGGCCGACGAAGTGGGCGGCGAGGGCTCCACCCAGACCGACCTGATCATCCTCACCCACGATACCCGTGAAGGCATCATGAATGCCGCCATGGCCGAAATGCAGGGCCTGCCCACGGTGCTGGCCCCCATCACCCGCATCCGCAAGGAAGAGCTGGCCTGAGGGCTCAGCCGCCTGTCGCGCTCGGCCACCCATTGATTCGGGTGGCGATCGCGTCAAAATGGCAGTCTGACCGGTCACCCCCGGCGGGTTGCCCTTGAATTGTTGGAACAGGAACTAAACGTGAAGTACCTGAGCACACGAGGTCACGCCGACCGCAAGCGCTTTTGTGAAATCCTGCTGGAGGGCCTGGCGCCCGATGGCGGCCTCTACCTGCCCGAGCACTACCCCCAGGTGGACGACGCCACACTGACGCGCTGGCGTCAGGTCTACCACGAGCAGGGCTATGCCGAACTGGCCTTCGAGATCCTGTCGCTGTACATCGACGACATCCCGGCAGCCGACCTGCGCGCCCTGTGCCACAAGACCTACACCGCCGAGGTGTTCGGTACGGGCGAGATCGTGCCCCTGCGCCACCTTGAAGACGGCCTGTGGCTCGAAGCCCTGTCCAATGGCCCCACGCTGGCCTTCAAGGACATGGCCATGCAACTGCTGGGCAACCTGTTCGAGTACGAACTGGCCCGCCGCGGTGAAGAGCTCAACATCCTGGGCGCCACCTCGGGCGACACCGGCAGCGCCGCTGAATACGCCATGCGTGGCAAGAAGGGCGTGCGCGTCTTCATGACCAGCCCGAACGGCCGCATGAGCCCCTTCCAGCAGGCCCAGATGTTCAGCCTGCAGGACGAGAACATCCACAACCTGGCGGTCGAAGGCGTGTTTGACGACTGCCAGGACATCGTCAAGGCCGTCTCCAACGACCTGGCTTTCAAGCGCAAGTACAAGATCGGCACGGTCAACTCGATCAACTGGGCGCGTCTGCTGGCCCAGGTGGTGTACTACTTTGCCGGCTACGTGCAGGCCACCGAGTCGAACCAGCAGAAGGTGAGCTTCACCGTGCCTTCGGGCAACTTTGGCAACGTCTGCGCCGGCCACGTGGCCCGCATGATGGGCCTGCCGATCGACCGCCTGGTGGTGGCCACCAACGAGAACGACGTGCTCGACGAGTTCTTCCGCACCGGCGTCTACCGCGTGCGCGGCAGCGCCGACACGCACGAGACCTCCAGCCCCTCGATGGACATCTCCAAGGCCAGCAATTTCGAGCGCTTCGTGTTCGATCTGCTGGGCCGCGATGCGGCGCGCACCCAGGATCTGTTCGGTGCCCAGCTCTCCAGCCAAGGCCGTTTCGACCTCAGTGCCGACCCTCTGTTCGCCCAGGCGGCCAGCCGCTATGGCTTCGTCAGCGGCCGCAGCACCCATGCCGATCGCCTGGCCACCATCCGTGACAACTTCCAGCGCCATGGCGTCACCATCGACACCCACACCGCCGATGGGGTGAAAGTAGCCCTGGAGCAGCGCGGAGATGCGTCGGTGCCGATGATCGTGCTCGAGACGGCCCTGCCGATCAAGTTTGCCGCCACCATCGCCGAAGCCCTGGGCCACGAGCCCGAGCGCCCGGCCCGCTTCGAAGGCATCGAACAGCTGCCCAAGAAGGTCCAGGTGATTCCGGCCGATGTGGCGGTGGTCAAGGCTTACATCGAACGCCATTGCAACTGATCGCCCGCACGTGCGCGCGTCCGTGTGGCGCGGCGACGGCGATCCCTGCGCTTTGGCGCTGAAGCAAAAAGCCAGCGTCCTGCGCTGGCTTTTTGTCATTGGACCCCACAGAAACAGGTCTGACCCCTGGCATTGGGCCGGGTGAGCAGACCGAGGAGACTTGCATGAAAGTTGTCGGCTTTGCGGGCTATTCGGGCTCGGGCAAGACCACGCTGCTGGAGCGCGTGATCCCGGCGCTGCGCCAGCGCGGGCTGCGTGTGTCGGTGGTCAAGCATGCGCACCACCGTTTCGACATCGACCACCCGGGCAAGGACAGTTGGCGGCACCGCCAGGCTGGCGCCTTCGAGGTGGTGGTGGCCAGCGAGCACCGCCTGGCCCTGATGCGCGAGTACGAGCAGCCCTACCGGCTCTCGGTGCACCAGATGCTGGCCGAGTTGTACGAGGGCGTGGATTGGGTGCTGGTGGAGGGCTTCAAGGAGAGCGACCTGCTCAAGGTCGAGGTCTGGCGTGCGCCCGAGGGCGATTTCGCGGGCCACCCCGCACGCTACCCCGAGGACGATTTCATCGTGGCCATCGCCACCAATGTGCCCTTGGCCGAACTGCCCGAACCCACCGGGCGCCCCGTGCTCGACCTGAACCAGCCCGAGGCCGTGGCCGCCTGGCTGGTCGACAATGGCGAGCGCTTTGAATACTCTTTTGAGAACCGAACATGAACGCACCCACCGCCGCCCCGCACCCTGCCAAAGCGCTGCGCCCGCTCGATGACGTGCTGGCCGAGCTGCTCGGCCATGCGCGGCCCCTGAACGGTGCTGCCTGGCCGGATGAGCAGGTGTCCACCTTCGAGGCCGATGGCCGTGTGCTCACCGAATCGGTGATCTCTCCCCTGCAGGTGCCCCCGCACGACAACAGCGCCATGGACGGCTACGCGCTTCGCGCTGCCGATGCCGCCGCGGCAGGCACCGTGCTGCCGGTGTCGCAACGCATCGCCGCCGGTGAGGTGCCCACACCCTTGCAGCCGGGCACCGCCGCGCGCATCTTCACCGGGGCGCCGGTGCCGCCCGGGGCCGACACCGTGGTGATGCAGGAAGACTGCGAAGCCCTGGCGGATGCGCCAGGGGCGCCCCAGGTCCGCTTCGTCAAGGCGGTGCGTGCCGGCATGGCCATCCGCCGTTCGGGCGAAGATGTGCAACTGGGCAGCGTGGTGCTGGCTGGCGGGCAGCGCCTGAGCCCGGCCAGCCTGGGCCTGGCCGCCAGCGTCGGACGGGCCAGCCTGCAGGTGGCGCGGCGCCCCCGCGTGGCCTTGTTTTCGACCGGCGACGAGCTGGTCATGCCCGGCGATGTGCCGCCCGAGCAATTGCCGGCCGGCGCCATCTACAACTCCAACCGCTTCTTTTTGCGTGCGCTGCTGCTGCGCATGGGCTGCGAGGTCACTGACTTCGGCATCGTGCCCGACCAGCTGGAGCGCACCCGCCAGACCCTGGCCGAGGCGGCCCAGGGGCACGACCTCATCCTCACCAGTGGCGGCGTCAGCGTGGGCGAGGAAGACCACGTCAAGCCGGCGGTGCAGTCGCTGGGCGAGCTGCACCTGTGGCAACTGGCCATCAAGCCCGGCAAGCCCTTCGCCTATGGGCGGGTCGGGCAGAGCCACTTTGTCGGGCTGCCGGGCAACCCCGTGTCCAGCTATGTCACTTTCCTGATGCTGGTGCGCCCCTTTTTGCTGCGCCTGCAGGGCGTGCAGGACGTGCGCCCCAAGACGGTGGCCCTGCCGGCCCATTTCACCTGGGGCAAGGCAGACAAGCGCCGCGAGTTCCTGCGCGTGTGGCGCAACCCGCAGGGCGGGCTGGACCTGTTCCCCCACCAGGGCTCGGGCGTGCTGACCTCGGCCGTCTGGGGCGATGGCCTGGTCGACAACCCCGCAGGCACCACCATCGCCCCGGGCGACCTGGTGGCCTTTGTGTCTTTCACGGAGCTGCTGTCATGAGCGCTGAAATCGAGCTGCGCGTGCGCTATTTCGCCTCCATCCGCGAAGCCCTGGGCCGCGGCGACGAAACGGTGCTCACCCGCGCCACCACCCTGGGCGAGCTGCGCGATGAGCTGATCGCTCGGGGCGGCGCCTATGCCGAGGTGCTGGCGCGCCAGCGCCCGGTGCGGCTGGCCCTGAACCAGGACCTGCGCGACGAGTCGGCCGCCCTCGCCGCCGGCGCCGAGGTGGCGTTCTTTCCGCCGGTCACAGGGGGCTGATTCGGGGGCTGATCCGGCGGCTGATCAGGTGAGCGGAGCGCTGGGCGTGGGCTCCAGCGTCGGGCTGGCCCATTCCAGTAGCTCGGCCAGGCGCAGCACCACCCAGGTGGCCTCGGGGCCCGCAAAGCCGGATTCCGGGTTGCTCAGGCCGGCATGGATGCTGCGCAGAATGCCCGCCTCTGAGGGCGCCTCGGCGTGGTACAGGGTCTGGGCATGGCCCACCAGCTGGCAGGCCAGGTCTTCGCACAACTCGTAGCGCTGGCGCACCACGGCCGCCGGCTCGCGCAGGCGCTGCCGGGCATCGCTGAACAAGGCGAGGAACGAGGGCGGGACGATGATCTGGTTGTCGTCTTCGGTCATGGCGTGGGTGAGGCTGGGGGGCAGGGGGCGGGTGCCTCAGTCGGGTACGAAGCGGCGTTCAAAGCGCTCCTGATCGGCCGGCAGCTCAAAGGTCACCATCTGCCCCATCTTCATGTCGTCGAGCCGGCAGGCCGCAAACAGGCTGTACTTGCCCGCCAGATCAAAGCTGGGCAGGTCGATCAGCGCATAGGGGTAGGGCACGAAAAGCTGGTGCTCAAAGACCACCCGATGCACATTGCGCGGGTTGGGGAACAGCTTGTAGCCGTCGATGGTGATGGTTTGTGTGGCCATGGGGCGTGTGCGCGTTACAGTGCTGCCGAATGCTAAAGCAATCCTGAGTGCCCAGAGCCGCGCTGCAGGAAAGAACTCGATCGATGCGAAAGGAACCCATGGCCAAGAACAACAACGAATGGACCCTCAAGGTGATGGCCTTGCTCAAGAGTGGCAACGCCCAGGCCGCCATCGGCCAGATCAAGGTGGCCCCCACCGTGGCCGACCTCAAGCGCCTGCAGGCGGCCTTGCTGGCCCCGGGCGCGCCGCGCCTGCCCAATGTGGCCGAGGTGTTGGTGGAACAGATCGCATTGCAATCGGCGCCGCGCCTGCACCGCGCGCCCTGAATCCGGAGGTGCCCCCATGTCCGAATCGTCCTCGATCCAGGCCCGGCCCGTGCCGGCCCCGCTGCAGTCCTGGCAGCAGACGGCCGCAGGCCAGCGCCGCTTCGGCCTCATCGCGCATCGCCTGCACCGCCAGGGCAGTGACAGCGCGCTGGCCCAATGGGCGCGCAGCAGCGAAGACCTGGTGCGGCAGCTGGGCCTGCAACTGGTCACGGTGGGGGCGGCTTTCGACGCCTTGCTCAACGAAGAGCTGCTGGTCGACTACCCGGGCCTGCACCGCCTGCCCAATGGGCGCGAAGGCGGGCTGATGCGGGTGGTCTCGCGCATTGCCGGCGGCCTGACCCCGGGCGAGGCGCTGGACGGCGTGATCTTTCTGATGGACCCGGTGGACCCCTCGTCCACCTTTCCTGAAGCCCAGGCCCTGAAACGCCAGTGCGTGACCCATGGCAAGCCTTTTGTGCCGACCCTGGCGGGCGCCCTGGAATGGGTTTTGGTCGAGGCGCTGGTGGCCGGGCTGGCACCCGAGCGCCTGGGGGCGGCTGCCATGGCCGAGCTGGACCCGGCAGACCAGACCCTGGCCCTGATCGCCCACGATGCGCGCAAGGCGCAGATGGTCGACTTTGCCGGCCAGCACTTTGACCTGCTGTCACGCTTCGAATCACGCGTGGCCACCGGCACCACCGGTGGGCTGCTCAACGAGCTGGCCTGGTCGCGCGGTTGGCCCGCGGGACAGCCCTGGGTCACCCGCTACCAGAGCGGCCCCCTGGGGGGGGATGCCCAGATTGCCGAACTGGTGCTGGATGGCGCCTGCCAGAAGGTGATTTTTTTCGAAGACCCCCACGTGGCTCGCCAGCACGAGGCCGACATCCAGCTGATGGAGCGGGCCGTCTGGAGCGCTGGCGCCCGTTGCAGCTGCCTGAACTCACCGGCCATGGCGGCACAGTGGGCCCAGGCCCTGGAACGGCTTGATTTCAGCCGTCCTGACGCATCGTGAACTTGCTGACCGCGCTGGTGCCGAAAGCAAAAGCGGTGTAGACCACGCCGGCCACGCTGGTGTAGCTGGCCACCGTCTGGGTGCTGCCGCCGCTGGCGCTGATCACGAAGTCGTATTCACCGGCCGTGAAGCTGGTGTAGCTGGAGGCGCTGTTGGCCGCGGTGTAGTCGGCCAGCAGCGAGCCGCCGTTGTAGGTCAGCTGCGCGCTGCCCGCTGCGGAGGCCAGGTTGACCAGACGGATCTTCGACTTGGTGCTGGAGGTCGATGGGAAGTTGTTGTCCACAAAGCTCACCACGGTGTAGGCCCCGCTGCTGTCCAGGGTGAGCGCCACGGTCATGTCATCACCCGCCACCAAGGTCGTCTGGCTGCTGACCGAGTTGCCGCTGAGGGTGAAGCCCACCAGGCGCGACCCAGCTGTCACCTGTGAATACGACGAGACCCCGTAGGCACCGATGGCGGCGCTGGAGACCGCTGTGCCATCCAGGGTGGCCTGGGCCGATGCCGTGGCCGAGGCTGCATTCACAAAGCGCACCCGGGTCAAGGTGCAGGCGTAGGTCGTGCTGGTGCCTTTTTGCGGCAGGCGCAGCACGCTGGCCAGGGTGGTGCTGTTGGTGGGGATCAGCACGAAGGTGTCGATGCCCTGGTCTGACAGCGTGACGCTGGCCACATAGGCGCGCAGATCGCTGGTGTCGCCATTGCCGGTGATCCACAGGCTGTAAGTGCCCTTGCTCACCTTGCTGAACGAGCTGGTGCCACTTTCGGCGACGTTGCTGATGGCGGCCGACTGGTTGTCCAGGCTGGTGGTGCTGGTGCTGGTGATGTACACGTCCACGCCGCTGCCGGTCTGCAGGCCGTTGATCACGCGCAGCTTGGCGTAGCCACTGCTGGGGGTGCTTTCGTTTTCGGTGTAGATGGTGGTGGCCAGGGCGCTTTGCGTGCCGGTGACCACCACCGAGGTGGAGGTATCCTTGCTCAGGGTGAGCGAGGACTCCAGGCTGTTCACCGCACCGCCGGCGCTGCGCAGGCCCAGGGTGTAGGTGTCGGGATCGGCGCCGTAGTAGCTGCTGGCAGCCGCACTGGCCACGCTGCTGGCGATCGAGGTGGTGTCCAGGTAGGCGTCCAGTGCGCTCAGGCCTTGCGTGGCGTTGATCACCCGGATCTTGGAGCTGCCGTCGTCGCCGCTGCCACAGGCGGTCAGCACAGGTGCGATGCCCAGGCTGCCCAGGGCCATCAGCCAGCTGCGGCGGCTCAGTGCTTGGGGGGCGAGGGGAAGGCTTGGAGAGGGTTTCATGCGTAGGCTTCGAAAGAGGGGACACGGTGTCGGCGCCAATGCCCCGAGCTCTGGCTCGGGTGCTGGCCCTGGCGCCTGCGTGTCGCGATCTTCGACGGGCCCCGTCACAAGCGAATGTCATCACGGTGAGGTTTTGTGAACCTCTTGCCTGCACTGTGTCGCGCGGGTGAAGCTGTGTGAAGCCGCCCGGTGTTCAGTCCACAGCACGGTCCAGTGCCAGCAGGCGCTGCAGCAAGGCGGGCGAGGCTGCCGTCATGGGCTCGCGCAAGTGGGGCAGGAGGTGCCCCTGCGCGGCCAGCAAGGCCTTGATGGGGGCCGGGTTGGGCTCGGCGAACAAGGCGTGGATCATCGGCTGCAGGCTGTACCAGAGACTCCGAGCAGCCGGCAGATCGGCCTCGGCCAACAGGGTCAGCAGGCGGGCAAAGCGCCCGGTTTGCCAATGGGCACTGGCGGCAATGGCGCCGTGGCCGCCCAGGGCCAGGGTGCTGAAGATCTGCGCATCCTCCCCGGCCAGCACCTGCAGCCGGCCATCCTCGATCAGGGCCTGGGTCTTGGCCGGGTCGCCTCCACAGTCCTTGATGGCCTGGATCCGGGGGTGCTCCGCCAGCGCCAGCAGGGTGCTCAGGCTCAGTGTGGAGCCGGTGCGGTAGGGGATGTCGTAGACGATCAGCGGTGCCCCGGCCTGGTCGGCGATGCGTTCGAACCAGCCCTGCAGTCCGGCCTGAGAGGGGCGGATGTAGTGCGGGGCGGGCACCAGCCAGCCGGCCAGCGGGTGGTTGCCCAGGGCCGCCACCCGCTCCAGTGTGTGGCCCAGGTGGTAGCCCGACAGCCCCATCACCACCGGCAGCGTGGTGTGGGCCAGCACGGTGTCGAGCACGGCCTGCTGCTCCGCTTCCGCCAGCGAGGCGGCCTCGCCGGTCGAGCCACACACCACCAGGCCGCTCAGGCCTTGCGCTGCCTGGCTGTAGTGTTGGGTGAGGGCCGCCAGGCTCGCGTGGTCCACCTGGCCGGCGTCATCGAAAGGGGTGATCAGGGGCAGCCACAGGCCCTGGAATGGGCTGGCGGTGGGCTGGTGGAGTGCGGTTGGGCTGGTGCGTGATGGCATGCGTGTTTCCTTGGACAAGGTGGAAGAACCGGGGATGAACCGGCCTCGAACACGCAACAGGGCGGGGGGCAAAAAACAGCTGGGGTTTGGCTGGGGCTCTTGCCGTGCGGCTCCATCGCTCATCCGAGGACGGAACCGCAGCTCCGGTCAGATGAGCTGGGGTTTTTTGCATTTGTTCACGCCACAAGCCAGCGCGGGCGCGCCGGGCGCATGGCGCTCGGTGGCTGGGCGGGTTGAGGCGGTGAACATCGGCGCAGTATAAACGCCGCCGCCCGCGGGCATGGCTGCGGTGCCAAAATGCAGCCCATGAGCCGATTACCCCGTGTTGCGATCCAGACCGCCGACTTTGATGTTTCTGCCGAATTGGCCGCGCTGCGCGCCCATGACCGGCGGGTGGGTGCCGTGTGCAGTTTTGTCGGCACCGTGCGGGGCGGCAACGAGGGCAACAACGGCGCGCCCGTGCTGTCGATGGAGCTGGAGCACTACCCCGGCATGACCGAGCGCGCCATTGAGGCCATGATCGACCAGGCCCACCAGCGTTTTGACCTGTACGGCGCCCGGGTGGTGCACCGCGTGGGGCTGTTGCAGCCCGGCGAGCAGATCGTGCTGGTGGCCGTGACCTCGGCGCACCGGGGGCAGAGCTTTCTGGGCTGCGAGTTCCTGATGGACTACCTCAAGACCCAGGCCCCGTTCTGGAAGAAAGAGCAGACCCCGCAGGGCGCGCAGTGGGTGGATGCCCGGGTCAGTGACGACGCCGCGTTGGCGCGCTGGGGCATCGAGGCGCGCAACGCCTGAGGGGCCCGGGCGCTTGCACTTCAGTGCAGGTAGCCTGAGCGGCTGGCCGTGGGGGGTGTGTTGAGTGCTGAGGGAGCCTCTGGCGGCGCCTGGGGCGTGTCGGGCAGGTTCCAGTCGGTCTGGCCCAGCGTCAGGCTCAGCAACTGGCGCAGGCCCTGCTGCAGGCCCGTCTCGAATTCGACATCCACCGTGCGGCCAGGGGCCTGCGGGTCCAGCCGCTCCAGAAACGAGATGGCCAGCTTGTCGCCACGCCGCTGCTGGCTGACCTCGGTCACCAGCAAGGGGGTTTCGCCCAAAGGCAGGGTGACATAGTCGGCGCGAAAGGGTTGCCCGTAGTCGGCATGGGGTGTGGGGGCCGGCATGGCCTGGATGGGCGGCGTGCCCTGATCCGGCAGCCCGGCCGGTCCCGCCGTGGCCTGGGGCCCCTCGCTGGTGGCGGGGGCGGGCACTTCACCGAGCAGCATGGGCCACCAGCCCTTGAGCAGCAGGCGCGTCAGCCACAGCCGCAACTCCTCGCGCGAGGTGGTGTTGAAGCGCATCAGGATGCGGTCTTGCTCGCGCTGGTACTGAAGCGACAGTTGGTGGATCTCCATGCTTTGATTTTAGTCAGCACCCAGGTGTCGGCCGGCCCTTGAAATAAGCCTGTTGGGCACAAGTTGCAGTTCAACTGGAGATCACCCATGCGAATCGACAAATTCACCACCAAGTTTCAAGAAGCCCTAGGCGAGGCTCAGAGTCTGGCCCTGGGGAACGATCATGCCTACATCGAACCGGCCCACCTGCTGGTGGCCTTGCTGCGCCAGGACGACGGCCCCAAGGCCCTGCTGCAGCGTGCCGGCGTCAACGTGCCCGGCCTGCTGAGTGCCGCCGAGGCTGCCGTCAAGCGCCTGCCCCAGGTGCAGGGCCAGGAGCAGGTGCAGGTCAGCCGTGATCTGGCCGTGCTGTTCCAGGCCACCGAAAAAGAGGCCCTCAAACGCGGCGATCAGTACATTGCCAGCGAGTTGTTTCTGTTGGCCCTGACCGAAAGCAAGATCGAGCTGGCCGCCACCGCCAAGAGCCAGGGCCTGACCCGCAAGAGCCTGGAGTCGGCCATCGAGGCCGTGCGCGGCGGCCAGAACGTCAACAGCCCCGAAGCCGAAGGCCAGCGCGAGGCCCTCAAGAAGTACTGCCTCGACCTGACCGAGCGGGCCCGCCAGGGCAAGCTCGACCCCGTGATCGGCCGCGACGACGAGATCCGCCGCGCCATCCAGGTGCTGCAGCGCCGCACCAAGAACAACCCCGTGCTGATCGGCGAGCCCGGCGTGGGCAAGACCGCCATCGTGGAGGGCCTGGCCCAGCGCATCGTGGCCGGCGAGGTGCCCGACTCGCTCAAGGGCAAGCGCGTGCTGTCGCTGGACATGGCCTCGCTGCTGGCCGGCGCCAAGTTCCGCGGCGATTTCGAAGAACGCCTGAAGAACGTGCTCAACGAGCTGGCCAAGGATGAGGGCCAGACCATCGTCTTCATCGACGAGCTGCACACCATGGTGGGCGCTGGCAAGGCCGAGGGCGCCATGGACGCGGGCAACATGCTCAAGCCGGCGCTGGCGCGTGGCGAGCTGCACTGCGTGGGCGCCACCACCCTGGACGAATACCGCAAGTACATCGAGAAAGACGCAGCGCTGGAGCGCCGCTTCCAGAAGATCCTGGTCGGCGAGCCCTCGGTCGAGGCCACCATCGCCATCCTGCGTGGCCTGCAAGAGAAGTACGAGGTGCACCATGGCGTGGACATCACCGACCCCGCCATCGTGGCCGCAGCCGAGCTGAGCCACCGCTACATCACCGACCGCTTCCTGCCCGACAAGGCCATTGACCTGATCGACGAGGCCGCGGCCAAGATCAAGATCGAGATCGACTCCAAGCCCGAGGCCATCGACAAGCTCGACCGCCGCATGATCCAGCTGCAGATCGAGCGCGAGGCCATGAAGAAAGAAACCGACGAGGCTTCGCAAAAGCGCCTGGAGCTGATCGAAGAGGAAATCGGCAAGCTGCAAAAAGAGATCGCCGACCTCGAAGAGATCTGGAAGTCCGAGAAGGCCCAGGCCCAGGGCAGCCAGCAGGTGCGCGAGGCCATCGACAAGCTGCGTCAGCAGATCGAAGAGCTCACCCGCAAGGGCGATTTCAACAAGGTGGCCGAGCTGCAGTACGGCAAGCTGCCCGAGCTTGAAAAGCAACTCAAGGAAGCCCAGGACAAGGAAGCCGGCCGCACCGCCAGCCACGGCGCGCCACGCTTGCTGCGCACCCAGGTGGGGGCCGAAGAGATCGCCGAGGTGGTGAGCCGCGCCACCGGCATCCCGGTGTCCAAGATGATGCAGGGTGAAAAAGACAAGCTGCTGCAGATGGAAGACAAGCTGCACGAGCGCGTGGTCGGCCAGGACGAGGCCATCAGCGCGGTGGCCAACGCCATCCGGCGCTCGCGTTCGGGCCTGTCCGACCCCAACCGTCCCACGGGCTCCTTCCTGTTCCTGGGCCCCACGGGCGTGGGCAAGACCGAGCTGTGCAAGGCGCTGGCGGGCTTTTTGTTCGATTCGGAAGAGCACCTGATCCGCATCGACATGAGCGAGTTCATGGAGAAGCACTCCGTGGCCCGCCTGATCGGCGCGCCCCCAGGCTATGTGGGCTACGAAGAGGGCGGCTACCTGACCGAGGCGGTGCGCCGCAAGCCCTACAGCGTGGTGCTGCTCGACGAGGTCGAGAAGGCCCACCCCGACGTGTTCAACGTGCTGCTGCAGGTGCTGGACGATGGCCGGCTGACCGATGGCCAGGGCCGCACGGTGGACTTCAAGAACACCGTGATCGTGATGACCAGCAACATCGGTTCGCACCACATCCAGGCCATGGTGGGGCAGTCGTATGACGACATCAAGGACGCGGTGTGGGACGAGCTGAAGAACCACTTCCGCCCCGAGTTCCTGAACCGCATCGACGAAACCGTGGTGTTCCATGCGCTCGATGCCAAGCACATCGAGTCGATTGCCGGCATCCAGTTGCAGATTCTGCAGACGCGTCTGCAGAAGATGGACCTCACGCTGCAGGTCTCGCCCGCGGCGCTGGCCGAGCTGGCCAAGGTGGGCTTCGACCCGGTGTTCGGTGCCCGGCCGCTCAAGCGTGCGATCCAGCAGCGCATCGAGAACCCGCTGTCGAAGCTGCTGCTCGAAGGCAAGTTCGCGCCCAAGAGCGTGATCCCGGTCGATGTCGATCCGGTGCTGGCGCCTGGGGTGTTCCGCTTCGGCGAGGCCAGCGCCGCCTGAACAGGGGGCGGGCCCACCGTCGGCTTGAACTTTGCCGCTGCGGCTCCATCTGAGGGGCATGCACAGCCCGACGCGCCTGGCGCGTCGGGCTTTTCGTCTTGAAAGGAACCCATGTCCGGACTCAACCAGGCCCTGGCCTCTTTGTCCCGTCTCTTGTTGCGCCTGCTGCTGGTGGCGGCCGCCCTGGTGCTGGTGCTCAGCCTGCTCGCGGCCATGGCCGTGCTGGCCCTGGCCTGGACCCTGCGGGCCGGCTGGGCCCGTCTCACGGGGCGCCCCGTCACCCCCTGGGTGCGACGTTTTGACCTGGGCCAGCAGTTCGGCGACGTGCTGCGGCGCGGCCAGGCAGGGCCTGGCGGTGCCGGGCGCCGTGCGCCGACCGATGTCACCGATGTCGAGGTGCGCGAGATCATTGACGTGAGCGAAGTGCGCGAAATGCGCGAGGTGCGCGACAGCAGCCCCCGCCTGCCCCCACGCTGAATCGCCTGGATCGCTTGGTACAGGCTGCCTTCCCCTGCTACCGGCCGTTTACCAAAACCTCAATCGGCCTTTACCTGCGGCTTTCAAAATGGTGACACCGGCCCCCGGGGCCGCCGCCGGCACGGTGGCGCCTGCGGGCTGGCGCCCCCTTGAACCAGCCCAGGAAGCCCATGCCAGAGCGGCGCTTTGCCATCACGGCCACCGACCGTTACCTCGGTGTTTTCAAGGCCTTTGTCGAGGCGGGGTGGCAGCCGGTGAAGCTGTTCACCGCCCCCACCGACGAGCGCATCTCCCACAACAAGGCCACCATCGCCTACGCCCGCAGCCTGGGGCTGGACATCCAGCTCTCGCCGCTGGACCAGGCCGCCATGGCCGACCTGCAGGCGCGCGGTTGCGAGCTGCTGGTGCTGGCCAGCTACCAGTGGCGCATCGGCGATTGGGCACCCTACCTGCGCTATGCGATCAACTTCCACCCCTCGCCGCTGCCGCGCTACCGTGGGCCTTACCCCCTGGTGCAAGCCCTGCTGGACCGGCAAAAGCGCTGGGCCGTGAGCTGCCACCAGGTCACTCACGAGTTCGATGCCGGCGCCGTGCTGGCCAGCCGCAGCTTTGAGCTGGCGGACGATGAATGCCACGAAAGCCTGGACCTCAAGACCCAGATCGCGGCCGGCCAGCTGGCCACGGCGGTGGCCATGAACCTGGACGCCTTGTGGGAGCAGGCCCAGCCCCAGGGCGAGGGCCATTACGTGAAGCTCTGGAGCGACGCCGACCGCCTGCTGGATTTCGAGCGCAGCGTGGACGAGTTGCAGACCCAGTTGCGCGCCTTCGGCCGCTTTGAATGCCTGGCGCGGGTCAACAACGTGCTCTTCCATGTGCGCCGCGCTGCGGCCTGGAAGCAGGGGCATCGCTTTCCGCCCGGGGCTGTGGTGCACAGCGACGGGCCACGCCTGGTGCTGGCCTGCAGCGACGGCTATGTAGCCCTGCTGGAGTGGAGCCTGCTGGCGCCGGGCACCCCGACCGAGACCCCGGCACGCTGAAAGTCCTGAAAGCCATGACGGCCCTGGCCGCAGCCTGCCCCGCCTGATAATGCCGGCTGGCTGAATTGCGAGGGGCCCATGCGCTTCATCACCGACACCATTCCCGTTCTCAAGGCCCGCCTGGCGCGGGGCGAAACCAGCTGCGAGGCCCTGGTGGCCGGTGCCCTGGAGGCCGCGGCCGCCCCGGCGGCGGCCAGCGTCTTCACCACCCTGTACCCCGAGGCCGCCCTGGCCGCCGCCCGCCATGCCGATGCGCAGCGCGCCGCCGGCGTGGCCCCCCCGGCCCTGGCCGGCCTGCCTGTCAGCATCAAGGACCTGTACGACGTGGCCGGTGAGACCACGCTGGCCGGCTCGGTGGTGTGCCGTGGCGAGCCCGTCGCCGCCGCTGACGCCCCGGCCGTGGCCCGCCTGCGCAGCGCCGGGGCGGCCCTGCTGGGCAAGACCAACATGACCGAGTTCGCGTTTTCGGGCGTGGGCATCAACCCCCATCACGGTACCCCGCGCAACCCGGCCGATGCCGGGCTGGCGCGCATCCCCGGCGGCTCGTCGTCGGGGGCCGCCGTGTCGGTGGCGCTGGGCCTGGCGGTGGCCGGCCTGGGCTCGGACACGGGGGGATCGATTCGCATCCCGGCGGCCCTGTGCGGCCTGGTGGGTTTCAAGAGCACCCAGTCGCGCGTGCCGCGCCAGGGCGCGCTGGAGCTGTCGCGCAGCCTGGACACGGTGTGCGCCATGACCCGCAGCGTGGCCGACTGCCTGACGGTGGATGCGGTGCTGGCCGGCGCGCCACTGCCCGTGCAACGCCGCCCGCTGGCCGGCCTGCGCCTGGCCTTGCCGCAGACCGTGTTGCTCGATGCCCTGGAGCCCGCCGTGGCCCAGGCCTATACCCGCGCGCTCACCCGCCTGTCGGCGGCCGGTGCGCAATTGATCGAGATCCCCTTGAGCGAGCTGGCCGAGATCCCGCGCCTGAACGCGCCCGGCGGCTTTTCGCCCGTCGAGGCCTATGCCGTGCACCACCTGCGCCTGGCCCGGGCACGGGCGCAGTTCGACCCCCGTGTGGCCGCCCGCATCGAGCTGGGGGCGCCTGTCTTGGCCCGTGAGTACATTGCCATGCAAGACCACCGTGCCGACTGGATTGCCCGGGTGGAGGCGCAGTTGGAAGGCTTTGATGCCGTGCTGTGCCCCACCGTGCCGGTGTTGGCGCCGGCCATTGACGAACTGGTGGCGTCTGACGAGGCCTTCTTCAAGGCCAATGGCCTGTTGCTGCGCAACACCTTTGCCTTCAACTACCTCGACGGCTGCGCCTTCAGCCTGCCTTGCCAGGCCGCGGGCGAGCTGCCGGTGGGGTTGATGCTGGCCTCGGTGCGCGGCGACGATGCGCGCCTGGCCAGTGTGGCCCTGGCGGTGGAGCAGGCGCTGGCCTGAACCACCTTCAAGGCGTTCAGTTCGGCGGGCGGCGCAGTTCGGCCAGTGCCTCGCGCGCCGACGATGCCACCCGGGCCGCGTCGCGCAGGGCCACCTGCAGGCGCCGGTTCATCCAGGGCATCACGTCTTCGCTGAGCGGCTTCTCGGGCAGCAGGTCCAGCCCCGCGTCCAGGGCGGCGGCCTCGACCTGGGTCTCGATGTCGGTGTCGCCGGCTGGCTGTTTGCCAAGGGTCAGCAGCGTGTCCAGTGTCTTCTGGGCGGCTTGCACCGCTGCCTGCGCCTGGGCCTGTTGCAGTTCGGTGCCGCCGCGCAACTGCATCATGCGCAGCATCGACAGGTGGGCCATCAGGCGCTGGGCGTGGTCCAGCAGGCGGGTCAGGGCTTGCAGCGGCAACTGCACCTGGCGCGGCTCGAAGCTGCTGCGCTGCAGGGCCGTGGCCAGCAGGGCCAGGGCGTCGTAGGCCTGGCGCCGTGCCAGGCGCTGGGTCACGCTGCGCTCGGGGTGGGCCGGGTCGTGTGGGGCCAGTGCCGCATGCGCGTAGGCGCGCAGCGCCTGCAACAGGCGTGGCAGCGTGCGGGGCAGGGCGCGCCGCTCCCACGAGGGCAGCACAAAACAGAAGGCCCAGGCCATCAGCGCGCCCAGCAGCGTGTCGCCCAGGCGTTCGGCAATCGGAAAGCCGATCGCCGGGTGGGCCAGATGCGCCTGCAACAAGGCCATCACCGTGGCCGCCGAGGCCGTGACCAGGTAGCGTTCCACGGCAAAGCTGTGCGCCAGGCCCACCGCCGTCAGAAAGGCCAATGTCAGCAGCAGGGGCGAGTGCACATGGGCCAGCACCATCACGATCAGGCAGCCCAGCAAGGTGCCCAGCACCCGGATGTTGCGCCGCGACAGGGTCTGCTCCAGGTTGCCGCGCAGCACCACGGCCACGCTCAGCACCAGCCATTGGGGGTGGGCGGTCCAGGGCAGGGCCAGCGCGATGTAGTAGGCCGCCCCCAGCGCCAGCGCAGCGCGCAGGGCGTGGCGCAGCACGGGCGAGGCCAGGCTCAGGTGGGGCTTGAAGGCCGACAGCGGCCAGCCTTCGGGTGCCACGAACAGTTGCAGTTCCTTGCGCGTCAGCGGCAGTTCGCCGTCGCCCTGGCGCAGCAGCGCATGGATGGCGTCCACGTCATCGGCCAGGTGCTGCACCCGGTTCACCAGTGCCGGCAGCAGGCGGGCCCGTCGGTCATCCGATTGCAGCAGGGGGTGGGCCATGAACTGATCACGCAAATCCAGCCGCAGCGGAGGCTCGGCCTCGTCGGTGGGCGGCAGGCCGCGCACACCGGCCTGGGCCTGGTCCAGCCGGTAGGCCAGGTGGCGCAGGCGCGCCGCCAGGGCCGCGCGCACCTGCAGGGCCAGTTCGTCGTTGCCCAGCAGCTCCAGGTCGAGGCGGCTGGCGAGCAGGATGTCGCGCAGGTCGATGGCGCGCAGCAGCATGCCGGTGTCGCGGCGCGCGCGGGCCGAGTCAGGGGCGGCGAACAGCAGGTCGCGGGCGGCCTGCAGGCGTTCGGCCAGCACGGCCTCGTCGCGCACCCAGGTCTGCAGAGAATCGCGCGCCTGGTCGGTTTCGGCGGCCCCTTCGACCACACCGGCTCGTGAACGCAGCAACTGGGCCGTGGCGTCCAGCGCTGTGGCCAGGGCCAGGCTGCGGTAGCGCGGTTGCAGCAGGCGCACCAGGATCTGGGCCCAGCCCAGGTAAACGGCGGAGCCGGCCAGGGTCCAGGCCAGCAGTTCGCCGGGCGGGGTGCCCGGGGGCACGCCCATGGTGAAGACGATGGCCAGCACGGCGGCAAACGACACCGGGCCCGCCCGCGGGCCCCAGGCCAGGGTCATCATGCCGAGGAACACCAGCCCCATGATGGCCAGGCCCAGCAGCCGGGGGTAGGGGTCCAGGGCCGCCACCGTCCAGGTGGCCAGCGCGCCGAGCACGGCGGCCAGCAGCACCCGGTGCAGCGAGCGCCGCGGTGTGGTGGGCACATCGGCCAGGCTGGAGAACACCGCCCCGCTGCTGGCCAACTGGGCCAGGTGCAAGGTGGCGTGGCTGCCGAACAGCCACTGGATCAGGCCGATGCCAAGCGCCACACCCAGACCGTTGAGGACGTGGGGGGGCAGTCGGTGCAGCCAGGTCAGGGGAGAGAAAAAACGCATGGGCAAGGCAAGGCTAGAGAGGGGGCTGTCGGGGACCTGCGGCAGCATAGCGTGAGCCGACGGCCTTGTCTGTGAGGATGTAACCGGATGAACAGTGCCCCTCAGGCCGTGCCCGCGCTGGTCCGGGCTTTGCCGCTGAAGTGGCTGGGGGGCTGGCCCATGGCGGCGCGGAACATGGCGGTGAAGGCACTTTCGCTGGCGTAGCCGCTGGCTGCCGCCACCAGGCTCACGGGCTGGCCGCGGGCCAGCAGGGGCAGGGCATAGGCCAGCGTGGCCTGCTGGCGCCATTGCTGGTAGCTCAGGCCCAGCTGCTCGCGGAACAGCCGGGCCACGGTGCGCTCGCTGGCCCCCACGCTGGCCGACCATTCGGCCAGCGTGGCCCGTTCGCCCGGGGCCCGCAGCACGGCTTCACACAGGGCCCGCAGGCGCTTGTCGCCGCCGTCGCGCGGGGGCAGGGGCACGCCCATGCGGATCTGCGGGGCCTGCAGCAACTCGTCGCACAGCAGGGGCTGGATCAGGCGCTCGCGTTGCAACAAGGCCTGTTGCCTGAGGGGCTCGACCAGGCTCAGTTGGGCGTCCGAGTGCGTGTCCAGGCCCAGCACCAGGGCGCGCATCAGTTCGGTGACCTCGATCACCACGCAGCCCTGCCAGGGGGCCTGTTGCGGGGCAGCGTGGTGGTGCAGGTACAGGGTGTGCAGGTCGGCGTCTTCCACCACATTGATCGAGTGGCTCATGCCCGCCGGCACCCACACCGCGCGCGAGGGCGGCACGATGAAGGTGCCGTCGTCGGTGCTCAGGCGGCACACGCCGTTGAGCGAGAAGGTGAGCTGCGGCCACTCGTGGTGGTGCGGCACCACCTTGGTCTCGGCCTGCAGGTGGCGCATCTTGGCGCGCAGCGGGCGCTCGGGCGTGGGCAGGTACAGGTGCGGGGTGAGGCTGTCGACCACGTCGCCCGGGGGGCGCACGGTCACGGGCCTGGACGTGCTGCGGGCGGGGCGGCGTCGGGTGGTGGGCATGTCGGTGGGGTGATTTGTCTTGATTTCGATGGATTATGTCTTTTCATCGTCAACAAGACGAGCGCTCTCCCCCTAACATGACCCTCGTCAAGCCCAGAGGGAGCCCCATTCATGTCCACCACCGCCCACGCCCTGCCCGTGCCCACCGTCCGCCAGGATGCCACCCTGATCGGTCTGGTGGGCCTGGCCCACGGCATCAGCCATTTCAGCCAGCTGGTGCTGGCGCCCTTGTTCCCCTGGCTCAAGGACGCTTTTGGCGTGAGCTACACCGAACTGGGCTTTGTGCTCACCGTGTTCTTTGTGGTGTCGTGCATCGTGCAGGCGCTGTCGGGCTTTGTGGTCGATCGCTACAGCCCGCGCCCGGTGCTGTTTGCCGGCCTGGGCCTGCTGGGCGTGGCCTTGCTGGGCTATGCCGCAGCCCCCAGCTACTGGATGCTGCTGTTCTGTGCGGTGCTGGCCGGCATGGGCAACGGGGTGTTCCACCCGGTGGACTACACCTTGTTCAACCGCAAGGTGGCCACCACCCGGCTGGGGCACGCCTACAGCGTGCACGGCATCACCGGCAGCCTGGGCTGGGCGCTGGCGCCGGCCCTGGTGGTGCCGCTGGCCATGGCTTTCTCCTGGCGCGTGGCACTGGCCAGCGCGGGTGGGCTGGCCCTGGCCGTGTTGGCCGTGCTGTGGTTCAACCGTGAGGTGCTGAGCCTGCCCAGCGCCACCGCCGCGCCCAAACCTGCCTCGGCTTCGTCGGCCAAGAGCACAGGCTCGGCCGCGGGGGGCCTTGATTTCCTGCGCATCCCGGCCGTGTGGATGTGCTTTGCCTTCTTCTTGTTCTATGCCATGGCGCTCAGCGTGGTGCAGACCTTCGCGCCCGAGGCGGCACGTCAGTTGCACGCCGTGCCCGTGACCCTGGTGGCGGTGTGCCTGACCATCTACATGGTGGCCAGTGCCGGCGGCATGGTGCTGGGCGGCTTTCTGGCCTCCGACCCCACACGTTGCGAGCGCATCGTGGCCGTGGGCATTGGCCTGGCCGCCCTGGTGGCGCTCAGCCTGGCCCTGGCCCCGGTTCCGGCCAGCCTGGTGCCGGTGTTGTTCGGCTTCATGGGGTTTGCCAATGGCATCGCAGGCCCTTCGCGCGATCTGCTGGTCAAGCGCTCCACGCCCGAAAACGCCACCGGCCGTGTCTATGGCGTGGTGTATGCGGGGCTGGACATCGGGCAGGCCATCTCGCCGCTGGTGTTCGGCCGGTTGATGGACCATGGCCAGTACACCAGCGTGCTGGTGGGCCTGGCCGTGGTGCAGGCGGTGCTGATTGCGAGTGCCTTCAATGTGCGGCGGGTGCGCCGCACCGCGGCGGGCCTGCAGCCTGCCTGATCCGCCGCGGCTTCAGGCGGCGGCGAGGCGGTCGAACACCACCGGGTGTTCGGGGCGGGCGCGCACGCCGATCCAGCTGCCGACAGGGTGCTCCAGGTGGCTGGGCAACTGGGCCAGCAGGCGTTGGCCGTCGCTCAGGCGCAGTTCATACAACGAGTCGGCACCGCGGAACAGCTTGCGAACAATCTGGGCCTGGGGGGCGCCAGGGGCCGTGTCGCAGGCCACGTCGCTGGCGCGCAGCAGCACGTCGCAAGGCCCTTCGGGCCGTTGCGCCGGGGCTGGCAGCGGCCCCAGGGCGGTGTCGATCCAGCGCTGGCCGGCCTGGTGTTGCACAAGGCCTGGCGCAAACACCCCATGGCCGATGAAGTCGGCCACAAAGCGGGTGGCGGGTTCGCGGTACACCGTGCCGGCGTCGGCCCACTGGTGCATCCGACCCTGTGACATGACCCCGATCAGGTCGCCCAGGGCAAAGGCCTCCATCTGGTCGTGGGTGACGAACAGCGCGGTGGTCTTGGCTTCCTTGAGGATGCTGCGCACCTCCTGGGCCAGGCGCTCGCGCAGTTCCACATCGAGGTTGGAGAAGGGTTCGTCGAGCAGCATCAGCTGGGGCTTGGGCGCCAGGGCCCGCGCCAGGGCCACCCGCTGCTGCTGTCCGCCCGAGAGTTCATGCGGCAGGCGCTGGGCGCTGGAGCGCAGCCCGACCAGGGCCAGCACCTCGTCCACCCGCCGGGCTTGCTGGGCGCGCGGCTGGCGGTGCAAGCCGAAGCGCACGTTGTCGGCCACGCTGAGGTGGGGGAACAGCGCGTAGTCCTGGAACACCATGCCGATGCGCCGCCGCTCCGGCGGCACAGGGCTGCCCTGGCCACTGACGCACTCGCCCGCCAACTGGATCGTGCCGGCACTGACGGGCTCGAGCCCGGCCACGGCGCGCAGCAGCGTGGTCTTGCCGCAGCCCGAGGGGCCCAGCAAGACACCGATCTCGCCGGCCTTCAGGCCCAGGCTGGCGCGGTCCACTGCGAGGTGTTCGCGGCCGGGGTAGCGGATCTCCAAATCAAGGACGTCAAGAAACATGGGGCGATTGTAGGGAGTCGAAGGGCCACGATATTGGCTCCTACAATGCCGCATGATTTTTCGTCCGGGCTTCTTCTCGCGTGCCGTTCTCTGGGGAATTGCCCTGCTGCTGGCCTTGCCGGTGCTGGTGGTGATCGGGGCCTGGCTGCAATGGAACGAAGGCTCCAACGACCTGCTGCGCAACATGCTGGAGACGGTGCTGCCGCGCTATGCCGGCACCACTGTGGCGCTGTCCCTGGGCGTGGGCATCGGGGTGGTTCTGCTCGGCACCTTGTGTGCCGTACTGGTGAGTCTGTTCGATTTCCCCGGGCGTCGCACCTTTGAATGGGCCCTGTTGCTGCCCTTGGCCATGCCGGCCTATGTGCTGGCCTATGCTTACACCGATTTCCTGCAGTTCAGCGGGCCCTTGCAGACCTGGATGCGCGCGGCCTGGGGCCTGGAGGGGCGCCTGCTGCCCAACATCCGCAGCGTGGGGGGCGCGATCGGTGTTTTCATCCTGGCCTTGTACCCCTATGTCTACCTGCTGGTGCGCACGGCGCTGGCGCAGCGGGCCCAGTTGCTGATGGAGGCGGCCCGCTTGCTGGGGGCCTCGCTGGGGCGGCGTGTGTTCCGCGTGGCCTTGCCCATGGCCCGCCCGGCCATGGCGGCGGGCGCTGCGCTGGCGTTGATGGAGACCTTGGCCGACTACGGCGTCTCGAGTTATTTCGGTATCCAGACCTTCACGGCCGGCATCTACAAGGCCTGGCTGGTCATGGAAGACCACATTGCCGCAGCCCAGCTGGCCACGGTGTTGTTGCTGATCGTGGCGCTGCTGTTGACGCTGGAGCAGCGCTCTCAGGCGCGCCTGCGTTTTGCCAGCCAGCGGCTGGACCGGGCAGCCGCAGGTTCGGCTTCTCTGAGGCTGGGCGGCTGGCGTGCCGCGCTGGCAATCACCCTGTGTGCGCTGCCGGTGCTGCTGGGTTTTGTGCTGCCAGTGGGCTTCATGCTGCGTGCCCTGCACGCCGCCGGTGAGGTGGCCTTGCCTTGGGCGCGTTTCGGTCGCTGGGCTTTTGACAGCCTGGCGCTGGGCCTGGGCACGGCGGTGCTGGCCAGCCTGCTGGCCCTGTGGCTGTCGGCCCAGTCGCGCCTGTACCCGGGCACGCAGATGCGTTCGCTGTCCTATGTGATCGGCCTGGGCTATGCCGTGCCTGGCGCCGTGATCGTGGTCGGGCTGCTGCTGCCCGTGGGGTGGGTGCAGTCACGCTGGCCCCAAGCGTCCGTGGGGTCTTGGCTGACCACCACCTTCCTGGGGCTGATCTGGGCTTACCTGGTTCGCTTTGTGGCGGTGGCGCTGCAGTCGGTGCAAAGCGGCTACAGCCGGGTGCCGGTCCACCTTGATGACAGCGCCCGCATGCTCGGGGTGGCCGGCTGGGGCCTGCTCCGGCGCGTGCACATGCCGCTGCTGCGTCAGCCCATGATGGCCGCCATCCTGCTGGTGATGGTGGATGTCATGAAAGAGCTGCCGGCCACCCTGGTGTTGCGCCCCTTCAACACCGACACCCTGGCCGTCATCACCCACCAGCTGGCGCGCGACGAACGCCTGGGCGAGGCGGCCCTGCCGGCCCTGGCCCTGGTGCTGGTGGGCCTGGTGCCGGTGATCCTGCTGAGCCGCACCCTGCGCCGTCGTTAGTCTCGCGCAACACCTTGTATCGCGTGTGTTGATCTTTATGAGAATCATTCTTGTTCGTGATAGCATTTGCTTTCCTTTGCGTTGATTCGCAAAGAGTTCGCAACTTCTTCACCCGAATCGACACCTTCTGAGCTGACCTTGGCGAGGCCCTCACACATGCGACGCATCCTTCCCATCCTCACGCTGGCCCTGGCGGCCCCATGGCTGTCCGCCCAGGCGGACGAGGGCTCTGTCAACCTCTACTCGGCACGCCATTACCAGAGCGACGATGCCCTCTACAGCGCCTTCACCAAGGCCACGGGCATCAAGATCAACCGGGTCGATTCGGATGACGCCGGCATCCTCAGCCGCCTCAAGGCCGAAGGCAGCGCCTCGCCTGCCGATGTGATCCTGCTGGTGGATGCGGCCCGCCTGTGGCGCGCCGAAAACGATGGCCTGTTCCAGCCGATCCGCTCCAAGGCCCTTGAAGAAGCCATTCCCGCACAGTTCCACGCCCAGCCCAAGGCCGATGGCGGCATCGCCTGGTTCGGCTTTTCGACCCGTGCCCGCGTCATCGTCTTCAACAAGATCAAGTACCGCAAAGCCGATTTCGACACCTACGACAAGCTCGCCGATCCCCAGTTCAAGGGCAGACTCTGCACCACCACCGGTTCGTCGCCCTACAACGTGAGTCTGTTCGGTTCGATGATCGAGCACATCGGCCCGGCGGCCACCGAGACCTGGCTGCAGGGCCTGGTCAACAACATGGCCCGTTCGCCCCAGGGCGGTGACACGGACCAGATCCGCGCCGTGGCCAGCGGTGAATGCGGTGTGGCTCTCTCCAACAGCTATTACTACGCCCGCCTGATGCGCTCCAGCAACCCTGAAGACCGGGCCGTGGTGGAGAAGGTCGGGGTGGTGTTCCCCAACCAGTCCAGCTGGGGCACGCACGTCAATGTGGCCGGCGGCGCCGTGGCACGCTACTCGAAGAACCAGGCCAACGCCGTCAAGTTCCTCGAGTACCTGGCCAGCCCCGAAGCGCAGAAGCACTTCGCCAACGGCAACAACGAGTGGCCGGTGGCCAAGGGTGTGCAGTTCGACAACGCCGCCCTCAAATCAATGGCGGGTGGTGGCAGCTTCAAGAGCGAAGTCATCCCCGTGAGCGCAGCCGGCCAGAACCAGACCAAGGTGCAGCAGATGCTGGACCGCGTCGGTTACCGCTGACAGTTTCCCCTGGGCGGTGGCCGTCCCCTGCGGGCAAGCCACGCCTTTTTCAACTCAGCCAGCGACCTGTACTGCGCGGTGCGGGGCGTCAGCCAACGGCTCGGGCTTCGGCCCCAGGGCCCACCCACACACTGGAGTTTTCATGCAACGCAAAAAGATGTCCCGCAATCAGCAAGGTGTGGCGCGCCAGGCCGCGCCTGCCCCTGGCAAAGTGCTGCCGCTGGCCGCGCTCATGTTGGCCAGCTCTCTGGGCACGGCCCAGCAGGCGATGGCGCAGAGCGAGGAGAAGTCCCTCAGCACCGTGACCGTCAAGGACACCAAGGAGGGCCCGACCATCGCCAAGGAAAGCCTGCTCGTCAAGCAGACCGGCATCGCCAAGGGCAACCAGGACATCCGCGACATTCCCCAGACCGTGACGGTGATGACCGAGCACTACATGGACGACCGCAATTTCGATGATCTGCGCGAAGTGCTGAAGTCGGTCTCGGGCGTGACCTTCCAGGCCGGCGAAACGGGCGAAGAAGACGTGCGCATCCGGGGCTTCTCGCTCCAGCAGGCCGGTGACATCTATGTCGATGGCCTGCATGACAACGCCATGGTCCAGCACGACACCTTCAACCTCGACCGGGTCGAAGTGCTCAAGGGCTCGGCCTCCATGCTGTTCGGCAAGGGCTCGACCGGCGGGGTGGTCAATCAGGTCAACAAGCAGCCTTTCCTGATGGATCAAAGTGAGATCAACGCCATGGTGGGCAACGGTCGAGAGGCGCGCGTGTCGGCCGACATCAACCGTCAGACCGGCGAGTCGTCGGCCTTCCGGGTGAACATCATGCGTCACCAGGCCGACAACTGGGGCGCAACGGTCAAGAAGGAGGGCGTGGCCCCCACCTACCGCTGGGGCATCGGCGAGCGCGACGAGTACTCGATCGGCATGTACCACCTGCGCACCGAGGGGCGCCCGATGTACAACCACCCCTGGTTGATCAACAACGGCAGCACCACCTCGAGCGCCAACACCTCGGGCACGATCGTCCCGGTGCTGGATGCCACCGCCTACTACGGGCTGGCCAGCGACTACCTGCGCACCGAGTCCAACTACGGTACGGTCACCCACAAGCGCCGTCTCGATGGCGATGCCGAGATCAAGACCACGCTGCGCTATGGCCATTACTCGCGTGACCTGTTGGCCAGCAACATCAGCTGGGGCAGTGTGACCACCGCGTCCAGCCTCAGCGACAGCACGGTGCTCAACCGCCGCTTCAAGGCGCGTCGCAACGACTCCAACCTGCTGCAGGTGCAAAGCGAGTACACCGGCAACGCCAACTGGGGCGGCCTCAAGCACAGCCTGGTGGGCGGGGTCGACTACTACGACCAACGTGCGCTGCAGAACAACAATGCCACGACTGGCCTGGCGACGCCCCCCACCACCACGGTGGGCAACCCCGACAGTGGTGCCTCTGTGCAGGACACCCGCTCGGTCGCCATGGCGCCCTTCCGCGCCCGTTCGCTGGGCTTCTATGGCCAGGACGTCATGAGCCTGACCGAGCAGATCAAGCTGGTGGGTGGTCTGCGCTACGACCGCTTCATGGGCAAGTACGGCGACACCAGCGGCAATAGCTTCAGCATGGACAACAACCTCTGGAGCCCGCGCGTGGGGGCCATCTGGCAGCCCAATGACACCTCGTCCTACTACGCTTCGTATGGCACCTCGTACAACACCTCGGGTGATACCTACCAGTACGGCACGGTCAACCTGAGCCTGTCGGGCACCAGTGCCACCCTGCTCAACACCCCGCCAGAGAAGAGCCGCAACTTCGAGCTGGGTGCCAAGTACGACGTCTTCGACAAGAAGGGCCTGTTCGGCGTGGCGCTGTTCCGCAGCGAGAAGTACAACGAGCGCAACACCGACGTCGACACGGTGGCCAACCAGTACCTGCTGTCGGGCAAGCGCCATGCCACCGGCATGGAGTTCAACTTCGCCGGCCGCCTGACCCCGGCCTGGGAGGTGTTCTACAACCACACCTGGATCCCCTCGGCCACCATCGACATCAGCAGCGTGGCTTCGACCAGCGCCGCCCAGCGCCAGGGTGACCGCCCGGCCCTCACGCCCAAGCACAGCGCCACCCTCTGGAGCACCTACCGGGTGCTGCCGGGCTGGCGTGTCGGTGGCGGCCTGAACTACCGGGGTGCCCAAAATCCCGATCAGAACCGCAACGTCGTTGCCCCGGCCTTCACCACCGTCGATGCCATGGTCGAGCACAACCTGACCAGCAACACCTTGCTGCGCCTGAACGTGAGCAACCTGACCAACAAGCTGTATGCTGACCAGCTCTACCGAGGCTTTTACGTGCCCGGTGCGCCGCGTCGCATCGAGCTGAGCGTCAAGGCCCTGTTCTGACCCTGCGAACCCATGCTGCTGCAACTCAAGAACCTGCTGAACGCGCAAGAGCTCAGCACCGCCCGCGCCCTGCTCGGCGACGAGGCCCCATGGATCGATGGGCGCAGCAGCGCGGGCGTCCAGGCCCTGACACAGAAGAACAATGAGCAGCTGGCGCAAGACAGCGAAGCCTCCCGCACCCTGCAGGCCTTGATCCTCGGGGCCCTGCGGCGCGATCCGCTGTTCTTCTCGGCGGCCTTGCCGCGCAAGATCTTCAACCCGCTGTTCAACCGCTATGGCGGTGGCAGCAATTTCTACGGCCCCCATGTCGATGGGGCGGTGCTGCATTCCAAGGCCACGCAGGAGTGGGTGCGCACCGATGTCTCCTGCACCGTCTTCCTCAGCGACCCGGCCGATTACGATGGTGGCGAGCTGCTGGTGCAGGACACCTATGGTAGCCGGGGCGTCAAACTGGCGGCGGGCGATGCGGTGCTGTACCCCGGCACCAGCGTGCACCAGGTCACCCCGGTCACCCGCGGCCACCGCGTGGCCAGCTTTCTCTGGATTGAGAGCATGGTGCGCAGCGATGAGCAGCGCCGCATCCTGTTCGATCTCGACATGAACCTGCTCAAGCTGCGCGCTCAGCTGGGCGAAACTCCCGAGACCACGGCCCTGACCGGGGTCTACCACAACCTGTTGCGGCAATGGGCGCAGACCTGAAGGCCTTGCCCGCCACCTTGCCTGATTACGCCCAGCGGGCCCAGGAGCGCCTCACGCCCGAGGCCTGGGCCTACTTCGATGGCGGCGCTGGCGACGAGTGGACCCAGCGCCGCAACGTGGCCGCCTGGGCCCGCTGGGGCCTGCGGCCCCGGGTTCTGCAAGACCTGCGCGAAGGCCACACCCGTGTGCGCCTGCTGGGCCGCGAGCTGCCCACCCCCCTGATCGTGGCCCCCATGGCTTACCAGTGCTGGGCGCACCCTGATGGCGAATGTGGCATGGCCTTGGCCGCCAGCAGCCAGCAATGTGGCTTTGTGCTCAGCCAGCACAGCACCACGCCATTGCAGCAGGTGGCCCCCTTGATGCGGGCCGAGGCCGTGCGCGGCCCGCTGTGGATGCAACTGGCCAACGGCGCCGACCGGGGCCACTTGCTGGCGCTGATGGCCGAGGCCGAGCATGCTGGTTACGAGGCCCTGGTGCTCAGCGTCGATGCCCCGGTGCAGGGCAGTCGCGACCGGGTGCGCCGCCTGGGCGCCCAGCCGCCAGCGGCCCTGACCACACCGCATTGGCAGGCCGCGCCGGCGGCGCCGGCGGGCCTGTGCGGCGGCACGGTTGAACAGGCGCTGCGCTGGGACGACCTGGCCTGGCTGCAAGAGCGCACGCGCCTGCCCCTGTTGCTCAAGGGCATCACCCACCCCCTGGATGCGCGCCAGGCCGCACGGCTGAATATGGCGGGCGTGGTGCTCAGCAACCATGGCGGCCGCGTGCTCGACACCCAGCCGGCCACGGCCGAATGCCTGCCCGAGCTGGCCGATGCGCTGCAGGGCGATGCGGCCTTGCTGGTGGACGGCGGCATCCGGCGTGGCACCGATGTGTTCAAGGCCCTGGCCCTGGGGGCCCAGGCCGTGTTGATCGGCCGGCCCTGCCTGTGGGGCCTGGCGGCCCAGGGCGCCATGGGCGCGGCCCATGTGCTGCGCCTGCTGCGCGATGAGTTCGATATGGCCCTGGCCCTGTGCGGTTGCCGCTCGCCGGCCGACATCTCGCGCGATCACCTGCGGGCCCTGGATCGCGCGGTCGACGGCTCACCCTGAGCAAGCGGGCTCAGCCGAGCTGAATCCCGGCAAGCCATCAGGGCAGGGAAGCCATTACGATCAGGGCTCCCCCATTGATCTCCATTTCACCCGAGAAAACTCCCCATGGCAGAGCAGCAAAGCGCAGGACACTTGTTGGTTGAATGCCTGATCGCCCAAGGCGTGGACACCGCCTTCGGCGTGCCCGGCGAAAGCTACCTCGCGGTATTGGACGGCTTTCACCGCTACCGCGACCAGATCCGCTTCATCACCTGCCGCCAGGAGGGCGGCGCCGCCTTCATGGCCGAAGCCGCCGGCAAGCTCACGGGCCGCCCGGGTGTCTGCCTGGTCACGCGCGGGCCTGGCGCCACCAATGCTTCCATCGGCGTGCACACCGCGTTCCAGGATTCCACCCCCATGGTCTTGCTGGTGGGCGATGTGGGCAGCGATTTTCGCGACCGCGAGGCCTTCCAGGAGATCGACTTCCAGAGCTTCTTCGGCCCCAGCACCAAGGGCATGGCCAAGCGGGTCGAGCGCATCGACGACGCGCGCCGCATCCCCGAGTACATAGCCCGCGCCTTTGCCACGGCCATGAACGGCCGCCCCGGCCCGGTGGTGCTGGTGCTGCCCGAAGACATGCTGACCCAGACCGTGAGTGCCACGCCCCTGCCACGGGTGGATGCCGTGCAGGCCTGGAGCGACCCAGGCTCGCTGCGTGACCTGCGCAGCCTGTTGATGCAGGCGCAGCGGCCTTTTGTGATCGCCGGTGGCGGCGGCTGGACCCCGCAGGCCGCCCAGGCCCTGCAGCGCTTTGCCGAGAACTGGCAACTGCCCGTGGGCAATGCCTTCCGCTTTCAGGACACCTTCGACAACCACCACCCGCTGTACGCGGGCGATGTGGGCATCGGCATCAACCCCCGCCTGGCCGCACGCATCCGTGAGGCCGATCTGGTGATCGCCATCGGCCCGCGCCTGGGCGAGATGACCACCAGCGGCTACACCCTGCTCGAGGCCCCGCGCCCGCGCCAGAAGCTGGTGCACATCCATGCCAGTGCCGAAGAGCTCAACCGCGTCTACCAGGCCGACCTGGTCATCAACGCCAGCATGAACGCGGCCGCGCGCAGCCTGGAGGTGCTCAGCGCGCCGGTCAGCCTGCCCTGGGCCGACTGGGCCGCCGCCGCCCACGCCGACTACCTGGCCAATCTGCAGCCCCAGGCCCTGCCGGGCCTGGACACTGCACAGCCCGGTGTGATCGACATGCCGGCCGTGGTGGCCCTGCTGCAACAGCACCTGCCAGCCGATGCGGTGCTCACCAATGGCGCGGGCAACTTTGCCAGCTGGGTGCACCGCTACTTCCGCCACTTCGGCCTGGCCCGCGGGCACAAGACCCAGCTCGCCCCCACGGTGGGGGCCATGGGTTATGGCGTGCCGGCCGGCATCGCGGCCAACCTGCTCACCGGGCGGGTGGCCTTCACCATCGCGGGTGACGGCGACTTCCTCATGAACGGGCAAGAGCTGGCCACCGCGGCCCAGCATGGTGGCAAGAGCATCATCGTGCTGCTCAACAACGGCATGTACGGCACCATCCGCATGCACCAGGAGCGCGAATACCCCCGCCATGTCAGCGGCTCGGCCCTGGCCAACCCCGACTTCTGCGCCCTGGCCCGCGCCTATGGCTATGCGGCCGAGCAGGTCAGCCGCACCGAAGACTTCGAAGCCGCCTTGCTGCGCGCCCTGGCCTCCGAGCGCGGCACCGTGATCGAGATCCCGCTCAGCCCCGAGGTCATCACCACACGCAGCACCCTGAGCGCCATCCGCGAGGCCGCGCTCCAGCGTTGAGGCGCTGATGTGGCCCCTGGGGCTCTGTTTGACCTTGCGTACCTTTTGACGTACGCTTTTGAGCAAGGAGCCCACCATGGTCACACTCACCGCCAGCGAAGCACGCGCCAATCTGTATCGCCTCATGGATCAGGCGGCTGAGTCGCATCAACCCATCACCATCTCCGGCAAGCGCCACGACGCCGTGCTGGTGTCGGCGGAGGATTGGCAGGCCATTCAGGAGACGCTCTACCTGCTGTCGGTGCCCGGTATGCGCGAGTCGATTCGAGAAGGCCTGGCCACCCCGGTCGAATCCTGTGCTCAGGAGCTGGACTGGTGAGCTGGCAAGTGGTCTTCACCCGGCACGCGCAAAAAGATGCTCAAAAGCTGCTGGCCAGTGGCCTCAAAGCCAAGGCTCAGGAACTGCTGGCCATCCTGCTTGAGAATCCGTTTCAAAATCCGCCGCCCTTCGAGAAACTGGTGGGCGATCTGACCGGCGCCTATTCGCGGCGCATCAACATCCAGCACCGTCTGGTCTACGAAGTGCTGCAAGAGCAGGGCGTGGTCAAGGTGCTTCGCATGTGGTCGCACTATGAGTGACCCAGGAAGGCCGTGAGGGGCCTGCTTTCCCCTTGACCGCCTCGGCCTGATCTCACTCCACTGTCGTCCACCAGCCCTGCGACAGGGCCGGCGCGCGCAGGTCCAGGCGCTCGCCCATCTGCGGCGCCACCAGGGGCACGCCCGCGTTGCGGGCCAGGCCGGCGATGCGGTCGAAGGGCTCGTGCCAGGGGTGCAGTGCCAGGTCGAAGGTGCCGTTGTGGATGGGCATCAGGTGGCGTGCCCGCACATCCAGGTGGGCCTGCAGGCTTTGTTCGGGCTGCATGTGCACGTCGGGCCAGTCGGCGTTGTAGGCGCCAGTCTCCATCAGGCTCAGATCAAAGGGGCCGAAGCGTTCACCAATGGTCTTGAAGCCTTTGAAGTACCCCGTGTCGCCGCTGAAGAACACCCGCACATCGTCCTGGATCAGCACCCACGAGGCCCACAGCGTGCTGTTGCCATCCTTCAGGCTGCGGCCCGAGAAGTGCTGGGCTGGCGTGGCCACCAGGCGCAGGCCTTGCACCTGGGTTTCCTGCCACCAGTCCAGTTGTTGCACCTTGGCCGTGGGCACGCCCCAGGCGATCAGCCGGTCACCCACGCCCAGCGGCGTCACAAAGTGCGCTACCTTGGGTGCCAGCTGTTCGATGGCGGCCCGGTCCAGGTGGTCGTAGTGGTCGTGCGACAGCAGCACGCCGGTGATCTCGGGCAGGTCTTCGATGCGCAGCGGCGGCGCGTGAAAGCGCTTCGGGCCCATGAAGGTGAAGGGCGAGGCGCGCTCGGCAAACACCGGGTCGGTCAGCCAGAACTGCTGGCCCAGCTTCATCAGCACGGTGGAGTGCCCCAGGCGCCACAGGCTCATGTCGGGCGCAGCCAGCAGTTCGGCCTGACTCAGCGCCTGCACCGGGATGGGCCGTGCCGGCACCGTGCTGGCCGGTTTGCCGAACAGAAAGCGCCACATCACCGCAGCGGTCTTCAGCGCGCCCAGGGCATGGCGTGGGGCCGCGTTGCGGAACTTGCCGGCGCGCCACTGGGGCGAATCCGCATAGGGGGCTTCATCGGCGGCAGCAGGGCGGGCACACGGGCGGGGGCACAGTCGGGTGGAGCTCATGTCAGGGGGCCTTGGGTTCAGGAGGGCAGGGCTTGGCCTTGCAACAGGGGGTGGCTGGCAAACAGTTCGGCGGCCCAGTCGACAAAGGCGCGCACCTTGGCGCTCAGGTGCCGGTTGGGCGGGTACACCACAAACACCGGCAGCAGCGGGTGGCCCCATTCGGGCAGCAGGCGCTGCAAGGCGCCGCTGGCCAGGTGGGGCTGGGCCTGGAAGGTGGTGATCTGCCCGATGCCCAGGCCTTGCAGCAAGGCCTCGGTGTAGGCGTTCGATTCGTTCACGCTGATGCGGTAGGGGCCGGGGATCTCGATCACCTCTTCGCCCTGGTGGAACTCCAGCGGGTACTGGCGATTGGTGTGGGCCCCGAAATACGTCACCACGGTGTGCTCGCGCTCGATGTCCAGCGGGTGCGCAGGCACCCGCCGGCGCTGCAGGTAGCTGGGCGCGGCCACGGTGATGAACTCGAGGTTGCCGATGCGCCGCGCCACCAGCGATTGCTCGATCAGGCTGCCGCCCCGGATCACGCAGTCCACGTTGTCCGAGATCATGTCCACGATGCGGTCGCTCACGCCCAGGTCGAGCTGGATGTCGGGGTAGCGCTCTTGAAAGCGCGCCAGATTCGGGATGATCAGCAGCCGCGCAATCGTGCTGCCCACGTCCACGCGCAGGCGCCCGCGCGGGTTGGCGCGGGCCTGGCTCATGCTGGCCTCGATGTCGTCCAGCTCGGCCAGCAGGCGCACGGTGCGCTCGTAGTAGGCCGCGCCGTCGGCCGTCACCGTGACGCGGCGTGTGGTGCGGTTGAGCAGTTGCACGCGCAGCCGGGCCTCCAGGGCCTGGATGTGCTTGGTCACGGTGGCCTTGGGCAGGTTCAGTGAATCTGCCGCGCGCGTGAAGGTGCCGGCTTCCACCACGCGGGTGAATATGCGCATGGCCTGGATCTGGTCCATGGGCTCTCCTGTTGTTGTGCCCGATCGGGGCTGGTACAAATTCTCACATGACGGCCGGGCGGCATTGTTGGGCGTTTGGAAACACTGCTGTGGCGAAGCAGGTGTTTATGGCACGCGCTTCTGCCACTAAAGTCGCACCATCCCATCTTGTTGCGAGCCTTGTCCACCATGCCCAGCACCCCTGAAACCGTTTCGCTCCTGCCCACCCCGGGCACGCCGCCGCTCCACCCCGGGGTCGACAGCGAGGTCGGCCTGCCCGGCGGCAAGAGCGTGGCGGTGCGGGTGTATGGCCGCAAGACGCCGGGCCAGGCCAAGCCCCTGGTGGTGCATTTCCACGGTGGCGCCTTTGTATCGGGCGATCTGGACAACGGCTGCACCGTGGCCCAGTTGCTGTTGGGCGCAGGCGCGGTGGTGGTGTCGGTGGCCTACCCGCTGGCGCCGCAGCACCCCTTCCCCAATGCGGCCGAGGCCGGCTACGAGGTGCTCAAGTGGGTGTTCCGCCAGCGCACCCGGCTGGCTGGCAGCGGCGCGCTGGTCTACCTGGCCGGTGAAGAGGCCGGCGGCAACGTGGCCGCCGCCGTGAGCCTGATGGCGCGCGACCAGGCCCACCCCCCGCTGGCCGGGCAGATCCTGCTCTCGCCCATGCTCGACCCCTGCGTGGGCACGGCCTCGCTGCGCCAGGCCACCGGCAGTGCCACCTGCTGCAAATGGGTGGAAGGCTGGCTCAGCTACCTGCGCAACCCGCGCGACGCCGAACACCCCTATGCGGTGCCGGCAGGTTCGATGCGCCTGCAAGGCCTGCCCCCCACCATAGTGCTGGTGGGCCCGGACGACCCCATGCGTGACGAGGCCATGGCCTATGTCACCCGCTTGCAGGCCGCCGGCCTGCAGGCCCGCGGCGAGGTGCTGAGCGCGGCGCAGCACTGGCCCGATGCCCTGCTGGCCGCCCAGGCCCAGGCCTGCCCCTGTGCCGGTGCGGTGCAGGCGCAGTTCCAGCGCTTCTTCGAGGACACCCGCAGCCCGGTGCCTTCCTAGAGCGCCCCCACGGCCCGGCCTGACACCGCGGTGTTGACCGGGTGGCCTTCGAGGCCTGGCTTCCCCCCTTGCTGATCACCGGCCCCGGCCGGTGATTCGGGCGTTGCTCGCCCGGATTTTTTGTTTTCCTGTCTTGCAGTTCTGCCTGCGGGCCCGTGCGGCCCGGCGGGGTGGGCTGTGTCACGCCTTTTTTGTCTTGGAGGACCTGCCATGAACCCGACCCCTGAATCCCAAACCACCACGCTTGTCCGCCCCGCCTCGGCTTCGCGTCGACCGCTGTGGCTGTCGGCCGTGGCCTTGGCCGTGCTGGCCACCACGGGCGCGGCCTTCCTGGGTCTGCCCAGCTCGCATGCCGATGCCCCGACTGAACAGGCCCCCGCGGCCACCCCGGTCTCGGTGGCCACGGTGGCCGAGCAGCCCATTGCGCTGTGGGACGAGTTCTCGGGCCGGCTGGAGGCCGTGCAGCGCGTGGACCTGCGCCCCCGCGTGGCCGGCGCGGTGCAGACCGTGAATTTTCGCGAAGGCTCGCTGGTGCAGGCGGGCGATCTGCTGTTCAGCCTGGACCCGGCACCCTTTGCCGCCGAGGTGGACCGGGCCCAGGCCCAGGTGGCGGCGGCCCAGGCCCGTGTGGCCTACAGCCAGAGCGAGCTGGAGCGTGCCTCCCGCCTGTGGGAAGAGCGCGCCATTGCCCAGCGTGAGTTCGACGAGCGCCAGAACGCCCAGCGCGAGGCCGATGCCAACCTGCGTGCCGCCCAGGCCGCGCTGCAAAGCGCCCGCCTGAACCTGGGTTACGCCCAGGTGCGGGCGCCCATCAGCGGGCGCATCGGGCGCATCGAAGTCACGGCTGGCAACCTGGTGGCGGCCGGTGCCGGCGCCCCGGTGCTGACCACCCTGGTGTCGGTGAACCCGATCTACGCGAGTTTCGAGGCCGATGAGCAGCTGATCGCGCAGGCCCTGCAGGGCCTGGGCAGCGGCCAGAGCGCCCGCGCCCGCATCGAGCGCATTCCCGTGCAGATGGGCACGGCCGAGGGGGGCAAGGCAGAAGGCGGCAGCACCCCTTACAGCGGCCACCTGCAACTGGTGGACAACCAGGTCGACGCGCGCAGCGGCACGGTGCGCGTGCGCGCCGTGTTCGACAACCCCGACGGCCGCCTGATGCCGGGCCAGTTCGCCCGCCTGCGCATGGGCCAGGCCCAGACCCGGCCGGCCCTGCTGGTGCATGAGCGGGCGGTGGGCACCGACCAGAACAAGAAGTTCGTGCTGGTGGTGGGCGCCGACCACAAGGCCGAGTACCGCGAGGTGACCCTGGGCGCGCCGGTCGACGGCCTGCGCGTGGTCAAGAGTGGCCTCAAGGCGGGTGAGCAGGTGGTCGTCAACGGCTTGCAGCACATCCGCCCCGGCGCCCTGGTCAGCCCGCAGACCGTGCCCATGAAGCCGGAGGCGGCCGCCTCCGCCACCCCGGCGGCCCCAGCCAGCCCGGCCGCCTGAGGCGCGACCGCCCCGACACGAGATCGAACCCATGAACCTGTCCAAATTCTTCATTGACCGCCCCATCTTCGCGGGCGTGTTGTCGGTGCTGATGCTAATCGCCGGCCTGCTGGCCCTGCGCGTGCTGCCGGTGTCCGAATACCCCGAGGTGGTGCCGCCCCAGGTGGTGGTGCGCGCCAACTACCCCGGCGCCAACCCCAAGGTGATCGCCGAGACCGTGGCCACCCCGCTGGAGGAGGCCATCAACGGCGTCGAAGGCATGCTCTACATGGGCAGCCAGGCCACCACCGATGGTCTGCTCACCCTGACCGTCACCTTCCGCCTGGGCACCGACCCCGACAAGGCGCAGCAGCTGGTGCAGAACCGCGTGGCCCAGGCCGAGGCGCGCCTGCCCGAAGAGGTGCGCCGCCTGGGCCTGGCCACCGTCAAGAGCTCGCCCGACCTGACCCTGGTGGTGCACCTGCTGTCGCCGGGCGGCCGCTACGACATGACCTACCTGCGCAACTACGCCGTGCTCAACGTGAAAGACCGGCTGGCCCGCGTCAAGGGCGTGGGCGAGGTGCAGCTGTTCGGCTCGGGCGACTACTCGATGCGCGTCTGGCTGGACCCGCAGAAAGTGGCCCAGCGTGGCCTGTCGGCCAACGACGTGGTGCGCGCCATCCGCGAACAGAACGTGCAGGCCGCGGCCGGCGTGGTCGGGGCTTCACCCGGTCTGCCCGGGGCGGATCTGCAACTCTCCATCAACGCCCAGGGCCGCCTGCAAAGCGAGGAAGAGTTCGGCGACATCATCGTCAAGACCGGCAGCGACGGCGCCGTCACCCGGCTGCGCGATGTGGCCCGGCTGGAGCTGGGGGCCGCCTCGTACGCGCTGCGCTCGCTGCTCGACAACAAGGACGCGGTGGCCGTGCCCATCTTTGCCGCCCCGGGTTCGAACGCGATCCAGATCTCGGACGACGTGCACGCCGCCATGGCCGATCTCAAGAAGGCCATGCCCGATGGCATGGACTACCAGATCGTCTACGACCCCACCCAGTTCGTGCGCGCCTCCATCGACTCGGTGGTGCACACCCTGCTGGAAGCGGTGGCCCTGGTGGTGCTGGTGGTGATCCTGTTCCTGCAGACCTGGCGCGCTTCCATCATCCCGCTGCTGGCGGTGCCGGTGTCGGTGGTGGGCACTTTTGCGGTGATGCAGCTGTCGGGCTTTTCGGTCAACGCGCTGAGCCTGTTCGGCCTGGTGCTGGCCATCGGCATCGTGGTGGATGATGCCATCGTGGTGGTGGAGAACGTGGAGCGCAACATCGAAGCCGGCCTGTCGCCGCGCGAGGCCACCTACCGCGCCATGCGCGAGGTCTCGGGCCCCATCATCGCCATTGCCCTGGTGCTGTGCGCGGTGTTCGTGCCGCTGGCCTTCATCAGCGGGCTGACCGGGCAGTTCTACCGCCAGTTCGCGCTGACCATCGCCATCTCGACCATCATCTCGGCGGTCAATTCGCTCACCCTGTCGCCCGCCCTGGCCGCCTTGCTGCTCAAGGGGCATGACGCGCCCAAGGATGCGCTCACCCGTGGCATGGACCGGGTGCTGGGCCGCTTCTTTGCCGGCTTCAACCGCCTGTTTGGGCGGGGTGCGGCGGCCTACAGCGGTGGCGTCACCCGCGTGATCGCGCGCAAGGGCGCCATGATGGGCCTGTACTTGGTGCTGGGCCTGCTCACGCTGGGCCTGTTCAAGAGCGTGCCCGGCGGCTTCGTACCGGCGCAGGACAAGCAGTACCTGATCGGCTTTGCCCAATTGCCCGATGGCGCCACGCTGGACCGCACCGAGCAGGTGATCCGGCGCATGAGCGAGATCGCCCTGGCCCAGCCGGGCGTGGAGCACGCGGTGGCCTTTCCGGGCCTGTCCATCAACGGCTTCACCAACAGCTCCAACTCGGGCATCGTGTTCGCCACCCTCAAGCCCTTTGAAGAGCGGCGCGACGCCAGCCTGAGCGCGGGCGCCATCGCCGGCCAGCTCAACCAGAAGTACGCCGGCCTGCAGGACGCCTTCATCGCCATGTTCCCGCCGCCGCCGGTGGCCGGCCTGGGCACCACGGGGGGCTTCAAGCTGCAGATCGAAGACCGGGGCTCGCAAGGCTATGCCGCGCTGGACGGCGCGGTGAAGGCCTTCATGACCCGGGCCTACCAGACGCCCGAGCTGGCGGGCCTGTTCACCAGCTTCCAGGTCAACGTGCCCCAGCTGTATGCCGACATCGACCGCACCCGGGCGCGCCAGCTGGGCGTGCCGGTGACCGAGGTGTTCGACACCCTGCAGATCTACCTGGGCAGCCTGTACGCCAACGACTTCAACCGCTTTGGGCGCACCTACAGCGTGCGCGTGCAGGCCGATGCGCCTTACCGCGCCCGGGCCGAAGACGTGGGCCTGCTCAAGGTGCGCTCCAGCAGCGGCGAGATGGTGCCCCTGTCGGCCTTGCTGAAGATCGAGCCCAGCTTCGGGCCCGAACGCGCCATGCGCTACAACGGCTACCTGTCGGCCGACATCAATGGCGGGCCTGCGCCCGGCTACTCCAGCGGCCAGGCCCAGGCGGCCGTGGCCCGCATCGCGGCCGAAACCCTGCCGCCGGGCTTCAGCTACGAATGGACCGAGCTCACCTACCAGGAGATCCTGGCCGGCAACTCGGCGGTGTGGGTGTTCCCGCTGGCCATCCTGCTGGTGTTCCTGGTGCTGGCCGCGCAGTACGAGAGCTTGACGCTGCCGCTGGCCATCATCCTGATCGTGCCCATGGGCCTGCTGGCCGCCATGACCGGGGTGTGGCTGTCACGCGGCGACAACAACGTCTTCACCCAGATCGGCCTGATGGTGCTGGTGGGGCTGTCGGCCAAGAACGCGATCCTGATCGTCGAATTTGCGCGTGAGCTCGAGTTCGCCGGGCGCAGCCCGCTGCAGGCCGCCATCGAAGCCAGCCGGCTGCGCCTGCGCCCCATTCTGATGACCTCGCTGGCCTTTGTGATGGGCGTGCTGCCCCTGGTGCTGTCCACCGGGGCCGGTGCCGAGATGCGCCGCGCCATGGGCGTGGCGGTGTTCGCCGGGATGATCGGTGTGACCGCCTTCGGCCTGTTCCTGACCCCGGTGTTCTATGTGCTGCTGCGTCGCCTGACCGGCAACCGGCCGCTGATCCAGCACGGCAGCCATGTCGCGCCGGTGGGCCCGGCCGATCTGGCCCCGGCCGCCTCCGGTGCCCAGGGCCGCCCCGTGCTGGCCGCCCCCCGCCAAGACCATGATTGAAAGAAGCATCGCATGACCTCTCTGACCTTGCCCGGGACCTTGCGTGTCCTGACCCCCCTGTGGGCGGCCCTGTGGCTGGCTGGCTGTGCCAGCACGGCCCTGCCCAGCCCTGAGCAGGCCTTGCCTCAGCTGCCCGCCACCTTCAGCCAGACCCAGCCTGCCGGCTTGGGCGAAGGGGGTGCCCGCTGGACCGTCGCACCCGGCGCCGAGGCCCAGCCCCGGGGCGCCTGGTGGCTGGACTTCATGGACCCGGTGCTGACCGACCTGGTGCAGCGCGCCGACCTGGCCAACACCCGGCTGCAAGAGGCGGCGGCCCGCCTGGCCGAGGCCCGGGCCCTGCTGGGCACGGCCGAGGCCGCCCGTGCGCCCCAGGTGGGCGTCAATGCCGGCCTGAACCGCCAGGCCGGGCGCGGCACCCTGACGGGCGAGCAGCCCAGCACCACGGCCAGCCTGGGCCTGGGCGCTTCGTACGAGCTCGACGTGATGGGGCGCCTGCGCCAGGCCAGCCAGGCGGCCGGCCAGGACGCCCGTGCCCAGGCCGCCCTGCTGCAGAGCACCCGCCTGCTGGTGCAGGCCGATGTGGCCCAGACCTACCTGCAACTGCGCTCGGTGCAAGCCGAGCAGGGGCTGGTCGACGAAAGCCTGCAGGCCTTGCGCGACATGCTGGCCCTCACCACCCGGCGCGAGCGCGCGGGCGACGTGGCCGAACTGGACCTGGCCCGGGCCCGCTCCGAGGTGGCCGCCACTGAATCGGAAGCCCTGGCCCTGCAGCGTCAGCAGGCCTTGCTGACCCACGCCCTGGCGGTGCTGGTGGGCGAGGTGGCCACTGGCTTCAGCCTGCCCGAGGCCGGGCCCCTGGCCAGCATCCCGGTGGTGCCGCCCGGGGTGCCGGGCACGGTGCTGGCGCGCCGCCCCGATGTGGCGGCCGCCCAGGCCTCGGTGCTGGCGGCCCAGGCCCGCCTGGGCGTGGCCCAGACAGCCTGGTTCCCGGCCGTCACCCTGACCGGCAGTGCCGGCCAGGCCTCGCCCGAGCTGGGCGATCTGTTCAAGTGGTCGGCCCGGGCCTGGAGTGCCGGGGCCCTGCTGTCTCTGCCCCTGTTCGATGGCGGCCGGCGCGAGGCCGCGGTGCAGGGCGCCCAGGCACGGCTGGACGCCGCCCTGGCGGCCTACCGTGGCCAGGTGCTGAATGCCTTTGGCGAGGTCGAAGACCAGCTCAGCAACCTGAACCTGTTGGCCGCCCAGGCCGAGGCCCAGGCCCGCGCGGTGGCCGCCGCCCGGCGCGCCACGGCCTTGTCCGAATCGCGCTACCGGCATGGCTTTGTGAGCCAGATCGAGCTGCTGGACGCGCGCCGGGCCGAGCTGCGCAACCGCCGTGCCGAGCTGCAGGTGCGCACCGGCCAGGCCGTGGCCACGGTGGCCCTGGTGCGCGCCCTGGGCGGGGGCTGGGGCGATGGCCCCGGCGCAGCGGCAGCCCTCGGCGGCGAGCGCGTCGAGGCCGTTGCCCGGCTTCAGAACCGGTAGGTCGCGGTGGCCACCACCGTGCGGCGCTGGCCATAGAAGCAGTCGCCGCGGGTCAGGCAGGTGGTGATCTGCACCTTGTCGCTCAGGTTCACGGCGTTCAGGGCCAGGCGCCAGTGGCCCTGGTCGTAGGCCACCATCGCGTCCAGCAGGGTGCTCGACGGCGTGCGCAGACTGTCGGTGCCATCCCACGAATCGCCCAGGTAGCGCAGCCCCATGCCGGCCGACAGGCCGCCGCGGCCCTGGCCGGCAAAGCGGTGCATCAGCCACAGCGCGGCGCTGTGCTGGGGCACGCCCGACAGGCGCTTGCCCTGGTCGGCCCCGGTGCTGCGGCTCACGCGGGCATCGGTCCAGGCGTAGCTGCCGGTCCAGTCCCAGTGCCGGTTCAGGCTGGCCGTCACCTCCAGTTCGGCCCCGCGCACCCGGGCCTCGCCGATCTGCAGGCTGTTGAGCGGGTTGGCCGGGTCGCTGGTCTTGCGGTTGGTGTCACGCAGGTCGTACACCGCGGCATAGGCCGTGATGCCGCGCCCCGGCGGCTGCCACTTCACCCCGGCCTCCCATTGCTTGCCGCGCTGGGGCTTGTAGGCGCTGCCATACGCATTCACCCCGCCCAGGGGCAGGAAGGACTCCGAATAGCTCAGGTAGGGCGCCCAGCCGCCGTCGGCCAGGTAGTTCAGGCCGGCACGTTTGCTCCAGGCCTTGTCGTCGATGGCGGCCGCCGGGCGGCCCTCGGTGTCGGTCTGGGCGCTGTCGTGGCGCAAGCCCAGGGTCAGGCGCCAACGCTGCCAGGCGATCTGGTCCTGGGTGTACAGGCCCAGCTGGCGTTGCGTCACCGAAGGCTGGCGCGTGAGTCGGGCCGGGGGCGTGTAGTTGCCGTAGACCGGCTGGTACACATCGATGTCACCTGCCTTGCCGCTGCCGGTCCACTGGCCGGTCTGGTTGCGCTGCAGGTCCAGGCCCAGCAGCAGGCGGTGGCTGACGGCGCCGCTTTGCCAGCTGCGCTCGGCCTGGTTGTCGAGCAGCACCATGCGCCCGGTGTTGAGCTGTTGCACCAGGTCGCGGGCCAGGGTCCGGTTGTCGGCGTTGAAGACGGGCCGGGCCGGGCGTCCGGTGGCCGCGTTGGCCGTGAAGCTGGTGTAGGCGGTGCGGTAGTCCACCTCGCTTTCGGTGGCACGCAGGTTCTGGCGCAGGTTCCAGTGTTCATTGAGGCGGTGGCTGAACAGGTAGCCCAGCGAGCTCTGGCGGGTGTTGTAGGCGTCCCAGCCGGGTTCGCCGATGAAGGTGTTGGTGGGGATCTGGCCATAGGCACTGGGCCGCAAGGTGCCCTGCCACGGGAAGAAGCCGATCAGCGAGCCGCTCTGGTCGCGCTGGTACAGGCCCTGCACGGTGAGCGAGGTGTCGGCACTGGGCCGCCAGGTGAGCGAGGGGGCGACCACGGTGCGGTCGTCGGCCACATGGTCGACCTGGGTGCCGCTGTCGCGCCCGACCAGGATCAGGCGGTACAGCCACTGGCCCTCGGCATCTAGCGGCCCGGTCAGGTCGGCCGCGATCTGGCGCCGCTGGTAGGAGCCCAGCTGCAGCTGGATTTCGCGCTGGGTTTCGGCCTGCGGGCGCTTGGAGCTGAGGTTGAGCACCCCGCCGATCTGGCCCTGACCATAGAGCACCGAACTGGGGCCGCGCAGCAGCTCCACGCGCTCCAGGGTGTAGGGGTCGGGGCGGGTGGTGTTGTAGGTGCCGTAGCTGCGCAGCAGGCCGTCCAGGTATTGGGTCACATCGCCGCCGCGGGCCTTGAAGCTGTCGACGCGGCTGTCGAAATAGCTCGACACGATGCCCGCGCTGTAGGCCGTGGTCTGGCGCAGGGTGGTGGCGCCCTGGGCCTCGATCTGGTCGCGTGTGACCACCGAGATGGCCTGGGGCGTCTCCAGCACCGGGGTGTCGGTCTTGGTGGCGCTGGCGCTTTGCCGGGCCACGAAGCCCGTCACCGAGGTGGTGGCGCTTTCCGCCTCGGGCCGGGCCTGGATGGTGATGGACGACAGCGCTTTTTCGGCCGGGGCCTCGGCAGGCGCCGTGCCCTGGGCCTGCAGCAGGCCGGGCAGGGCCAGGCTGCACAGCGTGAGCGCGGCCTGGGTCACGGCGCGAAGGGGGGGCTGGCGGGGCTGCGGGGGCGTCGGCGCGTGGGTGCGCAAGTTGGAGCGGAGGGTCGATGGGCGCCGGTGGGCATGAAGTGGGCAGGGTGTCAT
>Ga0208269_100109_pt1 | contig 62111 bp, 58 predicted proteins | sample LakWasMe88_LOW11_2_FD_183912 | JGI IMG/M metagenome (GOLD analysis project Ga0208269, IMG submission 183912) | Freshwater sediment methanotrophic microbial communities from Lake Washington under simulated oxygen tension - Sediment Metagenome... | ecosystem: Environmental > Aquatic > Freshwater >...
TCGCCGTAGCAGCTTTGCCATTGGTTGCTGTTTTAATAACGTTCCACAACATGATGGTCATGCCGCTGAGGTATAGTAGGCCGCCTAACATACGGATAATGTAGTAAGGGTGTTTGGCTTTCACTGATTCAACAAAGGTGTAAGTCAATGTACCGTCAGTGTTAATCGCACGCCACATTAAGCCTTCCATCACGCCAGAAATCCAAAGCGCTGCGATGTAAAGCACAATGCCCACTGTTGCCAGCCAGAAGTGAAGTTCAATCGCTTTGATGCTGTGCATTTGTTTTTGACCAAACAAGCGTGGCACCATGTAGTAGAGCGCACCCATAGAAACCAAGCCAACCCAGCCTAAAGCACCTGAGTGCACGTGACCCACAGTCCAGTCTGTGTAGTGTGAAAGTGAGTTAACAGTTTTAATCGCCATCATTGGGCCTTCAAACGTACTCATACCGTAGAAAGACAATGAAACGATTAAGAAGCGCAAGATAGGGTCTGTACGTAATTTGTGCCATGCGCCAGATAAAGTCATCATGCCGTTGATCATGCCGCCCCAGCTTGGTGCTAATAAAATCAACGAGAACGCCATACCTAATGATTGAGTCCAGTCAGGCAAAGCGGTGTAATGTAAGTGGTGAGGACCCGCCCACATGTAAGTGAAAATCAATGCCCAAAAGTGCACGATAGATAAGCTGTATGAGTACACAGGACGGTCAGCTTGCTTAGGGATAAAGTAGTACATAATGCCCAAGAAACCAGCAGTTAAGAAGAAACCAACCGCGTTATGACCATACCACCATTGCACCATTGCATCTTGTACGCCAGCGTAAGCTGAGTATGATTTCATCCAGCTGGCAGGCATTGCTGCGCTGTTAACGATGTGTAATAAAGCAACCGTCAGGATAAATGCACCGAAGAACCAGTTTGCTACGTAAATGTGTTTTACTTTACGTGTACCGATAGTGCCAAAGAATACAATCGCGTAAGAAACCCAAACAACGGCAATCAGTAAGTCAATTGGCCACTCTAGCTCTGCGTATTCTTTACCTTGGGTAAAACCTAAAGGTAATGAAATAGCCGCTGCTACAATCACTGCTTGCCAACCCCAGAATGTAAATTTAGCCAATGATGGTAAAAATAGGGTGGTGTGGCAGGTTCTTTGCACCACATAGTATGAGGTAGCAAATAAAGTACAGCCGCCAAATGCAAAAATAACTGCATTGGTGTGTAGTGGACGCAAGCGCCCAAAGCTGGTCCAAGGTAAGCCTAGGTTAAGTTCAGGCCAAACAAGTTGTGCGGCGATAATCACGCCCACCAACATGCCGACCACGCCCCAAACCACGGCCATGATAGAAAATTGCCGTACAACTGAGTCGTTGTACGTGTTTGATTGCGAATGCGAGACTTGCATTTAGTTCTCCCCCAAAGTGCTTTTTAAGATGCTATTAAAAGTGCCATTAATAATTTAGTGCTAGTTTTACACGTGGCATTTTGTCGCAGCTTGAGGAAATGGCATTTGATGCAAATCAAATCGGCGGTGATTGAGGCGCTAAAAATGCAATATTTTCTGAGCGTACCTACATAAAGTCTGCGTTTTTAGCGTCTGCTTGAATCCTAATTTTTATAAATCAAGTAAACTGATGCGCATGAGATTTTTTAACGCTTTATTGCTAGTTTGTGTTTTGCAGCTTAGTGCTTGCGGGCTTGAAGGCAAGCATGAAAATAAGCATGGCAATAGCCGTCAGCCTATTCATTTTGCGCTGTCTCAAGCGCCATTGAGTTTAGATCCGCGCGTTGCTACCGATGCTGCTTCCGAACGCGTGATTCGCTTGATTTACCAACCTCTGGTGGATTTTGATCAGCACTTTAAGCCCAGCTCTAAACTGGCGACTTGGCAGATGCTGAGCACTACGGAATACCTCATCACGTTAAAATCTCCGCGTGCGCCATTTCATAACCAATTGCCGCTCAATGCCGATGATGTAAAAGCCACTTATGATGCCATTACGCAATTAGCAAAGTCTCCACTTAGTGCTGAGTATGCCAATATTCAAAATATTGTGGTACATGATCAAGACCGCTTAACTTTTTATCTTAAGCAGCCGGACCCGCACTTTGCAGCCAAGTTGATTATTGGGATTATGCCCAAACCGCTACTTGAGCAGCAGCATGATTTTGCACGCCATCCGATAGGTAGCGGCCCACTGGCATTTGTTGAGAAAAATAACAAACTGGTACTGCGCAGAGTTGCCGATGGCCAAATTATCACATTTAGTGAAGTGAAAGACCCAACCGTGCGCGTGTTGAAGTTGCTGCGTGGTGAGACTGATTTACTACAGGGCGAGCTGCCGGCAGAGTTGGTTAAGTATTTGCAAACCAAGCCGGAAGTAACAGTAAAAACCAGCGTCGGTGTTAACTATTCATATTTAGGTTTAAACACGCAAGACCCGGTGTTAAGTCAGCTTAAAGTAAGGCAAGCCATTGCGCATGCCATCAATCGCCCAGCATTGATTGAAAAAGTGATGGTCAATCACACCCGTATTGCGGGTGCAATTTTGCCGCCTGAGCATTATGCAGGCAATGCCAGCTTGACTGCTTATGATTACAACCCTGCGTTATCGCAACAGCTGCTGCGTGAAGCAGGAGTCAGCTTGCCGCTAAAGTTGGTTTATAAAACCTCTACCGATGCGCAGCGCGTGCGGATTGCAACGATACTGCAGGCGCAGATGCGCCCGGCAGGCATTACGCTAGAAATTCGTAGCTTAGATTGGGGTACCTTCTTTGAAGATGTGCAGCACGGTAACTTTCAGCTATATGGCTTAACTTGGGTTGGCATTAAAACCCCTGAAATTTACGCTAAGGCGTTTAATACTAATAGCTTGCCACCCAATGGATTTAATCGCGGCAGATTCTCTGATATTAAATTGGATAACCTGCTGGAAAAAGAAGATTGGCAGGGGGCCACGCAGCGAGTACACGAGCAGCTACCGTATATTCCGCTATGGTATGAGGGGCAGTTTGCGGTGCTGAATAAAAAAATTAGCAACTACGCGCCAAAACCAGATGGTAATTGGGATGATTTAGCTACAATAAGCGCTTATGCAGATTAATATTTCTATTTCGCAGCAGCGCTTGACGTTGCTGGATGCGCTAGGCACAGTTAAAGCGAGCTACGTGATCTCTAGTGCGGCTAATGGCGTAGGCTGCGAGAAAAATAGCGGCTGCACGCCTCTTGGTGCGCATATAGTTCGCGCCAAGATAGGCAGTGACCAACCCATGAACACCGTGTTTGTTGGGCGTAGGCCCACCGGTGAAATTTGCACTCCTGCATTGATGGCGGAGTTCCCCGACCGGGATTGGATACTGACACGTATTTTGTGGCTGTCTGGCCGCGAAGTTGGCAAAAACCGCTTAGGTAATGTAGATACCATGCAGCGTTATATTTATATCCACGGCACGCCTGATAGTGTTGCCGTAGGCAAGCCAGAGTCGCATGGGTGCATCCGTATGCGCAATACGGATATCATCGAGCTATTCGATTTGGTTGAAGTTGGCACCGACGTGCTGATTACTGATTAATGCATATGTCCAGTTCAGTGTATCTGTCGCTCATGAGTTATCCCCATTGGTTTGACGAGAAGTTCTGATGGGTATCATCCAACGTTTAGCCAGCCTGTTGACGGTCATTTTTGGCGTGTTGCTGCTTACTTTCCTATTGATTCATCTGGTGCCGGGTGATCCTGTCGATGTGATGTTAGGCGAATCTGCGAACATGGCGGACCGCGCAGCCTTACGTGCAGACTTGGGGTTGAATCAGCCATTGATTCAGCAGTTTGGTCTCTATGTGGCAAAGCTGTTGCAGGGTGACTTAGGGCAGTCTATACACACGCACACACCGATTATTGAGTTAATCAAGGCGCGCTATCCTGCCACCGTAAAGTTGGCATTGCTGTCTTTACTAATTGGTGTTGTTATAGGTGTGCCGCTGGGTGTATTTGCGGCACTTAAAGCTGGGCACTGGCAAGACTTTGTGGTGACTATCGTTTCTGTGCGTTTATCTGCAATGCCTGCGTTTTGGCTGGGGCCAGTGCTGATGCTGATTTTTGCCGTGTGGCTAGGTTGGTTGCCAGTGAGTGGTATGGATACAGGCACATCCATCATTTTGCCAGCTATTACCTTAGGGTTTGGGCTAAGTGCTATTTTGACGCGGATGACACGCACCAGCTTACTGGAAGTGTTAAACGATGATTACATACGCACTGCGCGTGCCAAAGGCTTAAGTGAGCAAACCGTGATTTTGCGTCATGCCTTGCGCGCTGCTTTATTGCCGATTATTACCATTGTGGGCTTGCAGATGGGTAGCTTGCTTGCCGGTACTGTGATTACTGAAACTATCTTTAGCTGGGATGGTATTGGCCGCTTGTTAGTGGAGAGTATAGAAAAGCGTGATTACCCTGTTACGCAGGCATGCGTGCTGATTGTGGCCCTAAGCTATGTACTGGTGAACCTGTTTACCGATATTTTATACAGACTAGCCGACCCTAGAGTGCGTCATGCGTAGCAGAAGTAAAGGTTAAGTTAATTCGATGAAATTTCTATCTTATTCGATTTTAGCGCTATGGCTGCTTGCTGTGCTGGCGAAGAATCTGCTACAGCTTGATGCCAATACGATTGACTTGAATGTGATTTTACAAGCGCCGACCATGCAGCACTGGTTCGGTGCCGATGATTTGGGTCGTGATATTTTTGCACGTGTGCTAAGTGGTGTTGAAGTGTCGCTTTGGGTGGCGCTAGTTGTGACTGCGGTGACCATGGCGATAGGCGTGTTTATCGGCTTGCTGGCAGGCTTTTACGGCGGCAGGGTAGATGCAATCTTGATGCAGATTACCGATATCTTTTTGGCATTCCCCGGTATTTTATTAGCGATTGCATTTGCAGCGGTACTTGGGCCAGGGTTAGGTAATTTAATGATAGCGCTGTGCTTAACTGGCTGGGTGAGCTACGCGCGGCTGACCCGCGGGCAAACCCTGACTCTGCGCCATCGCCAGCACGTACTCGCAGCTGAGTCATTGGGGGCAGGTGTGCCACGCTTGCTGTTTCGGCATATCTTGCCGTTATTAGCCTCAATTTTGGTGGTAGAAGCCACTTACAGCTTAGCGAGCGTGATGATTGCCGAGGCTAGCCTGTCATTTTTGGGGCTGGGGATTCAGGCGCCGGATGCCTCTTGGGGCGCGATGTTGCGAGATGCCGTACGTTATATGCTGATAGCACCACATTATGTGTTGATTGTAGGTGGATGCTTGATGAGTTTGATTTTAGCGATTAATCTAGGCGGAGACTATCTGCGTGACGCTTTAGATGTTAGAAAAACCGATTAAGAAAGAGGTAGCATGAGTTTAGGTCCAGTGATGATAGATGTTGTCGGTACAGAATTAACCGATGACGACATTAGGCGTTTAAAGCACCCACTGGTTGGTGGTGTGATTCTATTTAAGCGCAATTATGAAAATAATGCCCAGCTTAAAGCGCTGACTGCAAGCATACACGCGGTGCGTCAGCCACCATTGCTGATTGCGGTGGACCATGAAGGTGGCCGTGTGCAGCGTTTTAGAGAAGGGTTTACTAAAATTCCGCCCATGCGTGAATTTGGCAAAATCTGGGATAAAAATCCTAAAAAGGCCAAAGAGTTAGCCACCGAAGCTGGCTGGATTCTGGCCGCAGAGTTACGTGCACATGGCGTGGATTTTAGCTTCACCCCAGTGCTGGATATGGATTATGGCGATAGCCTAGTGATTGGTGACCGTGCGTTTCATCTAAACCCGCAAGCGATTAGCGACCTAGCCTATGCGTTGATGCAAGGCTTGAAAAAAGGCGGGATGCCGGCAGTAGGTAAGCATTTCCCTGGGCATGGCTTTGTGGTGGCTGACTCTCACGTGAGTATGCCGGTAGATGAGCGTGAGTTTGACCAAATCGCACAACACGATATGCAGCCGTTCAGAATGCTGATTGATGATGGCATTCAGGCAATTATGCCCGCGCATGTGATTTACCCTAAAGTGGATAGCAAGCCTGCTGGTTTTTCACCGCGCTGGTTACAGAAGATACTGCGCGAACGCCTAGGCTTTAATGGTGTAATTTTTAGTGATGATTTAAGTATGGAAGCCGCCACAGCAGGCGGGGATGTAACTACGCGAGCATTGGCTGCACTTACTGCTGGCTGCGATATGGTGCTGCTGTGCAATCAACCGGCCATGGCAGATGAGCTATTAGATAACCTTAGCTGGACTATTTCTGCACAAAGCCTAAGCCGCTTAGCGCGTATGCATGGGCATAAACATCCGTTATCTATGGATGCGTTGCATGAAAGTGCAGATTTCGTGCGTGCGCTGCACCAAGTGGCGCAGGTGGGTATTGTAGAAGGCGAATTGTTCGCTTAATAAAAAGCCTTGAAACTTAATGCGTAAATCGGTATCTTAGCCCTAGGTGTATTTTTAATTATAAGGAAATAAACAATGTTAGATAACACTCCAGTATTAGGTCGTTCAGAATCGACCGAGTTAGCTACCAATCGAGTTTTGCGTAATACATACGCGTTGTTGGGATTGACCATGATCCCAACAGTGATTGGTGCATTTATTGGTATGAGTATTAATTTTTCTATTGCACAACAGCATCCATTTATGTTCGCGATTGGCGCAATGGCAGTAATGTATGGCCTGTTTGCAGCGATTGCAGCTAACCGTAATAGCAGCGTAGGCGTGGTGATTTTATTAGGCTTAACATTCTTAATGGGTATGTTGCTTGGCCCTATCCTTCAGCATGCATTGCATTTAAGCAATGGCGCACAAATCGTAGGCTTAGCTGCTGGCGGCACTGGCATCATCTTAATGACCTTGGCTGGTATTGCTACCACTACCAAAAAAGACTTTAGCTTTATGGGCAAGTTTTTAATGGTGGGTATTGTATTAATGATTGTTGCTTCATTAGCTAATATCTTTTTACAAATCCCGGCAATGGCGCTTGCAATGTCTGCAGTTGGCGTGATTCTGTTTTCAGGTTTTATCCTGTATGACGTTAGCCGTATTGTTAATGGCGGTGAAACTAACTATGTGATGGCAACGTTAGGTTTGTACTTAAGCATTTATAACTTGTTCACCAGCTTGTTGCAGTTGTTAATGGGATTAATGGGCAGTAACGACTAATACGTGTTGTGTTAGTACATACGTTTAGATTTTAAAAAACCCGCTTCGGCGGGTTTTTTTATTGGCGCTGCAGTTTTGCTTGCTTGCGGCGTTCTGAAAAGAAGTTAGATAGCATCATGCCGCATTCATCAGCCAGTAAGCCGCTGGCAACCGTAGTGTGGTGGTTGAGCTTTTGCTCGGCCATCAGGTTGATTACGCTACCGCAGGCGCCTGTTTTCTGGTCGCTGGCACCATACACCAGTTTGGCGATACGTGCGTGCTGTATTGCACCAGCACACATTGCACATGGTTCTAATGTGACATACAACGTGCAATCAACTAAGCGATAGTTACCCAAGTGCTGCGCAGCATCGCGCATAGCTTGAATCTCGGCATGTGCGCTTGGGTCGTGCAGCGTAATGGGCGCGTTGCTACCACGCCCGATAATTACTCCATCTTTCACTACAATTGCACCCACTGGCACTTCACCGGCTAGGGCGGCTTCTTTTGCCAAAGTGAGCGCAATGTTCATAAAGGCTTGGTCTTGTTCGGTCGTGTTTACGTTGTTAGTTGTCATATGATTAATTACTTTTGTTTTAGGCGGTTACAGGCAGTTAGTCTTGCTGTTTTTGAGCCCAGCGCACCAGTACGTAAACCAAGCCTAAAACAAATGCACCACCCACCCATATCGCAATTTCTTCTGTGGTTGGTGAGGCGTCCTGCACAGGCATTACGATGAGTTTACGTAAGAACAGTACGAGCACCACCTCAACAAAGGTTTCTACCTGAAGCTTGCTGCCTTGCAAGTAACGTATTTCTGCAGAGATGAGTGCAGAAATCGACCATAGCAGCATAAGGGTACCTAGCGCATGTAAAAAGCCATGGACCAAGTTATGTGCATTAGCGGCAGCGAATACATCTTTAAAAAATAGCCAGGTAAACATAATGACCGAGGTGGCAAGCGCTAAGCCAATAATAATATGGGCAAATCCGTTAAGCCACTGCATGGCTTTGATGGCAAAGTTGTTGATGCGGGCAAAGTTTTTGGGTAGTTGTTCTTGTGACATCTTAGTGTCTTTCATTGTGCTGGTGATAATAAAATATCATTTATGTTTAGTAATTGGAATTGTTTAATAAACCATTGTTGCGCTTTGCCGCCATCACTGCGCCAGGCGAGGAAAATCATCACCTCATGTTTGGGCTTTGCCACTTGTTTAATGATGAGCTGACCTTTGCTTGCATAATACTGTGCAAGCTTGTTTGGGATATAGCCAGCCCCCAGCCCCGCAATTTGCGCCTGTAGTTTGAAGTGCATGCTAGGTAGGGTCAGCACATCTTGCCCAGACAATATACCTGCGGTTCTTGGCGGTAAGTTGCGCGAGCTATCCGCAGCTGAAATTGAGCGGTAGCGAATAATGTCTTGGTCTTGTAACGGGTCTGGCATCTTGGCTAGCGGATGGTGCGGTGCAACCGCGTAACTAAACTCCATCAAGCCGATGGGCTTTGTGGTAAAGCCGTTGACCGGCGGTGTGTCACCTGGGCTGCCTAAAGTGATATCAGCGCGGCCGCTAATCAGTGCATCCCAGCCGCCGCCAAACACCTCTTGTGTCAGTTTGATTCTGGTGCCGAAATTCTGGCTGTAAAATTTATCTAATATCGGGTAAATACTGGCGATATCAAATAAGTCACTCACGGCGATAGTCAGTTCGGTTTCCACGCCTTTTGCCACACGTTTTACCCGTGATTCTAGCTCGCTTGCGGCGTTCAGCAGGTTGCGCCCCTCTTTGAGTAGTTCTGCCCCGGCTAAAGTGAGCTCAGCGCGGTGCCCACTACGGTTAAAGAGCTGAACGTTTAAGTCTTCTTCCAGCTTTCTCACGGTATAAGTAATGGCAGAAGGCACGCGAAATAGTGATTCTGCAGCGGCAGCAAAGCTACCTTTGCGTGCAATCGCATCTAATACCTCAAGTGACTCTAACGATAATTTAGTGGACATAATCGGTACTCAATCTTAATCAGATTATTTGAACAAAACATGCAAAATTATTAGCTATTAGTATAAAGATATTAGTAATAACATGCTGTTAATTATTCAATTAACTTGAATAGGCAGTAGGGTGCGCAACATTAACGTGGGTTTGATGTGAATCTTTAGAGTGAAAGTCGGTCTGGGCTTAAGTGGTATTGAATATCAATTGAAGTAACTGGTGTAAGTAAATATTGTGATAACAAACCAAGATTAAATTAACAAACCAGATTCAAACAAAGGATGACATATGAAATACGTACATTTAAAAACGACAGCACTATTACTGGGTGCGCTATTTTCAGGGATGAGCGCAGCAATTGCGGCACCGGTTGCTTATAAAATTGACGCGGCACATAGCTTTGCAAACTGGAGTGTGCGTCATGTGGTAGCCAAGGCATCCGGCACTTTTAACGATATTACAGGCAACATTTTGATTGATGCCGATAACTTAGCCAACTCTTCGGTAGACGCCAAAATTAATGTGCTGAGCGTGAATAGCGGGCTTGCCAAACGTGACGCGCACATTAAAGAAAAAGACTATCTGAATGCAGAGAAGTTTACTGAAATGAGTTTTTTGAGCACAAAAATTGAGGCAAAAAGCGCAACAGAAGGCGTGATGACAGGTAAGTTCACCATGCATGGTGTGACTAAAGAAATTGCTTTGCCATTTAAAGTGTTAGGTTTTGGTAATGACCCTTGGGGTGGCGAGCGTAGTGGTTTTGAGGCAAAAACCTCACTGAAAGCATCGGATTATGGCTTTGGCTGGGGCGTAAAGCCGAACAGCCCGGTCGGTGATGATATTGAGATTACCTTATTGATAGAAGCAGTGAAACCTACTGCTGAAAAACCTAAAAAATAATTGAGACATTAAACATTGTTAGGAGTAAAACATGGCATTAGATCTATTTAGCCCGGTAAAACTGGGCAGTATCCAATTGAACAACCGTATTGTGATGGCGCCACTGACCCGCAATAGAGCAGGGGCGGAGGGCGTGCCTCAGCCTTTAAACGTAACTTATTACGAGCAGCGTGCCAGTGCAGGGCTGATTGTCACCGAGGCAACGCCAATTTCAGCCATGGCCCATGGCTACCCAGCCTTACCTGGCATTTATACCGATGCACAAGTTGCCGGATGGAAGAAGATTACCGACGCGGTTCACGCTAAAGGCGGCAAGATTGTGATTCAGATCTGGCACGTAGGCCGCATCTCTCACCCTAGCCTGTTGCCGGATGGCGCGCTACCAGTGGCGCCATCTGCCATTAAACCAGCAGGGCAGGCATTTACTTATCAAGGCTTGGTTGACTATGTAGAGCCGCGTGCATTGGCGCTGAACGAGCTGCCAGGCATCATTGCTGATTATGTACATGCAACGAAAGCTGCGCTGGCTGCAGGGTTTGATGGTGTAGAGATACATGCGGCGAACGGTTATTTGTTAGACCAGTTTTTGCGCGATGGTACTAACAAGCGTACTGATGAATACGGTGGTAGCTTTGAAAATCGTGCACGACTCCTGTTAGAAGTGACTAAGGCCGTGGTAGACGTAGCAGGCGCAGATAAAGTGGGTGTGCGTATTTCACCAGTCAACCCATTTAACGATATGCAGGACAGCAACCCGCAAGCGCTGTTTAATTATGTGGCAGAGGCACTGAGTCAATTTAATCTTGCCTATTTACACGTGGTAGAAGGTGGTATTCACGGCGGCGGTCTATCTGACCCGTTTGACTTTGCTGCGCTGCGTAAGCTATTTAAAGGCGGTTACATGGCGAATTTGGCTTACGATAAAGCACGTGGTAATGCCGCGGTTGCAAGTGGGCATGCAGATGTGGTGGCTTATGGTGTACCATTCATAGCTAATCCTGATTTAGTCGCGCGCTTTAAACTAGATGCGCCACTAAATGAAGCGGATTCATCATCATTTTACGGTGGTGCTGAAAAAGGCTACACCGACTACCCATTTATTGAGGAATAAAATTAAATATGCATAACCCGGCTATTACACAAGTATCCATTGATAACACACTAGCAAACCGATGGAGTGGTCGCGCCTATGATGCAGCTAAGGGCGTGACGCAAGAGCAGGTAATTGCTTTGCTAGAGGCCGCAAGATGGGCACCTTCTTGCTTTGGTGATCAGCCTTGGCGTTTTGTGGTTTGGGATAAAAATACAGATGCTGCCAGCTGGCAGCAAGCATTTGAGTGCCTGGTGCCAGGCAATCAGACTTGGGTGAAAGATGCGCCATTGCTCTTGTTGATATGTGCGGATACCTTGTTTGGCCATAACCAAAAGCCTAACCGTTGGGCGCAATACGATACTGGCGCGGCAGCAGAGAACTTATGTTTACAAGCTTCAAGCATGGGCTTAATGGCGCACCAGATGGGTGGTTTTGACCCGGATAAAGCACGTGCTACGTTTAATATCCCAGAGCAGTACACGCTGATGGCGATGATGTCTGTTGGTTACCAAGCTGATATTGCCACTTTAGAAGGTGATATTCTGACAAGAGAAACCGCGCCACGTACTAGAAAGCCTTTGTCTGAGCTGTTTTTTGGTGCGACATGGGGTAAACCAGTACCAGGTTTGAGTGAATAGTCGCATTGCGAATCTAAAACTTAACGAAAGATATGGCTTCTGATAAACTGCTATTTTTAGGCGTTACCTTACTCAATTAAAGGCAAAATTATGGCAGTTATTGCACTTACCAAAGCTAATTTTAAAGAAACAATAGAAAACAATCCTTTTGTGATTGTTGATTTTTGGGCGCAATGGTGTGATCCATGTGTTGCTTTTACGCCTACTTTTGAAGCTGCGGCAGAGAAAAACCCAGACATCGTATTTGGTATGGTCAATACTGAAGCCGACCCTGAAATCGGCGAGTATTTTGAAGTAACGCAAATCCCAGGCATTTTGGTGATTCGCGAACAAGCTGGTATCCACGCGCAAGTAGGTGAAATTGGCGCACCTGCATTTGATGAAATTATCAAATGGGCACGTGATTTTGATATGACCCCAGTGCGTGAGTACTACAAACAACAGGCACAGGCAGCTAACTAATCGCTGCACCTGTCAGTAACAATAAAAAAGCGGCCTAGGGCCGCTTTTTTATTGTGCTGTTACCGTGTTGTGGGCAGGGCGTTAAAAAGAGCCTGTTGTATATAACCTAACTAGGTAAAATACGCCAACCGCCATCATGAAATACATGGGCAGGTCACCGCTCTTTTTGGTTTCTGATTTATTCGGTGAGCTAACCCATTTGTTCAGCAGCCATAGCACCAGAATGATGACAGGAATCATCAGCATGCTGGTGGTGGATTCAAACAGCTTGCCCATCAGGGTTGAAAGCCAGCCGTCCTCACGAAACAGCTCTAAAGCAATGCCAATAATGCCCACAAGCATAAGGCCCATGCGTATTGTTGCAGCTAGTACGCTCGCTTTACTCTCCGGCTTAATGTCTTTATTTTTCAGATATTTGTTAGGCTCTTGCTTTGCCATTTTTTGCTCCTTAGGCGCTTATTTAGTCTGCACTGAGAAACTTCATTGGGTCTACAGATTTACCTTGCTGCCTGATTTCAAAATGTAGTTTTACTGTATTGCTGTCAGTATCGCCCATTTCTGCAATTTTTTGGCCGCTGGTCACTTGCTGGCCTTCTTTAACCAGAATCAGGCTATTGTTTGCATACACAGATAAATAAGTAGCGCTGTGTTTTACGATAACCAACTTACCATAGCCGCGCAAGTCAGAGCCGCTATAAATGACTTTACCCGGGGCAGCTGCTTGCACGGCTTGCCCCATCTTGCCTGAGATATCTATCCCTTTATTGCCTGCATCGTTAAAGTTGGCGATAACTTTGCCTTTGGTAGGCCATGCCCAAGTTAGGGCGCCGGTAGGCTCTAGCTTAGGTTTTGTTTCTGTAACGGGCTCTGCTGGCTTAACTTCAGGCTTTGATTCTACTATTGGTTTATCAGCTACTTTTTCGGGTGTTTTTTCTGCTACCTTTTCTGTCGTTGGTTTTTTTACAGCGTTAGCAGTAGTGGCTGGCGTGCTGGCAATAGTCTTTGCTACTGGGAGAGGCTGCTTGTAAGCTGCATCACTGTATGGCTCTCGTAGCGCTTTGGGCTCGCTGATACTGATTGCGGCTGGAGGTGTCTGCGTGTTGCTACTCGCTTCGGGAGCGCTATCAGCGCCAATCGCATAAGTGACCACACCATTGTTGTTATCTGGTGCTGGGCTGCGTTGCGCGCTAGGCTCTGCCGTAGCTGGTGCTTCATTTAAAGGTGCAAACTTAAGGGTTTGGCCGATTTTAATCAGGTAGGGCGCGCTGATATTGTTAACCTGTGCAATTTCTTTATAGTCGTAACCATATTCCAGGCCTATGCTATACAGGGTATCGCCCTTTTTGACCACGTAGCTTGCCGGGCGCCAGTCTGTACCAGCTTTGTGTGTGGCAGCTTTGGTTTGCGGCTTATTGGATTTTGCATGCGGTATGCGGTCAATCACCGGTGCTTGGGTAGTGCTGCATGCAAAGTTCAGCAATGAAATCAATAAGATGATGAAACAGCGTGATGCACTCATTGTGAAGTAGTGCCGCCGAGTAAGGGAACAAACTTTACAGGCTCCAGCTGCGTTTGACGGTAGTCATTTGCAGACACGCGCTCTACAAGGTACAGGATTTGCTCATCGGTACCGACCGGAATGACTAAACGGCCGCCAACTGCCAGCTGCGTTAATAAATCTGGCGGAATGTGGCTTGCCGCAGCGGTGACGATAATGGCATCAAAGGGTGCTAGCTGTGCCAAGCCCATATTGCCGTCTGCGTGGTCTAACTTGACGTTAATGCATTTAAGCTTGCGTAGATGGTCGCGCGCTTTTAACAGTAAAGGGCGAATACGCTCTACAGAGTAAACCTCTTTAGCCAGTTTGGATAATACGGCCGTTTGATAGCCGCAACCAGTGCCGATTTCGAGCACTTTCTCTAACGGCTGACCATTACGCAGCAACTCAGACATGCGAGCGACGATATAGGGCTGGGAGATAGTTTGTCCAAAGCCAATCGGTAGAGATACGTCTTCATAAGCGCGAATCGAAAGTGCTTCGTCAACAAAAATATGGCGTGCTGTGCTGCCAATGGCTGCGAGCACCACTTCATCTTTAATGCCTTGCTCGCGCAGTCGATTAAGCATGCGATCACGCGTACGTTGCGATGTCATGCCGATGCCGGCTTGGGATGATTTGATTAATGCCACGATTTTATTTCCAGTATTATTAGCTAGATAACCATTGTTTAATGTCATTCAGCTGTGCGTGGCTAGTTAAGTCAACTTGAATGGGTGAAATCGAAACTTGCTGATTTGCTACAGCATGGAAGTCTGTACCTAAACCGCCATCATTAGGCTGCCCGGCAGCGCCAACCCAGTATACCGTTTCATTGCGAGGCGTTTTAAGCTGTACCACTGGTTCAGCTTTATGGCGTTTACCCAAGCGTGTTACCGTGCGCCCTTGTAATTCATCGTAAGGGATATCTGGCACGTTAACATTCAAAAGTGTAGGGGCGCTGAACCCGTTTTTTTGATAATGCTGAATCAGTTCCACGGCAACGCGTGCTGCCGTTTCAAAGTGGGTAGAGTTGTGCTGTGACATAGAAACCGCGATAGAAGGGATGCCAAGCAGGTAGCCCTCCATGGCTGCTGCCACTGTGCCTGAGTAAATGGTGTCATCACCCATATTGGCACCATCATTAATGCCGCTGATGACCATGTCCGGCATGCTGTCCATCAAACCTGTAAGCGCAATATGCACGCAATCTGTTGGCGTGCCATTGACGTAAAAAAAGCCGTTAAATGCTTTTTTTACGCTTAACGGGCGGTCAAGCGTGAGTGAGTTACTGGCGCCGCTGCGATTTCTTTCAGGCGCAACAACGGTAATATCTGCAATTTTTGCAATATGTTCGGCCAGTACATTTAAACCTGGTGCGGAGTAACCATCATCGTTTGAGAGCAGTATTTTCATGCGTAGCTTACTAATCGTGTTTTCATGGCTAAATTATAGTAGAAGACAGTATGTTTGGCGCGGTATCTATGTAAAAACTTATGTGTGTTTATGTGTGTTTATGTGTTTTTTACGCTGTTTTGTGGTGCTTGGCGTGTCAGCCTTGCGTAAAAAATCGTACACGTAAAAAATAAGATAGTCAGGATGACCTCTGCTAATGCAAGCTTGGCAGAAATTCCTACATCCGCCCATGCGCGCACTACACCTTCGGTGAAGTAAAACAAAATGAACATGCATGACCATTGGTAGGTATAACGCTTGCCCCGTAAGATGCCGAATAAAGGCAGTAATAGCGGTAGCACTTTGAATATCAGTAATGAGCCGCCCGGTTTTAATGGGGCTAATACAGCCTCCCAAGCCAAGGTTAATAGTATGAGCGCGATGAGGCTAACAGAAGCGCCTAGCTGGAGTCTTTGTATCATTTGAGGTTTATTCACGTTGGAGTTTACTTACGTTAAGGTTGATTCAGGCTTGAATTAAGCGTTGATTGATTTTGAAAGGCTGACCAAGGCGGCGCGTGCAGATTGTGCATCATGGATCGGTGTTGCAAATGCAAAGCGCAATGTCATGGTTTGGTTGTTAACAATCGTGGCAACATCAAATCCGTCACAATCAATCCCCAGCATGGTTGCTTGCGTGGCCTCTACGCCGTGCACGTGCCTACAATAGGCAATCAGGCTATCGGCATGGTCTGTATTCATGTGGTTGAGGATATGTGCTTCCTGACTTGCCAATTGTGAATCAGCCGGCATGTCTGTCATCAGGTCGCTGCCGGATAGCCAGCCCATTTTGCCAAAACCTGCAATATAGCGGCATGTTTCAATTTGGATGCGATAAAAAGCAAAGTCATGCATATCAAAGTAACCACTGGCTTGCGGCAGGTAGCGCAAATAACGCGCGCGTAAGTCAGCATCATCATTTTTATTGATGACATGCGCAGTGCCCAGCAAGGTAAGTCTGGCATTTGCCTGTAGGTCTTCAGCCCCGGCAAATACCAATAATGATACTTTAGGGTTGGCTGCGATATTTTTTGTGTGCTCTGCAATGCTGCTAATCAAGATGATGGGTTGGCATTGGTGGTCTAACACAAATGGAGCAACCGAGCCGAACGGGTAGCCTTCAAGCTTTGCTGAATGGGTTGATAGTATGGCGGTGCGAGTGCTTCTTAAAAACTGTCTCGCTTCTAGCGGTAGCTGGCTCATGGTTTAAAGTTTTCTCGCTAGTTTTAGCGCGGTTTCCGCAAGGCGTTTACCTAAGGCAATACACAGTTTTTTTTCATCATCGCTGATAGGTTTGTCATCCATAGTGCCGCCAATATGGCTTGCACCGTAAGGTGTGCCGCCAGTTGTGGTGGCAGATAGCGCAGGTTCGGAGTACGGTAAACCCACCATAATCATGCCATGGTGCATTAACGGCAGCATCATGGTGAGGAGTGTGGTTTCATTACCACCATGCATAGAGCCTGTAGAGGTAAATACCGCCGCCGCTTTGTTTGATAATGCGCCCTTTAACCATAAACTGGTGGTGCCATCTAAAAAGTATTTCATTGGTGCCGCCATATTGCCAAAACGGGTAGGGCTGCCCAATGCTACGCCTATGCACTCTTCTAGGTCTTGCAGTTCTGCGTAGGGATCACCTGTGCTCGGGATGTCAGATTCGGTTGCTTCGCAATTTGCTGACACCTTAGGCACAGTGCGAATACGTGCTTTAATGCCATCTACGCTTTGCACGCCGCGCGCAATCAGTTGCGCCATTTCGCGCACTGCGCCACCTTGAGAATAGTATAAAACTAGGATTTCGTTCATTTTTTTCGTTTATCTTTAATACGTTGTTTTTTTGCGTCTAGCTCGAATAAGCCAATTATGTTGATTAGGTCGCTAAATTTAGCATAACCATAGTTGCGAGAATCAAAGGCGGAGTAATTTTTTACGATATGCTTTTTCACTTCACCAGTATTCGCAAAGCCGTCATCATCTGAAAGCGATTCTATCGCAGAGCGAATTAATGACACTAACTTTGTATCCATTGCTAATTGTTGTGAGGTTTTCTTCACAACCGGAGCTAGCAGTGTATTGTCGTTAGTCGTGAGAGTGCTCGACTTTGTTTCAGCTATTGCTTTAGATTTTTCAGATTTAACACCAGGTGCATCTTGATTAGCTGTGATGATTTCAGAGGTTTTATCTAAAGAAAGAATCTCTATGTAGATAAATTGGTTACAGGCAGCCCTGAGCGACTCAGGTGTTTTTTGTTCACCAAATCCATAAACTAGTTTACCAGACTCGCGGAACCGAATTGCCAGCCGAGTAAAGTCACTGTCGCTGGATACAATACAAAATCCATCAAGCGGGGCGGTGTAGAGTAAATCCATTGCGTCAATAATAAGTGCACTATCGGTTGCATTTTTACCTTTGGTGTTAGCGTATTGCTGTATAGGCTGGATAGCATGTTTTGGCAATATTTCTTTCCAGCGCACTAGTTGACTCTGTGTCCAATCCCCATAGATACGCCTGACACTTGCATCACCAAATTTAGATATTTCTTCAAATAATTCATCAATAATGGGAATCACGTTAAATGTGTTATCTGCATCAATTAACACTGCCAGTCTTGGATTATTTTTGTCTGTATTCATGATGCTGAATCCAAATCTTATTTGAAGCTGAAAGTATATAACACATCGACAGCACTTTCATTGCCGGCTTCGGCGCGTAGTGCCCAGCGCGGTGTGATATTGAAAGTGAGTCTGGCAATGTCTTGCAGGCCGCTAATGCTTTTTGCGTAGCTCAAATAAAGCTGTGAGCTTAGTCGTTTGCCCAGAGTGACAGAGGCGTTTTCCGCATCACCGCCAGCGAAGCTGAACTCATCTAGCCCGGCAGCGCGTGCTATCTGGCTTTGTAATGGAACCGATTGCCCTTGTGAGAATAAGGCACCTGCTGCTAGCGAGAGTATTGCAAAGTCACTTTTGCCAGCTTGTTCTGTGCCATGGCCTAATACCAGCCATGCGAGCTTATCTGTATCCGGTACATTAGGGTCTGAAACCAGCTTAATTTCAGGGATTAAGGCGCTCCCTGTAATTTCAACGCCTACATTGACGGGCTTGCTATCGCGCATGGCGCGGATATTTAGACCAGGGTTATCCATCACGCCGTTAAAGTTTAATATGCCGCGCTCAATATTGAGTATTTGGCCGTAAGCCATAAACGTGCCTTTAGAAACGGCAATGCTGCCTTCCGTGTGTGGCCTGTATTCGGTACGGCCAGTGAGTGTTAGCGCCCCAGTCAGTTTTGCGTCCAGGCCGCGCCCGCGTAAGGTAAAGTCATCACCTAGTTGAATACGTAGGCCGTTTAGCAATATTTGTAATAACGGCTCTTTTTTAGTTGTGGTTTCTCCTATGATAATCACATCGTCGCTAAGCGTAGGGGTGTCTTCTTGCGCCATTTCGATTAGGCCGTTGTTGACGCTGAAGTCACCTAAAATACTAAGTAGGTTGTCAGCAAGGATGGTTTTGCCGGTGCCGCTGATGACCAGCAGGCGGTCAGTTCTGGAGAAGATGCTAAATTGGTCAGCATTCCAGCTGAGCTCTGCCTCGGGGTGGCCTTGCGCAAATCGTAGCCAACCGCTGGCGCTCAGCTTGCCCGCGCCACCTTGCCAGATAGCTTGCTCAATTTGTAGTTGATTGTTTTCAAAGTGCGCTTGGAAAATACCGTTATTGAGCTGTATGCCTTCTGATGGCAAATTGAAGTTGATATTACTGCCATTTAGCGTGCCGCTCAGGTTGGACTGTGCCAGCGTGCCATCAGCAGATACGGTTAATGCGACTTGCCCATCTAGGTCTGCATCCATCAAGCTAGTGGGCATAGGTAGCCATGCCAATGTATTGAGTTTGGCGCTGGCGGAGAGCTGCAGCGGTGCGTTGTTGAGTAAGCTAAAACCTGCTTCAGTTTTTGCGAGCTGGCTTGCAAGTTTTGCGCTGATGGTACCCAGGTTTTTACCATCCAGATCCGCTGTGATGCGCAGTGCATTATCCACTACGTTAAGCTCCAGTTTTGCTGTTGATAGTGCCAATGGCTGCGTGCTGCCATCTGGTTTTTTTAAGGTGAAATCACCGCTTTCGCGCCATAGGCTAAAGTGTGCATTGACTGCATCTTGCGCTTCAATCGCCCACTCTCCTGAGAAGCTAGGGCTACCTTGCAGCGTGTTGGGCAATGTTAATAAATCTGGCGGCAGGTCGCTAAGGCTTATTTGCGTTAACGTGCCTTTGCTTGCCAGTTTTCCCTTGCTGAAGGCGAGTTGTTCGATGTTGATGGTGCCGTGATTCAGCAATAGATTCGCCTGCGCGAGCGCTATGCCGTCAATATCAGCATTTAGTTTCGCCGGCGCTTTTAGTTTGACTGGTGTTAGCCCAGAGTAATCCAGTTGCTGCAATAAGCCTTGCCACTGTCTTTTTAGTGAAGATGCATTTAAAGCAAGCCCGCCTTTTAATGTGCTTTGTAATTTTGCATCGTTGCTATCAGCACTAATGGTGATTACATGGTTTGCCTGTGTGCCATCTAGAGTGAAGTTGCCATTAAATGGCGCATTGCTGCCGTATTGAATGGTGTTTGCTACAAATTTTGCAGTCATAGTGCCGCTATCACCAGTCATCATGGCGGCATCACCAGTTAACTCGTTTATTTGCAAGCCATCTGCCAAGCGTAGTTTCTCACCAAGTAATTTGATGTTAAGCGAGGGGCTATCCAGCGCACCATCAATTGCACCACTCGCGCTAATTTTCCCGGCTAGTGTTGGGTCAAATGTTGCAAGGTCTGGCAGGTCTGCCTGCCAGTTTAAGTGGGTGTTTTGTGCATTAATGTTACCGGTGCCTTTAATTTTATTGGCGGCAACGCCCAGCTCGAATGTGAGCTGCTCTAGTGCGCTGGCTGTGAGCTGGGCATTGGCAGAGATAGAAACAGGCTGCGCTTGCCAAGTGCTGTCATGGCTGCTGAGGTTGAGTGTTGCATTAGGATCGGGTTTAAGTGCTCCCGCTAGAGTTGCATCTAGATTAAGTTTGGCAGCGGGGTAGTTGCCTAAGCGCTCAGGGCGTAACGCCACAAGCTGGCTACGCACATGAATTGCATAATCATGATTCAGCTCAACTTGGCCATGTACCAGTAGCTGTGCCGCGGCTTGTTCGTTATTATATTTTGACAGGCTGATTTTGCCATTTTGTGATGTTAACCAAGCGCTGGTATCAATATTGAGCGTATTAAGGTCACCACTTAATTGTGCGCTTAAGTCATAGGGGTAAGCTGACTCTGCGTTTTTGAGTGAGAGCTCACCTTTGAGTGTAAAGGGTTTGCTGGCGCTCATATTGATGTGCGCTGAGGCATTGCCCCACGGAGTTTGGGCGTGCGAAAAATTGAGTTTTAGCGTGTTGGCGTTACCCTCAAACCCTAATTTTACGTTGTGAAAAGTCTGGCGCTCATCTTGCGTGACGATGACGACTTCGCTGATTTCAGACTGTAGCACTGAGATGGGGAGTGGCAGATTAATGCGCTTGGGCAGTGGTGATTGCTCAGATTCACCATCGCTGTTTTTAATGGTGATGACTAGGCGTTTGGCTTTTAATTGCTCAACCACCAGTTTGCCATCGCCAAAGGGCGAAAGCTGCCAGCGAGCGCTGAGTTTTTCCAGTTTCAGATGGATATTATCTAAATCGTGGCTGAAGCTATCTAAGCTGGTGCTAACGCTAATCGGCATTTCGCTATGTGCGGGTGAAAACAGCAGTAAGCTGATGCTAAGCAGTAAAATATGTAAGTAACGGCGTGCCATTAGAATATCACCCCGATATTAAAATGCATGCGGTAGTCGTTAGTTTCCTGACCATAGGCAATGTCAGCACCAATCGGGCCTACAGGGCTTTTCCACCTTGCACCTAAGCCATAGCCGTACACTGGTTTTAGGTCTTTAAGGCTGTTCGCTGCATTACCAAAGTCGGTAAAGATAGCCGCGCCCCATTCTGGCGTTAGCCATTGAATCACTTCAATGCTGCCTGTGGCAAGGTAGCGTGCACCGACGATTGCATCACCCTCTGTTACGCCTAGGCTCTGGTAGCCATAGCCACGTACCGACTGGTCGCCGCCAGCACGAAATAGAAAAGTAGCGGGTGCGCTGTTTTTTCCATGCACCATGCCGAGTTCGGCACGGGCGATTAACTGCGTGCTTTTGGTGATAGGGTAATAGGCTTGTGTTTTTAAATAGCTTTGCAAAAAAGTACCGCTAGCAAGTGATGCCAAGGGGGCACCATTAAATTGCGCATTGAATAAATAACCGCGCGTAGGATTGAGGTTATTGTCTGTGCGTCTTAGCGTAATGCCATAACCTAAGGTAGCTGCGTAATTGTCTGAGGAATCGGCATTATCCAGATTAACGTGCTCTGCTAACAGGTTGGCACCAACGTATTGCTCGCGTTTGAGTGAGCCCCATGCGCGCTTCACGCCAGCTTGTGTAACCGTGGTTGTTTGCCCCTCGATCTCGGTTCTGGTGGTTGCTATATTAGCACTGTCGCGATAGCCGGTTGCCGTGGTGGGTAAGCGAATTGTGCCGGATAATGATTGTAGTTTTTGTTCTAACCTGAGGCTGGATGTCATGCGCCAGTTACGGTCAAATACGTTTAGGTGCTCTACCGTCAGTTGTGTACGCGCGCCTGTGTTGGTACTAAAGCCGGCACCGGTGCTGACCTTAATCGATTTGTTTTCATCTACTTTAATTTTAATGGGCGCCTGTTGCTGGCTAGCAAGTGCCGCCTTGCTATCTGCGGTGACCTCTACCGTGCGGAAATAGCCGCTTTCTTGCAACCGGGTTTGAAAAGTGAGCAGTTGTGACTGGCTATACACTTCATCAGGTTTAATCGGGTTTAGGTTGTGAATGATGCTTTCCGGATAGCGTTGCAAGCCTTCGATTTGCAGTTCACCAAAATGGACGGTGTTGCCGCTATCCACGCTAATCTCTAATGCTGCAGTTTGGTGCTGAATATCGATACTAGCTTTGGTGTCAGTAATGGTTGCATTTGGGTAACGGTTGACCAATAACTTAGTCAGTAAATTTCGTTTTGCCTCGGTCCAGGCGGCTTGTTGAAACTGAGCGCCAGCCGGTAATGACCACTCTTCACGTAGTTGTTGCTCGTTTGGTAGGCCTCGGTGGGCTTGAGTGATGTCGCCACTAAACTTAATGTTGACACTGCTCACCAAGGTAGGCGCGCCGGGGTTAACGGATAGTACGGTGAGGTTTTCAAGCTGGTTTTGCGTGGACTGAACGCTCACTTGCGCTGAGAAGTAGCCCTCTGTTGCGAGTAGCTCTTTGATTTGCTTGGGTGCCTCAGCGGATAGGCGCTTCCACTCGTTGGGGGAGATGCGTGGATTGGTGCGCCATTTAATGATGTCGAGATGATTTTCTAACAGGGTCTTTAGCGGGCTAGGGGCTTCGATTTCTACTTGGTAGCTCGCGTTATCGGCATACGCGAGCACCCCCCAACACAACAAGACTAGGTAGATGATCAGGCTTCTAGTCAAATTCAGAAGCCCTTTTATCATTAATATTTACATGCATTTAAACTCACTTAATGGTTTTTACAAGCTCCGCCGCTTTACCTGTGTAGCTCGCAGGTGTCAGTGCCAGTAAGGCTTGTTTCGCCTCTGCAGGGATAGCCAATTCACTAATAAATGCATGTAGTGAGGTTTGGTTAATGCCACCTTTGCCGCGAGTCAGTTCTTTTAGCTGTTCATACGGGTTCTCAATGCCATAGCGGCGCATTACGGTTTGAATCGGCTCAGCTAATACTTCCCAGCTGTTGTTTAAGTCTTCATCCAAACGTGCAGTGTTGACTTCAAGCTTGTTCAAGCCACGTAAGCAAGAGTCGTAACCTAACAAGGTGTAGCCAAAAGCCACGCCCATATTACGCAATACTGTAGAGTCGGTTAAATCTCGCTGCCAGCGTGAGATTGGTAGCTTTTCTGCCATATGGCGCAACACTGCATTTGCTAAACCTAAGTTACCTTCACTGTTTTCAAAATCAATCGGGTTAACTTTATGCGGCATAGTAGATGAGCCAATTTCGCCCGCTTTTACTTTTTGTTTAAAGTAGCCTACTGAGATATAACCCCAGATATCGCGGTTGATATCAATCAAGATAGTATTGATGCGGGCTAAGGTGTCGTACAGCTCTGCCATGTAGTCATGTGGCTCAATTTGTATGGTCATTGGGTTGTAAGTTAAGCCTAATGAAGATACAAAACGCTGCGCAAAGCTTTCCCAGTCGAAATCAGGGTATGCAGATAAGTGTGCATTAAAGTTGCCAACGGCGCCGTTGATTTTGCCAAGAATTTCATTGCTAGCTAATTGTTTTTGCTGACGTTGTAAGCGATATACCACGTTGGCTAACTCTTTACCCATAGTGGTTGGTGATGCGGTTTGGCCGTGGGTGCGTGATAGCATCGGTTGGTCAGCCAGTTGTTCAGCTAATTCGGTTAAACGTGCAATCAGGTTATTCAAAAACGGTAACATTACGCTGTCACGCGCGGTTTTGAGCATCAAGCCGTGCGATAGGTTGTTGATGTCTTCTGAGGTGCAGGCAAAGTGAATAAACTCACTGGCTTTTTTTACTTCAGTGTTGATGTCAAACTTCTCTTTTAGCCAGTATTCCAACGCTTTTACATCGTGGTTGGTACGCGCTTCAATCGCTTTCACTTGTGAAGCATCTGCCTCACTGAAATTGGTAATAGCAGCATCTAACTCTTGGATGGTTTCAGCGCTAAATGGGGCGATTTCTGCCAACTCCGGTGCGCCCGCCAGTGCTTTTAGCCACTCGATTTCTACCCATGCGCGGTGTTTAATCAGCGCATATTCACTAAAGTAAGGACGCAAAGCGTCAAGTTTAGATTGGTAGCGGCCATCAAGGGGAGAGAGTGCGTTTAGTGTTGTAAGTGACATAGCAAAAAGAAATGAGCGTTTTATAAAAGTGCTATTTTACCTTAGTAGTAGAGTGGGGCAAAAAGTTTTTATTTTCATAGCAAACAAGGGAGTAAGTATCTACTCGGGCGAATTGCTTTGTTACACAGTTATCTCAACCTCGCTATATGGCGCGTATTACATCGGTTGCTGTGTTATGTGCGCCTTGTTCTTCATCCCGCCCAGCGACTTATTCCGTGCTTCCTGTATCAATTGATTAGTCGTGTGGTGTGTAAATCTGCTTGTATCGGTCATGCAAAGTACGGGTAAATTTAGGTCTATAATGGGCTAATCTCCATCAATACCCACGCTTAACACATGTCTCAAGAAAAACCTGGTCAACTTCACCCTTCATGGCAAGCTACGATGGGTGACGAGCTTGATAAGCCCTATATGCAATCGCTACGTGCTTTTTTAAAGCAGGAAAAAGCCGCTGGCAAGACCATATTTCCACCTAGTCCATTAATTTTTAATGCCTTCAATCACACGCCGTTTGACAAGGTGCGCGTGGTGATTATCGGGCAAGACCCTTACCACGGAGTAGGTCAGGCGCATGGCCTGAGCTTTTCAGTGCCAGAGGGCGTTGCGTTGCCACCTTCGTTGCTCAATATTTTTAAAGAAATTGAAAGTGACCTTGGCATTAAAATGCGAGGTAAAGGTGATTTAACGTCTTGGGCAAACCAAGGTGTGCTGTTATTAAATGCAACGCTCACGGTGGAAATGGCAAACGCTGGTTCGCACCAGAAGCGCGGCTGGGAAGCGTTTACCGACGCGGCGATTGCGGCTTTAAACCTACATCGAGAAGGCTTGGTGTTTGTGCTATGGGGCAGTTATGCGCAGAAAAAAGGCGAGATGATAGACCCAACAAAGCATTTGGTATTGAAGTCTGTGCATCCGTCACCGTTGTCGGCGCATCGCGGTTTTTTTGGTAATCACCAGTTCTCGAAAATCAATGAATACTTAACTCAGCAGGGTGGGCAGCCGATTGATTGGCAGGTTTAATGTATAACGGGCGAAATTGATGATTTCGCCCGTCTATCTATTATTAACCTTGCCAGAGCATATCTACAAACTGATTCACAGGCATAGTTTCTAGTGTGTTTTGCGCTAGGCATAACTCTAAAATTTCTGCTTGTTTCTTCGTGTCAAATCTACGTGCTAGATTGATTTTGAATTTCTTCACCAACTCAGGGATGCCTTCACCACGGCGACGGCGGTGCCCGATAGGGTACTCGACTGCGATGTTGCTTGAGCTGGTACCGTCTTTAAAGAAGATTTGAATCGCGTTGGCGATTGAACGTTTTTCCGGGTCTAGGTAGTCACGTGTGTATTCTGCCTTTTCTACACAGCTCATTTTGCTACGAATCGCATCTATGCGTGGGTCTGCCGCGGCTTCATCTTCATAGTCTTGCGCTGTCAGGTTGCCTTTTAATAGGCCGATGGCTGCCATGTACTGAATGCAATGATCGCGGTCAGCTGGGTTATCTAACGGGCCGGTTTTATCAATGATGCGGATTGCAGACTCGTGGGTGGTAATTACAATCTTATCGATATCAGCAATCTGCTCTAGTGATTGTAGGCGGCTACCTACTTCACCATTCAGTTGCAAGGCACATTCCACCGCTGTTTGCGCGTGGAACTCTGCTGGGAACGAAATTTTGAACAGTACTTGCTCCATCACATAAGAGCCGTAAGCACGTTGGAATTTAAACGCATTGCCTTTGAATAATACGTCGTAGAAGCCCCAGGTTTTTGCAGTGAGCGCAGATGGGTAGCCCATTTCACCTTGCATGGTCATCCAGGCTAAGCGAACCGCACGTGAGGTTGCATCGCCAGCTGCCCAAGATTTACGCGAGCCAGTATTTGGGCTGTGGCGATAAGTACGTAGGCTTTGGCCATCCACAAACGCGTTAGACACGGCGTTGATGATATCCTCTTTATTGCCACCTAGTAGTTTGGTCACCACTGCGGTAGAGGCGATTTTTACTAAAATAACGTGGTCCAAACCCACACGGTTAAAGCTGTTTTCAAGTGCAAGTACACCTTGAATTTCATGCGCTTTAATCATGGCCGTAAGTACGTCTTTTACCGTGAGCGGTGCTTTGCCTTCAGTAATGTTTTTGCGCGACATATAATCTGCTACCGCCAAAATTCCGCCTAGGTTATCGGATGGGTGGCCCCATTCTGCAGCTAACCATGTATCGTTAAAATCTAACCAGCGGATCATGGCGCCGATATTGAATGCGGCCAGAATAGGGTCAAGCTGAAAGTTAGTGCCCGGTACTTTTGCGCCATTAGGCACCACAGTGCCAGCAATAACTGGGCCGAGCAATTTGGTACAAGCTGGGTAATCCAATGCTTCAAACCCACAGCCTAAGGTGTCCATCAGGCAATTGCGCGCGGTGTCGTATGCCTCGTCGCTATTGATTTCAAAATCTGCAACGTAATTAGCAATATCAACAATGACTTGGTCTGGTGCGGGACGGACGTTTGAGATGTGCGACGACATGTTTTAGGACCTTTAATATGAAAGTAATTTAATTGGGTTCGCAATTTCCACCAAAGTAGAGTCCATATTTAAACGGAGGATAAAAATATGGATTTTGCTTTCGCGGAAATGACAGAGTTAAGGGTTAGCGTTGTTCCAGCGGTACATAGGGGCGATTGTCAGGCCCAATATATTCAGCGTTTGGACGGATAATTTTGTTATCTATGCGCTGTTCAATTACATGCGCAACCCAGCCTGTGGTGCGTGATATCACGAAAATCGGGGTGAACATGCCGGTAGGGATGCCCATCATGTGATAGCTGGATGCACTGTACCAATCCAGATTGGGGAACATTTTTTTGTCGCGCCACATGGTTTCTTCAATACGGGCGGAAACATCAAATAGCGTCATGTTGCCGTTATCTTCACATAACTTGCGGCTAACAGCCTTAATTGATTCGTTTCTAGGGTCGGCAATAGTGTATACCGGGTGACCAAAGCCAATGATGATTTCTTTGCGTGCCATGCGTTGCATGATGTCTGCTTCGGCTTCATCCGCTGTTTTGTAGCGCTCGATGATTTCCATCGCAGCTTCATTGGCACCACCGTGTTTAGGCCCACGTAGCGCGCCAATCGCACCGGTAATGCATGAGTACATGTCGGATAAAGTACCCGCCACTACGCGTGCCGTAAAGGTAGAGGCGTTAAATTCATGCTCTGCATAGAGCACGAGCGATGTATTCATGGCGCTGATGTGTAAATCTGAAGGCTTTTTGCCATGTAGTAAATGTAAGAAATGTGCGGCAATCGAGTCTTCGTCGGTTTCTACTTCTATACGTTTTTGGTTGTGGCTGAAGTGGTACCAGTAAATCAAAATCGAGCCAAAACAGGCAATCAGTCTATCGCCCAAATCTTTTGCGCCTTCAGTATTACGGTCGCTTGCTTCAGGCTCTAGCGTGCCTAGCATAGAACAGCCGGTACGCATCACATCCATTGGGTGTGCGTTAGCTGGTATATGCTCCAATACTTCTTTTAAGTCATCTGGCAGACCACGTAATTTCTTCAGTTTTTGGTGGTATGCCGCTAGCTCTGCTTTATTAGGTAGCGCACCATGAATCAGCAGGTGAGCGACTTCTTCAAACGTTGCAGATTTTGCCAGTTCGATAATGTCGTAACCGCGGTAATGCAAGTCGTTGCCAGTGTGGCCAACGGTACAGATTGCGGTAGTGCCAGCTGAAATGCCGGCAAGTGCTACGCCTTTTTTCTTTTTAGGTTCTTGAGTAGTGGTGGCTTGTGTCATGCTACTTTTCTCCCTTAAATAATGCGTCCAGCTTTTGCTCGTAAGCGTGATAGTTCAGGTGTTCATACAGTGCTGCCCGTGTTTGCATGGTGTTGACTACGTTGGCTTGTGTGCCGTCTTTGCGCACGGCTTGGTACACATTCAGCGCAGCCTGATTCATGGCTCTAAATGCTGAAAGCGGGTAAAGCACCATGCTCACATGTGCGCTGCGTAACTCATCTACGGTGAATAGTGGCGTGCTGCCAAACTCGGTAATGTTGGCGAGCACTGGCACTTTGACTGCATCTGCAAACTGTTGGTACATGCTAAGTTCAGTAATTGCCTCGGGGAAAATCATGTCCGCACCAGCTTCAACACAGGCACAGGCGCGGTCAATTGCGGATTGCAAACCTTCTACGGCTAATGCATCGGTGCGTGCCATAATCACGAAATCCGGGTCAGTTTTTGCATCCGCAGCGGCTTTAATACGGTCTACCATTTCAGCTTGGCTGACAATTGCTTTATTGGGGCGGTGGCCGCAGCGCTTGGCTTGCACTTGGTCTTCAATATGCACAGCGCCTGCGCCGGCTTTAATAATGCTTTTAATGCTGCGCGCAATATTAAATGCGCCGCCAAAGCCGGTATCGATATCCACCAGTAACGGTGTCTCTGTCACATCGGTGATTCTACGTACGTCAATCAGCACATCTTCAAGGGTCGAAATGCCTAAATCCGGAATACCTAGTGAGCCTGCAGCAACTCCGCCACCGGATAAATATAAAGCCTTGTAACCAGTTTGAGTGGCGAGCAGGGCGTGGTAAGCGTTGATGGCACCGATGATTTGTAAAGGTGACTCTTCGCTTAAGGCGGCTCTAAAACGTGTACCTGCAGTTGCTTGTTTATTCATGTTGCTGATTTCCTTCAGTTCATTTAATCACGCAGTATTACCATGCTGGCGTGAGGTGGTATTCAAGCCCCAGCTATCAGCTTGGGTAGCTGCTGATAGCTGTTTGGTGGATGTTTGAGAGGCTGAGGTTCGTTAAAAAAATGCTTCAACCGCCGTTGCTGGAATCTCAACCTTGGTTAATCTGGCTTTTTGCAGCACTTCCCAGAAGTAGCGGTAAGTTGCACGGTCATGTAATTCGCCAGCGTATTGAATTGGGCCCCATTCCGCTTGCTGGGCGGCAAGCAAGATGTTGGCTGCATCAATCACTTCATCAAAATTAGGCTTCATTGCATCGACAATGGCCTGAATTTGCGTCGGGTAAATGCTCCACATACGCATAAAACCAAACTCATTGCGTGCGCGGCTAGCATCGCTCAATGTTGTTTCTACATTTTTTAAATCAAGCGTGACGTTGTGCGCAGGTACAACGCCATTAGCGAGTGCTGCAGCGACTACCTCAGATTTTGCGCGTGCTAACAGCCTGTGTTCGAACTGGCCCGGGCTACGCATCGCGCTGGCCGGGATGGCGCCATGGTGTGCGCTCACAAAATCCATCAGGCCGAAATCTAATACTTGTAGCCAAGGCAGTGCGGCTATTTCATGCACTTGTTTGAGTGCGCCATGGGTTTCAATCAGTATATGGATAGGAATCACACGGTTGATATGGTTCTCTTTAGCCACAGCCTGAACGTACTCAATCATTTCACGTGCTTGATCGATGCTGGTGCATTTAGGGATGGTGATATACGACAGCACCTTACCTGCGCCTGCCACTAGAATATCTATATCTAGTTTCCATGCAGGGTGAGTGTAATCATGGATACGTGCACCAGCCATTTTGTGTTTGTTTGCGTTTGAGTTTAATACACGCACAATCATCTCTGCGTGGTCGCGCTCTTGCCCGGAGGCTGCGCCGTCTTCACAGTCGCAGGTGATGTCAAATACCGCGCCTATGCTATCTTGTAGTGATAGTGCTTTTAATATGAGCTTCTCACTGCCAGCAAAGTGCTCGCAGGCCGGAATTAGCGGAAATGGTTTTTCTCCACCAAATAGTGCTTCATTCGGGTGTTTTTTGTAAGTCACAGCCATTATTTGTTTCCTTTGCGAGGCATGAGTACGGTGTAATCAAGATCAAGTACTACATTGGGGTGGTAACTGTTAAATTGCTTGGTTTCTGCTAAATCTGCTGAATTCATATTTTTAATGCCAACCATGCGTAGCCGTAGCGCGCCAATATCGCTTCTGTTAGGTAGCTCCCAGCTATCCAGCACTTCAGTGAAAGTATAGATAGTGTCGCCAGCAAAGCTAGGGTTGGCGTGGGTGCCCGCGTTAATCGCCGCAATGCTGATTGCATTTTCCAGGCCTTCGTAGCTCAGTGCGCGGCATGCTGAAATCACAATGCCACCATATACCAGGCGTTTGCCAAAGGTTGAGCTTTGCATTAGGTGCGCATCAAAATGTAAGCGCGCATTGTTTTGATAAAGGCGGGTAGCGAGTGAATGGTCGCTGACGTTGATGGTCATACCGGCCGCGTGGTTGATGCGTTCGCCTGCTTGGTAGTCTTCCCAGTAGAACTGGCCGTTAGTCGCTTGTTGGTCAAAGCAGTTGGCTGTCAATTGTGCGGGTATGCTTAGCTGCTCTGCTGCTACAAATGCCGGCAATTCCGGGACTGTGGTTTCCGGTGCTGGGGCATTGGTGTCGTTTTTATGCACCATCACCCAGCGTACCCAGCTTAAAACCGGCTGTTTGTGCTGGTTAACAGCGGTGGAGCGTACATAAACCACGCCATTTTTACCGTTGGAGTTTTGTTTTAGCCCAATTACTTGGCTGGATGTGCTGAGTGTGTCACCCACGTATACCGGCTGTAAAAAGCGCACATCTGCATAGCCCAGGTTTGCCACCGCGTTCACTGAAACATCGGGTACGGTTTTACCAAAAGCAATATGGAACGTGAGTAAATCATCAATTGGTGCGGACTGATACCCCAGATTCTGTGCAAAAGGTTCGCTGCAATGCAATGGATTGCGGCTGCCTGTTAATGCGATATAGAGCGCTATATCGCCTGCAGTAATAGTGCGCGGCGTGGCGTGATTGATTACTTCATTGAGCGTAAAGTGCTCAAAAAACCGGCCTGATGATGTTTTATTTGATTGCATAATGGTCGCCATTTATATGTATTCTTCTTCAAGCTCGGTAATTGCTTCATGTAGCTTAATTAAGCGTTGTGCTGCTTTAATGTGGTGATGTTCTACTAACTTGTCGTTAACTACCACAGTACCACGGCCAGCTTCATTTGCTTCTTTTAGTGCTGTGATAATGAGCCTTGCATTGGCAACTTCTGTTGCTTTTGGTGTATATGCATCATTGCAATAGGCAATTTGTGCAGGGTGTACCAATGACTTTCCATCCATGCCCATGTCGCGGCCAATTCGGCATGCGTATTCAAAAGAATGCATGTTTTTGAAGTCGCTGGTAATGCCGTCAATCACGGCTTTACCATAAGCACGTGCGGCTAAAATCACCAAAGATAATGAGGTTAAAATCGCCACGCGCTCATGGGTAACATGGGCGTGTAGCTGTGAGATAAGATCGGAAGTTGCCATTACAATACAGATGACGCGGTCGGATGCCGCGGCAATTTCTTTTGCATTTAGCACTGCAATCGGGCTTTCTATCATCACCATCATTGGCACGTCTTTTCCGCCGGCGTCATCCAGTAGTTGCTGTGCTTTTAATACGTCTTCGCGTGACTCAATATTAGGGAACAAAATCGCATCGGCACCGATGTTCGCTACCGCGCGAATATCATCGTGACCCCAGATTGAATCAAGGTTGTTCACGCGCACTACAACTTCTCTAGAGCCATAGCCGCCTTGTTTAATTGCGGCAACTACATTGGCTCTGGATTGTTCTTTGGCATCGATCAGAATAGGGTCGCCCAAATCCAATATGACAGAGTCAGCTGCCAATGTGCGAGCGCGATCAAGATAGTGTTGATTACAGCCCGGTACATATAGCACGGAGCGCCTTGGGCGGATGAGATGTTCCATAATCAATATGACTTTATAAAAATGTTGATTTGATTATATAGATGAAATTAAATAAGTGTCAACATTTATCTTATGTCTTATATAAGATATAAAACGCTAGACTAATTTTATTTGGCATGATATAAATTCAACCATGGAAATTAAGTATGTTGCTGTTAACTAAAATGCATAGGTTGCGAAATTATGGATAAGCAATTGAGTTCACCAAGCTATAGACCTTTATATGACCAGATCAAAGTGTTAATCACACAGGGTCTGATAGGCGGTGAGTGGAAGCCGGGCGATGTGATTCCTAGTGAAGTGGAATTGGCTGCGCGTTATAAGGTGAGCCAAGGCACGGTGCGTAAGGCGATTGATAGCTTGTCTGCTGAAAATATTTTAATACGCAGGCAAGGTAAGGGCACTTTTGTTGCTACACATAGTGAAGAGGTGACTAAGCTTAGGTTTTTAAGGCTTACTGCTATCGACGGTAAAAAAGAATTACTGCAAAACGAGTTGATTTCGTGTGTGAAATCAAAAGCAGATGCCTATATCGCCAAAATATTAGAGATTAAAGCTGGTGCTGCCACGATAGAAGTAAAGCGCCTGCTCACTTTTTCTGGCCGACCATTGATTTACGATCACCTGATTGTGCCTGCTGTGCCGTTTAAGGGGCTTAACAGCAATAAAGTAGAAGAGTGCAACGGCTCTATGTACAGCATGTATGAATCACAGTTTGGTGTGCGCATGATTCGTGCGGAAGAGCGCCTTAAAGCGGTGGCTGCAAATCAAGAGGTGGCAAAAGCCTTGGGTTTAAAAGAAGGTTACCCCTTACTCAGTATCGAGCGCGTTTCATTTACCTATGGTGATAAGCCTATGGAATGGCGCCTGGGCTTGTGTTTGACCGATGACCATCATTACATGAGTGAGCTTGAGTAAGAGTTTTGATAATTGTGAATTTAGACAACTGTGAGTTGTAAAAAGGCAAAAAATGGATGACCTAAAAAAACGCGCGCTGGATTATCACCAATTTCCCAAGCCAGGGAAGTTGAGTGTGGAGTCGTCTAAATCTTGTACTACTCAAGATGATTTGTCACTTGCTTATACGCCAGGTGTTGCCGAGCCAGTACGTGAAATTCATGCGGATGCAAGCAATGCTTATAAATATACTAATAAAGGTAATTTAGTTGCGGTGATTACCGATGGTACTGCGGTGCTGGGATTAGGCAATATGGGGGCGTTGGCAAGTAAGCCAGTGATGGAAGGTAAAGCGGTATTGTTTAAGCGCTTTGCCGGTATTGATGTGTTTGATATTGAGGTGAATGCAAAAACACCTGATGAGTTTATTGAAACCGTGGTTAATATTTCCCCGACCTTTGGTGGTATTAATTTAGAAGATATCGCGGCACCTCACTGTTTTTATATAGAAAACGAGCTGAAAAAACGCTTGGATATCCCGGTGTTTCACGATGACCAACACGGGACGGCAGTGATCGTTGCTGCAGCGCTACTTAATGCGCTGACCTTGCAAGGAAAAACCATGGAAACGGCAAAAATCGTATTTCTAGGCGCAGGTGCTGCCGGCTGTTCTTGTGCCAAATTACTAAAAAGCATGGGCGCTAACCATATTACGATGGTGGATAGAACTGGCGTTTTAGACACAAGTCGACCAGACCTGCATGACAATAATCGAGAACTTGCTATTGCGCCGAGCGCAGTAAAAACGCTAGCAGATGCTATGCAAGGCGCGGATGTATTTATTGGTGTTTCCGCTAAAAATGCACTCGATGCCAACTTAATCAATGATATGGCGGCGAACCCGATTATTTTTGCTTTGGCAAACCCAGACCCAGAAGTGCTGCCAAGCGTGGCGCATGCCATACGTGGTGATGTATTGATGGCAACTGGGCGCAGTGACTTTCCTAATCAGGTCAATAATGCGCTGTGTTTCCCCTATTTGTTTAGAGGTGCTTTAGATGCCAAGGCTAAACAAATTACTGAGGCGATGAAAATTGCCGCAGCACATGCCTTAAGTGAGCTTGCGCGTGAGCCGGTGCCAGCCGAGGTGTTGGCTGCTTACAATCTGCAGTCACTTGCGTTTGGCAAAGATTATATTATTCCTAAACCCTTTGATCCGCGCCTGTTAGCACGCGTATCAAAAGCAGTAGCTGAGGCAGCATAAGTGGCTAAGAAAACTCCAATTCGCAATCGGCCCAAGAATCTTAATCTATTTACGATTCGCTTGCCTATCAATGCTGTGGTGTCGATTCTGCATCGCATGAGTGGCATGGTGCTATTTTTGTTGATTCCAGCATTGATTTGGGCGCTGCAAACTTCACTGAGTAGCGAGTCAAATTTTGATAAGTTGGGTGCAATGTTTAGGCACTGGACGTTAAAGCTGATTTTAATTGGTTTTTCCTGGCCATTCTTTCACCACTTGTATGCAGGGTTAAGGCATTTGGGGCAAGACGTGCACTGGATGACTACATTGAATAAAGCCAGATTCTCCAGTCGCATTGTATTGGTATTAGGCGCCTGCTCCGTACTTGGTTTTGCTTATTATATTTGGTAACAGTCACCGCTATGTTGATAGAACTACTAACAAAAAAATATCCGGGCATGCGTTTATGGCTAACGCAGCGTATTACGGCAGTGATGATGGTGATTTACTTAATGCTCATGCTGCTGACATTGGCCATTAAGCAGCCGCACGACTATGCATCATGGCTGAATTTAATGTCACCTTGGTGGTGGCGCCTGTTAACCCTAGTGTTTTTTGCCAGCTTATTTACGCATGCTTGGCTTGGGGTGCGGGATGTATTTAAAGATTATGTGTTTAACCTGAGGTTGCGCGCAGTTCTGCAAGTGACGGTAGATATATTGTTGATTGCTTACCTGTGCTGGGTATGCATTATTTTATGGAAGCTTTAAGTCTCATATGAATATACAAAATCATCAGTTTGATGCAGTGATTGTTGGCGGCGGTGGCGCAGGTTTGCGTGCTTCATTGCAGTTGGCAGAAGCTGGCGTCAAGGTCGCCGTGTTGTCCAAGGTGTTTCCTACGCGCTCACATACCGTGGCAGCGCAGGGCGGAGTCGCAGCTGCTTTGGGTAATGTGTCCGGTGATAACTGGCTTTGGCATATGTACGACACGATTAAAGGTTCTGATTACTTGGGTGATCAGGATGCGATTGAGTTTATGTGTAAAAACGCCGCAAAAGCGATTATTGAGCTTGAGCATTTTGGCATGCCGTTTGACCGTTTGGAAAACGGCAAAATATTTCAGCGCCCATTTGGCGGGATGACGCAGAATTTTGGTGAAAAACCTATTTCACGTACCTGTGCGGTGGCGGATAGAACCGGCCATGCCATGCTGCATACTTTGTATCAACGCAATATTCGTGCAAATACACAGTTTTTTGTCGAATGGTTTGCACTGGACTTAATTCGCGATGCTGATGGCGATGTGCTGGGTGTGATTGCGCTGGAAATTGAAACTGGCGATATTCATGTGATACAGGCTAAAACAACGTTATTAGCTACAGGTGGCGCAGGGCGCATATTCCAAGCCAGTACCAATGCCTTTATTAACACCGGTGATGGTTTGGGTATGGCGATACGGGCCGGCTTGCCATTGCAGGATATGGAGTTCTGGCAATTTCACCCTACGGGCGTGCTGCATGCTGGCGTACTGATTACCGAAGGCGTGCGCGGTGAAGGCGGCTATTTGGTGAACTCTGAAGGCGAGCGTTTTATGGAGCGCTATGCGCCCAATGCCAAAGACCTAGCAAGCCGCGATGTGATTTCACGCTCAATTGCTACGGAAATCAAAGCTGGCCGGGGCGTTGGTAAAAATAAAGATGCCGTGTACTTAAAACTTGATCACTTGGGCGAAGAATTGATTAACAAACGTCTGCCAGGTATCCGTGAAATTGCTAAAACCTTTGCCAATGTTGACCCCGTGGTTGACCCGATTCCTATTGTGCCAACAGCGCACTACATGATGGGCGGTATTCCCACCAATTTAGACGGGCAGGTGGTTGAGCCAGTCGAGGGTGGCGAGAAGGTTGTTAACGGATTATATGCGGTGGGTGAGTGTGCCTGTGTTTCTGTGCACGGTGCAAACCGCTTGGGGTCTAATTCATTATTAGATTTAGTGGTGTTTGGTAAAGTCGCTGGCGACCAAATGGTGAAGCAGATTGCCTTAAACCAAGCGCACAAGCCGTTGCCTAGCGATGCGGCTGACAAAACTTTAGCGCGGGTTAACCGCTTAAATCAGCAAACCAATGGTGAAAATGTGGCCGAGGTAGGCGCTGCTATGCGTAGTGCCATGCAAACGCATTGTGGCGTGTTTAGGTTTCCTGATCTGTTACAAGATGGTGTGGCTAAAATCAATGAGATTGCCGAACGTGTTAAGCGCATTGAAATTAAAGATAAGAGCCAAGTGTTCAACACCGCGCGTATTGAGGCTTTGGAGCTGGATAACCTGATAGAGGTGGCAGTGGCAACCATGCATGCTGCCAACAACCGTAAAGAAAGCCGCGGCGCACATGCGCGTGAGGACTTCTCTGAGCGCGATGATGAAAACTGGTTAGCGCATTCACTTTATTATAAAAAAGACCATCAACTGCTTTATAAGCCGGTGCGTTTGCAACCATTAACTGTAGAGCCATTTATACCTAAAGCGAGGGTTTATTGATATGAAGTTCTCTATTTATAGATACAACCCGGACACGGATAAAAAGCCTTACATGCAAGACTATGACATTGAATTGCAAGATGAGGACCAAATGCTACTAGATGCGCTGATTCGTATCAAACAGCATGACGATACTTTATCTTTGCGTAAATCATGCCGCGAAGGTGTGTGTGGCAGTGATGCCATGAACATCAATGGTAAAAATGGCCTTGCCTGTACTACTAAGTTATCTGAACTTGAGCAGCCTGTGGTGCTTAGGCCGATGCCTGGTTTGCCGGTGATACGTGATTTAGTGGTGGATATGACGCAGTTTTTTGAGCATTACAACTCAGTAAAACCTTATTTGATTAACGATGACCCACTGCCTGAAACCGAGCGCCTGCAAAGCCCAGAAGACCGCGCAAAACTAGATGGCTTGTACGAATGCATTATGTGTGGCGCCTGTACCACGGCTTGCCCTAGTTTTTGGTGGAATCCTGACAAGTTTGTCGGGCCGTCCGGCTTGATGCAGGCTTATCGCTTTATCGTCGATTCACGCGATCAGGCAGAGGCTGAGCGCTTGGAGAACTTGGAAGACCCATACCGCTTGTATCGTTGCCATAACATTATGAACTGTGTAGACGTTTGCCCGAAAAAACTTAACCCTAATGCAGCAATTGCCAGCATTAAAGATTTAAAAATTGAGCGAGCAAAAGAGGCAAAAGCCACGAAAAAAACGGTGTCGATTAAGGCGATTTGAGGTGGCATGATGATGAATGCAGAAAACCTGAGAGATGCAGAACAAAGACGCTTTGCATGGCGTTGCAGAAGAGGCTTGCTAGAGCTCGATATTGTGCTGCAAGACTTTGTGCAACATCACTACGATGCATTGACCTTAGAAGAGCTGCAAGTGTTCGATGCGCTACTCGCATTGCCAGACAATGACTTTTGGATGCTGATTAATAATACCAGCGCCATGGGTAAGGCGCTGGGGGCACAAGAGACTGCAAGAAACGCCATGATTTATAAAATTAAAACTGCCCGATTAAATAAACCAGAGTCAAGCAAACTACAGGAGGCTGAATAAGATGATGATGCATATAGGTGAAGAGCCAATCACTTTTGACGCCAAAGCGCTGGGCGACTATTGGCCTGGCATCCAGCTATATTATCCGCCGGTGAAATATGCGCCTAGTCTGGGGATTTATGAAGACATGGAGCAGGCTGCTGCGCGCATGAAAAAACATGCACATTTTACGCAAGCGCACACACTCATTTTTGACTTGGAAGATGGTTGCCGACAAAAGGCCATGAGCCGTGATTTGTTGCGCAAAGAGCTGCCATTGCTGCGCAAAACCAATGAGCGTGTCACGGTTGCTATCCGCGCCAACTCGTTTAGAACCGATGAGTACGAGCAAGATATGCAATTGGTGCGCGACATGGGTGACTACATTGACGTAGTGATGCTGGCCAAAGCAGGTGAGGCGTATGGTGCGGCAGAAGTGCGTGATCTTTCCAGCTTTCTGTTGAGCGTTAATCCTAAAATTACGATTCAGCCTATTATCGAACACCCTAAATCGCTAAAAATAGCACCGGACTTAATGCAGTACAGCACGGTGAAACATGTGGTGTTTGGTATTCATGACTTTTCAAAAGCGATGGGTATTCAAATCACGCCGGAAAACTGGATTGATGAGCTGCAGTTCTACATGAACACATTGATGTTTGAAGCGCGTATCGCCGGTAAGGGTGTGATTGGTGGCGTGGAAACTTTAATTGGTGCTAGCCCTATGCCGGAGAAATATCTTGAGCCGCATGATGTGCGCCGCTGGCTTGATTTACATGGCGATAATGAGTCACGCGTAGTTTACAAGCATGCCTGTAAAGAGGCGGCAATGGGCTTAACTGGCAAGCAAGTGATACACCCGGGGCATATACATCTTTGTAAAACTGCCTATACGCCATCCCCAACTGAAATTGCACAAAAGGTCTGTATTTTGAAGGCGGCGATTGAGGCGGATGCTTTGCTGGGTGGTGCGATTAAGTTTGAAGGCGAGATGTTGGATCCGCCAATGTTTGGTAAAGCCTTACAAACATTATTAAGGGCGCATGCATTACGCGCGCTTAAATCCAGCGATATGGAATTTGCTTTACATGTTTTACAACTACTACCTGCACAGGTTGTGCGAGAAAACTGGCCATATGGAGTGCTTTTATAATGTTGACTGACTTTCCAAAGTGGGATTGGCAAATTCCAGAGTATTTTAATATTGGTGTGGCTTGTTCTGATAAGCATCTAGGCACTGCGCAAGCCAATGAAATTGCCATGATTGTAGAAGATGATGCGTTAGGCACTTCAACCATTACTTTTGCAGAACTGGCGCTTAAAACTAACCTATTTGCACAAGTCTTGCGCGACTTAGGTGTTAAAGTCGGTGATCGTGTATTAATTCGTTTACCCAATAGTTTAGATTATCCAATCGCCTTTTTGGGCGCCATGAAGATGGGTGCCATTTCAGTGCCTACATCTACCTTACTCACCGCTGAAGAAGTTGCCTATTTGGCCAAAGATTCAGGGGCTGCGGTGTTGGTGACAGATGCTACCGCATGGAGTGCGATGCAGTCGCAGCTAGAAGGTGCTTTGGGTAGTACGCCAAACTTAAAACATGTGCTTTTAACGCAGCTAACACAGGCAATTGCACCTAGTAAACTGGCGGTGCGTGACCTTGAGCTGACGATGGCAGGTGTAGGCGCAGTAGAAGAGATGCCCATCACTAAAGCGGAAGATCCTGCTTATTTGGTCTATACCTCAGGGACTACTGGTTACCCTAAGGGGGTGCTTCACGCACATCGTGCCTTATTAGGACGTCAGCCCGCAGCGCAGTATTGGTTTAATTATAGTGAGCAGATTCAAGATAGAATTATGCACTCAGGTAAGTTTAACTGGACCTATGTGCTAGGTACTGGTTTGATGGACCCGCTGTATTTAGGTAAAACCGTCATCGTGCATGAAGGCAAAAACGATGCGCAAAAATGGCTGGATTTAATCCAAAAGCACCAAGCTACTATTTTTATTGGCGTGCCTACCATCTACCGTCAGATTTTACAAAAAACCACTACGGCAAAAGAACAATTGCCTAGTATGCGCCACTATATGAGCGCAGGTGAGCACTTGTCAGATGAAGTGCTAACCCAATGGCGTGCGCGTTTTGGTTTAGATATCTATGAGGCGGTGGGTATGAGTGAGTTTTCATACTACTTATCACAAAGCAAGTACCGTCCTATCCGCGCTGGTTCTGCTGGGTTTCCGCAGCCTGGGCACGATATTCAATTATTAAATCCAGATACGCGCGAGCCTGTGGCCGCGGGTGAAGAGGGTATGATTTGCGTTACGGATACAGACCCAGGCCTGTTTTTACGTTACTGGAATTTGGACGAAGAAACCGCTAAATACAAGCATGATGGCTACTTCTTTACCGGAGATTATGCGAAATATGACGCGGATGGCTACATTTGGTTTTTAGGGCGCAAGGACGACATTATCAAAAGCTTTGGCTACCGTGTTTCCCCTTATGAAATTGAGCGCGTGTATAAAGGCCATCCGGATGTGGCGGATTGCGCTGCCATTGGTGAAGAAATCGAGAAAGATAAGCTGCTGGTGGTGATCTATGTGATATTGAAACCTGAGGCTAGCATCACGCCGGATGATTTATTGCATTTTGGTAAACAGCATCTGGCGGCTTACAAATCGCCCAAAACGGTTTATCTGGCAAAAGATTTTCCACGCACTAAGAATGGTAAAATCTTACGTAAAGATATCAACTCAACCATTGCCACAGCAAAATCAACACGATGACTACGATTAAACAAGAGGACTTTATTGCCAGCATTGCAGATGCTTTGCAGTATATTTCTTATTACCACCCAGCCGATTTTATCCATGCGTTAGCCGCAGCTTATGCGCAGGAAGAGTCTCCAGCGGCAAAAGACGCGATTGCGCAGATTCTGACTAACTCACGCATGTGTGCTGAGGGTAAGCGCCCGTTGTGCCAAGATACTGGCATCGTGGTGGCGTTTGTTAAAGTAGGGATGAGTGCACGTTTTGATGCAGAGCTTTCATTGGAGCAGATGGTGAATGAAGGTGTGCGTCGCGCTTATTTGTTACCAGAGAATAAGCTGCGTGCCTCTATTGTGAGTGACCCGGCTGGTAAGCGTGCCAATACTAAAGATAACACGCCAGCTGTAGTACATGTAGAGCTGGTGGCTGGCGATAAAGTTGAAGTGAGCATCGCGGCTAAGGGCGGCGGTAGTGAAAATAAAGCAAAACTAGCCATGCTTAATCCGAACGACAGCATTGTTGATTGGATATTAGAGGTAGTGCCAACCATGGGCGCCGGCTGGTGCCCACCCGGTATGCTGGGGATTGGTATTGGCGGTACCGCTGAAAAAGCGATGTTATTGGCTAAAGAATCGCTGATGGCACCGATTGATATGCACGAGTTGAAAGCAAACGGCGCGCAGAATAAAATTGATGCTTTAAGGTTGGAAATCTATGAAAAGGTCAACAATCTGGGCATAGGCGCGCAAGGCTTAGGCGGCTTAACTACCGTGCTGGATGTGAAAATACTAGATTATCCAACGCATGCGGCCAGCTTGCCAGTGGCGATTATCCCTAATTGTGCGGCTACACGACACGTACATTTTGAGCTAGATGGCAGCGGCCCAGCAGTGCTAGAAGCTCCAAGTTTGGATGATTGGCCAGATGTGCATTGGGCACCAAGCGCACAATCGTTAAGGGTTAACCTTGATACGATTACGCAGCAAGAAATTGAAGCATGGCAGCCAGGACAAACCTTGCTACTAAGCGGTAAGTTACTCACCGGTAGGGACGCCGCGCATAAACGTATGGTGACCATGCTGAATAATGGTGAAAAGCTACCAATAGACTTTACCAATCGCTTTATTTATTACGTGGGTCCTGTAGATGCGGTGGGTAATGAGGCCGTAGGGCCAGCAGGCCCAACCACGGCTACGCGTATGGATGACTTTACAGAAACCATGCTCAGCCAAACCGGGCTATTAGGCATGGTAGGTAAGGCTGAGCGCGGCGAAGAGACGATTGCAACCATCGCTAAGCATCATTCTGTTTATTTAACGGCAGTGGGTGGCGCAGCTTATTTGGTGAGCAAAGCGATTAAGAAAGCCGAAGTGCTAGCATTTGCCGATTTGGGCATGGAAGCCATTTACGAATTTACCGTGCAAGACATGCCGGTAACGGTTGCGGTTGATAGCCGTGGCGGCTCAGTACATACCACCGGCCCTGCCGAGTGGCAGCACAAAATAGCACAGCGCAAAATGTCTGGTGAGGTGATTGCGGTTCATCCAGCCTAGTGAGTAATTGCCAGTGGTGAATAATTAGTTAGGTGATAGACTGAGTGAATTATTATCTAAATTTTTACTCTTAACTCGTGTACGAGGAGTAAGTTGATGAAATCACATAAAATTAGGCTGTTTACCTTGAGACCGATGACCTTGGCTGGTGTTATAGCTGGCTTGATGTTTGGTTTAGCGGCGGCAATGCCTACGCATGCCGCTACTGTCCTTGATGTGTTGACCGACACCCAAGGCCGCTATACAGGGCCAACCGTTGAAGAAAACGTAGTGTCGATGGATACCGATAAAAACGGATTCGCCGATGCCAGCGAGGTGCGTGCTTTTTTAGAGCTCAAGCATGGCAAAGGCTATGAAAGTGAAGTTTTAGAAAGATTTGAAGCTTCGCTTAAAGGCACGAGCTGCGCTACCCCTTTCGCAGGGGCATCGCAATTAACGAACTAGTTTGGCGGATAGTTTGATTTTGTATGTGACAGGCACGATAAAAGTGCGCTAATCATTACAAATGCATGAATCATCACACATGCATCAATCAACATTAAGTTAAGCTAGTTTATAATAAACACAATTTTATTTAACTAGAATCTAAGCAGAAAATCGTTATGTTAAAAGCCTATGCAGCGCACGTACAAGAACGTGCTTCACAACAACTTCCTCCATTACCATTAACAGCTGAACAAGTCGCACAACTTGTAGAGCTACTCAAAACCCCGCCAGCGGGTGAAGAAAAGCTGTTGGTCGATTTGCTTGAAAATCGTGTACCAGCAGGTGTGGATCAGGCTGCCTATGTGAAAGCAGCATTTTTGTCAGACATTGCACACGGTAAAGCTGTATCACCTTTAGTTAGCGCTGAAACAGCGGTTGCCTTATTGGGCACGATGTTGGGTGGTTACAATGTGCAGGCTTTGGTCGGTTTGTTAGATTTATCTGCAACTAACCCAGCTATGGCAGATGCTGCAGTTAAAGCCTTGTCGCAAACGATTTTAATGTTTGATGCATTCCATGATGTTGATGAAAAAATGAAGGCAGGCAATGTGCATGCTAAAAAACTCATCGAGTCTTGGGCAAATGCAGAATGGTTTACCAATGTGCCAAAATTGGCTGACGAAATTAAAGTTGTGGTATTTAAAGTGGATGGTGAAACCAACACCGACGATTTAAGCCCAGCCCAAGAAGCATGGAGCCGCCCGGATATTCCACTGCACGCAAAAGCGATGCTAGTGACTAAAATGCCTGATGGCTTAAAAACCATTGAAACCTTGAAACAAAAAGGTTTACCACTGGCCTATGTGGGCGACGTGGTCGGTACCGGTTCATCACGTAAATCAGCCATTAACTCCGTACAGTGGTTTATGGGTAATGACATTCCTAACATCCCTAACAAACGCACTGGTGGTGTGATTCTAGGCACTAAAATTGCGCCAATTTTCTTTAACACTGCAGAAGACTCAGGCGCGATGCCGATTCAATGTGATGTGTCAAAAATGCAAATGGGTGACGTTATCACCATTAAACCTTACGCAGGCCAGGTATTAAATGCGCAGGGTGAAGTGATTAGTACATTTGAGTTAGCACCAACCACCATGCCAGATGAAGTACGTGCCGGCGGCCGTATTCCATTGATTATTGGCCGTGGTTTAACCACCAATGCGCGCCATGCGCTAGGCTTGCCAGCGTCAGATTTATTTATTCAGTCAATTGCACCAAAAGACACAGGCAAAGGCTATACGCTGGCGCAAAAAATGGTGGGTAGAGCATGTGGCTTGCCTGAAGGTACAGGTGTGCGCCCAGGTGCCTATTGTGAGCCTAAGGCAACAACGGTTGGTTCACAAGATACTACTGGCGGTATGACGCGTGACGAGCTTAAAGAACTAGCGTGCTTGGGCTTTAGTGCAGATTTAGTAATGCAAAGCTTCTGTCATACAGCGGCTTATCCAAAACCAGTGGATATTAAATTACAGCATAGCTTGCCAGAATTTATGAGCAGCCGCGGTGGCGTGAGCTTGCGTCCGGGCGATGGCGTGATTCACTCATGGTTAAACCGTATGGTGTTGCCGGATACTGTTGGTACCGGCGGCGACTCACATACACGTTTCCCAATCGGTATTTCATTCCCGGCTGGTTCTGGCTTAGTAGCTTTTGCTGCCGCTATGGGCGTGATGCCATTAGATATGCCTGAGTCTGTATTAGTACGTTTTAAAGGTGAAATGCAGCCTGGCATTACCTTGCGCGATTTAGTGAATGCGATTCCTTACGCTGCGATTCAAGAGGGTACTTTAACGGTTGGTAAGCAAGGTAAGAAGAACGTATTTAATGGCCGCATTTTGGAAATTGAAGGTTTGCCAGATTTAAAAGTAGAGCAAGCGTTTGAGTTTGCAGATGCCTCAGCCGAGCGCTCTGCTAACGGCTGTACGGTGAAATTAAACAAAGAGCCAGTGATCGAGTTCCTGACTTCAAATATCGTGTTGCTACAAAACATGATTGAAAATGGTTACCAAGATCCACGCACATTGCAACGCCGTATCGCCAGCATGCAAGCTTGGTTGGCTAAGCCTGAGTTATTAGAGGCTGATAAAGATGCTGAATACGCGCACGTGATTGAAATTGACCTCAACACCATTACTGAGCCATTAGTGGCTTGCCCTAACGACCCAGACGACATCAAGCCATTAACAGCGGTGGTGGGCGATAAAATTGATGAAGTGTTCATCGGTAGCTGCATGACGAACATTGGTCACTATCGTGCAGCGGCTAAAGTGTTGGAAGGTTCAGGCGGTATTCCTACGCGTTTATGGATTGCACCACCAACCCGTATGGATGAAGCGCAATTACGTGATGAAGGTGTTTACTCTGTGTTTGGGGTTGCCGGTGCCAGAACTGAAGTGCCAGGCTGCTCATTATGCATGGGTAACCAAGCGCGTGTGGCAGATAAAGCCACGGTGTTTTCAACCAGTACGCGTAACTTTGACAACCGTATGGGTAGAGATGCGCGCGTGTACTTGGGTTCAGCTGAATTGGCTGCGGTTTGTGCCAAGCTAGGCCGTATGCCGACACATGCAGAGTATTTAGACACGGTAGGTAATAAGTTGGCTAACACGGCTGAAATTTACAAATACCTGAATTTTGACCAAATGACAGATTACACGCCATCTTTAGAAGCACTTTCTAATGGTAAAAAAGTCATTCCTATCACTGAGCAAGTTTAAGTGATAGCTAAGATACTAGGTTGTTTGTTTCAGTTGGTTCAGCAATAATCACCGCTACATGACTAAACTACTCGCATGACTATGCCGCTGCCACAGGATAACCGGGTGATTTTTGACCCGAAGACCATCACGCCGCCACCTCAACGTGGCGCGTGGAAGCGCATGTTGCCGCTAAGTTTGTTGCTGGTGGCTGTTATCTGTGCTGCCTGGTATTTTGGCTGGGACGCAAAAGCGGTGGCGGCTGGCGTGCTGCTGTTCGGTGTAGTGTCTAACGTATTTGTTTGGATTATAGGTGTTATTGGCTTGGTACCTGTCGTTGGGCCCTTGATTGTCAAGGTGCTAAGCCTCTCCATCATTTGGCTTCTCAATGCCATTGGTTATATAGTTTCATTTGTCGCAATTAAACGCGGCTATTCAAAAGATGTACTCACCTACCGTGGGTTAACCATTGCGTTAATCATTGGTATTATTATTGGCTATGTAATCGGCCATTTCCTGTAAGTCCATTCGTTTTTTTCTGATATTTTTATATGTTTAGTCAATTAACCAATATAGCTTGGGTACAGACTGCCATGCGCCATGTGCGTAAAGTTGCCGATGTCATGCCGGCCATATTTTTTGTGGGTGGTTTCGCCTGGGATGCCTTAACCATAGGCCGCAATGTTGCCGCCTTGGATTTATGGATATTCGCCGGTTACCTGTTTTGCGCAGCGGTGATTCTGTACCTGATAGGCCGCCCGATCCCACTGGAAAATAGTGAGAGTAAGCTAGTCTCCGTATTTAAAAAGCATTACTCACCACGCGTGCCTTATTTCCTGCTGCAGTTTTTATTTGGCAGTTTGTTCAGCGCCTTATTTATTTTGTATTTTAAAAGCTCTAGCCATTGGCTTGCGTGGCTGATGTCGCTGGCACTGGCTGTATTGCTGGTCGCCAATGAGTTTTTAGAAAGCGAATATAAACGCTTCACACTGAGTTGGTCTATGTTTGGCTTATGTGCCATGCTGCTGTTTAACTTTGCCTTGCCGTTTATATTGGGCAGCATACATGCGGTGTGGTTTTATTTAAGTACGTTACTTGGTGCCAGTTTGGCGTTTTGGCTGTATAAAAAAACGCCTAACCATTTGGGTAGCATCAAGCCAGTTGGCGCAATTGCAGCGTTACTCATGCTGGCTTATTCGGTGGATATGATTCCACCTGTGCCTTTGGTCAAGCGTGATGTGGCTGTGGCATTTGAGCTGGAAAAAGCCAATGGCCAATATCGACTATCGCAGCAGGCGTCACCGTGGTGGGTGTTTTGGCGTAAAACCAGTAACGATTTAGAAATGCCAGCAGGTCAGCGCGTGTATTGTTTTTCTTCCATCTTTGCGCCGCCTGGCTTGCAAGCCAAGCTGTATCACCGCTGGCAGCATTATGATAAAAAACTAGGCTGGGTGACGCAGTCACGCATTGGTTTTGATTTATCTGGGGGACGCTACCAAGGTTTTAGAGGTTATACCTACAAGAGCAATTTAGCCGCGGGTGAATGGCGCGTTAGCGTGGAGACCGAAAACGAGAAAACGATTACCGTGCACAAGTTTACTGTACAGCAGGTAGAAACAGCACCACAGAGAGTGGTGCTGCTTTATTAGTATTTAGTGCTCAGCCGGTTGCGGATGCGCCATGAGCTTATCGATATAAGCAATTGCCACCGCAGAAAGCACAAAAGTCATGTGAATCACGGTTTGTGCAATCAAAACTTTATCAGACAGATTTTGCGCATTGATAAAGGTCTTGAGTAAGTGAATTGATGAAATGCCGATGATGGCAGTTGCCAGTTTTACTTTTAATAAGTTAGCATTCACGTGAGATAGCCAATCTGGTTCATCCGGGTGGCCTTCCAAGTTAAGGCGCGACACAAAGGTTTCATAACCGCCCACAATCACCATAATCAGCAGATTTGAAATCATCACTACGTCAATCAAGCCTAATACGATCAGCATAATGTCTGCTTCAACGATTTTATTTGCACTTGCTACCAAGTGAATAAGTTCTACGCCAAAAAAGAACACGTATACCGCCTGTGCCACAATCAAGCCCAAGTACAGCGGCAATTGTAGCCAGCGGCTACCAAATAAAATATTAGTCATAATGCTGCCTTGTTTGTAGGCGGTTGCATGTTGTTTTGTTTTTTCTTGCATTAGTAAAAGCCTTTAAATTAATTACTTAAAACGTGGATGTATTGTAGCAGTTAGATTAAGGGTGAATTTACTCAATCTGGCTGTCTAAAGTGAAATTGGCGGTCGCATCCAGTGCCAGTAGTTCGGTTAAAACCGGCATGCTTTCTGCCAAAGTTTTAGGTAGGGTCCACGGTGGGTTAATTACAAATAAACCGCTGCCATACATGCCAAACCCTTCAACTGACGGCGCCTCAATCGAGAGAGTGACATGCAGCCAGTTAGGTAAGTTCAATGCCAAGAGGCTATCTAGCATTTCTGCGGGCTCCGGGCGCTGCAATAACGGGTACCAAATGATGTAAGTACCAGTAGGAAAACGCTTCACGCTGTCTTTAATTGCGTCCACAACGTATAAGTAATCCTGCTTATCTTCATAAGGTGGGTCTATCAATACTACCGCGCGGCGTGGCGGGGGTGGTAAGCATGATTTTAGGCCTTTAAAGCCATTTTGCATTTCCACTTTTACCTGTCTACCAAAGCCTTCAAAGTTATCTGACAATAGCTCGTAATCGCTAGGGTGCAGTTCAAACAGGCGCATTTTGTCATCTGCTCGCATATGTGATTCAGCCACCATGGGTGAGCCTGGGTAAAACTCCAGCGTATTGCTGGTGTTAAAAGATTTAATCTTGGCAACGTAATCAGCAAGGCTGTGCGGCAGGTTTTGCGCAAAGAGGAGCTTGCTGATGCCTGCTTCAAACTCTGTATTTTGGGTGGCGTAACCCTGTTGCAGGCTGTACATGCCGGCACCGGCATGGCTGTCTATATACCAAAACGGTTTGTCTTTTTGTGCGGTATGGGCAAGCACTAAACCTAGTACGTAATGCTTAAGTACATCGGCGTGGTTGCCTGCATGAAATGCGTGGCGGTAACTGAGCATAGAATCATGAAAAATTGTGATAAGGCGACATTATCCCAGATTTTTGGGTTAGCATTTAGCTTATGAATACATCTACACACCACAAGCACGATGATCACGATCATTACTTCGTCCCTTTTTTACTTATTCTTATTTTCGCAATCGTAGAAGCCGTCGGTAGTTGGTACACCGGTTCATTGGCGTTATTAAGTGACGCTGGGCATATGTTTTCTGATGTTGCCGCACTTGGCTTGGCTTGGATAGCATCGGTAATGAGTAAACGTGCCAATGTTGCACGCCACCACTCTGGTGTGAGTTATGCAGAGCTGGTTGTTTCCATCATCAATGCAGTCGCTATGTTGCTGGTCGTGATTTTTATTGTGATGGAAGCAATTAAAAGGTTTCAACAGCCGCATCAAGTGCAGGGGGTTGGTTTAATTATTATTGCCAGCATCGGTTTAATTGTTAATCTGGTGGTGGCTAAACAATTGCATCATCAGGCCCATCATCATGGTGAGAGCTTAAATAATAGTGCGGCTTTTCTGCATGTTTTAGGTGATTTACTGGGCTCTGTTGCCGCAGTGGTCGCAGGTGTAGTGATCTATTTTACCGGCTGGATGTTGATTGACCCTATCCTATCGTTGTTAATTTCATTGTTGTTATTGATACTGACTTTAAATTTAATGCGGGATATTTGGTTAACCTTAAAAGGCCAGTTGACTAAATATCATCAGCACGCTCATGCACACGAACATCATCATGATCACGATCATTAAATTAAATGAGTAACTTTAAATTGCAGTTGGTGCTCATGGCTCGCTGTTTTCTGTAGCTGGTTTTCTATAGTGTAGTTAAGTGCATTAAACTTTTATCAATTAAAGGAGAATGAAGCATGCCATACGTGAACATCAAACTAGCTGGTGAAGTGACACGCGAGCAAAAAGCGCAAATTGCTAAAGAAATCACCGAAACATTAGAGCGCGTCGCCCATAAGCCAAAGTCTTACACCTATATTACGTTTGAAGAAGTCGCTTATGAAGACTGGGCTATCGCCGGTGAACTGTTAGACGCCTAACGTTACTTAATATTAAGTAGAAATTACAAATGATCATTTGTAATTTCTAGCGTGCATTTGCATGCGTTAATCATGTTGTGTCCCCTTCGTTTTAATAATCATGTATATTCTTGTGCGCCCGCTTTTAGCGGGCGCATTCTTAAATAATAATATTTCGAGGTTTTTATGAGTAAATTTATGACAGCAATGTTGGTTTCATTGTTTGCGTTTACAAACCAAGCATCTGCTGCGATTGATGAAACAATCCGCGTGAAAGAAAGTATTGAAATCAATGCGCCAGCGGATAAAGTATGGGCAACGGTAGGTAGTTTTGCCGATATGCGCTGGCACCCAGCTATCGCAAAAACTGAAATTACTAGTGGCAACGCAACTGAAGTTGGCGCTACGCGTGTATTAACCACACAAGATGGCGGCAAAATTAATGAAGTGCTGACCAGCTTCGATGCTGATGCTAAAACCATGAAGTATGAAATCACAGAAAGCGTATTGCCAGTACGTGAATATGGTGCAACTTTAAAAGTTAAAGCCAGTGCAGATGGCAAAACAACCGTAGTTTGGAGTGCAAACTTTAAACGTAAAGATCCGGCAAATCCGGGTGCTGCTGGTCAAGATGATGCCGCAGCGAAAGCCGCGATTTTAGGTATTTTCAAATCAGGTTTAGAAAATATTAAAAAGATTTCAGAGTAATTTATCTCAGGCTTGATGATCACGGTAGCTATGCATTTGTAATATTTACCGTGATTGATTTAATCCAATTCAATTAATGGGCTGTAAAATACGCTCATGTTCGATGCTAAGCCCATTCTAAAAAACTTGCCCAACCTACCGGGCGTTTATCGCATGATTAACGCTAGCGATGAGGTTATCTATGTTGGCAAAGCCAAAGACCTCAAAAAACGCGTTTCTTCCTATTTTAATAAAACCTTGCCTAGCCCACGCACACGCGTGATGGTAAGTAATATTGCGCGTATAGAAACCACGGTGACGCGTAGCGAAGCAGAAGCGCTGTTGCTGGAAAATAACCTGATTAAAGGCTTGATGCCGCGCTATAACGTATTGTTTAGGGATGATAAGTCATATCCTTATATTACGCTGACCGGTGATGAATATTCTCGCCTAGCGTTTCATCGTGGCGCACAACGTAAAGGTAACCAGTATTTTGGGCCATTTCCTAACTCAGTGGCTGTGCGTGAAAGTATTCAATTACTACAAAAGGTTTTCAAGCTACGTACTTGTGAAAATACCGTATTTGCCAATCGTAGCCGTCCATGTTTACAACACCAGATAGAGCGTTGCACTGCGCCCTGCGTAGGCTTTATTTCGGCAGATGATTACCGTAATGATGTGCATCAGGCCGCCATGTTCCTGCAAGGCAAGACCACTGAGGTTATCGATACCATTGCCGAACAAATGAATACTGCCGCGGCTAAGCAAGATTACGAGCTAGCGGCTGTGTTTAGAGACCGTATTCAGGCGCTGCATCAGGTGCAGGCGAAACAGTTTGTCAGCGACTTTAACGTGTCGGATGCTGACGTCATTGCCGGTGCTGAGTTACAAGGGCAGCACTGTGTTAATTTAGTGATGATTCGTGGCGGACGCCACCTGGGCGATCGCAGTTATATGCCTAAGAATACCGATGGTGAAACCTTGGAAACTACAGTGCAAGCCTTTCTGGCGCAGCATTATGTTGCCCAAAATACCCCGCCATTGATTGTGGTTGGCGTAAAAATAGAAACTGAGCTGATTGAAGAAGTGTTAAGCGAGCAAGCTGGCCGCAAAGTAAAAATCAATACCAACCCAATCGGCGATAAACGGGTATGGTTGAAAATGGCGCAAACCAATGCAGATCTGGCATTAGGGCAGCGGGCAGCCACTTCCGCCAATCAGGAAGCTAAACTGCTTGCCTTGCGTGAAGCCTTGCGCTTGCCTGATAGTACAGAGCGGATGGAGTGCTTTGATATTAGTCATACCATGGGTGAGGCTACGGTTGCGAGCTGTGTAGTATTTGATCGTGGTGATATGCAAAACAGTGAGTACCGACGCTATAACATTACCGGCATTACCCCAGGCGATGATTACGCGGCGATGCGTGACGTGCTAACCAGACGCTATAAGAAAGTGGCGGCAGGCGAGGGTAAGCGTCCGGACTTGGTATTTATTGATGGCGGCAAGGGTCAGCTTGGCGTGGCAATCGAGGTAATGGCCGAAGTTGGGCTGGATGATATCTTGCTGGTTGGTATTGCCAAGGGTGAAGACCGTAAACCCGGTCTGGAGACTATGATCTTCTCAGATACCGGTGAGATGATTAACCTCGAAAAAGATAACAAAGGCCTGCACCTGCTGCAGCAGATTCGTGATGAAGCGCATCGTTTTGCCATTACTGGGCATAGAGCCAAGCGCGCCAAAGCGAGGCTGCACTCTAGTTTGGAAGATATTGAAGGAATCGGCGCAAAACGCCGTAAAGCGTTACTCACCCGTTTCGGCGGTTTAGAAGGTGTAAAAAATGCTAGTATTGATGAACTTGCCAGTGTTGAAGGCATCAGCCAAAGTTTGGCTGAGAAAATATATGGCGAATTGCATTAAGCTACCGCTGAAAATCGTTATTTTTTGGGATTAACTATATGATTTGCAATATTCCAACCATGCTGACATGGCTTCGTATCTTACTTATACCAGTGTTTGTGGTGATTTTTTATTTGCCGACTAATCCACACGCATTTGGTGCCATTCCTGCGCATTGGGTTAATTTGACTGCTACCGCCATTTTTGCTGTGGCTGCATTTACCGATTGGCTTGACGGATACTTAGCACGCAAACTTAATCAAACTTCATCATTCGGTGCTTTTTTAGACCCGGTTGCTGATAAATTGATGGTGGCAGCGGCGCTGATTGTATTAGTTGAATTTGAGCGTGTAGGCGCGGTGGTGGCATTAATTATTATTGGTCGTGAAATTGCCATTAGCGCATTGCGTGAGTGGATGGCGGGTGAAGGCCAGCGTAGTAGCGTAGGTGTTGCCATGATAGGTAAAGTGAAAACAGCAGTGCAAATGGTGGCAATTTTATTTTTATTATATTGGGACAGTATTGAGATTGCGAACGTAGGCACATTCCCTACAAAATTATTTGGTCAGGTGTTAATCGTAATTGCGGCATTTTTAACATTGCTATCAATGGCTTATTATTTGCGTGCAGCCATGCCGAAAATTAAGCGACAATAATTTAATAAAAAATGCATAACTAGTACTTGACGATATCTTCAAACTCTCTATAATGGCGCCTGTCTTAACGATGACACAACGTAACAACGACGCGGGAATAGCTCAGCTGGTAGAGCGCAACCTTGCCAAGGTTGAGGTCGCGAGTTCGAGCCTCGTTTCCCGCTCCAAATATTAAACGGCGAATGCATAATAGCTTCGCCGTTTTAGTTTTAAAAAAGTATGGTTTTAGATTGTTTAATCAAGCTTAATACTTTTGATGTATAGTAATAATGCTAGAAATGGCGCGATAGCAAAGCGGTTATGCCGCGGCCTGCAAAGCCGTTTAGGCCGGTTCGACTCCGGCTCGCGCCTCCAGTATTTTTAGCATAGATTTTCGCGGGAATAGCTCAGCTGGTAGAGCGCAACCTTGCCAAGGTTGAGGTCGCGAGTTCGAGCCTCGTTTCCCGCTCCATCTGCAAAACGGCGAATACATAACTGTATTCGCCGTTTTTGTTTTTAAGTCTGTGATTTAATCCTGAATCAACACAAGTATCTTCACTCCACGCTTCCTCAGCGTTAAACTGCCTAGTGTTACAATATTAGGCAATCAACAAAGTTTTGAGTCTATATTCACCTATGAATGCACCGAATGATAACGCCGCAGATGAAGTCATGTGTCAATGCAGTGGCACCACACGTGGTGAGCTACAAAAGTACTTTGAACGCGGGATGGATATGGATGCAATTTCGCAATGGACTGGTGCACTGTCGGGTTGCGGCGGTTGCGAGTGGGATGTGGCTGACTTCCTGAAGGAGCTGGCTGAGCAGCAAAACAATCGTGCGTGATGTTCACTGAGCCTACGTTTGCCTGATGCTGCAAGCATTGCTGATATGCCCTAAAATCCTACATTGACGCACTTAACATGATTGCTTGTTGTCAACTATCCGAATGGATAGGTGCTTATTTCTCTAGAAATTAATAACATTTAACATTATTTCTATTGTAGTGAGCGCTTAATACTTAGTACGATACGTATATTCGTTGCATAATGTAATCAAAATTGATTCTAAGAAAGTGAATTCATGGGCCAAGATGATGTGAGCCAGTTAGCTAGCGAAGGTGTTGTTGATACGTTACTAGAGAGCCTATTCTTGGTTTGCCGCTTGCATGGTGTAGCTACTTCACGTGATGCACTGGTTGCGGGTTTACCGCTACGTGATGGCAAAATGACGCCAGCATTAGTAAAGCGCTCAGCAAGCCGGGTGCATTTAGCTACAACTATTCTAAAAAAATCATTGGATAAAACCAGGCAGGAATTTTTACCAGCTATTTTGCTGTTAAAGAATGATGAAGCTTGCGTGGTGACCAATGTAAGTCTTGATAATAAGTCCGCCGGTGTTATTTTTCCAGAGCTTGGTGACGCTGAGGTTGCAGTGCCTCTAAGTGAGCTTATGGCCAGAAGCGCTGGCTATTTTATTGTTGCTAAACTTAGATTTACTTTTGACCAGCGTGCCCCTAGCGTAGGCAAGGTTACCGTAAGACATTGGTTTTGGGGCTCTCTAGCCGAAAATAGCCGAATTTACCGAGATATCATGGTGGCAGCATTTGTGGTTAATATGTTTGCATTAGCCATGCCGCTGTTCACGATGAATGTTTATGATCGTGTGTTACCTAACCGCGCCACAGAAACCTTGTGGGTGATGGCGCTTGGTATTTCGTTCATATTTATTGGTGATTTAGTGCTGCGTACCATGCGTGGCTACTTTTTGGATTGGGCCAGTACCCGAATCGACATTAAGCTCACCGCGCGTATTATGGAGCAAGTGTTAGGCATCCGTTTGGAGCAGCGGCCAAACTCTGTAGGGTCTTTTGCATCTAATTTACGCTCGTTTGAAACTGTGCGTGACTTCATTACCTCTGCCACGATTACTACCCTGATTGATATTCCGTTCGGTCTGATCTTTATTGGGGTGATGGCCTGGATTTCCTGGCCGATGATTATTCCTGTCCTGCTGGGTGCAGTGGTGATTCTTATTTACTCATTTAGCGTGCAAACCAAAATGCATGATTTATCTGAAACGATGTACCGTGCCAGTGCTACCAGAAACGCTACCCTGATTGAGAGCCTGGTGGGCTTAGAAACGGTGAAGGCTTTAGGGATTGAAGGGCAGATGCAGCGTAAATGGGAACATAGCGCACATTTCTTAACTGAGGTTTCTAGCAAGTTACGTTTACTGTCGTCATCGATTAACAATGGTGCAGCGACCATGCAGCAATTAATCACCGTAAGTTTAGTGATTCTGGGCGTTTATCTGGTGATTAATGGTGAGCTTACTATGGGGGGCTTGATTGCCTCCACCATGCTCGCTTCACGTGCCTTGGTACCGATTGCGCAGACTGCAGGCTTGTTAACGCAGTACCATAATGCCGCAACCTCGTTAAATTCTCTTGATGAAATTATGCAAAGGCCAGTAGAACGCCCTGCCGATAGTACATTTTTATCTAGGCCGGTGTTTAATGGCGATATTGAGTTCAGAGAAGTTTCTTTTAGTTACCCGGGTGCTGAAAGCAATGCGCTCACTAAAGTTTCTTTCAAAATTAAAGCAGGTGAGCATGTTGCGATTCTTGGGCGCATGGGCTCAGGTAAGTCAACCATACACAAATTGATTCTTGGGCTATATCAGCCCACAGAAGGTGCTGTGTTGATTGATGGTATAGATGCGCGCCAAATTGATCCGGCAGAGTTGCGACGCAGTATTGGTTATGTGCAGCAGGATACACAGTTGTTTTATGGCTCTATGCGCGATAACTTAACGATTTCCGCACCGCACGTGGATGATGCTGCCGTGATTGCCGTAGCGCGGATTGGTGGAATTGATGAGTTTGTGAACTCTCATCCTAAAGGCTTTGATATGCTGATTGGTGAGCGCGGTGAAACGCTGTCTGGTGGACAGCGGCAGGGCGTTGGGGTGGCACGTGCGTTTATTAACAAGCCAGCAATATTGTTATTAGATGAGCCTACCAGTGCCATGGATCACTCTGGTGAGGATGCGATTAAGACGCGTCTGGCTGAAAACACTCAGAACAAAACTTTATTGTTAATCTCGCACCGCTCGTCGCTTTACGCGTTGGTGAATCGCATCATCGTGATTGATTCAGGACGAATAGTTGCCGACGGTGCAAAAGAACAAGTGACTGACGCATTAAGAAACGGCAAGATTGGTAAAGCGCTATGAGTGAAGACTTGTTTAAAAAGCTAGGGACGATAAATCATTTTCTTAAAAGCCAAACTTGGCTGACTAAGCCTATTTATTACTTTTTGGATAAATGGACGCCGACTGAAACCAAGGAAGACCTACCTTGGCATGAAGAAGCTGATCTGGTGATTTTGGAGCAAACGCCGGTGAGGGCTAGGCTGTTACTGTACACGATTGCGGCGTTGATGTTGTTGTTGGTGCTGTGGGCATTTTTTGCCCGAGTAGATGAAGTGGTGCGTGGTGATGGACGGGTAATTCCATCGAAACAAGTACAGGTGATTCAGTCATTAGATGGCGGCATAGTTTCAGAGATATTGGTGAGTGAGGGGGAATCAGTCGCGGTAGGTGCGCCGTTGATTCGTATTGATGAAACGCGCGCAGTGTCTTCACTGAGAGAGAATCAATCTCAGTATCTGGCTTACTTGGCTAAGCAATATCGGTTGAGAGCATTGGCAGAAGGCATCAGCTTTAATCCGCCTGATGAGGTGCGCAAACAAGTACCTGAGACTTATGATCAAGAGTATGCATTGTATAACTCTAGTAAGGATGAGTTAACCTCTGCCATTGCCATTGCGCGTGATCAGATGGTACAGCGTGAAAAAGAGTTGCTTGAAGTACAGTTTCGTAAAGAGATTGCTGAAAAGAATTATGAGTCTTCAAAACGAGAGCTTGCCGCAAATAAACCTTTGTTAGCCAGTGGCGCGGTATCTGAGATTGATATTCTAAAACTAGAGCGTGAAACGAATAAAGCGAAAGGTGATATCGATCAGGCACGTGCCCAGATCGGCCGAATTGAAAGTGCTATTGGCGAGGCAAAGCGTAAGGTTTCTGAAGTTCAGCAGACTTTTCAGAGCAAAGTACGTACTGAGTTAAATGATATTACTGCACGTTTGAACAGTGTTTCTGAAGTCAGTGTTTCGCTTAAAGATAAGGTGAATCAGTCCACGCTAAAATCTCCGGTGAACGGTAAAGTGAGCCGCCTTTTTTACAATACGGTGGGCGGGGTGATTCAGCCTGGCAAAGAAGTGTTAGAGGTGGTGCCGACGGATGATGCTTTAATCTTGGAGACCAAAATACAGATTAAAGATATTGCCTTTATTAGCCTGCTACAGCCTGCTGTAGTTAAGTTGACTGCTTATGATTATTCGATTTATGGTGCATTAGATGGGGTTGTGGAAAATATTGCACCGGATTCTGTTGTCGATGAAAAAGGTAATGCCTATTATGTTGTACGCGTACGTACGCTTAAATCCAGTCTTGGTAAAGGGCTGCCGATTATTCCGGGGATGGTGGCACAAGTTGATATTATGACTGGTAAAAAAACCATACTTTCCTACTTATTGAAACCAGTTTTAAAAGCAAAGTCATACGCTTTTAGTGAGAGATAGATGCGGGATATATTTGTTAGTAATTTATCTGAACGCATTAGTCATTGGGTTGATGCATTTCCAGAGTCAGAAATCATTAGGGAATTTGCAACGGATATTCAGAAGTTAGATCGTGCCGTAGCTGATTGTGATGGATTGGTGTTTTGGTTACATGTGAATGAAGAAAAGCCGGACAGCTTGAGTCACATGATTACCAAGATTATTAGCCAGTTTTCATCCGCAAAAATTGTGGTGCTGGCAAACACACCTAATCAAGCCGATTGTTTTTCTGCATTAAGTGCTGGCGCCGTGGGTTATGCGCATGCTTATTCGCCTTCAGCGATGTTAAAGGAAATTAAGACTGTTATTGGTCATGGTGGTTTATGGTTAGGACAGGAGTTGTTGCTACGCCTGATTGAGACCTCTACTAAATTGGTAGGGAATCAGCCCGCATACGTTAACGGCTTGCTTGAGCAGTTGACCAGTCGTGAGCGCGAAGTGGCGGTTGAAGTGGCAAAAGGCTTGAGTAATAAAGAGGTGGCAAAACTGCTTAATATTACAGAACGAACTGTTAAGGCACATTTGGCTTCAACTTTTGAGCGCTTAGGTGCTAAAGATAGGCTGCAGCTGGCATTAATGCTTAATACGCATTAGCCGATGCTAACTCTGACGCTGTTGTTTTTGCAGTAGCCGAGCAACGCCAAAACTAATAAGTGGGCTAAGCCTAGATTTGTGCCAACGCCAGCGTTGTCCTCAGCTAGGCTTGTTTTATTTAGAGCGAAATGCCTGGGCCAGTCATTCCATCAATGCCAAGCAGTTTTAGAGCATTAATCTCATCGTTGTTTTGCACGCCTTCTGCAATTGCGATCACACCAATTGAGTGCGCAATCATGCAGAGCCCTCTCAACAGGGTTTTATTAGCTTCATTTTTATTAATATCACGAATCACTGAAGCGTCGATTTTAATGTAGTCTAAACCAATATCATGTAGTTCACCCAAGCGTGAGATACGTGTGCCCACATGTTCTATACCCACCTTGCAGCCTAGTGCTTTGACTGCAACGCAGAACTTTCTGAACTCTGGTAAATGATCAAAAGCACTTTGTTCTGGTACCTCAAAATATAGCTTATCTGCAATCTGAATTTGCTGCTTAATCGTTGTCATTGCGGCATCAATAAATGCGGGATTGCAGATGGCACTGGCCGATATATTAAGCCCGATAGGCATGGCGCCATGTGCTAGTGAGTTAACGGCTGTTTGTAATACAAGTTCATCTACCCGATTAATTAAATCTAACTTGTCTGCCCAAGTGATGAACTCACCTGCGCAGAACCATTTGCCATCGCTGGCAAGTTGTAACCTGACAGGTGATTCGTAGTGGATTAAATCACCTGCTTGATTAACTACAGCATAGCTTTCTAGCTTGATCCTCTTGTTATCTAGCGCTGAAGTCAGCAAACTTTTCCACTCTTGTAAGTTATGGTCTTGATATTGACTCAACTCACCGGAGTTGATGACATGTAAATTGTTGCTAGCTTCGGTACCGATGTCATCTAATACGTGATGTACCGAGTTAATAATGTGCTCGGCACTGTCTGATCTGGTGATGCGCGCAGAGATGGTAAGGAAATTTACCAAGATATCTTGGCCTGTAATATTGCTTACTTTCTCAAACACGCTGTTGATCGTGGTGCCAAGGCTATAGCAGTCTGCAGGCTGATTTGAGAACACTGAAAAATCGGCACCGCTTAGCCGGCTAGCTGATAACGCGGTGTTTTGCTCGCATAAGTGCTGTAATGCATCTGCAATGATTTTTAGTAGTTGGTTGGTTTCTTTGTAACCCAGCTTTTGGTCAATTTCTGCAATGTTGAGTATTCTGGTAATCACCATCACGCCTTCATTGAAGTACTCTTCGTGGCTGATGCTGGCGTTGACCTTTTTAACAAAGTAATCGTGGTTCATTAAGCCGGTGACATGGTCATAGTTGTTATCAAATCTCAACTCCTCCAGTCTTGCGGATTCTTCAGTAACAGTCTTTTTAACGCGGTTGGAGAGGGTGTTCATGGCGTTGACCACGGACTTAAACTCTTTGGTTTTTGGTACATTAATCATAATGAACCGGCTTTCGCCAATCGCTTGGGCTTGGTCTACCACATCGTCAAGCGGTTTTAGGATTTTTTTAAGCAATTGTCCAGCCAAATAGCAGCTGATTAAGCCGATTAGCATTACCCATAGTGCAATTTGTATGGTTGAATCCCAAAGTTTGTTGTAGGCAAAAGTAGTGTTACTTTCTAGTTTTAATGTGCCAAACTGTGCCCAGCCTTCCTGAATATCAGCGATGCCTGGTTCTACTTGTAGCGGAATCGCATTGATAAACCACTGTGGTGCGTGGGTTGTAAGGTTTTTATTAACACGCTCGCTTAGTGGCTTGCCATTGGTATCCAGTAGCGCGATGTATTGATAGTAGCCAGAGTCAAACTGTGCGGAAAGTAGCAGGTCCAGCGTAACGGGGTCTTTAGGTAGCTGAGTCATCGATAACGCCAGTGTGACTGCGTTATCGTTATTTTTCATCTGTAGCTGCTTTTCTAAATATTGCTTGCTGGATAAGGTGCTTAAGATAAAGCTTCCGCTAGACGCTAAGGCTAAAATTAAAATAATGGCTAACCATAATTGTTTAATTAGTGACATAAGTTCATCCTTACTTTCATTTATTCAATTCCATCTGCGCGCATACGTGCTAGCACATCTCGCCATCTTGATAGGTTGGATTGTGAGTCTGATTTTGGTTTTGCGCTATTGCCAACCCACAGCCCTTTATCGTTAAAGCTAAACACCGGTGATAAGTCTTTTCTGCTGGATGCTGGGGATATCTGCGGGATCAGGTTATCTAAAATAAGGGGTTCTGATTGCGGTGTCGCATAATAGCTCAGTACCATGTGTGCCTTGACTACTTTTCTATTATTTTCTAAAAGCTCAGCTCTTACGTAGGTGAGCCTTAGTTTGTCATTAGGGATGTTCACTGCTTTTAGAAACACATACTTAGCAATGCTGAAGTCTTCACAGTCACCTGCATGTAAGCCTAAAGACTCAAGTGGTGTTGCCCAATAGTCGGATTGCCCCCATACATTGGCGTCGTCTGCAAACATGACTTTTTGGTTAAAAAAGTTATTAATTTGGGAGAGTTTTTCGGATTCGCTTGCGTTTTTGAGTGTAGCGGTTAGTTGCTGTAACTCTAAAAAGTCATTAGCCGCCTCATCTCCATATCTTTGCTTTGCGAGGGTGGCCAGTTTATTGAAGTCGTAGCCTTCTGCAGCGATATAGCTAAAAAACAATGACAAAGACATCATCACAGCGATGCATAGTTGCAACCTCAGTGTGCCTAATGTTTTGTTAGTGATACCAGCCACGCATGCTCCAAAATTTAATGTCATTACGACATTGGTTTTAGGCATCATACCCTAACTGACTTGGATTTTTATAGTTGCATAGCTAGCAGATCTTTGTATTGGCCATTAGTACAATATGTTTTAGCTAACGTAAGGTGTTTAATGCTAAACAGCTCATAAAAGTTTAACGGCAACATCTAATATTTCTTAGGATATTAACATGGCATTAATCGGCAAAATCATTGCAATGACAGGTACTGCGTCATTAATTTCAAATAACGGCAATCAGCGTGATTTGAGATTGGGCGATAATATTCAGACTGCAGACACGATTAAAACAGGTGCTGGTGTTGAGGTGGACTTGCAATTAGCAAACGGGCAGGTCATCCATATTGGCGCGGAGCAACTGATTGCTTTTGCTGACGAGCTAGTAGAGGCATTTGTGCCTGCGACACTGGATACTTCGATTAATGTTGCTACCATCGATACTGTGGTTAAGGCAATCGAAGAGGGTAAGGATATTAGTGATGTATTAGAAGAAACTGCTGCTGGCCCAGGTGGTTCATCTAATAGTTACGGTTTCGGGTTTGTCGATTTACTAAGAATTAACGATGACTTAAACAATTTTAGATTTGCTTATGAGTTTGGTTCTGCAGCGCCTAATGATCAAGCATTGTCAGGTAACAGTTTTGCAGATACCCTCAATCAAGTTGGTGGCGTGACTGGTAATGCTGCCATTGTCGACACCAACAGCCCAAGCGTGGTGGTCAACATCGTGGATGCCAACCTCAACGTGGCTGACACCGTGTCTAACGTCACCTTCACCTTCAGCCAAGCCCCGGTTGGCTTTGACCTTGGCGACATCAGCGCCACTGGCGGCGTGGTGACTAACTTAGTGGCGACGGCAGACCCACTCGTATTTACCGCCACCTTTACTGCCAATGCCGGCTTCGAAGGCACCGGCAGCGTAACTGTGGCTGCAGGCAGCTACACCAACGCCGCCGGCAACGCAGGCACTGCCGGCGCTGACAATGTGGGCATTGACACCGCAGCGCCAGTACCGACCATCACCTTAACGCCGAACGTGACCGCGGACGACATCATCAACGCTGGCGAAGCGGCCGGTAACATCAACATCACCGGCACGGTTGGCGGCGACGCCAAAGTGAACGACGTAGTCACCTTAGTGATCAACGGCAACACCTACACCGGCTTGGTACAACCAGGTTTAACCTTCAGCATCCCAGTGGCCGGCGCAGACCTGGTGGCTGACCCTGACAAAACCATCGACGCCTCAGTGAGCACCACCGATGCGGCTGGCAACACGGCGACGGCCAGCGACAGTGAAGGCTACAGCGTCGACACCAACAGCCCAAGCGTCGTGGTCAACATCGTGGATGCCAACCTCAACGTGGCTGACACCGTGTCTAACGTCACCTTCACCTTCAGCCAAGCCCCGGTTGGCTTTGACCTTGGCGACATCAGCGCCACTGGCGGCGTGGTGACTA
>Ga0208269_100111_pt1 | contig 61752 bp, 57 predicted proteins | sample LakWasMe88_LOW11_2_FD_183912 | JGI IMG/M metagenome (GOLD analysis project Ga0208269, IMG submission 183912) | Freshwater sediment methanotrophic microbial communities from Lake Washington under simulated oxygen tension - Sediment Metagenome... | ecosystem: Environmental > Aquatic > Freshwater >...
CTTTGACGAGATTGCCGTCGAAGAAGCGGTGCGCCTGAAGGAAAAGGGCGTGGCCACCGAGGTGATCGCGGTCAGCTGCGGCGTGGCCCAGTGCCAGGAGACCCTGCGCACGGCCATGGCCATCGGTGCGGACCGGGCCATCCTGGTCGAGACCGATGCAGAACTGCAGCCCCTGGCCGTGGCCAAGCTCTTGAACGCGCTGGTGGCCAAGGAGCAACCGGGCCTGATCATCCTGGGCAAGCAAGCCATTGACGACGACGCCAACCAGACCGGCCAGATGCTGGCCGCCTTGGCCGACCTGCCCCAGGCCACCTTCGCCAGCAAGGTTGAAGTGGCGGGCGACAAGGTCAACGTCACGCGCGAAATCGACGGCGGCCTGGAAACCCTGAGCCTGTCGATCCCGGCTGTGATCACCACCGACCTGCGCCTGAACGAGCCGCGTTATGTGACGCTGCCCAACATCATGAAGGCCAAGAAGAAGCCGCTGGAGACCGTCAAGCCCGAAGACCTCGGTGTGGACGTGACCCCGCGCCTGAAGACGCTCAAGGTCAGCGAGCCCCCGAAGCGTGGCGCTGGCGTGAAGGTGGCCGACGTGGCCGCTCTGGTGAACAAACTCAAGACCGAAGCCAAGGTGATCTGAACATGACCGCACTTGTTATTGCCGAACACGACAACCAAAGCATCAAGGGCGCGACCCTGAACACCGTGACCGCTGCGCTGCAAGCCGGTGGCGACGTGCACGTGCTGGTGGCGGGCCACAACGCAGGCGCCGCGGCTGCCGCGGCTGCGCAAATTGCTGGCGTGAGCAAAGTCATCCACGCCGACAGCGAAGCCCTGGCCCATGGCCTGGCCGAGAACGTGGCCGCCCAGGTGCTGGCCATCGCAGCCAACTACAGCCACATCGTGTTCCCTGCCACCGCCGGCGGCAAGAACGCCGCCCCGCGCGTGGCCGCCAAGCTGGACGTGGCGCAGATCAGCGAAATCAGCAAGGTCATCAGCGCCGACACCTTCGAGCGCCCGATCTATGCCGGCAACGCCATCGCCACCGTGCAAAGCGCCGACGCCACCAAGGTCATCACCGTGCGCACCACGGGCTTTGACGCGGCCGCCGCCACGGGGGGCAGCGCCGCAGTGGAAACCATCGCCGCCCAAGCCGACAGCGGCAAGAGCGCGTTTGTGGGCAGCGAGATTGCCAAGAGCGACCGCCCTGAGCTGACCGCGGCCAAGATCATTGTGTCGGGTGGCCGGGCCCTGGGCAGCAGCGAGAAGTTCAACGAAGTGCTGACCCCCCTGGCCGACAAGCTGGGCGCGGCGCTCGGTGCCAGCCGTGCGGCGGTGGACGCGGGCTACGCGCCCAACGACTGGCAGGTGGGGCAGACGGGCAAGATCGTGGCGCCGAGCCTGTACGTGGCCTGCGGCATCAGTGGTGCGATCCAGCACTTGGCGGGCATGAAGGACAGCAAGGTGATCGTGGCGATCAACAAGGACCCGGAAGCGCCGATCTTCAGCGTGGCCGACTACGGCCTGGAGGCCGACCTGTTTGTGGCCGTGCCTGAGTTGATCAGCCAGCTCTGATCACCGCTGAGTTGAGGGCCAGCCCCCTGACCAGATAACAAGCCAAATGGGCATCGTTCGCGATGCCCTTTTCATATCCGGAGATGAACCCATGAGTTACACCGCCCCCCTGAAGGACATGCTGTTCAACATCGAACACCTGGCCAACATCGAACAAGTCTCGCAAATCCCCGGCTTCGAAGATGCCGGCCTGGAAACGGCCCAGGCCGTGCTGGAAGAGTGCGCCAAGCTCAACGAGGGTGTGATCGCCCCCTTGAACTGGGACGGTGACAAAAACCCCTCGAGCTGGAAAGACGGTGTGGTCACCACCACCCCGGGCTTCAAGGAGGCCTTCAAGCAGTACGCCGAAGGCGGCTGGCAAGGCCTGCAGCACCCGGTCGATTTTGGCGGCCAGGGCCTGCCCAAGACGATTGGTGCGGCCTGCACCGAGATCCTCAACTCGGCCAACATGAGCTTTGCCCTGTGCCCCCTGTTGACCGATGGCGCGATCGAAGCCTTGCTGACCGCAGGCAGCGATGAGCTCAAGGCCATCTACCTGGAAAAGCTGGTGTCGGGTCAATGGACCGGCACCATGAACCTGACCGAGCCCCAGGCCGGCTCGGACCTGGCCCTGGTGCGCACCCGCGCCGAGCCCTTGCCCGATGGCAGCTACAAGATTTTCGGCACCAAGATCTTCATCACCTACGGTGAGCACGACATGGCCGAGAACATCGTGCACCTGGTGCTGGCCCGCGTGCAGGGCGCACCCGAAGGTGTGAAGGGCATCAGCCTGTTCGTGGTGCCCAAGTTCATGGTGAACGCCGACGGCTCGCTGGGCGCACGCAACGACGTGCACTGCGTGAGCATCGAACACAAGATGGGCATCAAGGCCAGCCCCACCGCCGTGCTGCAGTACGGCGACCACGGCGGCGCCATCGGCTACCTGGTGGGCCAGGAAAACCGCGGCCTGGAGTACATGTTCATCATGATGAACGCGGCCCGCTACGCGGTGGGCATGCAGGGCATTGCGGTGGCCGAGCGCGCCTACCAGAAGGCCGTGCAATACGCCAAGGACCGCGTGCAAAGCCGTCCGGTAGACGGCAGCATCAACGCCAGCGCCGCCATCATCCACCACCCCGACGTGAAGCGCATGCTGATGACCATGCGCGCCTACACCGAAGGCTGCCGCGCCATGGCCAGCGTGGCTGCTGCCGCCTACGACGCAGCGCACCACCACCCCGACGCCGACACCCGCAAGGTGAACGCGGCCTTCTATGAGTTCATGGTGCCCCTGGTCAAGGGCTACAGCACCGAGATGAGCCTGGAGGTGACCTCGCTGGGCGTGCAGGTGCATGGCGGCATGGGCTTCATCGAAGAAACCGGCGCCGCTCAGTACTACCGCGATGCCAAGATCCTGACCATCTACGAAGGCACGACCGCCATCCAGGCCAATGACCTGGTGGGCCGCAAGACCGCCCGTGACGGGGGCCAGACGGCCAAGGGCATTGCCGCCCAGATCGAGCAGACCGAGGCTGCCCTGCTGGCCAGCGGCACCGACACCGCCGTGGTGGTGGCCAAGCGCCTGCAGGCGGCTCGCCAGGCCTTCCTGGACGTGGTTGATTTTGTGGCCGGCAACACCAAGGCCTCGCCGAACGCCGTGTTCGCGGGTTCGGTGCCCTACCTGATGCTGGCCGGCAATGTGGTGGCCGGCTGGCAACTGGCCCGCTCGCTGCTGGTGGCACAAGATCTGGTGGCCCAGGGCCAGGACGAGGCTTTCATGCGCAGCAAGATCAGCACGGCCCGCTTCTATGCCGACCATTTGCTGAGCAAGGCCCCCGGCCTGCGTGACAGCATCGTGGAAGGTGCCGACAGCGTGACCGCGCTGGCCCCGGAAGCCTTCTGATCCGGTGGGCCGCGCTGTCCCGAAACGGACAGTGTGGCCGCCCTCTCGCCCGTCAAAATTCGCGCAGCCTCATCCATTCTGGAGACAAACAACATGTCGAAACTGCCTCCGGCGCTCGCCAACCGACCCTTCCCGGTCATCGGCTCGCCGCTGTTCATCATCAGCAACCCCAAGCTTGTCATCGAGCAGTGCAAGGCCGGCGTGATCGGCTCGATGCCCGCGCTCAATGCCCGCCCTGCGGCCCAGCTCGACGAGTGGCTGGCCGAGATCACCGAAGCCCTGGCCGCCCACAACAAGGCCAACCCCGACAACCCGGCCGCGCCCTTTGCCATCAACCAGATCGTGCACAAGAGCAATGACCGCCTTGATCACGACATCGAGATGGTCATCAAGTACAAGGTGCCGGTGATCATCACGTCGCTGGGTGCGCGCACCGATGTGAACGAGGCCATCCACAGCTACGGCGGTGTGGTGCTGCACGACATCATCAACAACGCCTTCGCCCACAAGGCCATCGAAAAGGGCGCTGACGGCCTGATCGCGGTGGCCGCAGGCGCCGGCGGCCATGCCGGCACCAAGAGCCCGTTCGCCCTGATCCAGGAGATCCGCCAGTGGTTCGACGGCCCCTTGGCGCTGTCGGGTTCGATCGCCTCGGGCGGGGCCATCCTGGCCGCCCAGGCCATGGGGGCCGATTTTGCCTACATGGGCTCGGCCTTCATCGCCACCGAAGAGGCGCGTGCCGCCGAGGGCTACAAGCAGGCCATCGTCGACGGCAACTCCGACGACATCGTCTACAGCAACCTGTTCACCGGTGTGCATGGCAACTACCTCAAGCCCAGCATCCGCGCGGCCGGCCTGGACCCCGACAACCTGCCTGAGAGCGACCCCAGCAAGATGAACTTCGGCGGCGACGCCAAGAAGGCCTGGAAGGACATCTGGGGCTGTGGCCAGGGCATTGGCGCCATCACCCAGGTGCAGAAGACGGCCGACCTGGTGGCCCAGCTCAAGCGCGAATACGCGGAAGCCAAGGCCCGCCTGCTGGCGGCCTGATTGCCAGCCTGACTGCCCGCCGCAAGGCGCCGGTGCATCAACCCGCTGCGGCGGGTTTTTTTGCGCCTGTGCTGCGCTGGCAGCGGCCCACGCGGCACAATGCGCTCCCCCGTCCTGGAGTGCTGGAGCCTTCCCCATGAACCTGATTGCCGAACTGCAAGCCGCCCGCAAACGCCTGGGCCTCAAACAGCAGGAGTTGGCCGAGCAGGCCGGTCTGTCGCGCATGACGGTGCAACGCATCGAGTCCGGCGCCATCGACCCCCGCTTGAGCACGCTGGCCGAGATGGCCCGGGTGCTGGGGCTGGAGCTGGTGGCGGTAGCGGCCGCACAGCCTGGGCAGCCCGACCCAGCGGCTCAGCCCGATTCGGCGTAGACCCCGCCAGCGAACCCGATGGCAGCCGGCGATCAGGCCTGAGGTTCTTGCAAGGCGGCCCGGATGAAATCCAGCCGGTCCTGCCCGAAAAACATCTCATCGCCCACAAAGCAGGTAGGGGCGCCGAACACGCCACGGCGCACGGCCTCGTCGGTGGTGTTTTTCAGCTGCGCCTTGACGTCGGCATCCGAGCACCAGCCCAGCACCTGGTCTGCATCCAGGCCCACGCCGGTCAGCACCTTGCCGACCACCAAGGGGTCTCCGAGGTTCAGCCCCTGCACCCAGATCGCGTCGAACACGGCGGCCAGGTAGGTCTGCAGCCGATCGGGCTGGTGCATCCCATAGCCGGTGGCGGCCCGCATCAGCATCAGGGTGTTGATCGGGAAAAAGGGGTTGCGCTGCAGGGGTACCCCATAGCGCCGGGCATAGCGCGCCAGGTCCTGGAACACATAGGCGCCCTTGGCGGGCACGGCCGCCGGTGAGGCGTTGCCGGTGGCCTGGAACACGCCCCCCAGCAGCATGGGGCGCCATTGCAGGCGGGCGCCCGTTTGGGCGGCCAGGGCGGGCAGCTGCGTCCAGGCCAGGTAGGACGCGGGGCTGCCCACGTCGAAAAAGAATTCCAGGGTGCGACCCATGTTGTCTCCATCGTCTTGCGGGGTGGTTCGCTCACCGTAGGCAGGCGGTGGCAGGGTGTCAATGCGGCCATCCCTGAGGTTGCTGAACCTGGGTGACAGGGGGTGGCTTGCCTGCCAGGGGGCCTCGCAGGCAAGATCGTCGGTCAGGCGGGCACCAGCGCACGCCCTCACCGATGGGGACACAGGTATGACGCAGACACAACAGCCACGCGGCGTGGCCTTGGTGATCGGGGCGGGCGACGCCACCGGCGGCGCCATTGCGCGGCGCTTTGCGCGCGAGGGCTACATCAGCTGCGTCACGCGCCGCACGGCCGACAAGCTGCAGCCCCTGGTGGACGCCATCCGGGCCGAAGGCGGGCAGGCTCACGGTTACGCCAGCGATGCGCGCAAGGAGGACGAGGTGCAGGCCTTGTTCGAGCGCATCGAGGCCGAGCATGGGCCCATCGAAGTGCTGGTGTTCAACATCGGTGCCAACGTGCCGTGCAGCGTGCTCGACGAGACGGCCCGCAAATACTTCAAGATCTGGGAGATGGCCTGCTTCAGCGGCTTTCTGAACGCGCAGGCCGCGGCGCGGCGCATGGTGCAGCGCGGTCGCGGCACCATCCTGTTCACCGGGGCCACGGCGGCCCTGCGCGGTGCGGCGGGCTTTGCGGCCTTTGCGGGCGCCAAGCATGCGCTGCGCGCCCTGGCCCAGAGCATGGCGCGCGAGCTGGGCCCGCAAGGCATCCATGTGGCCCATGTGGTGGTCGATGGCGCCATTGACACCGAGTTCATCCGCAGCAACTTCCCCGAGCGCTACGCCCTCAAGGCGCAAGACGGCATCCTCAACCCCGAGCACATCGCCGACAACTACTGGCTGCTGCACCAGCAGCCGCGCGACGCCTGGACCTTCGAGCTGGACCTGCGGCCGTACATGGAACGCTGGTAGGCCATAGGGGCCCCAAGACCCCTCCGATGGGAGCGGTGCAAGGGGCGAGGTGACGCTGGCGGGCCCCTGATGCGGGGCGCCGCCAGCTATTCACAACGGGCATACATCGCTCGGAGTTTTTCATTATTCAGGGCGCAAGGCCCTGGCTAAAGTGGCCGCGCACCGCTGCAGTCGGTCGTGCGCGCCTGCACGGACGTCCACAGCGGAGCGCTGTCGCCCGGGCCCCTCTCTTTGCATGAGCCCGGGGCAGCCTGGCTGTTCTGTCGGCCCCTGTGCCGATCCCATCCCTGTGTGCCTGTTCCATCTAGAGAGTCGATTCATGTCTGCGAAGCAAGACCCCAACAGCCCGTTCACCCGAGAAGAAGGCGTCGTTCACCTGGGGGGCATTGATGCCCTGGTGCGACTGACGCTGGACCAGATCCGCACCGACCAGCGCCGCGGCCTGCGCACCGGCATGTTCGTGTCGGGTTACCGGGGCTCACCGGTCGGCATGCTGGATGCCGCCTTGATCAAGCGGCAAACGCTGCTGCTGGAGCACAACATCCGCTTTGTTGACGGCCTCAATGAAGACCTGGCCGCCACGGCGGTCTGGGGCACCCAGATGCTGGGGGCGGTGGGCCAGCAGAAGTTCGATGGTGTCACCGGCCTGTGGTACGGCAAGGCCCCGGGGGTGGACCGCAGCGGCGACGCGCTCAAGCACGCCAACTACACCGGCATGGGCAAGAACGGCGGGGTGCTGGCGGTGGTGGGGGATGACCCCAGTTGCAAGTCGTCCTCTCTGCCCAGCCAGAGCGAGCCCATGCTGTTCCACCTGGGCATGCCCTCGCTGTACCCGGGCACGGTGCAGGAGATCCTGGATCTGGGGTTGCACGGCTACCAGATGTCGCGCCTGTCCGGGCTGTGGGTGGGCCTCAAGATGGTCACCAACGTGGCCGACGGCAGCGGCAGCGCCCAGGTCTCGCCCGAGCGCCTGAACTTCGTGCAACCCGACCTCAAGTTCGATGGCGTGCCCTTCACACCGCGGATGAACCTGGGCATGAACGTGCGGGCCGAGGCCCTGGAGATGGAGCATTCGCTCTACACCCAGCGCCTGGAACTGGCCAAGCGCTACGCCCGGGCCAACAAGCTCAACAACGTGGTGCTGCCCAACCGCGATGCCTGGCTGGGCATCATGACGGCCGGCAAGACCTACAACGACCTGATGCAGGCCCTGCGCGAGATGGGGCTGGACGAGGCCGCCTTGAAGCAGCACGGTGTGCGCATTCTCAAGATGGGCATGTTGTTCCCCATGGAGCCCACCATCGTGCGCGAGTTTGCCGAGGGCCTGGAAGAACTGTTCGTGATCGAGGAAAAGCGCCCGTTCCTGGAGATGTTCGCCAAGAACGTGCTCTATGGCAGTGCACGCGCGCCCCGCATCGTCGGCAAGCTCGATGAGCAGGAGCAGCCCTTGTTGCCGCCGGGCGGCGAGTTCGAATCGGACGTGATCGCCCGCGCCCTCTACAAGCGTCTGTCGCAAAAGGCCCGTATCGAATCGGCCGAGGCCTGGCTGCAGCGCCTGGACGCCATCCAGCTGCGCGAAGACCCCGACACCGCAGGCCGCACCGCCTGGTTCTGCTCAGGCTGCCCGCACAACAGTTCCACCGTGGCCCCGGACGGCAGCGTGGTGTCGGCCGGCATCGGCTGCCACACCATGGCGATGTGGATGGACCGCAACGTGGTCATGGGCACCCACATGGGGGCCGAAGGGGCTCAGTGGATCGGCATGGCGCCCTTCACCGAGGTGCCGCACATCTTCCAGAACATGGGCGACGGCACCTACTTCCACTCCGGCAGCCTGGCCCTGCGCTACACCGTGTCGGCCGGTGTCAACATCACCTACAAGCTGCTCTACAACGCCCACACCTCCATGACCGGCGGGCAGGACATCCAGGGCAGTCACCCGGTGGCCAACGTGGTGTCCGAACTGCTGGCCAACGGGGCCAGCAAGGTGCTGATCACCACCGATGACCCCGCCAAGTACAGCGGCGTGGGCTTGGCCGGCGGCACCGAGGTCTGGCACCGCGATCGCCTGGATGAAGCCCAGCGCACGCTGGCGGCCGTGCCGGGCACCACGGTGCTGATCCATGACCAGGAGTGCGCCGCCGAGTTGCGCCGCCTGCGTGGCCGTGGCCAGCGGCCGGAGCCGGCCCAAAGCGTGGTCATCAACGAGCGGGTGTGCGAAGGTTGTGGCGATTGCGGTGAGCAGTCCAATTGCATGAGCGTGGAGCCCCTCGAGACCGAGTTCGGCCGCAAGACGCGCATCCACCAGGGCTCGTGCAACAAGGATTTCTCCTGTGTCGACGGCTTTTGCCCCTCGTTCCTGACCGTCACGCCGGCCCCCGAAGCAGCGGGTGCCGCGCCTGTGAAGAAAAAGAAGAAGGGCCGCATCCCTGCCATGGAGCATGCGCTGCCCGAACCCGAGCTCAAGGTGCGGGGCGACTTCGGGGTGCACATCATGGGCATCGGCGGTACGGGTTCGGTCACCGTGGCCTCCACCATCGCCAACGCTGCCCGCATCGAGGGCAAGCATGTGATCGGGCTGGACCAGACCGGCCTGGCGCAAAAGGGCGGGGCCGTGATCTCGGACCTGAAGATCACCGCCGCACCGTTCAACGGCGCCAACAAGATCACCGACGGCAGCGCCGATCTGTACCTGGGCTTTGACATCCTGAACGCCACCGACCCGAAGAACCTGGACAAGTGCCACCCCGAGGTGACGGTGGCGGTGGTCTCGACCACCCGCACCCCCACCGGGCAGATGGTGTCCGACCGCCACGTCCAGTTCCCCGAGCTGGAGCCGCTGATGCAGGGCATCCAGCGCGTCAGCCGTGCGGCCGACAACGTCTTCCTGGACGGTCAGGGCCTGGCCGAAGGCCTGTTTGCCGACAGCATGGCCACCAACATCTTCATGGTGGGCGTGGCCTACCAGGCCGGGGCCTTGCCCCTGGCGGCGGCCTCCATCGAGGCCGCCATCGTGCAGGCCGGTGTGGCCGTTGACATGGGCCTGGCCGCCTTCCGCTGGGGCCGCCTGGCGGTGAGCCGCCGTGATCTGGTCGAGGCCGAGATCGCGCGCCTCAACCCTGTGGCGGCTGCGGGCAGCGTGGTCACCTTGCACCGCCCGGTGCGCCTGAACGCCTCGGCCCAGAAGATGGTCGATGCCTGCGGCGCCGATGGCGAGTTGCTGCGCCTGCTGCAGCGCCGGGTGCCGGACCTGATCGACTACCAGAACGAGGCCTATGCCCGCCGTTACACCCAGTTCCTGCGCCAGGTCGCAGGCCTGGAGCGCCAGGCCGTGCCCGGCAGCACCCTGCTGACGGAAGCGGTGGCCCGCAACCTCTACAAGCTCATGGCCTACAAGGACGAGTACGAGGTGGCTCGCCTGCACACCGCGCCCGAGTTCCTGGCCCGTCTGGAGTCCGAGTTCAAGCCCGGCCACCGCGTGCAGTTCCACCTGGCCCCGCCGCTGCTGTCCAAGCGCGATCCGGTGACCGGCCATCTGATCAAGCGGACCTACGGCCCCTGGGTGTTGACCGCCTTCAAGTGGCTGGCCCGTTGCAAGGGCCTGCGTGGCGGCGCGCTGGACATCTTCGGCAAGACCGAGGAGCGACGCCTGGAGCGTCAGGCGATCGAGGACTACTGCCGCTTGATGACCGACGTGCTGAGCCGCCTGCGCCCGGACAACTTCGACACGGCCTTGAAGCTGGCCCAGCTGCCCGATGGCATCCGCGGCTATGGCCATGTGAAGCACCGCAACCTCGAAGCCGCCCGCGCAGAACAGGCGCGCCTGCTCAGTGAGTTCAACCGCCCCGCACCGCTGCGCCGTGCCGCCTGAAGGGCACGTTGCCCCTCTCATTTCATCTTCATCGAAAGCGATCCATGAACGACCTCCAAGGCCATGATTTCGAAGACCTGCAAGCCGGCATGAGTGCCAGCTTTGCCAAGACCATCACCGAGGCCGACATCGTGCTGTTTGCCGGCGCCTCGGGCGACAACAACGCCATGCACATCAACGAAGAGTTCGCCAGTGCCACGCCCTTCAAGGGGCGCATCGCGCACGGCATGCTCACCGCCAGCGTGATCTCGGCCGCGATCGCCGGCAAGCTGCCCGGGCCCGGCACGGTCTACCTCTCGCAAAGCCTGCGTTTCAAGGCCCCGGTGCACCCTGGCGATACGGTCAAGGCCACCGTGACTGTCAAGGAACTGTTTCCCGAGAAACGACGGGTGAGCTTGACCACCGTCTGCACGGTCGCCGGCAAGGTGGTCATCGAGGGCGAGGCGCTGGTCATGCCCACGGCGCGCCACCAGCCTGCCTGACGGGCAGGGCGCGCAGGGGGCGCCGCCCCCTGCATTTGCTTACCTGGCGAAGACCGTAACACCTCTAAGCTGCGGGGCCACTGCGTCGCAGTGTCTGTCTCTTCCGGACAGGTCCATTCAAGAGGTCATGCACGATGCGGAACTTCAAACAGTCGCGCCTCTCGTTGGCGCGCTCACTCAAACTCTCCCAACTGGTGGTGTTCGAGGCGGTGGTGTCGGCCGGCTCGATCCTGGCCGCCTCGCGCGAGCTGGCCCTGACCCAGCCTGCCGTCAGCAAATCGCTGCACGAGCTGGAGCGCTACCTGGATCAGGATCTGTTCGTGCGCAGCAAGAAGGGCGTGGCGCTGACGGAATTCGGCCGCCTGTTCGAGCGCCATGCCCGCACGATGCTGTTGGAGCTGCGTTGCCTGTCCGACGGGCTCAACGCCTGGCAGATGGGGGTCTCGGGGCATGTGGTGGTGGGCACGCTGATCACCGCCTCGGCGGTGCTGGTGCCCGAGGCCATCCACCGCCTGCACGAAGGGGCGCCCGATGTGGAGGTCGAGGTGCGGGTGGGCACCAACACCACGCTCTTTCCGGCCCTCGCCCGGGGGGATCTGGACGTGGTGGTGGGCTACCTGCCGCACGACAACGATTTCCTGCCGGGGGTGATCCACCCCGACCGCCTGCACCACCAGACCCTTTACGACGAGGCGCTGTGCGTGGTCGTCGACAGACACCACCCGCTGGCCGCCCGGCAGGGCCTCACCTTGCGTGAGCTGCACGACCAGGAGTGGATCCTGCCCACCCCGGATTCGGTGGCCTACAGCGCTGCCTGCGCCATGTTCGACAGCGAGAAGCTGCCCCTGCCCGCGCGGGTGGTGTATTCGGTGTCGGTATTGACCAACATGGGCTTGCTGCGCCGCCGGCCCATGGTGGCCCTGATGCCGCATCTGGCGGCCCAACGCTTCGAGGAGTCGGGGCTGCTGTCGCGGCTCTCGCTCGGGCCTCTGGAGGCCTTTGCCGCGGTGGGCTACAGCGTCTCATCGCATCGGCAGCCCAGCGCGGCCTGCCAGCGCTTCATCGAGGCCTTGCGCGCCTCGGTCTGAGGGCGCGCGGGCCTGCTCGGGCCTTCGTGCCGCAGGGCGGCCGTTGTCCGCCTGAACCCCATCGCATCGATCGGATCGGCGTGCGCCACCGGCAGGTGCAGGCCGCAGGCTGCGCGGCCAGGATCCGGCATGGGGCGGGTTTTCCGCTATTCCGGAGCGCTATAGATCGCGCCTTTGTTTTCATTATCCAAAGTGCGGTCTGCTCCCTACAGTGCCTCCCAGTTTCACGTCGGAGGTTTCTTTGTCCTACCCATTCATGCTGCCAGCCTCGCTGGCCTCCCTGCGCAATTACGTCGATGGCGAGTTCGTCACCACCGAGCGCCAGTTCGACAACATCAGCCCTTTGCATGGGCGCCTGCTGGGCCGGGTCCATGAAGCCGATGCGGCCCTGGTCGACCGCGCGGTGCAGGCGGCCCGCAAGGCCCTGGAAGGCCCCTGGGGCCGCAGCACGGTGGACGAGCGTGCCGCCTGGCTGCACAAGGTGGCCGATGTCATCGAACGCCGATTCGATGAGTTCGTGGCCGCCGAGGTCGCTGACACCGGCCGCCCCGTGACCCAGGCCCGCAACCTCGATGTGTTCCGCGCCATTGCCAACCTGCGCACCTTCGCCGACCTGGGCAAGGTGGCCCATGGGGAATGTTTTGAAAGCCGCACGGCCCAGGGCGAGGCCCTGCTCAACTACACCGTGCGCAAGCCGCTGGGCGTGGTGGCCAGCATCTCGCCCTGGAACCTGCCCATCCTGTCGATGACCTGGAAGGCCGCACCGGCGCTGATCTGCGGCAACACCCTGGTGGTCAAGCCCTCCGAGGAAACCCCTTCTTCGGCCACCTTGCTGGCCGAAGCCTTCCATGAAGCCGGCGTGCCCCCCGGCGTGTTCAACCTGGTGCACGGCTTTGGCGCCAACTCGGCCGGGGCCGCCATGTCGGCCCACCCGGGCATTGACGGCATCACCTTCACCGGCGAATCGCGCACCGGCTCGACCATCATGAAGGCCGTGGCCGATGGCGTGAAAGAGGTGTCGTTCGAACTGGGTGGCAAGAACGCCGCCATCGTGTTTGCCGACTGCGATTTCGAGGCGGCGGTGGAAGGCGTGTTGCGCTCGTCCTTCGCCAACACCGGCCAGGTTTGCCTGTGCTCCGAGCGGGTGTATGTGGAGCGTCCGATCTTCGAGCGCTTTGTGCAGGCCCTGAAGGCCGGGGCCGAAAAGCTGCGCATCGGCTACCCCGACGAACCCGGTGTGGACATGGGCTCGCTGATCTCGCACAAGCATCGGGCCAAGGTGCTCTCGTACTTCAAGCTCGCCGTGGAGGAGGGCGCCACCGTGGTCACCGGCGGCGGCATTCCGCACTTTGGCGACGAGCGCGACGACGGCGCCTTCATCCAGCCCACCATCTGGACCGGTCTGCCCGACACGGCACGCTGCGTGCGCGAAGAGGTGTTCGGCCCGGTGTGCCACATCGCCCCGTTTGACACCGAGGAAGAGGTGGTGCGCCGCGCCAACGACTCCAACTACGGCCTGGCGGGCACCCTTTGGACCACCAACCTGCAGCGCGCCCACCGCGTGGCGCGCCAGTTCGATACCGGCATCGTCTGGGTCAACACCTGGTATGTGCGGGATCTGCGCACGCCGTTTGGTGGCACCAAGTTGTCGGGCCTGGGCCGTGAGGGCGGGCGCTGGTCGCTCGACTTCTACTCCGAGGTCAGCAACATCTGCATCAAGGTGGGCTGAGCATGCAGCGGCACAACCTCAGCTCGCCGCGCCTGGCGGCGCCGCGCTTTCGCTACACCCCCTGTGTGAAGGTCGGGCCGCTGGCCTGGCTGTCGGGCATGGTGGCCCTGGACCCTGCCACCGGCCAACTGGTGCCCGGTGGCGTGGGAGCGCAGACCCAGCGCATCTTCGACAACCTGGCGCTGGCCTTGCCCGACTACGGCTTGCACATGGCCGACCTGTGCATGGCCCGCCTCTACACCACGGTGTTCGAGGAGTTTGGCGCCATCAACGAAGTCTGGGAGCGTCAGTTCGCCAGCCTCACGCCCCCGGCCCGCACGGCCGTAGGGGTCACCCACCTGCCCCTCGGGGCCCTGGTGGAAATTGAATTCTGTTTTTACACCGCCTGAGGAGGGCAGTTTTGAATCCCACATTGAAAGCCGTTGCGGACCTGCTCTGGTCCGCGGAACAAACCGGTGAGGCCGTGGCCCCCGTGCGTGAACAAATCGAGCAGGGCGCCCAGGGTGGTGACGTGCTGCAAGCGGCCTACCAGGTGCAGCAAGACCTGACCCAGCGCCGCCTGGACGCCGGTGGGCGAATGGTGGGGCGCAAGATCGGCCTGACCTCGGTGGCGGTGCAACGCCAGCTGGGCGTGGACTCGCCTGATTTCGGCGCCCTGTTTGCCGACATGGCCGTGGGCGATGGCGAAGAGATCGCCTGGTCGCGCCTGCAGCAACCCAAGATCGAAGCCGAGATCGCCCTGGTGCTGGGCCGTGACCTGCCGCACAGCCGCCACACCGTGGCCGACCTGATCAACGCCACCGCCTACGCCTTGCCTGCCCTCGAAGTGGTAGGCAGCCGCATCCGCAACTGGGACATCCGGCTGGCCGACACGGTGGCCGACAACGCCTCGTCCAGCCTGTTCGTGCTGGGCACCCGGCCCGTGAAGCTGAGCCGCCTGGAGCTGGCCGACTGCGGCATGGTGATGGAGCGCCGGGGCGACCAGGTGTCGGTGGGCGCCGGCTCGGCCTGCCTGGGCAACCCGCTCAATGCCGCCGTCTGGCTGGCCAACGTGATGGCCCGCATGGGCACGCCCTTGCGCGCTGGCGATGTGCTCATGACCGGTGCGCTCGGGCCCATGGTGCCGGTGCAGCGCGGGGATGTGTTCACGGCCCACATCGAAGGCCTGGGCTCGATCCGCGCCATGTTCGAGCGATGAGCGCCGAACGCCCCGCCACCCGAAGCCCCCAAGGAATTCAGAGAACCGACATGAACAAAATCGACAGCTTTGCCGCCGTGCTGGATGACGCGGCCCACCTTGCACATGATGTGCAGCAATTCCCTGCCGGGCAATTTGACCTCGACCAGGCCTATGCCATCCAGCGCGCCTCGATCGAGCGCCGGGTGGCGCGCGGCGAGCACCGCATCGGCATCAAGCTCGGCTTCACCAGCCGCGCCAAGATGGTCCAGATGGGCGTGGACAACCTGATCTGGGGTTGGCTCACCAACACCATGCTGGACGAAGACGGCGGTGTGGTGGACCTGAAGCGCTTCATCCACCCCCGCGTGGAGCCCGAGGTCTGCTTCGTCACCCGCCGCACCATCGATGCGCCCCTGACCGCACTTGAGGCGGTGGACTACCTCGAAGCCGTGGCCCCGGCCATGGAGATCATCGATTCGCGCTACCGCAACTTCAAGTTCACCCTGGAGGACGTGGTGGCCGACAACTGCTCGTCGGCCGGCCTGGTGGTGGGGGCCTGGAGCCGTGATTTCTCCGGCTTGCCCAATGCCGGTGTGCGCATGCAGTTCGATGGTCGCGATGTGCAGGTGGGCTCGACCGCCGCCATCCTGGGGCACCCGCTGCGCTCCATCGTGCAGGCCTCGCGCCTGCTGCACCAGGCGGGCCTGAGCCTGCCCCCGGGCTCTCTGATCATGGCCGGTGCCGCCACCGCGGCCGAGGCCCTGACGCCCGGCCTGCATGTGCAGTGCCGCATCGGCAGCGGCGCGGGCGCCCTGGGCCAGGTGGCTTTCAGCACGCGCTGAAGCGAGGCTTCAAGCCCATCCAGAACAACAGACTCACAGGAGACAAGCACATGAGTTCAGGCGCACAGGTGGTGGCCGGCAAGGCCACGCCACGCGGACGCTTTCCCCACCTCAAGCGGGCAGGCGATTTCATCTACGTGTCAGGCACCAGCTCACGCCGGCCCGACAACAGCTTCGTGGGTGTCCAGGTCGACCCGATGGGGGTCACCGCGCTGGACATCCGGGCCCAGACCCGGGCCGTGATCGAGAACATCCGCGACATCCTGAAAAGCGTAGACGCCGGGCTCGCGGACGTGGTCGAGACCCAGGTGTTCCTCGTGAACATGAACGATTTCGGTGGCTTCAATGAAGTCTGGGCCGAGTATTTCGACTACGACGGGCCCACTCGCACCACCGTCGCAGTGCACCAGTTGCCACACCCGCACTTGCTCATCGAGATCAAGGCCGTGGCCTATCGCCCCAGTGCCCCACAACAAACCAAGGAGACCCAAGATGTTTGAAATGAAGTACGGCATGCCCCTGAACTTTGGCCAATGGCTGGGTGAGCACAATCACCTGCTGCGCCCCCCGGTGGGCAATGCCCAGATCTGGCCCGATTCCGATTTCATGGTGACCGTGGTGGCCGGCCCCAATGAGCGCAGCGATTTTCACGATGACCCGGTGGAGGAGTTCTTCTACCAGTTCAAGGGCAATGCCTTCATCATCATTTGGGACCGCGACCGCTATGAGCGCGTCACCCTCAACGAGGGCGATGTGTTCCTGATGCCTCCGCACACCTTGCATTCGCCCCAGCGCCCCGATCCGGAGAGCCGTTGCCTGGTGGTGGAGCGCCGCCGGCCCGCGGGTGAGCCCGATGCCCTGCAGTGGGGCTGCGCCGCCTGCGGCACGCTGATCAAGCGCTACGAGATGCAGCTGCAAAGCATCGTGGCCGACCTGCCGCCGGTGTATGAGCAGTTTTACGCCACCTCGGACGCCGAGCGGGTGTGCCCGACATGCGGTCTGCAGCACCCGGGCCGTGACTTCAAGGCCTGGCACCGCGACATCGCCAAGTCATCCCACGCGAGGGTGTACGCATGATCGATATGCACTCTCACTTCTTCCCGCCGATCAGCGCCGAGCAGGCCCGGGCCATGGCGCCCGAGCGGGCCCCCTGGCTGGCGGTCGACGCGGGTGGGCGCACCGGGCAGATCATGCTGGGTGAGCAGCCCTTCCGCCCGGTCTACCAGGCCTTGTGGGACCCCGGCTACCGCGTGCAGGAGCTGGACCAGCAAGGCATCGCCATGCAGCTCGTCTGTGCCACACCGGTCATGTTCGGCTACGCCTGGCAGGCGCAGCGGGCGGCCGACTGGGCGGCGCGCATGAACGACATGGCCCTGGCCTTCTGCGCCCCGCATCCCACCCGCCTGAAGGCCTTGGCCCAGGTGCCGCTGCAAGACCTGGAAGCCGCCTGCGCCGAGGCCTCGCGCGCCATGCAGGCCGGCTGCGTGGGCATTCAGATCGGCAACCACCTGGGCGACAAGGACCTGGACGATGAGCAACTGGTCGAGTTCCTGATCCATTGCGCCGAGCACGACATCCCCGTGCTGGTCCACCCCTGGGACATGATGGGGGGCGACAAGCGCATGAAGAAATGGATGCTGCCCTGGCTGGTGGCCATGCCGGCCGAAACCCAGCTGGGCATGCTGTCGCTGATCATGTCGGGCGCCATGGAGCGCATTCCCGAGTCGCTGAAGATCTGCTTTGCCCATGGCGGCGGCAATTTTGCCTACGGCCTGGGCCGGGTCGACAACGCCTGGGAGCACCGCGACATCGTGCGCAAGGATTGCCCGCGCAAGCCTTCGGAGTACGCCCGGCGCTTTCATGTGGACAGCGTGGTGTTCAACCCCGGGGCCCTGCGCCTGCTGGTGGATGTGATGGGGGCGGACCGCGTGATGCTGGGCTCGGATTACCCCTTCCCCCTGGGCGAGCAGGACATCGGCAGCCTGGTGCGCGGGGTCGACTTCCTCACCCCCGCGCAGCGTCAAGGCATCCTGCGCGACAACGCCCAGGCTTTCTTCAAGCTGTGATGGCGGCCGGGCCAGGTGCTGCCTGAAGCGGTGGCGCCTGGCCGAGGCCCCCAAGCTCCGATCTTCACCCCTCCAGGCCAAGCCGCGGGCCTGGCCTGTCCAAGGAACCATCTTGTCCAAGTTGCCTACCCTCGATCTTGTCGAGGTCATCGAGCAGTCGCCGCTCGGCTTTCGCCGGCTGGTGATCTTCTTTCTGATCTTTCTTTTCATCACCATCGAAGGTTTTGACACCGCCGCCATCGGCTTTCTGGTGCCTTCGATGGTCAAGGCCTTTCAACTGAGCAGCACCGAGGTGTCGGGTCTGTTTGCCGCCGGCATGGGGGGGCTGCTGCTCAGCTCCTTTGTGGGCGGCATGCTGTGCGATGTGTACGGCCGCAAACGCGTCAGCGTGATCAGCGTGCTGATCTTCGGTGTGGCCTGCATCGGTGTGGCCCTGTCCAAGGGCTACACCGAGCTGATGCTGTGGCGCTTTGCCACCGGGGCGGGCATTGGCGCGGCCCTGCCGGCCTTGTCCACCCTGTGCGCCGAGCTGACCCCGGCGCGCTCGCGCTCGACCATCTTGGCGATTGTCTTCAGCGGCTTTCTCACCGGCTCGGTGCTGGCGGGCCTGGTCACCGGGGCTTATCTGCACCAGGTGGGCTGGGAGGGCATCATGCTCATCGGCGGGGTGGTGCCGATTGCCATGATCGTGCTGTTGGCGGCCTGGATGCCCGAGTCGCCGCGTTACATGGCCTTGCGTCCACAACGGGCGGCAGGGGTGCCGGCGGCCATGGACAGGCTGTTTCCGGGGCGTGAGTTCACGCGCACCGCCTTCGTCAGCCACGAGAACCCGCAGGCCGGCCCCAAGGCCCGGGTGACCGAGCTGTTCCGGGGGCGTTTTGCGGCGGTCACGCTGGCCCTGTGGGGCATGAACTTCACCGTGCTGCTGAGCTTCTACACCATTGCCAGCTGGCTGCCTTCGCTGCTGAACCTGGGGGGCATCGAGCCGGCCCAGGCCTCGAAGCTGGCCTCGAGCTTCCAGATCGGTGCCTTGATCGGTTCGGTGAGCACGGCGCTGGCCCTGCGCCGCCTGCGGCCCGCGGTCTGGTTGGGCACGGTGTTTGTCCTGGGGGGGCTGACCACCTGGGGACTGACGGCGGCTGTGGGCACGCCCTGGTTTGTGCCGGTGACACTGCTGAGCGGCTTTTGCGTGGCCGGGCCGGTGGTGGGCCTGCAGGCCGTGGCGGCTTCGGTCTACCCGACCTACATGCGGGGCGCCGGCGTGGGCTGGGCTGCCACCCTGTCGCGCGTGGGCTCGCTGACCGGGGCCAGCATGGTGGGCATCATGATCAGCGGCGGTCTGGCCATGCCCGATATCTTCCGGCTGATGCTGGTGCCCATGTTGCTGGCGGCGGCCTGTGCCTGGTTTCTGCAGCGGGGCATGAGCGGGCCGGTGAACATGGGGTCTGGCGGGCATTGAGTTGAACCCCTGCCCGCGCCAGGGCTGACCGCGGGTGGAGGCTTTCCGATAAACTGTATAAAAATACAGTTATTGGAGCCTTCATGGACGATTTCAGCCCGCCCCCCACCGTGCCCAGGCCTGTGCAGGTTCTGAAGGGGCGGGGCGTGTCCAGTGCGGTGGCCCATCGCTTCAGCAAGGACCAGCGCGAGTGGGCGGATGATGGCTGGGTGGGCATGGCGGAGGGTGAGCCCGATCCGGCCCGGCCCGCCACCGAGGTGATCCGCGAAGCCGCGCGCAGCGCCCTGAGCCGCAACGATTCGCCCGACATCGCCTTTGACCAGGCGATCAACCCCTACCGGGGCTGCGAGCACGGCTGCAGCTACTGCTATGCGCGGCCCACCCACAGCTACCTGGGGTACTCGCCGGGCCTGGATTTCGAGACCAAGATCGTGGCCAAGCACAACCTGCCCGAACTGCTGGAGCAGGCCCTGTCACGGCCCACCTACCAGGCCCGCATGACCAACCTGGGCTCGGCCACCGATTGCTACCAGCCGGTGGAGCGCGAGCTGCGCCTGACGCGGCGCGTGATCGAGGTCTTGCAGCGGCACCAGCACCCGTTCTCGTTGATCACCAAGGCCAGCCTGGTCGAGCGCGACCTGGACCTGCTGGTGCCGATGGCGCGCCAAGGCCTGGTGGCGGTGTATGTGACCATCACCACCCTGGACGCCGAGCTGGCGCGCCGCCTGGAGCCCCGGGCCGCCTCGCCGCAGCGGCGCTTGCGCACCATCCGCACCCTGGCCGAGGCCGGCGTGCCCGTGGGGGTGAGCGTGGCGCCGCAGATCCCCTTTCTCAACGAAGACATGGAGCAAGTCTTGGCGGCGGCCTCTGAGGCCGGTGCCCGTTCGGCCTTTTACACCGTGCTGCGCCTGCCCTGGGAGCTGCGCGAGGTGTTCACCGAATGGCTTCAGCAGCACTACCCGGAGCGCGCCGCCCGCGTGCTGGCCCGCTTGCGCGACCACCGTGGCGGGCAGGATTCGGCCGGCGACTTCTCCACCCGCATGAAGGGCCAGGTCCTGTGGGGCGATCTGCTGAGCCAGCGCTTTGCCCGCGCCTGCACCCGCCTGGGGCTGAACCGCGATCGGGTGGAGCTGGACCTGTCGCGCTTCATGCGCGACCCCGAGCAGGCCTTGCGCCAACCCGGCTTGTTTGACGATGAGCCGCTGCCGACGCCGCGTCGGGTGGCGGGCACCGTGCTCGATGTGTGTGCCGAGCGGCCCCGGGCTTGAGCCGCGGTGGCGCCAGCGCTCAGCGGTAGCGGTAGGCCACGCCCAGGTTGGCAGAGACGCCGTTCGGGCGCTCCGTCAGCGGGCTGGCGCGTGCCGGGCCCCGCAGCTGGGTGCCGCCCAGGCCGCCGTACACCAGCCACTGGGGGGTGAGGGCGCTGGTGAAGCTGATGCCGATCGATCGGCTGTAGAAGCCGGCCCCGGCCTGGTAGGCGGGCAGTGACGAGGCCCCGGCGGGCACGCCGTAGTGGCTGTTCATGTAGGTGCCATTCCCCCAACTGGTGCCTCCGCCGAGCACCAAACGGGTGCGCGGGGTGACTTGCCAGGTGTAGCTGAGCGAGGTGTCGACCTGGCTGCCGGCATCGCGGCCCAGCAGATCCTGCGTCAGGCCGGTGCCCACGGCCCAGCCGTAGCCCAGCGCCAGGCCCAGGCCGAGCCGCCCCGTGATGGTGCGTCGCACATCGGGCAGGCCGCTCAGGCGCGGGTCGTCGGAGGCGCTGCGCCCGTTGTCAAAGCCCAGCGAGGCATTGAGCTGCAGGTCGCGCAGGCTCAGCAAGGTGGCGGTGGCGCCGGAGCCGCCCATTTCTGCGCCATAGCCCAGCAAGGCATTGGCCCCGCCGGTGCTGAGCTTGAAGCGCCCGTAAGACACCAGCCAGACCGGGCTGATGCGGTGCCGGTTGCCGGCCGCGCCGGAGTAGTTGGGGCTGCTGCGCAGGCCGGCGCCCAGCAGGTAGCTGAGGCGGGGTTCGGGCGGCTCGAAGCCCACGCCGGGTGTGCGGGCCTCACCGGCCAGGGTAGGGGTGCTGGCCGTCGATGAGGGCGCTGGCGCCGCATCGGTGGTGGCCAGGGTCAGGTCCAGGGGCTGGGCCGAGGGGGCGAACGTGGTGGCCTCCTGAGCCAGCGTTGGCACGGGCGCCACGCCGATCAGCACCGCCAGCAGCGCGCCAACGTGCCAAGTGGCTTTGGTGCAGGCTCGCTGGGACAGGCGGGGGCAAGGGCTGAGCGGTCGTTCTGGAGACATGAAACGCATTATGGAGGCCGGCCCAGCCGGCCCCCTGTCTTGCGTCAAACCCCGGTGTGTGCGCGTCTCAGGCGCAGAGCGTGGCCGCGTGGTGGCGCAGGTGGTCTTCGATCACGCTGCTCACAAAGTAGTAGCCATGGTCATAGCCTTCATGGCGGCGCAGTTGCAGGCCTTGGCCGACCTGGGCGCAGGCCGCTTCGAACAGGTGGGGGTGCAGTTGCTCGGCCAGGAAGTTGTCGGCCAGGCCCTGGTCGATCAGGATGCTCTGCGGCAGCAGCGGGGCCTGGCGGGCACTCATCAGTTCGGTGGCGTCGTGGCCGGACCAGTGCTGCCGGTCGGGGCCCAGGTAGCCTGTGAAGGCCTTCTCGCCCCAGGGGCAGCGGGTGGGGGCACAGATCGGCGCCAGGGCCGACAGCGAGCGGAAGCGCCCCGGGTGGCGCAGCGCCAGGGTGAGGGCGCCATGCCCGCCCATCGAATGGCCGGTGATGCCCACGCGCGTCACGTCCAGCCCCGGCAGCGTGCCCAGCAAGGGCAGCAGTTCGTCGAGCAGGTAGCTTTCCATGCGCCAGTGGGTGGCCCATGGCGCCTGGGTGGCGTCGAGGTAGAAGCCAGCCCCCACCCCGAAATCCCAGGCCTCGGCCTCGCCCGGCACACCCGCGCCGCGCGGGCTGGTGTCGGGGGTGACCAGGGCCAGGCCCAGTTCGGCGGCCACGCGCTGGGCACCGGCCTTGATCATGAAGGTTTCTTCGGTGCAGGTCAGCCCGGCCAGGTAGAGCAGCACCGGCACCAGGCCGGTCTCGGCCTGGGGCGGCAGGTAGACCGAAAAGCGCATCGGCAGGCCGATGGTGCTGGAGGCATGGCGGTGGTAGCGCTGCACGCCGCCGAAGCAGCGGTGCTGGCTGAGGGTTTCCAAGGTCATGGTGGGGCTCGGCAGACTCAGTAGAGGACCACGCCGCGGATCGACTCGCCGCGCTTCATCAGGTCAAAGCCCTTGTTGATGTCTTCCAGCGGCATGGTGTGGGTGATCAGGTCGTCGATGTTGATCTTGCCCTCCATGTACCAGTCGACGATCTTGGGCACGTCGGTGCGGCCACGGGCGCCGCCGAAGGCCGAGCCTTCCCACTTGCGGCCGGTGACCAGCTGGAAGGGGCGGGTGCTGATCTCGGCACCGGCCTCGGCCACGCCGATGATGATGCTGCGGCCCCAGCCCTTGTGCGTGCATTCCAGGGCCTGGCGCATGACCTGGGTGTTGCCGATGCATTCAAAGCTGTAGTCGGCGCCGCCATCGGTCAGTTGAACAATGGCATCGACCACGTTCTCGACTTCCTTGGGGTTGATGAAGTGGGTCATGCCGAACTGGCGGGCCATCTCCTGGCGGGCCGGGTTGATGTCGACACCGATGATCTTGTCGGCGCCCACCATCTTGGCGCCCTGGATCACGTTCAGGCCGATGCCGCCCAGGCCGAACACGACCACGTTGGCGCCGGCTTCGACCTTGGCCGTGAACAGCACGGCACCGATGCCGGTGGTGACGCCGCAGCCGATGTAGCAGACCTTGTCGAAGGGCGCGTCTTCGCGGATCTTGGCCAGCGAGATCTCGGGGGCCACGGTGTAGTTGCTGAAGGTGCTGGTGCCCATGTAGTGGAAGATGGGCTTGCCGTCCAGGCTGAAGCGGCTGGTGGCGTCAGGCATCAGGCCCTTGCCTTGGGTGCCACGGATCAACTGGCACAGATTGGTCTTGCGCGACAGGCAGAACTTGCACTGGCGGCATTCAGGGGTGTAGAGCGGGATCACGTGGTCGCCCTTCTTGAGGGTGGTCACGCCCGGGCCCACATCGACCACGATGCCGGCGCCTTCATGGCCCAGGATGGCCGGGAAGATGCCTTCGGGGTCGGCGCCCGACAGGGTGTAGTAGTCGGTGTGGCAGATGCCGGTGGCCTTGATCTCGACGAGCACTTCGCCAAACTTGGGGCCTTGCAGGTCAACGGTTTCGATGGTGAGGGGCTGGCCTGCTTGCCAGGCGACGGCGGCACGCGTTTTCATGGGGGGCTCCGGGGGGTATGTCAGAAATAAGAGGGGACTGGTGGCGCACTCTACCGAACTCGGCCCCTGTTGCGGGGGCCGGGCTGGAACTGCCGCACAATTTGGCCGCTGCCATCGCTAGATTGGCCGTCGGCCATCTTCGGGGGCACTGCGGCGAGGTGTGCCGCTCTTCCGTGCCTTCCATTTAAAGCTGTTCTGCCCCTTCTCACCTGCCTGTTGCCCATGCCCTCCGTTCCTTCTTCGCCCCCTTTCACCGTGGACATCGTTGTCTACCCCGGCTTCAAGGCGCTGGAGGCGGTGGGGCCGCTGTCGGTCTTTGATTACGCCAACCTGCACCTTGCCCAGCGGGGGCTGGGCCCGGGCTACCAGGTCTCGGTGGTGGCCGAGCAGACGGGCCTGGTGCGCTCGGACACCGTGATGGCCCTGGAGGCCACGCGGCAGGCCGGCGCCGGCCCGGCGCCCGATGTGGCCTTGATCGTGGGCTCGCGCCACATCGAGCAGGCCCTGGAGGCCTCACCCGGTCTGGTGGCCTGGGCGGCCCGCACGGCCCCTCAGGTGGGGCGCATGGTGGCCTTGTGCTCGGGCTGCTTCTTTCTGGCGGCGGCCGGGTTGCTGGATGGGCGGCCTGCCGCCACGCACTGGAGCGTGACCGATCTCCTGCGCCAGCGCTTTCCCCGGGTGCAGGTCGATCCGGATGCGATCTATGTGCGCAGCGGCAAGTTCTGGACTTCGGCGGGGGTGACGGCCGGCATCGATCTGGCCCTGGCCCTGGTGGAAGAGGATTTTGGCCATGCCCTGGCCCTGGAGGTGGCGCGCGACCTGGTGATGTATCTCAAGCGCCCGGGCGGGCAGTCGCAGTTCAGCGTGCACCTGGCCAGCCAGGCCACGCGCCACCCGGGCATCCGCGAGGTGCAGGCCTGGGTGCTGTCGCACCTGGACCAGCCCATCACCCTGGCCGCGCTGGCCTCGCAGGCCGCGATGAGCGAGCGCAACTTCCGCCGAGTGTTTGCGCAGGAGTGCGGGCAAAGCCCGTCCGAGTTCATCGAGACCGCGCGCCTGGAAGGGGCCCGGCGTCTGCTGGAGGAGGGGGCTGGCCTGCCGGTCAAGGCGGTGGCGGTGCGCGTGGGTTTCCAGTCGGAGCAGGCGCTGCGGGCCTTGTTCATCCGCCGGCTGGGGGTCACGCCCCAGGCCTACCGCGAGCGCTTTGGCGAGGCCCCATGAAAAAAGCCCGCCAGGGTGGCGGGCTTGGGCAGGCTTGGGGCCTTCAGGCACGGGCCACCGGGGTGGCCCGTGCCGGGGTCATCAACGTTGGCCCAGGGGCTGGACGTCGCGGCGGGGCGAGCCGGTGAACAGCTGACGCGGACGGCCGATCTTGTACTCGGGGTCGCCGATCATTTCGTTCAGCTGGGCAATCCAGCCCACGGTGCGGGCCAGCGCGAAGATGGCGGTGAACAGGCTGACCGGGATGCCGATGGCGCGTTGCACGATGCCCGAGTAGAAGTCGACGTTCGGGTACAGCTTGCGCGACACGAAGTAGTCGTCCGACAGGGCGATGCGCTCGAGTTCCTTGGCCAGCTTGAACAGCGGGTCGTTTTCCAGGCCCAGGGCTTCCAGCACTTCGTTGCAGGTTTCCTGCATCAGCTTGGCGCGCGGGTCGTAGTTCTTGTACACGCGGTGACCGAAGCCCATCAGGCGCACGCCCGAGTTCTTGTCCTTCACCTTTTCCATGAACTCACCGACCTTGGCCACGCCGCCCATGGCCTGGATTTCTTCCAGCATGTTCAGGCAGGCTTCGTTGGCGCCACCGTGGGCAGGGCCCCACAGGCAGGCCACGCCGGCAGCGATGGCTGCGAACGGGTTGGTGCCCGACGAGCCGCACAGACGCACGGTCGAGGTGGAGGCGTTTTGCTCGTGGTCGGCGTGCAGGATGAAGATGCGGTCGAGCGCGCGCTCGATCACCGGGTTCACCTTGTACTCTTCGCACGGGGTGGCGAACATCATGCGCAGGAAGTTGCCGGCGTACGACAGATCGTTCTTCGGGTACATGAAGGGCTGGCCCACGCTGTACTTGTAAGCCATGGCGACCAGGGTCGGCAGCTTGGCGATCAGGCGGATGGCAGCGATCTCGCGGTGCTCAGGGTTGTTGATGTCGGTGCTGTCGTGGTAGAAGGCCGACAGACCGCCCACCAGACCGGTCAGCACAGCCATCGGGTGTGCATCGCGGCGGAAGCCACGCAGGAAGAACTGCATCTGTTCGTTCACCATCGTGTGCTGGGTGACACGGTTGGTGAAATCAGACTTTTGCGTGGCGTTCGGCAGTTCACCGTACAGCAGCAGGTGGCAGGTTTCCAGGAAGTCGCAGTTCACGGCCAACTGCTCGATGGGGTAGCCGCGGTACAGCAGTTCGCCCTTGTCGCCATCGATGTAGGTGATGGCCGACTGGCACGAGGCCGTCGACAGAAAGCCCGGGTCGTAGGTGAACATGCCGGTCTGCGCGTACAGCTTGCGGATGTCGATGACGTCCGGACCGATGTTGCCGTGGTAGACCGGCAGGTCGACGCTGGGGCTGCCGTTGCTGAACGACAGGGTGGCTTTATTGTCAGCTAGCTTCATATGCACTTTCCTAGAGTAATTTGCCCGTCTTGGGTGGGGGCTCTGCCAGGCCTCTGGGGAGGCCTCAGGGGGTCAGCAGGGCCAATACTGCACGCACTTCTTCAGTGTCCAATGCCTCGGCCAGCGGCTTGCGGCGCAGCAGCAGGTCGAGCAGATCGTTGTCTGCCAAGTCCATCAAGGCATACATGCCCCGCGCGTGGCCCACGGTGAGGTGGGCGCCGTGCCGGGTGAAGAACTTCTCGATGAACAGGTCGTTTTCCAGCAGGCCGCGGCGGCAGCGCCACTGCAGCTTGCTGTAGGCACGTTCACCCAAGGGTTCGTCGGCGGCCCGCTGGGCGAGCTCGCCGTCATCTCCGAGGTGACTGGGCAGATCAAGAGTCATGCCAGAACCATCAAACGGCCCGACGGACCATCAGTTCCTTGATCTTGCCAATCGCCTTGGTCGGGTTCAGGCCCTTGGGGCAGACATCGACGCAGTTCATGATGGTGTGGCAACGGAACAGACGGTACGGGTCTTCGAGGTTGTCCAGGCGCTCGGTGGTGGCTTCGTCGCGGCTGTCCGCGATGAAACGGTAGGCCTGCAGCAGACCGGCGGGGCCCACGAACTTGTCGGGGTTCCACCAGAAGCTGGGGCAGCTGGTCGAGCAGCTGGCGCACAGAATGCACTCGTACAGGCCGTTGAGCTCTTCGCGCTCTTCGGGCGACTGCAGACGCTCTTTCTCGGGCGGCACGTTGTCGTTGATCAGGTAGGGCTTGATCGAGTTGTACTGCTTGAAGAACTGGGTCATGTCCACGATCAGGTCGCGGATGACCGGCAGGCCGGGCAGCGGCTTGAGCGTGATCACGCCCTTGAGCGTGTTCATGTTCGTCAGGCAGGCCAGACCGTTCTTGCCGTTGATGTTCATGGCATCCGAGCCACAAACCCCTTCACGGCAGGAGCGGCGGAAGGCGATGCTCGGGTCTTGGGCCTTGAGCTTGATCAGGGCGTCCAGCAGCATGCGCTCGTGACCGTCGAGTTCGATCTCGATGGTCTGCATGTAGGGCTTGGCATCCTTGTCCGGATCGTAGCGGTAGATCTGAAAAGTACGTTTCGTCATATCGTGGGCTTTCGTGCGGGACGGATCAGAACGTGCGGACCTTGGGCGGCACGGACTCGACGGTGCGCGGCTTCAGGTTCACGGGCTTGTAGGTCAGGCTGTTGGAAGCGCTGTGCCACAGGGTGTGCTTCATCCAGTTGGCGTCGTCGCGGCCCAGCGGTGCGGTGGGGTGATCGGCCGGGTGTTCGTAGTCGTCCACGGTGTGGGCGCCACGGCATTCACGGCGGGCGGCTGCCGAGACCATGGTGGCCTGGGCGGCTTCGATCAGGTTGTCGACTTCCAGCGCTTCAATGCGCGCGGTGTTGAACACCTTGGAGTTGTCGGCCAGACCCACGCTCTTGGCGCGTTCGCGCAGTTCGGCGATCTTGACCACACCTTCGTCCATGCTGGCCTGGGTGCGGAACACGCCGGCGTGCTGCTGCATGGTGGCACGGATGTCGTTGGCCACGTTCTGGGCGTATTCGCCGCTCTTGGCGTTGTCCAGGCGGTTCAGGCGCTCCAGGGTGTAGTCGGCGGCATCGGTCGGCAGCGGCTTGTGCGACTTGGTGCGGCTGGCGAATTCGACAATGTGGTTGCCGGCAGCGCGGCCGAACACCAGCAGGTCGAGCAGCGAGTTGGTGCCCAGGCGGTTGGCGCCGTGCACCGACACGCAAGAGCATTCACCCACAGCGTACAGACCGTTGACGACCTGGTTGTGAACGTCGCCATTCTGCACCACGACCTGACCATTCACATTGGTCGAGATACCGCCCATCTGATAGTGGATGGTGGGCACGACCGGGATCGGCTCGCGGGTGATGTCGACGTTGGCGAAGTTCACACCGATTTCGTACACCGAAGGCAGGCGCTTGTGGATGGTTTCGGCACCCAGGTGGTCCAGCTTCAGCAGGATGTAGTCCTTGTTGGGACCGCAGCCACGGCCTTCCTTGATTTCCTGGTCCATCGAGCGCGACACGAAGTCACGCGGGGCCAGATCCTTCAGGGTGGGCGCATAGCGCTCCATGAAGCGTTCGCCATTGCTGTTGAGCAGAATCGCGCCTTCGCCACGGCAGCCTTCGGTCAGCAGCACGCCGGCACCGGCCACGCCGGTGGGGTGGAACTGCCAGAACTCCATGTCCTGCAGCGCGATGCCGGCACGGGCGGCCATGCCCAGGCCGTCGCCGGTGTTGATGAAGGCGTTGGTGGAAGCCGCGAAGATGCGGCCGGCACCGCCGGTGGCCAGCAGCACGGTCTTGGCGTGCAGCACGTGCAGGTCGCCGGTTTCCATTTCGAGGGCGGTCACGCCGACCACGTCGCCTTCGGCGTCGCGGATCAGGTCCAGGGCCATCCACTCGACGAAGAAGCTGGTCTTGGCCTTGACGTTTTGCTGGTACAGCGTGTGCAGCATGGCGTGACCGGTGCGGTCAGCGGCCGCGCAAGCGCGTTGCACCGGCTTTTCGCCGTAGTTGGCGGTGTGGCCGCCGAAGGGGCGTTGGTAGATGGTGCCGTCCGGGTTGCGGTCGAAGGGCATGCCCATGTGCTCGAGGTCGTACACGACCTTGGGCGCTTCCTGGCACATGAATTCGATCGCATCCTGGTCGCCGAGCCAGTCGGAGCCCTTGATGGTGTCGTAGAAGTGGTAGTGCCAGTTGTCTTCGGACATGTTGCCCAGCGAGGCGCCAATGCCGCCTTGCGCCGCCACGGTGTGCGAGCGGGTGGGGAACACTTTGGACAGAACGGCCACATTCAGGCCCGCGCGGGCCAGTTGCAGCGATGCGCGCATGCCGGAGCCGCCGGCCCCCACGATGACGACGTCAAACTTGCGGGTGGTGATGCCAGATTTCGAGTAAGTCATTTTTTACAGTCTCCACAGGATTTGAATCGCCCAGCCAGCGCAGCTGACGAGCCAGACAATGGAGAAGATTTGCAGGGAGAGACGGAGACCGACGGGCTTGACGTAGTCCATGAAGATGTCGCGCACACCGATCCAGACGTGGTAGAGCAGGGCGATGATGACCGAGAAGGTCAGGGCCTTCATCCACTGGGCCGAGAAGATGCCGGCCCACTTGTCGTAGCCGATGGGGCCGGAGCCCAGAAGCACCTGCGCCAGCAAGATGATGGTGAACAGGGCCATCAGGCCGCCGGTGATGCGCTGGGCCAGCCAGTCGCGCAGACCATAGTGAGCACCGACGACGATGCGCTTGGAGCCGTAGTTGACGGACATGGGTTGTTGCTCCTGTGTAATCAGTAGAGGCCGAACAGCTTGGCGCCGAGCACCAAAGTGAGGGCGATGCTCAGGGTGAGGGTCACGAGGGCGGAGCTCTTGCCGAACTCCTTGCTCACGGCGTGGTTCACATCCATGTAGAGGTGACGCAGACCGGCGATGAAGTGGTGCAGGTAGGCCCAGATCAGGGCCAGAGCCACCAGCTTGATGAAGGCGCCCGGAACAAAACCAAGGCCGCTGTTGAAGGCGGCCTTGAACTTCGAAAACGAAATTTCGGAGGAGACGGAAACGTCAAACATCCAGATGATGAAAGGCATCAGCAAGAACATGATGACGCCGCTGGCGCGGTGAAGAATCGACACCCAACCGGCCGGGGGCAGGCGGTAGGTGGTCAGGTCCTTGAAGGCGTTGATGTTGCGGAACTCTGGCCGCTTTTTTGCGAGTTCGGACATTGGATGTGCTTTCGTGGATGTAACTGCTCTGTAATTTCGTAAATGCAAACGCCCCAAAATTCTATTGCAACGCAGCAATGAGGGGCTTGGGACGGCGCCTATTTTCGACGTTTCTCATCAAGTTGGTGCAGCTTCTTTCTTTAGTTGAGTTCGTTCCTGTAGTGATGGGTGTCGGTGCGGTAAAGACCGCGCCGCAGTTCCATGGGGGTGTTGTTGTAGGTGTAGGCGACGCGTTCCACGCTCAACAGCGGGGTTTGCGGGCTGATCTGCAGCAGACTGGCCTGTGTTTCGTCGGGCAACACGGCCTTGATCTTCTCTTCGGCGCGCACCATGCGAACGCCGAATTCGAGCTCGAACATGGCGTAGGTGGCGCCCTGAAACTGAGCCAATTGCTCGGCTGTCAGGCCCTTGAAAGCCTGCCCGGGCAGCCACAGGTCTTCGAGGATGGTGGGCACGCCTCCGAAGGAGAGGATCCTGCGCACTTGCAACACAGCGTCCCCGTTGCGCAGGGCCAGGGGGCGCGCCACTTCGGCGCTGGCGCGGGCGCGTTTGCACTCGATGATGGTGCGCTGCGCCGGGCCTTCGGCCGCGATGTCACCGACATCGGGCTTGAGCTTCAGGAATCGGTATTGAACGTGGTGTTCGGCATGGGTGGCCACGAAGGTGCCCTTGCCCTGGCGGCGCACCACCAGGTTGTCGGCCGCCAGCTCGTCGATGGCCTTGCGCACCGTGCCCTGGCTGACGCGGTAACGCGCGGCCAGATCCATCTCGCTGGGGATGGCTTCGCCGGGTTTCCAGTCGCCCGCCTGCAGGCTTTGCAGGATCAGACCTTTGATCTGCTGGTACAGGGGACTGAATGCGGGGGTGACCATGCCACCGGCGTCCGGGGGACTGGCGTCGGGTAGGCTCAGCGAGGGCGGTGGCATGGTGGTGTCGGGTGGCATCGGGCTTGGCGTGGTCCGCGTTATTTTTCAACGTGGCGCGGGTTCGCATCATATCTTATATAAGACATAAGACAAATTGACCGAGGTGCTGTAACGAGAGTACACTCTTGTGCTGTTTCGCAGGCTCGGACGCTAGTTCCTGGGACAGGTCCAGCACTGTGGCGACACCCGTTTTACACAACCTCCTGGAGTTCCTCATGAGCAAAAAGCCCGTCCGTGTTGCCGTTACCGGCGCCGCAGGCCAAATTGGTTACGCCCTGCTGTTCCGCATCGCCTCCGGCGAAATGCTGGGCAAGGACCAGCCGGTGATCCTGCAATTGCTGGAAATCCCCGACGAGAAGGCCCAGAACGCGCTCAAGGGCGTGATCATGGAGCTCGAAGACTGCGCCTTCCCGCTGCTGGCCGGCATTGAAGCCCACAGCGACCCGATGACCGCCTTCAAGGACACCGACTACGCCCTGCTGGTGGGTTCGCGTCCGCGCGGCCCGGGCATGGAACGTGCCGAGCTGCTGGCCGTCAACGGCGCCATCTTCATCGGCCAGGGCAAGGCCCTGAACGCCGTGGCCTCGCGCAACGTCAAGGTGCTGGTGGTCGGCAACCCCGCCAACACCAACGCCTACATCGCCATGAAGTCGGCCCCGGATCTGCCGGCCAAGAACTTCACCGCCATGCTGCGCCTGGACCACAACCGCGCTGCTTCGCAACTGGCTGCCAAGACTGGCAAGGCCGTGTCGGACATCGAAAAGTTGGCCGTGTGGGGCAACCACTCGCCCACCATGTACGCCGACTACCGTTTCGCCACCATCGGTGGTGAGTCGGTCAAGGCCCTGATCAACGACGAAACCTGGAACCGCGAAACCTTCCTGCCCACCGTGGGCAAGCGTGGTGCCGCCATCATCGCCGCCCGCGGCCTGTCGTCGGCTGCTTCGGCCGCCAACGCCGCTATCGACCACATGCGCGATTGGGCCCTGGGCACCAACGGCAAGTGGGTCACCATGGGCATCCCGTCGGATGGCTCTTATGGCATCCCCAAGGACGTCATGTTCGGCTTCCCGGTCACCACTGAAAACGGTGAGTACAAGATCGTTCAAGGTCTGGAAATCGACGCTTTCTCGCAAGAATGCATCAACAAGACCCTGAAGGAACTGACCGACGAGCAAGCTGGCGTGGCCCACCTGCTCTGATCGGACTGAACTCCGTGAAGAAGCATCCGCGCGACGTCTTGCTGGAAGCCCAGGCCCAACGGGGCCTGCTGCCGGTCTGTGACCATTACAGCGGCGTGGAGCTGCGGATGCGCAAAAGCCTGCAATTGCAGGCTGAAATGACCGAGCGCCTGGGCACCTGTGTCTTCGACGTCACCCTTGACTGCGAAGATGGCGCCCCGGCCGGTGGCGAGGCAGAACATGCCGCGCTGGTCGCCGAGCTGGCCCTGGGCGCTGCGCCCGGTGCCCGCGTGGCGGCCCGGGTCCACCCGGTCGACCACCCCTCTTTTGACGCTGACGTGCAGACCATTGTGGGTCGCGCCGGAGCCCGCCTGTGCCATGTGATGGTGCCCAAGGTGGAATCTGTGCAAGACGTCGAGCGCGCAGCCCGTGCCCTGGCGGCAGCGGGTCATCCTGATCTTCCGCTGCAGGTGCTGATCGAGTCGCCTGCCGCAGTCCACCGTGCCTTCGACATCGCGGCCTGCCCTCAGGTGCAGTCGCTGAGCTTCGGCCTGATGGACTTTGTTTCGGCCCACGCGGGCGCCATCCCCTCGGCGGGCATGGGGGCTGCGGGGCAGTTCACCCACCCGCTGGTGGTGCGTGCCAAGCTTGAGATCGCCTCGGCGGCCCACGCCCACGGCAAGGTGCCCTCGCATTGCGTGGTCACCGAATTCAGCGACATGGCCGTGATGCGTGCCGCCGCCCAGAAGGCCTCGCGCGAGTTCGGCTACGCCCGCATGTGGAGCATCCACCCCTCGCAGATCCAGCCCATTCTTGAGGCCTTTTCGCCTGATGAGCGGGAGATCGAGACCGCAACGCGCATCATCGTGGCGGCAGAAGCCGCTGATTGGGCCCCGATCAGCCACGCCTCGCAGCTGCATGACCGCGCGAGTTACCGTTATTTCTGGCAAGTGCTGGAGCGCGCCCATCAAACCGGCTGCGTTCTGCCTGCCGAGGCGCAGGCGTATTTCGCGCCTGCCCACCCTTGACCGACCCCGGGAGTTACAAGCATGAAACATCTGATCGCAGCAGCCCTGATTCTGGGTGCCAGCACCCTGGCCCTGGCCCAGAACCCGACGGCTGACACGGCCCACAAGGCCCACAGCGAAAAGAGCGCCAAGGCCAAGGCCAAGCCCAGCGCCAGCCGCACCGAAATCAAGAGCACCGCCAAGAACATGGCCGCGGGTGTCGAGGCTGCCGAGGCGGCCCTGTCGCCTGAAGAGCTGGCTCTGGCCGACCGTGTGCACACCGGTCGCATCCCTTGCGAACTGGGTGCCTACGTGACCGTCACGGCCGACGACAAGGCCCCCGGCTACTTCAACGTGGTGGGCAAGGGCTTCAAGTACCGCATGTCGCCGGTGGCAAGCCGCACCGGCGCCCTGCGCCTGGAAGACGAGAAGGCTGGCGCCGTGTGGATTCAGATCGCCAACAAATCGATGCTGATGAACCAGAAGCTGGGCCAACGCCTGGCTGACGAATGCATGAGCCCGGAACAGGCCATCGTGGCCGACAGCCTGCGCAAGAACCCGGCCCCAAGCTTGCTTGATGCCCCGGCCACTGCGCTGGCCAAGTGAATTTCAGATTTTCAAAAACCGCCCCACTATCCCCTTAGTGAACTGACAGGAGAACAACATGTTGCAAGCCTACCGCCAACACGCTGCCGAACGCGCAGCCCTGGGCATTCCTCCCCTGCCGCTGGATGCCAAGCAAGTGGCCGATCTGATCGAACTGATCAAGAACCCGCCCGCGGGTGAGGATGCCTTCCTGCTCGACCTGCTGACCCATCGCGTGCCCCCGGGCGTGGACGATGCGGCCAAGGTCAAGGCCAGCTTCCTGGCTGCCGTGGCCCATGGCGACATCGCTGTGGCCCTGATCTCCAAGGCCAAGGCCACCGAGTTGCTGGGCACCATGGTGGGCGGCTACAACGTGCACCCCCTGATCGAACTGCTGGACGACGCTGAAGTGGCTGCTGTGGCCGCCGAAGGCCTCAAGAAGACCCTGCTGATGTTCGACTTCTTCAACGACGTGGCCGAAAAGGCCAAGGCCGGCAACGCCAAGGCCAAGGAAGTCGTGCAGAGCTGGGCTGACGCCGAGTGGTTCACCACCCGCCCCGAAGTCGAGAAGAAGATCACCGTCACCGTGTTCAAGGTGCCTGGCGAAACCAACACCGACGACCTGTCGCCCGCACCTGACGCCTGGAGCCGCCCGGACATCCCGCTGCACTACCTGGCCATGCTGAAGAACACCCGTCCTGACGCGGCCTTCAAGCCCGAGGAAGACGGCAAGCGCGGTCCGATGCAATTCATCGAAGACCTCAAGAAGAAGGGTAACCTCGTGGCCTACGTGGGCGACGTGGTGGGCACCGGCTCCAGCCGCAAGTCGGCCACCAACAGCGTGATCTGGGCCACCGGCCAGGACATCCCCTTCGTGCCCAACAAGCGCTTTGGTGGCGTGACCCTGGGCGGCAAGATCGCCCCCATCTTCTTCAACACCCAAGAAGACTCGGGCTCGCTGCCGATCGAAGTCGATGTGTCCAAGCTCGAAATGGGCGACGTGGTCGACATCCTGCCTTACGAAGGCAAGATCGTGAAGAACGGCGAAACCGTCTCCGAGTTCAAGCTCAAGAGCGATGTGCTGTTTGACGAAGTGCGCGCCGGTGGCCGTATCAACCTGATCATCGGTCGCTCGCTGACCGCCAAGGCCCGTGAATTCCTGGGCCTGGGTGCTTCCACCTTGTTCCGCCTGCCGCAGGCACCTGCCGCCACCAACGCTGGCTTCACCCTGGCCCAGAAGATGGTTGGCCGCGCCGTCGGCCTGCCCGAAGGTCAAGGCGTGCGCCCAGGCACCTACTGCGAACCCAAGATGACCACCGTGGGCTCGCAAGACACCACCGGCCCCATGACCCGCGACGAGCTGAAGGACCTGGCTTGCCTGGGCTTCTCGGCCGACCTGGTGATGCAGTCCTTCTGCCACACGGCCGCCTACCCCAAGCCGGTGGACGTCAAGACCCACCGCGAACTGCCGGCCTTCATCAGCAGCCGCGGCGGCGTGGCCCTGCGACCGGGCGACGGCGTGATCCACAGCTGGCTGAACCGCCTGCTGTTGCCTGACACCGTCGGCACCGGTGGCGACTCGCACACCCGCTTCCCGATCGGTATCTCGTTCCCGGCCGGTTCCGGCCTGGTGGCCTTCGGTGCCGCCACCGGCGTGATGCCCCTGGACATGCCCGAATCGGTGCTGGTCCGCTTCAAGGGCCAGATGCAACCCGGCGTCACCCTGCGTGACCTGGTGCATGCCATCCCCCTGTACGCCATCAAGGCTGGTCTGCTGACCGTGGCCAAGGCCGGCAAGAAGAACGTGTTCTCGGGCCGCATCCTCGAAATCGAAGGCCTGCCTGACCTCAAGGTCGAGCAAGCGTTCGAACTGTCCGACGCCTCGGCCGAACGTTCGGCTGCCGGCTGCACCATCAAGCTCAACCCCGAGCCGATCAAGGAATACCTCACCAGCAACGTGGTGCTGATGAAGAACATGATCGCAGACGGCTACGCCGATGCCCGCACCCTGCAGCGCCGCATCGAGAAGGTCGAAGCCTGGCTGGCCCAGCCCAACCTGCTCGAAGCCGACAAGGACGCCGAATACGCTGCCGTCATCGAGATCGACCTGGCCGACATCAAGGAGCCGATCGTCTGCTGCCCGAACGACCCGGATGACGCCAAGTTCCTGTCCGAAGTGGCCGGCACCAAGATCGATGAGTCCTTCATCGGTTCGTGCATGACCAACATCGGTCACTTCCGCGCTGCAGCCAAGCTGCTGGGCGGCCAGCGCGATATCCCGGTCAAGCTGTGGGTGGCCCCGCCGACCAAGATGGACCAGAGCGAGCTGATCAAGGAAGGCCATTACGCCGCCTTCGGCACCGCCGGTGCCCGCACCGAAATGCCGGGCTGCTCGCTGTGCATGGGCAACCAGGCCCAGGTGCGCGAAGGTGCGACCGTCATCTCGACCAGCACCCGCAACTTCCCGAACCGCCTGGGCAAGAACACCAACGTGTTCCTGGGCTCGGCCGAACTGGCCGCCATCGCCTCCAAGCTGGGCAAGCTGCCCACCGTGGCCGAGTACCACGAAGCCATGGGCATCGTGAACAAGGACGGCGCTTCGATCTACAAGTACCTCAACTTCAACCAGATCGAAGAGTACGCAGAAGTGGCCAAGGGCGTGAGCGCCTGAGGACCCAGGGCCTGAAAAGGCCCTGTTTCAGCCTTGCGGCTGAAACCATTTTTCCAAAAGAAAGCCCCGCCGGATGACTCCGGCGGGGCTTTTTGTTTTTGTCAGCCTGGTGACCCCGGGTTTCGCCAGGAGCGCGCTGTGGGGCTGATCAGTGCAGCAGCTCTGCCGGCACATTGCCCCCATTGGCCGCCAGCTTTTGCAGCACCGTCTTGTGCAGCCAGATGTTCATGGCGGCCGAGTCGCCCATCCGGTCGGCCGGGCAGCCCAGCTCGGTGGCCAGGGCCTTGCGAGCGGCCAGGCTGCTGTCCAGGCCCAACAGCTTCATCAGGTCGACGATGGAGACCTTCCAGTTGAGCTTTTCAGCGTGGCCGGCGGCCAGTGCTTCGAGCTGGCCCAGGACATCGACCTCGCTGATGGCCGCGGGGCCTGCGGCGGGTGCCGACGCCGTGGGGGCGCTGGGCGCTTGCTCGGCGGCTGCCACAGCCTGTTCGCCGAAACCCAGTTTGGAAAGAATGCTGCTGAAAAAGCCCATGGAGAACTCCCGGTGTTGAATGAACCCCGGTTGTAACTGGGCTATGTGACGATGGGCCTGCTCAGCAAGACCCAAAGCGTGACAAATACCTCCGAAGAGACGCTGGTGAAGGCTCAGACCGCCACAAGGTGCACCGCCACCCCGCTCAAGACCGAATTACCCGACAGCGGGTCGCGTCTTTGTTCGTCCAACAGAGCATTCAGGTTGACCCCAGGGCGCTCGGCGGCCAGGTTCAGACGCGTGCCCGCTTGGTCATGCCCCCAGCCGTGCGGCAGGCTGACCACGCCGGGCATCATGGCGGCACTGAGTTGCACGGGTATGAGCAACCCGTCAGTGCGAGTGATGTCGGAGACAGGCACGCTGATCCAGTGCCCTCACATCAACTCGCGGATCACATGGCGCTGCATCTGATCGAGGGTTGCGACGTCTCTTAGGTGCAGCGGTGTTCTGAAGTTTGATGGTCGGTCGCGCAACCCTCTTGCTTGAGATATCACCGCTGGTTTGTGTCTGTGGGGTGGCCTACCCCGCTAACCCGTGAAGAACCTTTTTTCATGGGCCTCGCCGCCCGTCCTTTATGCGTCAGCGGTTGAATCAGCAGACCCGGAGTCCACGGCACATCTTTTGCCCAGCCATAGACTTTTTCGTTTATCAAAAACGGAATGAAGGCAGGTATGAGGAGCTTTGGATGGAGTACGGCGAGCGTCGCCCTGTTGTTGACGGCTTGCGGCGGTGGAGGCGGCGGCGAGGCTGGCGGGGTGTCCCCTGAGAATGTGGCCAACGATCCCCTGGCGGTTCACGCCTGGCATCTGGAGAACACCGGCCCCAGCCAGGTGGTCCCAGCAATTGACAACGCCGGGGCCTTGGCAGGCATCGACGCCAGGGTTGGGGCGGTCCATCTGGGGGGCTCCGGTATCACCGGGCGCGGGGTGGGCATCGCCGTGGTGGATTCGGGTCTGCAGATCGCTCATGAAGACCTGCAGGGGAACGTGCTCGCTGGGCAGTCCTTCAATTTTTTGGATGGCAGTGCCGACCCGAGTCCCAATTCCCGGCGGGACGAGGTCGCAGAGCTGGACCACGGCACCGCAGTGGCTGGCATCGCTGCAGCGCAGGGCTGGAATGGTCGGGGTTCACGAGGCTTGGCCCCCAATGCAGGTCTGGTGGGCTATGCACCGCTCAATATCTCCACCAAGGATGTCGGGGTGTGGGTGGCGATGGACCTACTGAAGTTTGGTGCGGGTGGCTTGCTAAGTTCGGAGCAGGGGTTCTCCACAGAGGCCCAGAAGTTGATCAGTACCTTTGGTAACCGCGCTGACAAACTGGATGTCTTCAATTTCAGCGCGGGCATCGACTGGGCCTCTCCGGTATCGGACCCCCACATGTTCGATGCGATGGCGATCGCTGCCGATTACGGCACGTCCTCGCTGCGTGCCGGCAAAGGTGCGGTCTATGTGCAGGCCGCTGGCAATGGTTTCGTGAGAAGCACCACCGCCTATTTGCAGAATGGCCAGCGGCTGCCTGGGCCTCTCGATTGCCGCGCTGAACTCGCTGCCGATGACCTCCTCAGTCGCTTTTCAGAGCAGGCCGCAGGCTTGTCATGCCTGGATTCCAATTTCGAGTTGCGAGGTCAACCCTATTTCATGAAGGTGGCAGCCATCTCCAACCACGGGCGGGCTGCCTCCTACTCTAGCGCTGGGGCCGTCAATTGGGTGACTGGGTTTGGTGGTGAGGATGGGCTGTTGCGCCCCGGTATCCTCACTACCGACGACATGGGTTGCGATGTGGGCAGCAACAGCACCGCAGCACAGCGCCTGGTCAGCTGGTTCGCCCCCGGTCTGGCCGACCGTTTGAGTCGGTTGGTGATCAGCCTGCTGGGGCCCTCCGCACAAGACCCGGCTTGCAACTACACCGCCCAAATGAATGGCAGCTCGGCGGCGGCACCGACGGTTGCCGGTGTCGCGGCCTTGTTGCTGGAGGCGAACCCGACGCTGAGCTGGCTTGATGTGCGCTACATCCTGGCCAAGACTGCGCGGCAGGTCGATCCGCACATTGCTGAACTCACCTACACACCGACCGGTGCCAGCACACCGCTGGTCTTGAGTGACACCTGGGTCAACAACCGAGGGGGTTTTCATTTCCAGCATCGCTATGGATTCGGCCTGGTTGATGCCCAAGCCGCCGTGGCCCTGGCCCAGCGTTACGAGACGCCCGCTGGACGCAGGTCCGTTCCGGTTGAGGCCGTGACCACCGGCGGGGTCCGCAGCCCAGCCTTGCCCTCGACGTCAGGGCGGGTGAGCGTGGTCGAGCAGAGCTTTGACTTTGCCAACCCCGGCGAGCTGGTCGCTGGGCCGATGCAGGTGGATCTGCGCTTCCAAAACACGCTGGGCCGAAACATCAACCCCGGCATGTTGCAATTCGAGTTGCTGAACAGCGAGAGTGGCGAGCGATCGATTCTGATGCCGGCTTACACCGGCTGGTATGTCGGTGGCAAGTTCAATCCGATTCCACCGCTGGGTGGCGCAGGATTTCCGCTTTTTCAGCAACGCTTTCTACGGCGGCTCCTTGTCTGGCCGCTGGACCTTGAGGGTGCTGTTGCTGGATGGCCGTGCCGACGATGCCCTGGCCCTGAACAGCGAGAGCTTGACCCGGTCGGCACTTGTGTCCCATGCCTTTTGAGCGCTCAGCCATCCCATCCCCATCCAATCCTTTTGAGGCCTGTCTTGCGTTTAACGCAGCAGGTTGTGGAAATCCCGTCATGCTTTTGTTGTCAACACCTTCCTTCGCCCGCCGACCCACAGGCCTGATGATCGGCCCCTTGATCGCGCTGTTGTCCTTGTTCCCTGACTTTGTGGGGGCGCAATCTGACAGCTTTTTGCTCAATGGGCGTCAAGTCGAACTGGTGGTCCCCGGCTCTGAAGACGGCCCTGCACCTCGTGCATCAGCGCCTCATGCCGAAGACACCCTCACTTTGCGCGATCTGGCCTCTGGACAAGTTCGGGTCTATGCCAGTGGTCTTGTGTTGAAGCTCAGACAGCCCGGTGAGCTTTCGGCATTGCTGCGTGAGAATCCGGCGCTTCGCCTGCAGATCGCACCTGGCGACCTGGCCTATGTGTCGGTCGATGCCCAGCAACTGTCTTCGGTATTTCGCCGTCTGAGCCATGATCCCCGCGTGGTAGAGATCCAGTTGCGTGCCATCAGCCCACCCCTGTCGCCGCGTTGAGTGGCCAAGAGGGGCAGGTTCTTGCCCATCAAAGGCGCATGCCGCTCGCAGCTTCGGTAGTTCAGTCGCGGCGAGCAGGCGATCGTGGGTGACCGGTGCCTGCTGGGCCGCGCCCACGGCCCTGGATGTCTGAAGCAGGGTGTTTGCCTTCAGGCGGCTACCAGGTTGACGGCCACCCCACTCAAGACCGAATTACCCGACAGCGGGTCGCGTCTTTGTTCGTCCAACAGCGCATTCAGGTTGACCCCGGGCCGCTCGGCCGCCAGTTTCAGGCGTGTGCCCGCTTGGTCATGCCCCCAGCCGTGCGGCAGGCTGACCACGCCGGGCATCATGGCGGCACTGAGTTGCACGGGCACCAGCAGGGTGTTGGCGGGTTGGTCGCTGCGGCTCAGCCGGGCCTGGCTGCCGTCTTGCAGGCCCAGGCGCTGCGCGTCGCTGGGGTGAACCAGGAGGGTGCAGCGCTCGGGCCCTTTGGCCAGGATGGGCAGGTTGTGCATCCAGCTGTTGTTCGAGCGCACGTCGCGCCGCCCGATCAGGGTGAGGGCCGGGGCGTTCTCGTGCAGGGCGGCGGTGGCGCGCTGCAGGTCTTGCATCAGAGGCGGTGGCGTCAGATCGATGTGGCCGTCCGGCGTGCGCAGCAGTTCGGGGAGCCGGGGCTGCAGTTCACCCAGGTCCAGGCCAGCGGGAGCAGCCTGCACCTGCTCCAGACCCAGCTTGTAGGGGCCACCGCGCAAGGCCAGATCGAGCAGGCGGTCCGGGCCCTGGAGGTGGCCGCTGGCGGCGCGGGCGGCTTCGGCCAGGTCGGCGGGCAGGCGCTTCAATTCATCGGCAAAGTACTCGTCGTCCAGCTTCTGGCTGTCCTGCGGGCCTTGCGCGCCCTGGGCGATGGCCGCCAGCCGCAGCAGGCTTTGCCATTCGGCGGGTTGCTCAGCGGGGCGCTGGAAGATGGGCGCGCTGTAGCGCGCATGGTTGCGCCAGGAGAGCTGGGGAAAGGGCACGTCGTAGTGCAGGTCTTCCAGCGGCGACGGCGCGGGCAGGATCACATCGGCATGGCGCGTGGTTTCGTTGAGGTAGATGTCCAGGCTCACCATGAAATCCAGTTGTTCCAGGGCCTTGGACAGGCGTTGCCCGTTCGGAGCGGACAGCACCGGGTTGGTGGCGATCGTGATCAAGGCCCGCACGGCCCCTTCACCCGGGGTGTCGATCTCTTCGGCCAGGCAGCTGATGGGCAGTTCGCCCATCACTTCGGGGGCCGAGCTGACGCGGCTGCTGAAGCGGCCCAGCTTGACCCCACGGCCTTGCCCGGCGGGGCCTGCCGTGTTGGCGGCAAAGGCCGCTGCCTTGGGGAACATCGACCCCCCCACCTGATCGAGGTGGCCGGTGAGCAGGTTCAACAGGTCGATCAGCCAGGTGGACAGGCTGCCGAAATCCTGCGTGCAGGTGCCGATGCGGCCATACAGCACGGCGCGTGGTGTGGTGGCCAACTCGGTGGCGAGGCGGACGATGGTCTCGGCCGGCAGCCCACAGCGTTCGGCCACCACCTCGGGGGCAAAGGGGGCCACCGCCTGGCGCAACTCATCCAGCGATCCGATCAGGCCTTCGGCCGCGCCGGCCCGGGCCAGGCCCGATTCGAACACGGTGTGCAACATGCCCAGCAGCAGGAAGACGTCGGCGCCAGGGCGGATGAAGTGGTGCTCATCGGCCAGGGCCGCGGTCTCGCTGCGGCGCGGGTCGATCACGATCAGCTTGCCGCCACGGGCCTGCAAGGCCTTGGCCTTGCCGCGAAAATCGGGCACGGTCCACATGCTGCCGTTGCTGGCCACCGGGTTGGCCCCCAGCACCAGTAGCCAGTCGGTGCGGGTGATGTCGGGCACCGGCACGCTCATCCAGTGCCCGTACATCAGCCCGCTGACCACATGGCGCGGCATCTGGTCGAGGGTGGCGGCGCTGAAGATGTTGCGCGTGCCCAGGGCCTTGAGCAGGCGGGGGTAGTACAGCATCAGCCCGATCTTGTGGGCGCTGGGGTTGCCGGCCACGGCTGCCACGCTGTGCCGCCCGTGGCGGGCCTGGACGGCCTGCAGTCGCTGCTCGATCTCGGCATAGGCCTCTTCCCAACTCGCAGGCTCAAACTGGCCCTGGCGTTTGATCAGGGGCTGGCGCAGGCGGTCGGGGTCTTCGTGCAGGTCTTTCAGGGCGGCGCCCTTGGGGCAGATGTAGCCTTGGCTGAACACATCGTCGGCATGGCCGCTGATGCGGGTCACACGCCCCTCGCTGACCTTGATTTCCAGGCCGCAGCAGGCCTCGCACAGTGGGCAGATGCGGTAATGGGTCGTGGTGGTCGTTCTTGTCTCGGTCATGGTGGGCGCTCGGTGGGCTCTTGATCGGGGTCATGCTGCCGCAGCGCTGGCTGCGGCGCGATCACACCCGCGACAGGCCGGGTTCAAGCGCGATGGTCGGTGGGGCGGTACCGGCACTGTGGGGCTGTCGCCCACTTGTCATATTCGTCCACAGCTTCTGTGGACAACTTTGTGGGTGAGTGCATGAACAAGCTGCCAAAGCCTTGACTGGCGCGGATTTCAACAGGCTGCCTGCTCTTTAAGCAGGGTTAACCCTGTGTTGAAAACTGCGAATTTTGCTACTGAAATGGGAGCAAAAAAGGCCTGCAAAGCAGGCCTTTTGGGGCGGTGGTGGGGCTGATCTGTGCTAGACGATCAAGCCACCGCTTCGGGCTCAAACACCCGCGCCAGCAAGGCGCCAGCAAAGCGGGCCTCCAGCGGAATCCAGACCTTGATCGGGTTGCCCTGCGCCACGTCCACCGGCTGCCCCTCGCTGTTGCGCATTTCGGTGAGCTTGAGCATCTGGTTGCCGCTGGGGTGGATCACCTCCAGCGTGTCGCCCACGGCGAAGCGGTTCTTGGTTTCCACCTCCACCCAGCCGTCGGCCGCGCCGCGCACCTCGCCCACAAACTGGCTGCGGTGGGCCACGGAGTGGCCGGTTTCGTAGTTCTGATAGTCGTTGGCCGGGCGACGGTCCAGCAGGCCGGTGGTGTAGCCGCGGTTGGCCAGGCCTTCCAGATCGGTGATCAGTGCCGGGTTGAAGGGGCGGCCGGCCACGGCGTCATCGATGGCGCGGCGGTAGGCCTGGGCTGTGCGAGCCACGTAGTACAGCGATTTGGTGCGGCCTTCGATCTTCAGCGAGTCGACGCCGATCTGGGCCAGGCGTTCCACGTACTCGATGGCGCGCAGGTCCTTGGAATTGAGGATGTAGGTGCCATGCTCGTCCTCCATGATGGGCATCAGTTCGCCCGGGCGGCCCAGCTCTTCGATCAGGTAGACCTGCTCGGCCGCGGGGTGGCGCTGGTGGTTGCCGCAGGTGCTGGTGAACTCGGCGTCGGCCTCGTCACGGGCCTGCTCGAAGCTGAAGCCCTTGTCCAGCTTCTGGGCCAGGGCCTCGCCGGTGTTGGGGTCGATCGCGGCCGACTGGGTTTTGTATTCCCAGCGGCAGGCATTCGTGCAGGTGCCCTGGTTGGGGTCGCGCCGGTTGAAGTAGCCCGACAGCAGGCAGCGGCCCGAGTAGGCGATGCACAGGGCGCCATGCACGAAGACTTCGATCTCCATGTCGGGGCATTCCTGGCGGATTTTCTCGATCTCGTCCAGGCTCAGTTCGCGCGACAGGATGATGCGGGTCACGCCCATCTTCTGCCAGAACTTCACGGTGGCCCAGTTGGTGGTGTTGGCCTGCACCGAGAGGTGGATTTCGGTCTCGGGCCACTTCTCTTTCACCATCATGATCAGGCCCGGGTCAGCCATGATCAGGGCGTCGGGGCGGCATTCGATCACCGGTTCGATGTCGCGCAGGTAGGTGCGCACCTTGTCGTTGTGCGCGATCAGGTTGCTGGTGACGAAGAACTTCTTGCCGCGCGCATGGGCTTCGCCAATGCCCTGGGCGATCTGCTCCAGGCGGAACTCGTTGTTGCGTGCCCGCAGCGAGTAGCGGGGCTGGCCGGCATACACGGCATCGGCGCCAAAGTCATAGGCGGCGCGCATCTTTTCAAGTGATCCGGCCGGCAGCAGCAGTTCGGGGGCTTTGAGGGTCATGGTGGGGTGTCCTGAGAGGGGCCGGCTGGCTTCGCCAACCCGTGCCATGCGATGCTCAGCAGCCATCGCACGGGGCGGCAGACAGGGCCTGTCTGGCGCTGGGCAAAAAGGGTGACGCTGTCGAAGCTCATGGCCAAGGCAGCGTCGGCTGGGGCCGATTTTAAGGGCTGACGCCGGTTCAGCCTTCTGCAGGGTTCAAGAGCGCTTCAAGAGTGGGGGCGCTCAGCATGTGCTGCGACCATTGATCGAGCTGCTGGCGGGTGGCCTCGCTCAGGCGTTGCTCGGCCCAGGGCGGCAGGGGGTCAAACCGCTGCTCCAGCACCCGCCGCAGCATCAGGGTGATGCCTTCCTCGCGGCCTTCCTCACGACCTTCTTGTCGACCTGCCTGGAGGCCATCCTTGTGGGCCTGTTTGAAAATACGCTCCAGGGTGTCTTCAAGCATGGGGGTTCTTTCAAAGAGGTTGGGGATGGCGGCCAGATCGGGCTCGGCGGTTTCGGGCATTTTGCGACGGATCAGACGGCGAAACCAGAGATCCAAGGTGCGTCGAAGTGCCTTCTGCTCGGGGGCCTGCAGCAAGCTTCCCGCTGCCTTGATCAGGCCGATGATGTCGGAGGGACCCGTGCTGCGTTCAAGTCTGAACAAGGCTTCGACCACGTTGCGGACATCGGAGGAGGTTGACAGCTGCAGCCGGGCCTCATCGATCAGGTGGAACAGGAGTCTGGGGCGGAATCGGGCCAGGCCGGGCAGGCTGGGGGCAAAGCAGTGGCCCGCATCGGTGGGTGCCTTCCAGGGGCGTGCGCCGTTGTAAAGCACCAGGGGGATCAGCGCGGGCAATCGCCCGTCTTCCAGCTGCCTTTCCTTGATCAGATGCTGGGCCAGCAGGCCCACGTAGACCATCATGCGCACCGCCATCCACGGATCATCCTGGCTCTGGAACTCCAGCAGCAGGTAAATCCAGACCCAGCGTGGCCCCACTTGCAGCCGCCACACCATGTCGTCGTGGCGTTGCTTGTCCGATTCGCTGACATAGCTGGCGTTGACGCGCTCTAACGTATCGAAGCGGGCGGCTTGAAGCCAGGGCCCGGGGACGAAACCGGTGAGCAGGTCGCGCACCATGTCGGGGTGGGAGAACAGCTGCTTATAGCCACTGTCGTGGGGAGTGTCCGTGCTCATGGCGGGCCATCGTGAGGCCCTTGGGGCAGCCTGTGCCGGGCGTGCCGCCGGACTGGCTCTGCGGACTGACAGGGGGCTGATGGAGCGCCAAGGCCGGCCGAGCCCGACGCGTCAGTCCTTGGGCCGGAACACCAGCACCAGCGACGAAGGCACGGTGCCATCGGTGTCGCGTGGCAGCACCTCGGTCTTGTCGATGGCCTTGAGCACGGCCTCGTCCCAGGCGGCCACGCCGCTGGACTTGCTCAGCTTGCGGCCCACGATGGTGCCGTCGGGGGCCAGGCGCACTTCGACCTCGGCCACCGGGTTGTTCGGCAGGTCGTCGGTGAAGACGATGTTGGGCTTGACGCGTGCCTTGACGCGCCCCCCGTAGCTGGCAGAAGGGCCCGACGAACGCAGGGCAGTGCCCGTGGCGCTGGGCCCTCCGCTGGCGCCGGCCAGGCCGGCCATGCGTTTGAGGTTGTCGGCGCGTTGGGCCTCCACGCGCTTGGCGTCGGCGGCTTCGGCGTCTTTCTTGCGCTTGGCATCGGCTTCGGCGGCGCGGCGCTTGTCGGCGGCCTCCTCCTGCTTCTTGCGTTCCTGGTCTTTTTCACGCTGCAGTTGTTCCTGGCGCTTCTTTTCTGCGGCCTTCTCTGCTGCCTTTTCGGCTGCTTTCTCGGCCTCGCGCTTTTGCTGCAGGGCTTTTTCTTTTTCGAGCTTTTCCTGCTTCTCGCGCTCTTTCTTCTCCTGCGCCTTCTTTTCGAGCTCGCGCTGGCGCTCACGCTCTTTCTTCTCGATTTCCTTGCGCTTGCGTTCTTTCTCGAGGGCGATCTGGGCGTCCTTGAGCGATTCATCCGGCGCCGGTGGCGGTTTGACTACCGGGGCCGGCGGCGGTGCGGGCCGGGGCTTGACGATCTCTTCGGGCGGCGCCGGTGGAGGAGGGGGGGGCGGCGGCGGTTCGACTGCGCGTGGCGCGGCCTCTTGCGGCACCGCCGACCACAGTTCGGCCTCGGCCGCGGTGTCCTCAGCGCTGCGCTTCCATTGCACGCTGAAGGTCAGGCCGGCCACCAGCAGCGCGTGGGCCAGCAAGGCCAGCGCCACGGCGCGGCCCATGCCCCGCTGGGGTGGGGGCGCGAATTCGTTGCGTTCGGAGAGGGCGTGCGTCATGAAGCTCAGCGGCCCGGGTCAGGGAGTCAGTTGCACCGACAGGCCCACGCGCTTGACGCCGGCGCGCTGCAGGGCGTCCATCACCTTCACGACCGACTCGTACTTCACGTTGCGGTCGGCACTGATCACGACCGGGTTGTTGTCGTCGCCGTCCTGGGCCTGGCGCACGGCCGCGACCAGGCCCGCCTGGCTGATGGACTGGGTTTCTTCGGGTTTGCCGGGGCGGCGCAGTTCGAGTTTCTCGTCCTTGCCAATCACCACCTGCACCACGCGGTCAGGTTGCTTGCTGGCCTTGCCCACGCTGGGCAGGTCGATGTTGCTGGGCGTGATCAGGGGCGCGGTCACCATGAAGATGATCAACAGCACCAGCATCACGTCGATGAAGGGCACCATGTTGATCTCGTTGATGGTGCGGCGGCCGCGGCCGCGTGAAACCATGGCGGGCATAGCGGGGTCCTTCGGTCGGGGTTCAGCGGCCCGTGGCCGAGGCCTGAGCGGCCTGGGCACCCAGGTTGCGCTGCAGGATGTTGGAGAACTCTTCGATGAAGGTTTCCTGGTGGATGGCCACGCGATCGATGTCGCGCGCAAAGCGGTTGTAGGCCACCACCGCCGGGATGGCCGAGAACAGGCCGATGGCGGTCGACACCAGGGCTTCGGCAATGCCGGGGGCCACGGTGGCCAGGGTGACCTGCTGCAGGGCAGCCAGGCCCGAGAACGCGCCCATGATGCCCCACACCGTGCCGAACAAGCCCACATAGGGGGAGACCGAGCCCACCGAGGCCAGGAAGGACAGGTTGGATTCGATCACGTCCATCTCGCGCTGGAAGCTGGCGCGCATGGCGCGGCGGGCGCCATCCATCAGGGTGCCGGCATCGCTGATGCGGCGCTCGCGCAGCTTCTGGAACTCGCGCATGCCACTGGCAAAGATGCGTTCCATGGGGCCGGACTGGCGCGCGTTCTGTGCCGCAGCGGCAAACAGGTCGTTCAGGCTGGTGCCCGACCAGAACTCGCGCTCGAACTCTTCATTGAGGGCTTTCACGCGCTTGATCGAAAACAGCTTGCGGAAGATGGCCGTCCAGCTGGCGATCGAGATGCCGGCCAGCAAGGCCATGACCAGCTGGACCACCAGACTGGCATGCAGCACCAGGTGCACGATGGACAGGTCTTGAGAATTCATGAGAGTACTTCCAGGATGTTCGTCGGGATGCGGGCGGGGCGCAGGCTGGCCGCATCGACCCAGCCTATGCGGATCGTGCCTTCGCACAGAAGTTCCACCGGCAGGCCTGCCGCATCCTGCAGCCAGGCCTGCTGGGCAATCACCAGCGAGGCCCGGCCCGGGGTGTGCAGGCTGGCGGTGACAATGAGCTGATCGTCGAGCCGCGCCGGGCGGTGATAGCGAACGCTGGTCTCGCTGACCACGAACATGCCGCCCGTGGCCTCGCGCAGCGCCTGTTGGCCCACGCCCAGGCTGCGCAGCCATTCGGTGCGGGCACGCTCGAAAAACTTGAGGTAGTTGGCATAGAACACGATGCCGCCGGCATCGGTGTCTTCCCAGTACACGCGCACGCTGTGGCGGTAGGCGGCGCTTAGCGGGGCGGCTTGCGGGTTCATCCGGCCAGGGCCTTCAGGCGGGCGATGGATTCTTGCAGGTGCTCCATCGAACTGGCGGTGGAAAAGCGCAGAAAATCCGCGGTCTCGGCGGTGCCGAAATCGCGTCCCGGGGTGACGGCCAGGTGGCTTTCTCGCATCAGGGTGAAGGCCAGGTCCCAGCTGTCCTTCACGCCCAGGCGCTGGCACCAGTCGCGGCAGTTGGCCCAGGTGTAGAAGGCCCCATCGGGCTTCACGGGTACGCTCAGCCCCACACTTTCCAGTGCCGGGATAAAGAAGTCGCGCCGGGCCTTGAACTCGGCACGGCGGCGTTCGTACTCGGCCAGGCTGTCGGGTTCGAAGCAGGCCAGGGCGGCATGCTGAGCCACGGTGCTGGCGCAGATGAACAGGTTCTGCGCCAGGCGTTCGACCACCGGCACCAGCGCATCAGGCACCACCAGCCAGCCCAGGCGCCAGCCCGTCATGTTGAAGTACTTGCTGAAGCTGTTGATGCTGATGAGCTGGTCGTCGATGGTGAGGCCGGTGTGGCCATAGGTGTCGTCGTAGCTCAGGCCCAGGTAGATCTCGTCGACCATCGTGATGCCGTCGTGCTGCTTCACCACCTCGTGGATGCGGCGCAGTTCGTCGGGGTGGATCGAGGTGCCCGTGGGGTTGGAGGGCGAGGCCAGCAGCACGCCACGGGTGCGGGGTGTCCAGGCCTGGCGCACCTTGTCGGCGCTGAGCTGGTAGCGCTCGGCGGCCGTGGTCGGGATCAGCACCGCATTGCCCTCGGCCGCGCTCACGAAGTGGCGGTTGCAGGGGTAGCTGGGGTCAGGCATCAGCACTTCGTCGCCCGCATCGATCAGGGCCAGACAGGCCAGTTGCAGGGCGGCCGAGGCGCCGGCTGTGATCACGATGCGCCGCGCCGGCACCTGGGCGCCGAAGCGGTCGGCATACCACTGGCTGATGCGTTCACGCAGCGCCATCAGGCCGGTGGCCTGGGTGTACTGGGTGGCCCCGTCGCGGATGGCTTTGGCTGCGGCCTCCTGCACGGCAGGCGGGGCGGTGAAATCGGGCTCGCCGATGTTCAGGAAGATCATCGGGCGGCTGCTGTGCGCCACCTCGCGGGCCAGTTCGGAAGCAGCCTTGGCCACCTCCATGACATAGAAGGGCTCGATGCGCCCAGCTCGGGTGGAGATTTTCATGCGCGGGGCAGTGCAGGCAAAACGGGCAACTCGTGTGAATCAGGCCATCAGGGCGGTGCAGGGGGGCAGAGCGGTACCAGGATGGCCGCTCAGTCGGCAGCGGGCGGGCTGGCCGCATCGTCTGGCGTGGCTGGCGGGGCAGCCTGGGGCGCCTTGGCCTTGTCAGCCGCCACCTCGGCGGCGCGCAGGCTCGGGGCCAGGCCGTTGAGCACGGCGTTCACGTATTTGTGACCATCGGTGCCGCCAAATTCCTTGGCCAGTTCGATGCACTCGTTGAGCACCACGCGCCAGGGCACGTCGTGGCAGAACTGCAGCTCATAGGCGCCGATCCACATCACGGCGTGTTCGATGGGCGAGATCTCGGCCAGCTTGCGGTCGAGCAGGGGCGCGATCTGGGCATCCAGCTCGTCGGCCTGGGCCACGCAGCCATGCAGCAAGGTGTTGTAGTGCGCGGCGTCGGCCTTGTGAAAGCCCGACAGGTCGCGCGTGAAGTGGTCGATGTCGCTGGCGTCGTTCTTGCCCACCAGGAACTGGTACAGCGCCTGCAGGGTGAACTCGCGGGCCCGGCTGCGATCGGATTTCGAGGCGGCCTTGCGGGCGCCGGTGCTGGTCGTGCCCTTGCGCGGGGGGCGCGGCTGGCGAGGTGCGGGGGTGGGGGTGTCGCTCATGAAAGTTCGTCCAGCAGGTTGGCCATCTCGACCGCCACCCGGGCGGCATCGCGCCCCTTGTCGGTCTGGCGGGCCACGGCCTGCTCCAGGTTTTCGGTGGTGATGATCGCGTTGGCGATCGGGATCTGGTAGTCCAGCGAGAGGCGGGTCACGCCAGCACCTGACTCGTTGGCCACCAGTTCGAAGTGGTAGGTCTCGCCACGGATGATGCAGCCCAGGGCAATCAGGGCGTCGTACTCGTCTTTTTCGGCCAGGGCCTGCAGGGCCACCGGCACTTCCAGGGCGCCGGGCACCAGCACGTGGTCGATGTGCTTGTCCAGCACGCCCAGGGCGGCCAACTCGGCCTTGCAGGCGTCGGCCAGTGCGTTGGTGATGCTCTCGTTGAAACGGGCCTGCACGATGCCGATGTGGAGTTTCTTGCCGTCCAGCTTGTCGGACGTGCCTTTTTCTGCGCCAAACATGTGTCTTATTCCTTGGTGAGGTAGCCGGTGATCTCGAGGCCGTAGCCGGTCATGCTGGGCATGCGGCGCGGGTTGCCCATCAGGCGCATGCGGTGCACGCCACAGGCCCGCAGGATCTGCGCGCCCACGCCGTAGGTGCGCAGGTCCATGCGGCCGCGTTCGGGGGCCTGGGCCGCGCGGGCACGGCCTTCGAACTGGGCCAGCAGCTCGCTGGCGCTTTCGCCGCAGTTGAGCAGCACGGCCACGCCCTTGCCGTTGGCGGCAAAGTGCGCCAGGCTGGCATCCAGCCCCCAGGAGTGCATGCTGCGGTTGATTTCCAGGGCGTCCAGCACCGACAGCGGCTCGTGCACACGCACGTCCACCACCTCGTCAGCCTGCCATTGGCCCTTCACCAGGGCCAGGTGGATGGCCTGGCTGGGCTTGTCGCGGAAGGCGTGGGCCTGGAACTCGCCGTAGGCCGTGCGGATGCTGCGCACGCCCAGGCTCTCGATCAGGGACTCGGTGCGGCTGCGGTATTCGATCAGGTCGGCGATGGTGCCGATCTTCAGGCCGTGCTCGGCGGCAAACAGCTGCAGGTCCGGCAGGCGGGCCATGGTGCCGTCTTCGTTCATCACTTCGCAGATCACCGAGGCGGGGCTGCAGCCGGCCATGGTGGCCAGGTCGCAACCGGCTTCGGTGTGGCCGGCACGCATCAGCACGCCGCCATCGACCGCCTGCAGCGGAAAGATGTGGCCGGGCTGCACCAGATCGCTGGCCTGGGCGTTGCGGGCCACCGCCGCCTGCACGGTGCGGGCCCGGTCTGCCGCCGAAATGCCGGTGGTGACGCCTTCTGCGGCTTCGATCGACACCGTGAATGCGGTCGAGTGCTTGGCGCCATTGCGCGCCACCATGGGCGGCAGTTGCAGCTTTTCGCACATGTCGCGCGACAGCGTCAGGCAGATCAGGCCACGTGCATAACGCGCCATGAAGTTGATGTACTCGGCGCTGACATGGTCGGCGGCCAGCACCAGGTCGCCTTCGTTCTCGCGGTCTTCTTCATCCACCAGGATGACCATGCGGCCGGCGCGGATGTCGGCCACGATGTCCTCCACCGGGGAGATGGCCACGGGCGTGAGTGATTTGCTTGTCATGGGTGTCGATGTGATCGGGCCAGCTCGCCGGCATCCTGCCGCTGCGGGTGCAGCGGTGCGGAAGGGGGCAGGGTGTGGTCCATGGGTTGATTCGCTTGTTTCCGTCGCCCTGCGGGTCAGCGCCCAGACGCCAGGGCGTGAGCCTGGCCGGCAGGCCACGGTGTGTCAGGGTGATGCGGGAAGCCTCTTGGGGAGATCCTGGATGAACCGACAAACCCCGATTATCGCCGCAAAGCCAACCGTCCAGCATGGCGGGCCCCTCAGGTGCTCGTGCGTTGGCCATTTGCCGTGAGCCCATCCATTGCGGCGGGTACCCGCAAGGGGGTGTTCAGAATGCAAAACAGCAGGCCGCGGATCACTCCACGCCTGCTGTCTGTGTGCTGGCACCGGTCTGCTCAGAGACCGGGTTGGACCGCGCCAGGGCGCGGCCCGATGCCGATCACTGACCGTTCTTTTCGGTCTTGGCGGCTTCAGCGCCGGCGGCCTTGCGCTTGGCGCGGGCAGCCTTCTTCTCGGCAGCGGTGGCCTTGGCCGAAGGAACAGCCTTGTCGGCGCCACCAGCGGCATCACCGTTCTCAGCGGCCTTGGCGGCCTTGGCGGCGTCAGCGCCAGCAGCCTTGCGCTCGGCGCGGGCGGCTTGCTTTTCGGCCTTGGTGGCGGGGGTGGAGGCCGCAGCCTTGCTGTCGGTGGCGTCCACTTCACCAGCGGCGAAAGCGTTGACGGCCATCAGTTGAACCAGAGCCACACCCACGGAAAGAATCACTTTTTTCATACGTTTCTCCAAAAATCCGAGCTAGTCAGTGAACGTCCGGAACCGGACGCTTGCACGTTTTGCTGTGCCTGCCAGTCAACATCAGGAAACCCATGGCCGAGTTCGCAGGCGCAGTAACACCACTCTAACGGAGTGGGCGGATGTTTTTTTGCGATGAGTGGTCTGAGTGTCCGAGTTGCGACACTTTTGATGTGTGATCTGTTTTTTTGATCTGGGTGCTTGACACGAATCAAAAGTTGATTTTTCGGAAATTCGTGGGCCCTGAGCAGGCGGCGATCCTGCAGGTGTGGAACTGGGTGTTGAAGGTATGCAACTAGCGTGCCAATTTCAGGAGGCATCCGGGATGCCATACCGGGGGTTGGCTCCGGATGCGGACCGGGCAGGCCCACGGCCCATCCCAGGGAAAGGCTCGCCCGATCGTGATGGCTTCTGGCTTATTTCTTGGCGCGGTCGTCGGCCGTAGCGGCCTCGCCCGAACCCTGGGCCTTGTCGGCCTGCGCGGCAGCCGCGCCGGCAGCCTTGCGCTTGGCGCGGGCTTCGGCCTTCTGCTCGGCGCTGGCAGGCTTGGAGGCCTTGGCGTGATCATCTGCGGTGGCGGCTTCGCCCGAGCCGTTGGCCTTGTCGGCCTTGGCGGCGGCGGCGCCTTCGGCTTTGCGCTTGGCACGTGCCTCGGCCTTTTGTTCGGCGCTGGCGGGCTTGGACGCCTTGGCCCGATCATCTGCGGTGGCAGCCTCGCCAGAGCCGTTGTTCTTGGCGGCTTGGGCTGCCGCTTCGCCAGCCGGGTTGGCGTGGGCGGGGATGAGGGCCAGTTGGGTCAGGGCCAGGCCCAAGGACAGAACGAGTTTCTTCATGACATTCTCCAGTTTTGAAATTGAACCGCGCTGCCGCCACATGGATATTGGTCGCACATCAGCGCTGAGCCGAGGCCTGCGATCACGGGCTTTCCCCTGTTTCTTTGCACGCACCGGCTCAGCGGAATTTAATGGAGAAGCGATGAGAATCCAGGCGAATTTTAAAATCGGAAGGATTTTGTGTTAAATGATTCAAATATTTGTGAATATTTGAAATTCAATTCCTTTGTCGCAGGCCATGGCAGAGAGCTTGTTCGTTGGTGGTTTCTGTCAGGATTTCTTTCAGTCTGGCCATGGAAGTTAATCAATTTAGCATTTCTTTGAATGAGCGCTGCAGTTTGCTCGCTGGACGGAGTTGATTACCTAAGAAATTCAGGAAATTTAAATTTCAAGGTGCTTAATGAAAAAATCCGGGGTTGGTGGCCCCGGATTTTTTTGATTAAATTGTTTCGATTTACTTGTGTGTCGTCGACAGCATTCTCTCGACATAACGCGCCACCGTGTCAATTTCGAGGTTGACCCGATCACCCGCCTTGAGCACACCCAGCGCGGTGTTGGCGACCGTGTGGGGAATCAGGTTGATGCTGATCTCGGCACCCTCTGCGGTGTCGTGCACCTGGTTGACGGTCAGGCTGACACCGTTGACCGTGATCGAGCCCTTGTAGGCCAGAAAGCGTGCCAGGCTGGCAGGGGCGCCGATGCGCAGCTCCCAGCTCTCGCTGATCTGTTCAAAACGCAGCACGGTGCCCAGTCCGTCCACATGGCCCGACACGATGTGGCCGCCCAGGCGGTCGTTGGCGCGCAGGGCCTTTTCCAGGTTGATGGTGCCGGTGCGGTCCAGGCCGCTGGTCTTGTCCAGCGATTCGGCCGAGATGTCGACCGTGAACTGGCGCTCGGCCAGTTGCAGCGAGGTCACGGTCATGCAGGCGCCATTCAGCGCAATGCTGTCGCCCAGACCCACGTCATCGAGGTAGCCCGCCGGGGTTTCGATGCTCAGGCGTTTGCCGTGGCTGGCGCTGCTGCCCAGGTCTTGCAAGGCCACGATGCGGCCGACGCCAGTGATGATTCCAGTGAACATGTTCAGCTTGTCCTGTCAGAAGGTTGAGGTGGAAAAGGATTGGCGGGGGGCGTCGGCCCGGCGCGCCAGCAGGCGCAGGTCCGGGCCGATGCGATCGATGTCGGTGAAGGCCAGGGCGCAGGCCTGGTCGAGTTGGCTCAGGGCGGGCAGGGCGAGCAGGGGCCGTCCGGGCCCCAGCAGCTTGGGCGCCAGGTAGAACAGCCACTCGTCGGTCATGCCGGCCTGCAGCAAGGCCGCGTTCAGGACAGGGCCGGCCTCGACATGCAGTTCGTTCACTTCGCGCCGGCCCAGTTCGGTCATCAGCGCCACCAGGTCGATGCGCCCATCCGGGCCGGGCAGCACCAGCACTTCGGCGTTGCGGGCCAGGTAGGGGGCGTGGCGGCTTGCATCGGCCACGGTGGTGACGAGCAGGCAGGGCCGGTCGAGCGTGAACAGGCGGGCCGTGGTGGGGGTGCGCAACTGGCTGTCCACGACCACCAGCAGGGGCTGGCGGGGGGCGGGCACCCCTTGTGCATCCCGCACATTGAGCAGGGGGTCGTCTTCCAGCACCGTGCCCACACCGGTCAGCACCGCGCCGGCGCGGGCCCGCCACAGTTGGCCGTCGGCTCGCGCCTCGGGGGAGGTGATCCACTGGCTGACGCCATTCTCCAGTGCGGTGCGGCCGTCCAGCGAGCCGGCGATCTTGCTGCGCACCCAGGGGCGGCCCCGGGTCATGCGCGAGAAGAAGCCGATGTTGAGCTCTCGCGCCGCCTCTTCGCCGGGACCAACCTCCACGTCGATGCCGGCCGCCCGCAAACGGGCAAAGCCCTGGCCGGCCACCAGGGGGTTGGGGTCTTGCAGCGAGGCCACCACGCGGCCCACACCGGCGGCAATCAGGGCATCGCAGCAGGGGCCGGTACGGCCTTGGTGGGAGCAGGGCTCCAGGGTGACATAGGCGGTGGCGCCGTGGGTGGACTCGCCACGCGCCTGGGCGTCGCGCAAGGCCATGACCTCGGCATGAGGCCCCCCGCGCACCTGGGTGTGGCCGAGGCCGATGACCCGACCGTCCGCGCTCATCAGCACGGCGCCCACGGCGGGGTTGGGCGGGCAGATCAGCCGGGCCTGGGCGGCCAGGGCCAGTGCCTGGTCCATCGGGTGCTCTGGGTGGCTTGAAGAGAGGGCGTTGGGGCGTGTCAATCCAGTGGTCCTGAGATAAAAACCGTCGTTCGCGTCGGCGTGCCGTGATGCGGCCGAAGCACGTATTTTCGTCGCATGTCTTCAAGTGCGTCGCCAAGCTGCAAAAACAAGCCACCCGGGTGCGGTCAAGGCCTGACCCTGGTCGAGCTGCTGGTCACGCTGGCGCTGATGGGCTTGCTCGCCGCGCTGGCAGTCCCCAGCTTCAGCGTGCTGGCGCAGCGCTACAAGGCCGACCTGGCGGCCAGCCAGATGGTGGCGGCCCTGAACCTGGCGCGCATGGAGGCGCTCCGGCGCGGCGGCGGCGTGGCGGTCCAGCGTCTGGAGGACGCCGCTTGCACCCGACCGGATTCTGCCCAGGACTGGTCCTGCGGCTGGGTGGTGTTTGCCGATCGCGACGGCGACGGCCTGTTCAACCCACCCACCCGGTCCGGCCGCGCGACATCGGATCAGCTGATCCAGGCGTTCCGCGTCGCTGACGGCACCTCGGTGATGCGCTCGCTCAGCCAGCGCTCCTTTGGCGTCAACCCTTGGGGGCAGCTGGGGGGCGTCAATCTGGGCTTCACCTTCACACCGCCGAACAACCGGCTCGATTCCACCTACCAGGTCTGCAGCGCCACCGGAGGCCGGATCCGCAAGCTGCCCGCCACCGTCTCCTGCACCGGGTCATGAAGCCTTTTTCTTCGCTCACTGGCGTGGCCTTGCTCGAGGCCCTGGTGGCCCTGGGCGTGCTGGCCTCGGCCTTGCTTGGGCTGCTGGCACTGCAGCTGCGCAGCGACATCGATGGCCAGGGGGCTGCGCAACGCGTGGTGGCCACCCGATTGGCCCAGGATCTGTTTGAGCGCATCAAGGCCAACCCGGGGGGCGCTGCGGTGTTGACGGCCTACCTGAGCCGGGCAGACAGCGACCGTGGCACGCCCCGTGACCATGCCGACTGCCAGGCCCAGGCCTGCGGCCCTCAGGCCCTCGCTGCCTGGGACCTTGATCAGTGGCATCGGCAGGTCGGCCGTGATCTGCCCATGGGGCGGGCCACGGTCTTTGCGCCCGACGGGGCGGCCGGTCAGGTCGGCGTTCTGCTGGCCTGGCGCGCCCGCGAGGCCACCCGCGCTGCCGATGTCCTGACCCCTTTGCGCGTGTCGGCCCCCTTGGGCGGCGCGCCGCTGACCTGTCCTGAGCGGCAGATCTGCCAGTTGCTGTATTCGGCGCCATGAAGCGGTCCACCGTCTTGTCTCGATCACCCGTCCCAGGCCGGGGCCCTGTGCGCGGCGTGTCGCTGCCCGAACTGCTGACGGGTTTGGCCATCGGCCTGCTGCTGGCTTTGGCGGCGGTGGGGCTGCTGGCTTCGACCCGGGCGCTGTCGCGGCAAACCCTGGACGGGGCCGAGTTGATGGCCCAGGCCAACAACGCGATGCGCCTGATCGGCAGCCAGTTGCGGCCGGCCGGCGCGGTCGAGCTGCAGCCTCTCAACCCGATGGCCCCACTGTCGGAGCACACCTTTGTGTACAGCCCACACTTCGATGGCCTGGATCTCGACGGCGATGGGGTGGGCGACGGTGGCCATGTCTGGGGGCTGGACGGGCCGCAGGGCAGCGCCGACACCCTGGTGCTGAGCTTTGAGAACCGATCGGCCAGCATCAGCCCCGATTGCCTGGGCGCTGGCACGGCCAAAACCCTGCACCGGGTGGACAGCCGTTTCTTCGTGAGCCGGGGGCGCTTGATGTGCCAGGGCTCCAGCAATGCCGCCACCCCGCAGCCGGTGGCCGAAGCGCTGGAGGATTTCCAGCTGCGTTACGCGCTGCGTCTGGGCACCGGTGACAGCGCCACCGTGCAATGGCTGGATGCCGACCAGATTTCTGGCCGATGGCCTCAGGTGCTCGCGGTGCAGGTCTGTCTGCAGATGGTGGGCGCGGTGGGCGGGCCCCGTTTGGAGGGCCCTTCGTTCCAGGGCTGCAACGGCCTCGATCAAGCCCATGAGGGGCGCCGGCACATCGTGTTGCGCAACACCTTCGTGCTGCGTGGCGTGGGGCGCGTGCGATGAAGACTCTGCCGGCCCAACAAGGGGTGTCGCTGCTGGTCGTGGTGGTGATGGTCTTGCTGTGCGCCTTGCTGGTGCTGGCCGGTGCCCAGGTCGTGCGCCTGTCCGAGCTGCTGGCCGGCAACGACAGCGAAGCCAGCCGGGCCTTCGAGGCGGCCGAAGCCTTGCTGCACGACGCCGAGCTGGATGTACTCGGCCTCGGGCCCCTGGGGCAGGCCTGCCAGCCTGGCCCCGCTTGGGTGGGCTGCCGCCACCCGGCCACCACGACCACGGTGCCCCGCACTGTGGCCGATTTTGGCCTGCTGGCCCAGCAACTGGCCTTGCGCAACCCGCCCTGCGCCGATGGCCTGTGCCTGAACCTGGGGCCGGCCGCCACCGCCGAGTCGGGGGCCGGCTTCTGGCGCAACGAGCGGACGCTGGGCCTGTTCGTGGCCTCAGGAGGCGGCGTTCCCTACGGCCGCTACAGCGGCGCCGCTCTGGCGGCAGGCACGGGCAACCCGCTGCTGCAGCCCGGTGCCGGCCGGGGGGCCTGGTACTGGATCGAGGTGCTGCCCTACAACGCAGGGGCCGCTGCCGCCGGCGGCGATCTGGCGGTCTGGTCGCCCACGCCGGCCGACCCCTTCATCTTCCGCATCACCGCGGTGGTGCAGGGGCGGCGGGCGGGGGGCGCCACCGTGCTGCAGTCCCTGCTGGTTCGGCACCGGTTGGGCAGCCCCTGAGGCTTCGGATGGGGGCCATGCCAGTGATGAAAGGGTTGAGCGTCATGATCGGAAAACACAGTTGGAAGGTGTTGGCGCTTGCTGGCGCAATGGCTTGGCGAGCAGGGGCCGAGCCCCTGCCCCTGGAGATGGCCCCGGCAGGTGCCACGGGCGCGCCGCCCAATCTGATCCTCTCTGTGGGCGACGCCGTGTCGCTGGGCCCCAGTGGTCTGCAGGCCTTGCGTGCGGGGCTACGCTTGGGCTTCAGTGCCGACGCCGTGCCCGACGACAGCCTGCGCCTGGCTTACCAGTCCTACGGCAGTTGCCGCCCTCAGGCCGACGCAAGCTGTGCCAGGCGGCTCCAACTCCGCTCGATCGACAGCACCGAGCGGGCGCGCTTCTTCCAATGGCTGGAGGCGCTGGTGCCCAGCCAGTCCCAACCGGCGCATCTGTTGTTCTCGGAGGCGGGGCGCTTCATGAGAAGCACCGGTGTGGAGGGGCCGTATGCCGCCATCCCTGGCCAGGCGGAGGCCCCGGTGCTGGGCTGTCGCCGGTCCTACCACCTGTTCATCGACGCGGGCGGGTGGACCGATGAGGCCTTGGCAGGCGCGCATGCGGCCGACGCCGGCAATGCCGACGGCACCCGCCGGGCGCTGCCCGATGGCGTGGTGTATGACCCCTATGGCCAGACCGAGGCGGTGACGCGGGTCTTTCGCGATGGCTACCAGCCGCGGCTCAGCACCCAGCTCACCCCCGGCCAGCCGCGCTGGCACCACAACACCCTGGCCGATTTCGCCTTTGACCATTGGGCCAGTGACCTGCAACCCGGCCTGGCCAATCAGGTGCCGCCCCAGGTGCGCCAGGCCGCCGAGGCCGACCTCGGCTCGGCGGCAGCCCCTTACCGGGTGCCCGAGTACTGGAACCCGAAAAACGACCCGGCCACCTGGCAGCACCTGAGCACCTACACCGTGGGCTTCATCCCACCCTCTCAGGATGCGCGGCAGGCCGATGGCTATCCATTGCCCGAGTCCGGCCCGCGGCGCCGGCCCTGGTGGGCGGGTGACACCTGGTCGGGCGATTTCCAGGCCCTGGTGCGCGGTGAGGTGGGTTGGTGCAACCCCCTGTTCACCGCCGGCACGAATGCCGATCTGCTGCGCGGCCATTTCCCCTCATTGAAGGGGGATGGGCCTTTGCCCCCGAACCTGTGCATCGAGCCAAGCCCCCTGGAGGGCCGCGCCCTGGCCGACGAGGCCCTGGCGCGTGCGCGCCTGCAGGAGCTTTGGCACGTGGCGATCAATGGGCGCGGGCGCTTTGTGCAGGCCACCGATCACGAGGGCCTGAGCCAGGCCCTGGGCGACATCCTCGGTTCGATCCCGCGCGAGAACACCGAATCCGAGGTGGCGCTGGCGGGCAACACCCAGGCGCTGGATGCCGGCGGGACGCTCTACTTGGCGGGCTACCAGAGCCGGCATTGGAGCGGCTCCCTGCAGGCCATCGGTGTCGACGACAAAGGGGTGTTGCAGCCTCGGCCGGCCTGGGAGGCGGGCCAGGTGCTGCAGGGCATGGAGCCCGCGCAACGCCTGATCTGGACCCATGACGGTGCCCGCGGCGTCCGCTTTGAATGGGATGGGTTGAGCGCCGCCCAGCGCGATGGGCTCAAGGGCGGGCCGCGCGCGCCCGATGCCGAGGGGGAACTGCGGCTGCGCTACCTGCGGGGCTCGCGCGCCGATGAAGCGCCGCAGGGTGGGCGCCTGCGGCAACGGGGCAGCCTGCTGGGCGACATCGTGCATTCAGCCCCCTGGTATGTGGGGCCACCGCTGCCGGGGCGGGCCGAGCCGGGCCATGCGGCCTTTGTGCAGCAGCACCGGGGCCGTGCCGGCATGGTCTACGTGGGCGCCAACGATGGCATGCTGCACGGCTTCTCCAGCCAGGATGGCCGCGAAACGCTGGCTTATGTGCCGCTGGGCGCCTGGCCTCGGCTGCGTGAGCTGACCGAGCCGGCCTATGCGCATCGCTACAGCGTTGACGGGCGCCTCATGAGCGGCGATGTCTTCGACGGGAGTGGGTGGAAGACCCTGCTGCTCGCCACCCTGGGCCTGGGGGGCAAGGGCTATTTCGTGCTCGATGTCAGCTCGCCGGCCCAGTTTGCCCAGCAGGACCCCGCCCGGCAGGTGGTGCTGGACCGCAGCGACGGCGCGGATCCCGACATCGGCCACCAGATCCTCGAACCCACCACAGACCCGGGGCATCCTGCGCGGGTGATGCAGTTCAGCCGCCTCAACAATGGCCGCTGGGCGGTGCTGATGGGCAACGGGGTGAACAGCCGCAACGAGCGAGCGGTGCTGCTGATCCAGTACCTGGACGGCCAGAAGGAGTTGCTCAAGCTGCCGGTCGGGTCGGGCCTGCCAGGGGGTCCTGGTGTTCCCGGTGTTCCTGGAAATGGCCTGTCCACACCCCAACTGATCGATTTCAACGGCGACGGCAAGATCGATGTGGCCTATGCGGGCGACCTGCAGGGGCAGCTCTGGAAGTTCGACCTCAGCAGCGCCCAGGCCTCGGATTGGCAGGTGGCCAGGCCAGGCGGGCCCCTTTTTGTCGCCGAAGACGCCCAGGGCCGGCGCCAGCCGATCAGCGTGGCACCGGCCTGGCTGCCTCACCCCTATGGCGGTGTGATGCTGGCCTTGGGCACCGGCCGCCTGCTGACGGCGGGCGACCGCAGCAGCGCCGGCGTGCAGACCCTGTATGGCCTCTGGGACACGGCCCGCGTGGGCCTGGGGGCTTCGACCGTGCAAATGGGGCCCAGCACCCCCGTGGGTGAGGGCTGGCGGCGGCTCTCGCCCTCGCCCTTGGTGGCGCAGCAGCGCACCGAGGCGATTCGGCAGGGCCCGCAGAGCTTCTACCGCAGCAGTCGCCACGCCGTGAACTACCGCGGGCCAGCGCCCGTGCGCGGCTGGTACCTGGACCTGCCCGAGCCAGGCGAGCGGGTGCTCTCCAGCGGCCAGGTGCTGGGCCGCCTGTGGCTGCAGCGCAGCCTGGTGCCCGCCCGCAGCGAACCGGCCGAGGCGGGCTCGCCAAGCTGTGAGGCCCCGCTGCGCGAGGCACTCGGTCATGAGTACCTGCTGGACGTCTTCAGCGGCGCGCCGGCGCCATGGCCGGCGTTCGACACCGATGGTGGCGGCTTCACCGGCACCGAGCTGGCCGACATCAGTGGCTGGCGCGCCGGGCCCCAGGCGCGCCTGTGGCAGCGTTCGGCGGGCCCGGACGTGATCAGCCTGGGGCGGGGCGGGCCGATGCGCCTGCGCGTGCTGGGCGGGCCTTCGGCGCGCATCGGCTGGCGCCAGCTTCAGTGAGCCCAGGAGGTGTTCATGTCGCGTGCTCCATTCCGAGGCCGTCGCTCCAAGGGGTTCAGCCTGATCGAGCTCCTGGTCGTGGTGGCCGTGATCGTCCTGCTGACCGGCCTGGCCTGGCCGGGGTACCAGGCCACGCTGCAGCGGGCCCGCCGCAGCGATGCCCGCGAGGCCCTGCTGCGCGGCGCGCAATGGCTGGAGCGGGTGGCCTCGATCCACGGCCAGTACCCCGAGGCGGCGGCCTATCCGGCCTCTTTGTCCCTCAGCACGGCGGGGCACTACCGCATTCGGTATGCGCCCAGTGCCGATCTGGCGGCCTACACCCTCACGGCGCAGCGCCAGGGCGTGCAGGCCTCAGAC